>Ga0209099_1000188_pt1 | contig 70458 bp, 60 predicted proteins | sample AD_JPNHW2_MetaG_FD_184430 | JGI IMG/M metagenome (GOLD analysis project Ga0209099, IMG submission 184430) | Active sludge microbial communities of municipal wastewater-treating anaerobic digesters from Japan - AD_JPNHW2_MetaG (SPAdes) (version 2) | ecosystem: Engineered > Bioreactor > Anaerobic...
TAAAATGATTACCAATCATGGCTCTACTCAAAAATATTATCATGAAAGAGTTGGAGTGAACTCCAGATTGGATACAATACAAGCAGCCGTTTTAAATACAAAACTTCCCTATCTGAATCAATATATTACAGAAAGACAAAGATTTGCGAATTATTATTCGAAACAATTTCAAAATAACCAACACCTAATAACGCCTACTATTTCATCTTTTGGCACGCATACTTTTCATCAATATACATTGCAAACTGATCCTTCAAAGAGGGATCAAATGGTTCAATATCTGCGGGATAGCGGCATTCCATGCATGGTTTATTATCCGGTTCCATTGCATTTACAAAAGGCATTTCAGCAATGGGGTTATAAGGAAGGCGACTTCCCGATAACTGAAATTGTCGCTAAATCGGTATTCTCACTTCCCATTCATACCGAACTCAGTGAAGAGCAATTGGAGTTTATCGTTGAAAAGGTGAATTTGGCTTTTGGGTTTTAGGTATAAGTTTTTGTTTTTTGTCTTTTTTTTACTTTTTACTTTTTACTTCTTACTTCACTTCTCCCGAATTAACAGATTCGCAATGAAGAAAATAACTTATTGTTTTATTCAAATATTTTTTGTATTTTTGCACCCCTTAAAAATAATATTAACTTAAAAAAGAAAGAGGTATTTTTTATGATCGTTGTTTCCGTAAAAGAGGGCGAAACTATTGACAGAGCTCTCAAAAAATTAAAAAGAAAATTTGAAAAAACTGGTGTTGTTAGAGAATTACGTGCAAGACAAAAATTCACTAAACCTAGTGTAATCAACAGGGAACAAAGACTTAAAGCGATCTATGTTCAACAACTTGTAGCTAAAGAAGCTGAAAAATAATCGCAAAGATCTAAAAAAACAAGAACGGACAAGTAATTGCCCGTTTTTTTTTATCTTTGCATCAACCTATTTTTGTGCTTTATGAATCCAATCACCCCATTTTTAAACTACCTAAAGTACGAAAAAAGAGCCTCTGAACATACTGTAAGAGCCTATCAATCTGATTTAACCCATTTTTACGAGTATCTTGTGTCTCAAAAATATTTGGATTTAGAAGATGTTGATATCAATCAAGTAAATGTAGATCAAATCAGAAATTGGATCTTTGATCTGGTGGAAAACGAAAAAAATACAGCCAAAAGTGTCAATCGTAAGTTGAGCTCTTTGAAAGCTTTTTTTAAATACCATCAAAGAATGGGAACTTTACATGAGGATCCTATGCTTTCGATCATTTCTCAAAAAGTACCTAAAAGAGTTCCTCAATACGTGGAAATGGAAGATATGAATAAATTGTTCCAATTAGAATTTTTTGAAGATAATTTTGAGGGGTGGCGGGACAGAACCATTATTGAACTATTTTATGCTACAGGGATGAGGCTTTCAGAACTTTTAGGACTTACTTATGGAGATTTTGATCTCTATAGCCAAAATGTGAAAGTATTAGGAAAAAGAAATAAAGAGAGAATCATTCCCTTTGGTAATCAAGCTAAAACAACTTTAGAGAAATATTTTTCCATTTTTGAGCAACATTTTGGCGAATTGTCTCAAAATAGTTGTATATTTGTTACGTTGAAAAACAATAAATTAAACCCGAAATCTGTTTATATGATTGTAAGGAGGTATCTCGATATGATTACTACAATAGACAAAAGAAGCCCACATATAATACGCCACACTTTCGCGACCCATCTTCTGAATAATGGCGCAGATATAAATGCAATCAAAGAGATCCTTGGTCATTCCAGTTTAGCAGCTACCCAAATTTATACTCATAATTCAATAGAGAAACTTAAATCCATTTATCAACAAGCTCATCCAAGAGCGTAACAAGGAGGTTTTTATGAACATCAAAATTACAGCGTTGCACTTTAAAGCAGATCAAAAACTTGAAAGCTTTATTTCAGAAAAGATTGAAAAACTTACCAAAATCCATGATGGAATTATTGGTGCTGAAGTAATTCTCAAACTCGAAAATACGGAAAAACCAGACAATAAAACGGTCGAAATTAGAGCTAAAATCAAAGGTAATGATGCCATTGCAGGCAAAACTGCCAAAACTTTTGAAGAAGCAGCCGATGAAGTATCAGAAGCTCTTAGAAAACAATTATTAAAAATTAAAGATAAAGAACGCGGCTTATAATCATGCCTGTAATCCTAAAAAAACAAATCAATGCTTCCGTTTCTGTTTGCTTATGGCAAATCCTGGAAACGGAAGCTTTTTTTATAGAAAACTACACCCTTCATCCCGAAGATCTCTCTTCGATTCAGAAAATTAAATTAGAGTCCCGGCGCTTGGAAAAATGGGCTTGTAGAGCAGCATTAGCAGAACTTATCGGACAGAAGTCAATTGAGATTACTTACTCCAGTCATGGTCAACCATTATATGATCATGGAGCAATATCCTTCTCACATACGAAAGACTTGGCTCTTGTAGTTTTGAGTGATCAACCGGTTGGAGCAGATATTGAAAAAATAGCACCCCGTATCCTTAACCTGAAGCATAAGTTTATGAATCAACAAGAGATCAAAGAATTTAATCCCGATGATGCAAAAGATGTTACACTCATTTGGTGTGCTAAAGAGGCCATTTTTAAATGGTTTGAAAAAGGGGAACTTGATTTTTCAGAGGATATGGTTATCTCTAAAAATCCACTGAAAGCTTTACTGAAAAAAGAAAAAGAGATACCCCTTTATCAAATGGAGTATCTCGATTTTATGATCGTAATTACGATGTAAATTAGAAAATATAACCCATTTTGAATTGAACACCTCTTAACTTAGAGATGTCACTGGTTGCAGGGTTGATCATCGCATTGTTGAAAGCAAATCTCCATTGCAATCCCAATAAGATGGTGGATGTTCTCATTTCCATTTCAAGGATTCCGCCATATTCGTGAGGTGTATATATAGAGAAATCAAGAGGAGCATCATTTAACGAACCTGCAAAATAGTAGCTGTAATATCCTCCAAAACCTGCACTGAATTCCATAACATTCTGAACTGTTCCCCGAACAAATAGAGTTACAGGAATTGTTGCTGCATGTGAAAATAGTTGTCCTTCCCTACGATTGCTGATTTTAAAATTGTAATCTAATTCACCTTTTAATGAAAAGCTCTTTCCTAAACCCAATTTTCCATATAAACCTGCGCTGACATCAAGCCCTTTTTTACCGGTCAAATGGCCATTTTTATAGAAATGTTGGTTTGTTCCAATATTAGCAATAATACCAAAATAACTGCTTTTTGCTTCATTGGCAGCATTTCCAAATTCACCGGATGATTCCAGCTTTGGAGCAGTCGCAAATACATAGTTCAAATCAGAAAAATAGTCAACGAGAATGGAAAGTCCATCATAATCAATCAGATCAGCATCATCTTCCGGTTTGTGATAAGGGGATTTTAATCCGGTAGTGACATGAAATGCCGGAATTTTATGGTTTAAGAAAGGGCCATGATCGGATCCTGTAAAGATGGAATTATCAAAATCTTCTAAATTCAATTTATAATTTTTATCAAATGGAACTTGTTCAAAATAGGATTTGAAATCTTTAACGGTTTTAACCCCGCTTATTTTGAGTTTGTCAGCTTGTTTTAAATAACCTATCATATCCAAACTCATCATTAAAACGACTCTTTGTGTTTTATTATTCGCGAAAAAATCGCGAATATAATAATTGGATCCATTTAGGCCACTCTCTTCAGCATCAAAAGCTATGAAAATAACAGTTCTTTTTAAAAGATCCTTTTTGAGGTACATTTGTCGCGCAATCTCAATAATGGCTGAGGTTCCGGAGGCATTATCATCGGCACCGTTATATATTTTGAGTATGGAATCTTGAGTAGAAACACCTAAATGGTCGTAATGGGCTCCAATCACAATAACCTCATTTTTCAATATCGGATCATTCCCTTCTAAAACGGCAATTACGTTTTGTTGAGTGCTATCACTTTCAATAAACTGATAATTAGCGGCTAATCCAATTTTCCCAAACTCATTTTTGATATAAGCGGCTACTTTTTTATTATCTTCACTACCCGTTTTTCTTCCGTTTAAAGAATCTGCAGCAAAGTAATAAAGATGTTTTTCGAGTCTTGCTTTTTGAGCAGGATCATTTTGTGCAAAAATGGTTTGGAATGAAATCAATACAATCCATGTTAATACGAATACTTTTTTCATCTGTGTTTATTTTTTATAAAAAACCTAATTCTAATTTGGCAGCCTCACTCATTTTGTCCATATCCCAAGGAGGATCAAAAGTGATCGTAACTTCCACATTTTCAATACCGGTCATCCTTTTGACTTCCGTCTTCACTTCGTAAGGCAAACTTTCAGCCTCCGGACAATTAGGGGCGGTGAGGGTCATTACAATTTCAACTTCGTTTTCAGATTTGATGATGATATCATAAATCAATCCTAATTCCCAAACATTTACGGGGATTTCCGGATCATATACAAACGATAATGCGGCAATAATTTTTTCTTTCATTAGTGTAAAGCTTTTTCTCTTAATGAATTAAAACCTTCTCCATAGACATCAGTAGCATCTAACACTGATACAAATGCTTTTGGATCGGTTTCGTGAACATGATATAAAAGTGAAGGTAATTCCTTAGAGCTTATAGTAGTATAGATAATTTTCTTTTCGGCTAAATTGTACATCCCCTCACCATGAATAAAAGTACCTCCCCGGTCTAAATCATGGATGATAAATTTTTTAATTTCGTCATAATGATCAGAAATTATTAGAATAGCCTTTCTTCTAGCAAAACCGGAAATCACTTTGTCGATTGTAAAACCGGATACATAGATAACGAACCAGGAATATAGAGGAATACTCCAATCTTTAAAAACAGCTAAAGCTGCTAAAACTATAATGGAATCCACAATCATAATCATGGTTCCAAGGGGGATATGTCTGAAGTATTTTTTCAAAACCATTGCAACAATATCGGTACCCCCTGAAGTGGCTCTTGATTTAAAAACCAATCCCAAACCAAGTCCAATGAGAACAGCACCAAATAGGGCGCTAATCAAAGTGGCTGCAGGATCAGCTACATACTCTCCATTCGACAGAATAGTAATCAATGGATCATACCCATAAAGAAATTCTAAAAGTGTTATAAATCCTGATAAAGAAACGATTCCAATAACGGTTTTAAAACCAAACTTGGGACCTAAAATTAAGGTACCAATAATAAGAAGTGGAATATCTAATGCGATACCAGTTACCCCGATAGGAAATTTGAAAAGGTGATGTAAAATAATAGCGATACCGTAAACTCCACCCGGAGCAAGTTTCAATGGAGAAATAAAAACAACTAAACCTACGGCCATAATAAAAGTGCCAACCAGGATTAACGCATATTCCTTGATTAACTCTTTAGGATTCACTTTTTTATTAATGGTCTTAAATATTTTCATATATACTGCTTTATAGAGTTGCAAAGATATAAAAATTAGTTATTCATATTAGTAAATGAATCCTTCAATCGTAACACTCCATTTTTAAAAAAGGTAGTTAAGATGTTTCAAAATAATTACATTTTAATTAAAACAACTTAAATACTCTTTTTTTATTATCTTTGCAAAAATATTTTAGAGAGTTCAAATACTCTTAAACATCATAAAAATGGGCACATTAATATTCTATTTACTTTTAGCTTTAACTATTTCATTTATTTGCTCTTTATTTGAGTCAGTTTTATTATCTACACCTTTGTCATTTATTAGTATGAAAGAAACCGATGGAGATAAAAGAGCTTTAAAATTAAGAAATTATAAAGAAAAAATTGACAAACCATTAGCAGCCATTTTATCACTAAATACAATTGCGCATACTATAGGTGCAGCCGGTGTTGGTGCACAGGCTGTAAAAATATTTGGGGAAGCATACTTTGGTGTAGTTTCAGCCATTTTAACTCTTTTAATACTCATCTTTACTGAAATATATCCTAAGATTATTGGAGCAACCTACTGGAGAAAACTAGCTCTCCCTATAGTTCCTTTTCTGAATATATTAATAGTACTCGCATACCCCTTTGTAAAATTTTCAGAATTGCTTTCAAAAATGATCAATAAAGGAAAAATTGAAACCACTGTTAGTAGAGAAGAAGTATTTGCAATGGCCGATATCGCTACGGAAGAGGGTGAATTTGAAGTTTCAGAAAATATTATCATTCAGAATCTTCAAAAGTTGGAAAGTGTGAAGGTGGAAGATGTCATGACCCCTCAAATTGTTGCCTCCGTTGCTCCTGAAGAGATGACCGTCTCTGAATTTTATAAAAATAAAGATTATCTTCATTACGCCAGAATCCCTGTTTTTGCAGATGGTGATGAAGACCATATTACCGGTTATGTATTGCGCCAAAATGTTTTGGAACAAGTTGCCAGTGACCACTTTAATACCAAATTAAAAGATATCAAAAGAAATATTATTGCTGCCGATGAAGGGGAGTCCATTATGGTTTTATGGGAAAAACTTCTTCAGGAAAGGGAGCATATCGCCATCGTTACCGATGAATACGGAAGCTTTAATGGGGTAGTGACGTTAGAAGATATTATTGAATCTATTCTCGGGCTAGAAATTGTGGATGAAACTGACCAATTTGCTGACATGCAACAATATGCACGCCAAAAATGGACCGAAAGAAGAGAAAAATATAAACATATTATCTCTTCTGATCAAAATGAGACACAAGCATAACGCACTCCTTACAATCAAAATCCAATTGTAATTTTATCTTTTGATGCTCTAAAATCAAAGGCTCCTTGAATTTTATATCATGCTGATGATCAGGCTGTTTTGGACAAAATCCTAAACTATATTTGATACAATGTTTACACTGCATTAAGATCACATTTTCAGATGGTTCATTCTTTTCAAAAGCATCATCAATTTCCTTAACCCCTAAGTCAAAATATATTTTTTTAGCTGAATTATTCATTACATTGGATAAATAATTCAGATGTTCATTTAAAACAATCGGATGATTGGTTTTAGTTAACCTTTTTGGAGAAGATTGTTTTGAAATTTCAATCCATTTTTGATCCAGTAGTTCAACAACTTCCCTTCTGATCCCTGTAGCCAGAGATGAGGGAATAAAGTAATTCTGCGTCATATCCACAACAACAGATTCAGCAGAATAGATGGTATTGCCCAATTTTTCTAAAATAGAAATGATCTGTTCTTTACTCTCTGTTGATTGTCGGGATATGGTTTTTTCAATGTTCAAAACCTTTGATACAGCGCAACCTCTTTCATCTTCAGCAAACAGTTCAAACCCTGATTCCACCTCTTTCCATATCAATGAAACTCCTATCTTCCTTTCTGGACTTTTCTTTTCCAACAGTTTTTCAAAAGTCTGATTAAAATTACGATATAAAACAGTTCCTTTTTCGATTTCAGGAAAGGATGCGGGAAAGATCTTATTTTCTTCTACTCTGTTGATTCTGAAACCATCAACAAAACCTTCTTGATTTATAAAAATCACCCCATCCCCATTCGCAAGAGGAGACCCTTCAAAGCATAAATAATCTCTTTTTATATCAGTAATAATTCCCACTTTTTCACCAATTGATTTGGGCGTATTCACTTCTGACATAACAGATTCTCTTCCATTCAGAAAGTAAGTTGTTTTATCACGATGAAATGTTTTTTCGGGTTGTGGATCAAAGAATAGTGTTGTTTTCCCGTAAGAACTTGATCTATACTCAGAATCATTTACGAACAGAGCATCCAGTTTTTTCCTGTAGTAACCAGTGATATTTTTGACATAGGAAAGGTCTTTCAAACGTCCCTCAATTTTTAAAGAAGTGACGCCAGATTCTAAAATCTCTTTAAGGTAGCTTGAGCGATCCATGTCTTTTAAAGAGAGCAAAAATTGATCTTCTCTGATTTTAGTTCCAAATTGATCTTTTAATGTGTAAGGTAATCTACACAATTGGGCGCAAGCACCTTTGTTGGCACTTCTTCCGGTAAAAGCCTGACTAACATAGCATTGACCGCTATAACTCACACAAAGAGCTCCATGAATAAAAGCTTCCAGTTCGATCTTGCTTTTTGAATGAATCTTTTGAATTTCAGAAAGGGATAATTCTCTGGCCAAAACAACACGATCAAAGCCTAAGTTCTCTAAAAGATGGATCTTTTCGATTGTACGATTATCCAATTGTGTACTGGCATGTAACTCAATAGGAGGAAGGTCAAGTGTTAATAATCCAAGATCTTGAATGATCAATGCATCAATACCAATTTCATATAGGCTTTTAATCAAACGATTCGCTTCTTTAAGTTCGGAATCTGTTAAAATAGTATTTAATGCAACATGAACTTTTGCTCCATAAAGATGGGCATACCGGGTCAACGTTTCGATCTCTTCGAGCGTATTGGACGCCGCCATTCGGGCTCCAAACTTAGGCGCACCAATATAAACGGCATCTGCTCCGTGGTTGATGGCTTCAATACCAAACAAACCGGTCTTGGCTGGTGCTAACAATTCTATCTTTTTCAGAGGCTCTTTCATCTTCATAAATGCAAAAGTAGCGAACTTTTTTGACTTTTCCTTTTTTTTTCGTATATTTGCATCATTCTCAAAAATCATAAAACATGCATATTCCTCCCATCTTTTCTGATTTAGCTCTCATTTTAATTGTAGCAAGTATTACAACGCTGATTTTCAAATGGTTGAAACAGCCGGTTGTTTTGGGCTATATTATTGCCGGAATCATAACAGGACCTCATACCCATTTTTTTGTTACCGTTCAAAATATTAGTAGTATTGAGACCTGGGGTCAAATAGGGGTAACCTTTTTGCTTTTTGAATTAGGATTGGAATTTAGTTTCAAGAAAATGAGGAAAGTGGGTAAAATTGGGGGAATAACAGCCATTACTGAACTAATAGTGATGTTTTCAGTTGGATTTCTTGCGGGTTATTTTATGGGATGGACCACTATGAACTCCATTTTCCTAGGTGGAATGTTAACCATCTCCTCCACAAGTATTATCATCAAAGCTTTTGATGACTTAGGTGTTAAAAAACAAAAGTTCACCGGAGTCGTTTTTGGAGTGCTTGTTGTAGAAGACCTGATTGCAGTTCTTCAACTTGTTTTACTCTCAACCATTGCAGTATCCCGCTCCTTTGACGGTATACAATTGGGCTTAAGTATCTCAAAAATGGTCATTTTTATTGTTTTTTGGTTTATTGTAGGAATCTATTTAATTCCCAGTTTTTTCAGAGTAGCTAAAAGAATGTTAGGAGATGAAACACTTTTGATCATTGCTATTGGATTGTGTTTTGGTATGGTTTTTTTAGCCGATAAAATGGGCCTTTCCTCTGCTTTAGGGGCTTTCTTAATGGGATCCATATTGGCGGAAACCATTGAATCGGACAAAATCATCAAACTTATCAATCCTTTAAAGTTTCTTTTTGGAGCAGTCTTTTTTGTATCAGTAGGGATGTTGGTAGATTTTAAAATTGTAACAACCAACTATTTGCCCATCTTATTCATCACATTTTTAATCTTGTTTGTCAAAACTTTTAGTGCCGGAATTGGAGTTCTAATTTCGGGACAACCTTTAAAAATAGCCGTTCAAACAGGGATGAGTTTATCTCAAATCGGAGAGTTTTCCTTTATTATTGCTTCTCTGGGATTATCCTTAAAAGTGATAGATCCGGTTCTATACCCTATCATCGTTGCAGTCTCTGTAATAACTACATTTACAACGCCTTACTTTATTCGTTTTGCTGATCCACTATACAATTTTTTGAACCGTAAGCTACCTCCCGAATGGAAACGAGCGATCGAACAAATTGCAACCTCTGCTAATCAAACAGAGGATCAAAATATTAAGAGAAAGTATTATAAAAGGTATATTTTAAGAACTTCAGTTTATGTAATTTTAATCACAGCGATTATCTTGATTTCATTTCTTCTATTTGATCCATTTTTAAAAAATCTATTACCAAAAATGGCTGCCAATATCATTGGGTTCTCTGTTACTTTTATTGCGATAGCTCCCATATTAGGGGCTTTGATTATGAACAAGATGGCCTCCAAAATGGACTTTAACCGAATTTGGAGAAAAAATAAAATTAAAAGACATATTTTAGTAATACTCATTCTCATCAGAATCTTGATTATCATTTTTGTTTTAATTGTTTTAATCAATCATTATTTTAATCTTACAATAGCTGTTTCTATAGCAGTTCTTATTGGGTTATCTTTGTTTTATATTGCCTCCCAACAAAACATGAGAAACTTTATGCAAATGGAAGAACGATTCTTACATAATTTGAATGGAAGATCTTCCATACCTGAGTTAAAAATTCCACACGATTTAACAGGGGATATTCACATTGAACTGTTTGAGATATCCAATTATTCAGAATGTATTGGGAAAAATCTGGTAGATTTAAATTTAAGACATCGTTATGGAATTAATATTATCAGCATCATGCGGGGTACTTGTAGAATTGATCTTCCTAAAAGGGATGAGGTTTTATATCCACATGATAAGATTTTAGTAGTGGGAAATGATGAACAGATGAAAAAAGTTAAAGATCTCTTTGAAAAAGATGAAACTCAAATGGAATCATGTCCCGTTCATGAAACGATGGATATATATCAGATTCAATTGCATCCAGAATCACCATTTATACACAAAGCACTCACTGAATGTAAGTTTACAGAAATACATCAGTGTCTGGTTATCGGTTATAAAAGAGCGGGCGTTTTTGTAGAAAACCCACCTTCTGATACGGTGTTTGAATCTAATGACATACTTTGGGTTGTTGGAGAGAAGAGTGCTGTGGACGAATTAGTGTCAATGCGATGTGATATGAAAAAGTTGTAATTTTGTTCAATAAAAATATTTCTAACTATGAAAAAATTTGCTGTTGTTTTATGTGGATGTGGTTCTCTGGATGGATCCGAAATACATGAATCCGTTATGACTCTTCTTGCTATTGATAAATCAGGATCATCTTATACGGTTTTTGCCCCTAATGATAATCAATATCAAGTGATTAATCACATCACTAAACAACCGGTTAATCAAACCAGAAATATGATGGAGGAGGCTTCCAGGATATCCAGAGGCAAAATACCTCAAGTGATCCAACATGTTGAAGCTTTTGGTGCCATACATCGGGTTACAAATGAAACCGAAGTGATCTCAGATATTGAAAATTTAGTTTTTACTTCCCCATGCTATATGTTACAAGCTTCTATTAAAGAGATTGCTGAAAGTGCTGATCAACTGATACAAGTAATTTTAAAACATATATAACGTGTATACTCGAATCATTTTAGTAGGATTTCCAGGCTCAGGAAAGTCAACAATCGCCAAAAAAATTGCGAATAGACTTCATTATCAATTCGTTGATATGGATCATCTTTTTGAATCCAAATACAAACTGAGCATTCCAGATTTTTTTAAAAAATATGGAGAAGAGGTATTTCGAAAATCTGAGCACGTTTTATTAAAAGAAGTTATTCAACAAGAAAAAGTAGTGATCTCTACCGGAGGTGGCACCCCTTGTTTCCATGGAAATATGGAACTCATTATGGAGAACGGTTTTTCAATTTACATAAAAATGGCTCCTGCCTCCCTTTTGGACAGGTTGGTTAACTCAAAAAGAATCAGACCGTTAGTGCACAATAAAACTCCGGAACAAATAAAACAATTTATTGAAGAGAAGCTTCCAATTCGGGAACAATTTTACCAGCAAGCTGATATGGTCATTAAAGGAGAGAGTTTAGATTTTGAGCATCTTATGTCTCTAATTACTAAAAGAAAGTTAGATTAAAGCAGCAAAATTGATAACATATTTTTTTGTACTTTTGAGCAACAAAACAAAGAGCTATGGATGACAATTATCACGTTGAGGTAGGAAATTATCAAACTTTTCACGATGGGGAAAGGATTTGTGGAGATGTCTTTATCTCTAAGCGGATTCCTGAAGAAAACAGAGTATTGGCAGTATTATCAGATGGTATGGGATCCGGTGTAAAAGCTAACGTTTTAGCTACTCTGACAGCCACCATTGCTTTAAATCTTTCCCAGGAGCACAAAAAAGCGAAAACCATTGCTGAAATCATCATGAAAGCCCTTCCGGTTTGTAGTGAAAGGAATATCAGTTATGCCACATATACCATAGTCGATATTTCAGTTGATACGAATGAAGTCAGTATTCTCGAATATGATAATCCTCAAACAATTATCATGAGAGGGAATCGTGTTTTTGAACCCAATTGGGATCAAATTGACGTGGATGCAGGTTCTGATAAACGGTTGCTCGATTTAAAAGTAGCTACTTTTGAGCCCCAACTTGAAGATAGAGTTATCTTTTGTTCTGATGGAATCACACAATCCGGACTTGGTATGGGATTAGTTGGAGGATGGGGAAGAAATAACCTCAGAGAAGAGGTAAAACTCCTGATTTCAAATAGCAGAACAATTTCTGCCACAGAACTAGCTGAAAAAATTGTAAAAAAGGCTGCCTCTAACGATCTTCATGTTCCTAAAGATGACTTAACTTGTGCCGTTGTATATTTCAGAGAACCCAGAAGAACTATGATCTGTACCGGACCTCCTGTTCAACCGGAAAAAGATCCACAATTTGCTGAAAAGTTGAGGGGATTTGCGGGTAAAAAAATTATTAGTGGAGCTACAACTACTGAGATTATCTCCAGAGAACTAAGGAGAACCGTAGTGGATGAGCCTATTGTGGATCATACACTTCCACCTACATCCAAAATGGAAGGCATAGATTTAATTACCGAAGGTGTTCTTACTTTGAGTAAAGTGGTTTACCTTTTGGCGAATGTGATTAATTCTAATTATCAATTTGGTAAGGGCCCCGCTGATCGGGTATGTGAGTTGTTATTAGGAAGTGACGAAATCCATATATTAGTTGGAACTAAAATCAATGAACATAACATCGACTTGACCCAACCTGTTGAATTTGAAATTCGTAAAAATCTAATTCAAAGATTAGCTAAAATATTAATGGATAAATATTTAAAGGTTGTTTACATGGAATTCATGTAATTAAGCACTTATTTTCCTACAATTGCTTCTAACTCCTGGATTGATTTTGGGATTGGTTTTCCTAGAACAACATGTCCTGTTTCAGTGATTAACACATCATCTTCGATCCGGATCCCTCCAAAGTTGCGGTATTCCTCCACTTTATCGTAGTTTATAAATTCTGTGAATTTATTTTCATTTTTCCATAGATCTATTAAATGAGGAATAAAGTAAATTCCGGGTTCAACAGTCATCACATGACCGGGTTTAAGTGTCTTAGCCATACGAAGATACGCCCAACCAAAAATGGTACTACGTTCAACAGTTTCATCGTAACCTACATATTTTTCCCCTAAATCTTCCATATCATGAACATCAAGACCCATTTGGTGGCCGAGTCCATGTGGCATAAATAAAGCATGTGCACCCAATTCAACAGACTTTTGAACATCTCCTTTCATAAGGCCTAACTTTTGAAGTCCTTCAGTGATGATGGTTACCGCTAATTGATGAACCTCTTTGTATCGAATTCCGGGTTTGCAAGCAGCAATTCCTTGCATATTTGCTTGATAAACAATGTTGTATATGTCAGCTTGTTTTGGAGTAAATTTTCCGGAAACAGGAATTGCTCTGGTATTGTCAGAACAATAATTCATTTTATTTTCGGCACCCATATCAACAAGTAAAATTTTTCCCTCTTCCAAGATTTGATTATGGTTGTGATTATGTAAAGTTTCCCCATGCTGAGATAAAATTACAGGGAATGAAACGCCATTACCTTTGCTTAAAGCGATTCCTTCAACCATACCGGCCAAATCAGATTCTTTAGCACCCACTTTACAGTGTCTCATGGCTGTTGTAAACATTTCATAACCAATGGCACAACCATCTTCAATCTCAGTAATCTCTTCCTGAGATTTAATCTCTCTAAGAGAAACAATAGCTTTTATCAATTCGACAGAAACATTCGTATTTAAATCAGAGATGGGAATTCCGGTTAATTGGGATAATACTATTTTCTTTTCACCTCTGTAAGGAGCTGTAAAATGAAGCTTTCCGGAACTGTTTTGTTGGATAAATTTTGATAGGTCAGCCATAGGTAATACTTCAGTAATACCGACTAGTTCTCCTAACTCTTTAACCTTTGGTAGATCACCCATCCAAATGATATCATCAATTTCAAAATCATCTCCAAAAAGAATTGTTTTTTTATGATCGAAATCTATGATAGCGCCCATATTGGGTAATGATAAGCCAAAAAAGTAAAGAAAAGTGCTGTCTTGTCTGTATTTATAAGTATTTGAAGGATAATTCATAGAGGCTTCATCATTGCCTAAAAACAAAGCATACCCTGAAGTCATGATTTGCATTAAATTTTCTCTTCTTTTTTGGTAAACTGATGCTGAAAATAGAGGATTCATACTTATTATTTTTTAAGATAATTCAAATTGAAAAAAGGTTTATAGAGGTGTCTTTTATCAACTTTATTGTAAAATGTGGTGTAATTGGTTGCTGAAATGGCATAAACCTGAACATTATCATTGGCAATTTGATTTTTATAAATTTCAGAGCCTATCAATGTATTATAATATTCCATAGCTGTTTCCATATTTTTAAATCTGGAAACAGTAATGAGTTGTTCATCCTGATTGATGTAAAAACTGTTGATGTTAAATTTTTGTAATGCAAAAAAGTCACGATTGAAGTTGGCTAAATTATTCTTGATATCCGTTATAGAGATCTGAGAAGCATTTGCAATAAACACAACATAATGTTGTTCATTCGGTAAGAAACTAAAAGGAGAGTCGTTTAAAGCATTTTGCTCTTTAATTTTATTAATGGAAGTGGAGTCACCGGCATTAGCCATAACTTCACCTGCATTGGCAAAGGTGGAGAGATAAAATTGAGCCAATTGAGCCACTTCAGTTTTAGGATATTTGATAATAATATTAGCTAATCCCTTCTTTAATGAATCCTGACCCAGTAACTGTCCGATAGAAATAGTCCGTATGTATTCAAATTTTGATTTTAAAACGATATTGTTATCACAATTAGGTAATGACTCATCTGCTAGCTGAACTGTTCGTTGCCATAGTTTTTTGGTGAAGGCATCGTAAGCGGAGGAGTATTTTCGTTCCATCTCATTTATTTTTTCAGCAATTTTCTTGTAATAATCAGGATCTAGAATTAATTTTGCATAATCGGAATCGGGATATCGGGTTAAAATGATGTTTTTATACTCTTCTCCTTTAGGATTATTGGTTTTTTTTAAATTAATATAAACCAAATAACAGGCAGGGGCAATCAGTTCGCTATTTGGGAATCGCCTGATCAATTGATCAAACATCTCTAAGGATCGTTTTTCATCTTTTAATAAGTCGCTATATATCAATGCCGCATTATACATGGCATTGGCAATTATTAAATTGGAAGTATCAACAGCTCCCGGAGTCATTGGGAGATCCTGGGTGTAGTATGCCGGTTTCTTAGGATCTGTTTCCCTTTTAACAATTACATTGCCATCTTCATCCAATTCCGGTTCAGCATCCGTACTATCTGATGAATTATTCATTTCATCAAAAGAGATCTGTTGTTTGTTACTGATAATCCAGTTATCTTCTAGTTTTCTATTTCCAAATCTTCTGTAAAAATCTGTAGAACCCTGAGTTACCAAAGATGGATTGTAAAAGTACCATTTATTGCTACCACTTGTATTGACATTAGTATTGGCAAAGTTTTGAGTACTTTGCAATAACATCATCCTTTCATTTTCTTCTCTTTCAATACGTCTTTCTTCTTCTGTAAATTTATCAATCATTTTTTTAACCCAAGAGTTTCTTTCACCTTCTGACATTTTAGCGATTTTTTGCAAACTGTCTTGAAGGGTGATTTCATTCAAATTATCAACTAAATCTTTCAAAAAAGAGGCTCTTTTTACTACAGATTCACGGTTTGGATAATCACTGGGCAATGCCAGTAAAGCAGTATCATAGTATGCCTGAGCTTTGATATATTCACTGTCTTCAAATAATAAATCTGCTAGTGTAATCGAAGAGAATGTCCTTTGGTAATTATTACTTACATAAGCTGAGACAGATTTGCCTAAGTAGTCCATTCTTTCCTTTTTATCCTCATCTATACGGGCTATTTCTGAAAATGCATAATAGATCTGATCCTTAAATTCATCATTCTTACCATCCTTTAACATTCTATTTAACTCTTTAATAATCATCTCTTTGGATTGAGTTGTACCATCATAATTGGAGGCGAGTTTCATTCTTGCACTAAATTCCATTTCATAAGGAGGGGTGCTTCTTAAAACTTGGATAAAATAGTGCTGAGCTTCTTTATTATTTCCATCTTGTTCGTATAATTGACCTAAAATGAAGTTAATACGAATAGCCATATCTTTCTTAGGTCTCAGTTTTTGTAATTCTATCAAAGAACTGATAGCAACTTCGATCTCACCGGCCGGATTGGTAATATTAAGCTCAGCTAAAGCGGCATAATATAAAAAATTGAGGGTTCTGTCGTTTTTAGGATAAATGATTTGATAAGCATCCTCTAAAAGTTGTTGTGCTCTGGTGTATTGTTTTTGTCTGATAGCAGTTCTTGCATTTAATATGATCGCCTCTTCAGCCAGTCCCCAGGATGGGTATTGTTTTGCTACGTAATTAAAAATACGGGTGGCATTAATGAAATCCTGCTTATGAAAATAGGCTCTACCCATCATCATATAGGCATCATCCATGGTTTTAACATACTCTTTACCACGTATTAACATGGAATGTTTGTATATTGACTTAGATGCTTTTTCTATTACACGATCCATTTTAGAGTTTATAGATCCTAAATCTTCCTTAGTTGGATAGTAATAAATAGGCAAAACAGTTGTATAATTCTCTTTCCTCTTTTTTTCAATTTCTAATTCCCCCTCTTTTAAGGCCTCTTTCCCATTAAAATTTACATTGTAAGTTGATGTAACGGTATGGTAAGCCCTGTTTTCAAAGCTATTTTTATTGGTTGCACATGAAATAAAAAAAGTCAGGACAATAAAAATGCAACATGCAGATAATAAAACAGATACGTATTTTTTCAAGCTCAAATTGTTATTTTATATTGTTAATTAGGGAGATAACGAAAAAAAACCGTTTTTATTTTTTTTGACTTTCAAAATATTGTTCCATTAACTTCTGAACATACTTTCCAAGTACATCAAATTCAATATTGATGATTGAACCGAGTTTGAAGTTATGAAAATTGGTCATTTGGTAAGTATATGGAATAATGGCAACAGAGAATCTCCCTTTTTCAGAATCAACGACAGTTAAACTTACCCCATTTACTGTTATGGAACCTTTAGGTACTGTGAAATTATTCAATTCAGCATCGTATGTGAAGAAGAATCTCCAACTTCCGTTATCATCCACAACTTTTTCACAAATTGCAGTTTGGTCAACGTGTCCCTGAACAATATGGCCATCAAATCGGCCATCAAAACGCATACTTCTTTCCAGATTCACTTCGTAACCTAAACACCAGGATTTTAAATTGGTTTTGAGCATAGTTTCATCCATAGCAGTCACTACGTATTGGTTGCGTTCTTTGTCTAACTTCACAATAGTTAAGCAACAGCCATCATGAGCCATACTTTGATCAATTTTAAGCTCATCAGCAAAATCAACCTCAATAGTGAAATGATAATTGGTATTTTCATGTTCTATATGAACGATTTTTCCAGTTTTTTCTACAATTCCTGTAAACATAGTTTTATTTTTTATTATGACAATGCAAATATATATAATTCAGATGAATTCTTTTATTTCTTAAATTCTTTTTCAATTAGTGGCACAAATTGATCAATATTACCTGCTCCAATCGTTACTAAAAGTTCTGGTTTTATACTTTTCAAATAGGGGATGAGGTCATCCTTTGAAATCAATTTTTTATTTTTAGTGGGAATCAAATCTAATAAAAATGATGAGGTGATTCCTTCAATTGGAACTTCACGGGCAGGATAAATATCTAATAAAATAATCTCATCCAATAAGCTTAATACTTGGGCAAACTCTTCTGCAAAATCTCTGGTTCTGCTGTACAAATGGGGCTGAAAGATACCTGTAGCCTTTTTATTCGGGTAAATGGTTTTAATCGTTTGAAGAAAAGCTTTGATCTCTTCCGGATGATGGGCATAATCATCAATGTAAATCATTTCATCTTGAACAATTCGATAGTCAAATCTACGGGAAACTCCGCTCCAAGTTGCAAATGAATCAAAAATCATATTACAGGATGCAACATGATCCGGGGCAATACTTAGTTTCATCAACTCTTTTACCGCTAAAAAAGCGGCCAAACTATTGAGAAGGTTGTGAATTCCCGGTGCTTTTAAATGTATATTATGAAAACAAACCGGATTATCACTTTTCATATTTTTACAAATCGCGAAATGGGTACTTTCAGGTTCCATTTGATCGATTTTAATAAAAAAGTCAGCCTCCTCATCAACACCATAAGTGATTTTATGAGGATGGTCGATCAAATGCGCAATTTTTTGAGCAATGATAAGTGTACCGTTTCGATCAATTTGATTTGCAAAATCTTGAAAAGAGGCAATTAAATTTTTCTTTTCTCCATAGATATCTAAATGATCAGCATCAACTGAAGTGATGATTCCAATTTTTGGATATAGCGTTAAAAAGGAACGATCAAACTCATCTGCTTCAACAACAACGGTTTGAAAATCATTAGTATATAAAAAATTACTGTTTAAATTTTTTGAGATTCCTCCAATAAAAGCTAATGTTGGATGATGAATCGACTTTAAAAAATGGGTAACCATGGAAGTTGTAGTAGTTTTACCATGAGTACCCGCTACAGCTATAGTTGGGAACGATTCACAAATCAAACCTAAAACTTCTGATCTTTTTAAGATGGGAACATGATGCTCTTGAAACCAAAGTAATTCCTTGTGATTTTTGGGAATTGCAGGGGTTAAGATAACTAAATCAATTTCGTCAGGTATGAGTTGATCCTGTTCGGAAAAGTGAATTACAGCGCCCATTTTGATCAACTGATCCGTTATACCGGAAGGAGTTAGATCATATCCAAAGACTTTTACTCCATATTGAAGGAAGAACTGTGCCAGTGCACTCATCCCAATCCCCCCAATACCTAAAAAATATACCCTTTTAATGTTGTCTAATGGTTGCATTTTTTTGATTTAGAACTTTTCAGGTACAATGACATTCACATTTTGCAAAAATTCTTGAGATTTATGCATCAATTTGTACATTAAAACGTCATTTTCAACAAATGGTACAGATTGTCGGTAACTAGCTACAAATTCTTCAATAAACTCAGAAGATTTTAAAGGTCTTCTGAATTCTAAAGCTTGTGCAGCGTTAAACAACTCGATAGATAATACTTTCTCAGTATTATTGATAATAATATATGCTTTTGTAGCTGCATTTGCCCCCATACTCACATGATCTTCTTGTCCTTGAGATGATTCTATAGAATCGGAAGAGGATGGCATACATAATGTTTTGCTCTGACTCACGATAGATGCTGCTGTATATTGAGGTATCATGAATCCTGAATTCAGACCCGGATTTTTTACCAAGAAGGATGGAAGATCTCTTTTGCCTGCGATTAATTGATAAATTCTTCTTTCAGAAATATTAGCTAATTCAGACATTGCTAATGCGAGGTAATCAAGAACCAAAGCGATAGGTTGACCATGGAAATTTCCTGCAGAAATGATCAAATCTTCGTCAGGAAATATAGTTGGATTATCAGTAACAGAATTGATTTCAGTTTCAATTACATTCATAACATGATTTACAGCATCTTTTGTAGCCCCGTGAACTTGAGGAATACAACGGAAGGAGTAAGGATCTTGCACATGTTTTTTCTCTCTTGTTATGATCTCAGATCCTTCCAAAAGGTAGTTGATATGAGTTGAAGTAAGTATTTGGCCAATATGTGGTCTTACTAAATGTACTGAAATATGAAATGGCTCAATTCTACCATCATAAGCATCTAATGAGGTTGCTGCGATCATATCAGCTAACCAGGATAATTTTTTAGATTTTAGGACTAACCAGGATCCATAAGCACTCATAAATTGAGTTCCATTTAATAAAGCTAATCCCTCTTTTGATTGCAAAGTGATCGGTTCCCATCCAAATTTTTCATTGATTACGGCAGATTCATACTTTTTACCTTTATAGTAAACCTCACCCAAATTTAAAAGGGGAAGAGATAAATGAGCTAAAGGTGCTAAATCTCCGGATGCCCCTAAGGATCCTTGTTGATAAACCACAGGAAGAACGCCCTGATTAAAAAAATCAATCAATCTTTGAATAGTTGCTACCTGAACACCTGAATTACCGTATGATAAAGATTGGATTTTTAACAGTAACATAATCTTTACAATCTCTTGTGGAACTTCATCTCCGAATCCACAAGAATGGGATATAACAAGATTTCTTTGTAAAGTAGATAAATCATCAATGGATATTGTTGTGTTACAAAGAGATCCAAAACCAGTAGTGATTCCGTAAACAGGAACTTTGCTGTTTTTCATTTTTTCATCTAAGTAGGTTCTGCACTTTTGGACAGCCTCTTTTGATTCTTCAGATAAAATGAGTTTTGCTTTCCCTTTGAGTATCTGATCAACTTTTTCTAAACTTAAAAATTCTGTAGAAATAATGTGTTGTTTCATTGAAATGTTATTTTTTTTGTATTAATATCAAAGATTAATTAAGTATATTGTTTTTATAATAAGCAAGATACGAAAACGAATATATCTTTGCAAACATACTGAAAAAAATTGAAAAAGGGGGTTACTTAAATTGTTGAAATTATTGGATTGACATCAAAAAGATCAACCCTAATTCATTATAAATTCGAAAATATCATGTTCGTAGAATAATGTTGGATCCAGTTGAATGCTAATCACATTATTCGTCTTGGGATTTCCTTGTCCAAGTGGGAAAAAACGCCATACTGTATTCTCGAAAACGTTAGATTCATTGGAATATTGAGTCACTGCAATCAAATATTCAGGCTCACCCATTGCATCTCTAAATGTTTCTGTATAAGTTACATGAATAGGTTCTGAGGTGCTCATGGGTTCAATGGAAATAACAGGACCAGAAACGGATCCTCCAAATTCCAATTTATCAATTCTATAAGGTGTATTATTGACAATTTGTATCGGATAATCTATTGGATCAGAACAGGAGAATAAGCTCAATATGAGCATTATCCCTACAAAAATCAACCCAATATTTTTTTTCATATTATCTTGTTTTAATATAGCAAATATATGATTTTTTTTTGAAAAAATCAAGTTTTAGACTCAGATTTTCAAAAATACTTCTATATCTACGAATTCAATTTTATTTTGTTACAGAACCTCTGGTTAAATCATTTTTTCAATATATTTGCCGATACTTTAATCGGATTATTATGAATTATTTAAAATCAATTTTATTAGTTGCCTTATCAATTCTTGTTTCATCTTGCTCATTAATTGGAATAAATCTGACCTATAAAACACCCAAAATACCCGGAAAATATCCTAAATTTAAAGAAAAGGATTACTTACTTGGGGAGAATTCAGAATTAAGACAAAAAGTGGATGTTACTTTCTATGACCTTAATTTAAATTTAGATATTCCAAATCAATCGATTAAAGGATATGTGGATATCCATTTTGAAATTTTACAAGAATTAGATTCTTTACAACTGGATTTAGATAAAAAGTTAAAAATTAATGCGATTGTATTTCAAGGAGATACAATAAAATTTTTAAGAAAAGAGAGCACTGTTTATGTTTTATTGAAACAAATAATTCCAAAAAATCAGGTGCAGCAAATACGGGTATACTATGAAGGAAAACCTTTGAAAGCAAAACGTCCTCCCTGGGACGGAGGATTTATTTGGGAGAAAGATAACAATGGAAATCCTTGGGTTTCTGTTGCGTGCCAAGGGCTAGGGGCTCACATCTGGTTTCCTCTTAAAGATCATCCCTCAGATGAACCCGATTCTGTTAGGTTGTCAATGACTGTCCCAAAAGGGCTTTTTTGTGTCAGCAATGGAAAATTGATTCGTCAAATTAAAAATGAAAAAACAGAAACTTTTATTTGGAAAACAAGTTATCCTATAAATACTTACAATATTACTTTTTATATAGGTGACTATGTGAGGTTTACATTGCCTTATAAAAATAATAATATCAATAAAGATCTTGAATTTTACACCTTGTCTTATGATTTAGAAAGAGGGAAAAATCATTTTAAACAAGCATCAGATGTGATTGCCTTTTACGAAAATCATTTTGGATCTTACCCTTGGTGGAATGATGGATATAAACTAGTACAAAGTTCCTATCTGGGAATGGAACACCAAACAGCGATTGCCTACGGAAATAGATTCAAAAATGATTATGGAATTGTAGATTATATCATTCTCCATGAAACAGGACACGAATGGTGGGGTAATAGTTTGTCTGTTTCCGATAATGCTGAAATATGGCTTCATGAAGGGTTCACGACCTATTGTGATGCTCTTTTTATGGAAGAAAAAAAGGGATACGATTATTATCTGGATATGATGAAGTTTAATTATGGTATCACAATACGCAATAAAAGACCCATAATTGGTCCATTTGGGGTTAATTATTCCAATTTTAAAGATTCAGATCCTTACGGAAAAGGGGCTTTGGTATTACATACTCTAAGAAATATTATTGACGACGACAAACTGTTTTTTGATATTCTGAAAACCTATTATCAAAAACATCAATATTCTATAATAACTACAAAAGATTTTATCAATATTGTGAATGAAATGACTCAGAAAAACTATGATTGGTTCTTTAATCAATATCTATATTCCAGAGTTTGCCCGCAATTAGAATGGTATTCTGAATATAATTTTGCAACAGATGAAACTGTTTTGAAATATAAGTGGAATAATGTTGGTAATGAGTTTAAACTACCAGTAGTTGTTGAAACTGACTATGGGAAGACAATTATTTACCCAACTCCGGAAATTCAGCAACATGTATTTCGTAGAGGGGTTGAGATTAAAATAAACCCCAATTTTTCATTGTTTTCTCAGATTAAAAATGATAAAATTAAATAGATATGAAGGTTGAAAATTTTATAAATAACATTCTCCAATACTTTAATTTGCAGGATGAATTAGAATCCCAAAAAACAATTCATAGTGAAATCCAAAAAGGGATCTATTTTAAAGGAACCAATTTATGGATATTGGTTTTTGCAATCCTAGTAGCTTCTATAGGTTTAAATATGAATTCCACCGCTGTCATCATTGGAGCAATGCTAATTTCCCCATTAATGGGACCTATTACAGGGATGGGATATAGTATTGCGATTTATGATGGGACCCTTTTTTCAAAATCGTTTAAAAATTTTATATTTGCTGTTATTACGAGTTTAGTAACTTCGACAATCTATTTTGCCATATCTCCCATTTCAACTGCTCATTCAGAATTATTAGCGAGAACAAGTCCAACTATTTATGACGTTCTTATTGCTCTTTTTGGAGGCGGTGCAGGCATAATTGCTTTAAGCAGTAAACAGAAAGGAAACGTTTTACCGGGAGTTGCTATTGCTACAGCTTTAATGCCACCACTTTGTACAGCAGGATATGGATTAGCAACGGGACAATTTAATTTCTTTTTTGGAGCATCTTATTTATTTGTAATTAATACAATTTTTATAGCATTGGCTGCAACCTGGATCTCGAAAATTTTAAAATTCCCCATTGCAGGAGAGATTGATCCAAAGCAAAAAACCAAAATTAACAGATATCTTTCATTCCTCATTACTTTAATTCTTCTTCCAAGTATTTATTTTGGGTATCAATTGGTTAAAGAGGAACAATTTAGACAAAGAGCAGAAAAATTTATAAATAATGTAAGTTTTTACAAAGAAAGTTTTTTAATCAAAAATGAAATTTTAACGGATAAAAAAACCATTAAATTAGTTTATGCAGGCAATTCCCTATCTATTCAGGATAAAAAAGAATTAACTGAAAAATTAAATGATTTTAACATCTTAGGAACCCTTGTGGTTGAACAAGGTTTCTCTATCCAAAATAATGAAAGTCAAAACAATGAAGTATATAGACTCAAAGATCAGTTAAATAATATGAATTTACTATTAAAAGAGAAACAAGCCACGATAGATTCTCTTAAAAACGCTTCAGGATTTGGAAAGACTATTATTAATGAATTGGTTGCTCTTTATCCTCAAATATTAAGTTGTACTTTTTCTAAAAGCGAGCAATATAAAGCAAATACTAATGAGAAAGTTCCTAAAACGATCGTAATACTTCAAACCAAATCAACCCTTAGCCCAGATGATAAGTTAAAGATCAAAAATTGGTTAAAGGAAAGAACAGAATCAAATCAGATTGAACTCATTGTTGAATAGATGGCCATTAATTCAACATTTTTAAAACCTGATTCACAATAATTTTCTTATATTCTGCTGGGTTTTCTATAGCATTTTCAAAGGCTTTATCTGAAAGATCTGTGACGTTTCCTTTTTGATCTACAAATAGTAAAGTAGAAAATTGAATTTTATATTGTACCACCAATGACTTGTTTTGCTCTTCTTCAATGTTAATAGGCTCAAAAATAATGATTTTTGAATCTAGTTCCTTTTGAAATTCAGCCTGAAGGGTCTCTAAACAAACATTTTCGCAAGCTAAACAAGTGGCACATCTGTTGGTTGCATGAAAATAATAGATCCTTATTTTCGGAACCGAATCGGTCTGATTTTGTGCTTGAACTGATTGAAATGAAGAAAATATTCCAATGAAAAGAGCTAAAAAAAGTACTGTTTTTTTCATAAGTTATTGAACGATTATTTTTTTTAAAGATGCAAATTTACAACTTTTTTAATATCAAAGAAAACATTTCTATGAAAGGATATCCTGGAAGATAAAAAAGCAATTAAATCTATGAACCAATAATACTCTATTTTGTTTATATTTGCCGCTTCAATTTTAATAAACTTACTATGGATCAAATTGCAATTCAAACAGATCAATTAACCAGACATTTTGGGGATAGGGTTGCGGTTCATCAACTGAATCTGAAGATTCGGAAAGGGGAGATTTTTTCACTTTTGGGTACGAATGGTGCCGGTAAAACAACGACTATAAAAATGTTATGCTGCTTACTTCCTCAGACGTCAGGTGAGGCCTTTTTAAATGGATTTCAGCTATCAAAAAATCAGCAGGAAATTAAAAAAATTATTGGCGTTTCTCCTCAAGAATCAGCCATAGCAGAACATTTAACTTCTAAAGAAAACCTTTTGCTTATGGGAGGTGTCTTTGGGCTCTCTAATTCAGAGAATAAGAAAAGAGCACTCAATCTCATGGAACTATTAGAGATAGAAGACAGAAAAGATCAAGCGAAGAGATTATCCGGTGGACTTCAAAGAAGATTAAGTATAGCCATGGCTTTGATGTCAGATCCAGAGATATTATTTTTGGATGAACCGACACTTGGTTTAGATCCACATGCTCGTAAGTCAGTTTGGAATTATATTGAAAAACTAAAACACCAAAAAACGATATTCCTTACAACTCATTATCTGGAAGAAGCTGATGCACTTTCAGATCATATCGCAATTATGGAAAGTGGAAATATTATTGCTCAGGGAACCTCTTCAGAATTAAAAGAATTATGCACTAAAGAGCGGGTTCTGACAATTAAAGCATCTTCAATTACTTCAGAAATTAAAGAATATTGTTCTGAAAATTATGGGTTAACAACCTTATATCAAAATGAATTGACTATTCAGGCAAAACAATTTAACATCTATACCATTGTTGACTACTTTAAATCACAAGATGTTCAATTGAAACATATTAGTATGACTGAACCCACTTTAGATGATGTTTTTCTTCAATTAACAGGAAAGGAGCGTTTATCATGAAATTTTATCATTTAGCTTTAAGAAATTTGAAAGAAGTGTATCGTGATAAAGTAACGATGCTTCTTGGAATCGTTATGCCAGTTGGATTTCTTATTTTATTCTCCTCTATCCAAAAAGGGGTCCAACTTGATATGTTTAAACCCGATTCTCTTGCTCCGGGAATTATTGTATTTTGTTTTGCTTTTCTTACGATGTTTTGTTCCATTTTAATTGCAAAGGACAGAGAAAATGCATTTCTATTCAGACTCTATACTACTCCATTGAAAGCTAAGGACTATATTTTGTCTTATACACTTCCCTTCATTCCTCTGGCAATATTACAGACAGTGATCTGTTTTGTGATTGCTGTAGTTTTGGGAGCAGAATTTACCAATATTGCTACTGCGTCTTTAATCCTTTTTATGGTAGCTCTGATTTTTATCTTTTTAGGGGTCATTTTTGGATCTCTATTCTCACTCAATCAAGTCTCTGCTGTGGGATCCATTTTTATAACAATTGCCTCACTATTCAGTGGTGCATGGATGGATTTAAAAATGATTGGAGGGGTATTCGATACTTTCGGATATGCGATACCATTTGCTCATTCTGTAGATATTAGTAGGGCATTATTGTCCGGAAAAGGGATGACCGGATTATACGGAAGTCTTTGGGTAATCATTGGATATCTTGTTGTATTGGCGATATTATCCTTTTTTGCTTTTAAAAAAGCTATGAAAAAAATATAATTTAAAACCTCAGGGATGAAATTTTTAAAATCTGTTTTAGCACTCTTATTTATTACTATTTCTGTGTCCATTATTGCACAAGAGACAAATAATCAGTATCATAGAGATTGGGACTATAGTCAGTTTACTTACAACAAAAAGATACAAGTTTATCCCCATATTTATCAAAATGGCCCCAAATCAGATGTTTCAGGTGAAGATTTAGGAATTTCTGAAATAACAACCCATTATTCATCCACTTTTGCGTATCAGGATGTTCCCATTGCCTTTTATGTAAAAGTGAATAATTACGGATCAACAGCCGCTTCTGGATTTACCCTTACTATTACAGATAACGGATCTTATAATCAGAGTGTTACGATTTCAACATTATTGAATTCAGGCACTTATACGATATACGAATTTCCTTGCTGGATTCCTTCTTCTACCGGAAATAAAACTATAACTGCAACAGTCAATAATTCCGGAGATGTTGTGATATCTAATAATACAACAACTACAACCATAACTGTTTATACATTTCAAAAAACAGATCCACCAGCCACTTTAGTGAGATCAATTGCTGAATTTGAACCTCAAAGGGGAGCATTGATCAGGGCTTCTGTATCGGGAAGTAGTGTTACTTTTGGTGTTCCGATTCAATTGATCAGGGAGATCGCGGAAGAAGACACGCTATATATTGTTTGTAGCAATCAAACTGCAGCCAATACAATTCAGAACTATTTAACGAATAATACCATTAATAGTTCGCAAGTAAAATATATTTTTAATGCAACTAACTCCCACTGGACCAGAGATTATGGCCCCTGGTTTGTTGAAAATGAGACTCACCAGTTAGAAGTGATTGACTTTCCTTATAATCGAAATAGGCCCAATGATTCTCAGGTACCCAGAGCATTTGCCAATGCAACCGGAAATACTATTTATGGGATGCCCCTTTTGCATACCGGTGGTAATTTTATGACTGATGGGATGGGAGTTGCCGCTTCTTGTGATTTAGTAGACTATGAAAATAGTTGCTACAACCAAAATGAGTTGGATAGCTTGTATCTGAACTACTTAGGGATTACAACATATCATACTATTCCGGATCCATTGAATTCTTATATCCAACATATTGATTGTTGGGGTAAGTTTTTAGCACCCGATAAGATTATGATTCTTCAGGTTCCATCAAATAATGCCAACTATTCAGATTTGGAGAATGCTGCCCAGTATTTTGCAAATCTGACCTCCTCTTATGGAAATAAATACAAAGTATATCGTGTTTATACTCCTAATAATCAACCTTATACAAATTCGTTAATTCTTAATAATAAAGTCTTGGTCCCTATGAATCCAACTTATGGATCGAGTTGTTATCAGGCCGCTCTGGATTCCTATCAGCAGGCAATGCCCGGATACGAAATTATTGGTGTTTCCTATAATGATTGGTATGACACCGATGCCCTTCACTGTAGAGCCATTCAGTTACCACAATCTGACATGTTAAGAATTGTGCATCAACCTATTTTAGATTCCATTCCTTTTGAAAATAGTGTTACAATTGCCGCAACAGTATATACATTAGGAAATAATTCAGGGATAACGTATGATGTAAAACTTCATTATCAAATAAATCAAAATAATTATCAAACCCTTGATATGATTTTACAATCATCACAATATGAGGCTGTTATACAAAATTTGAATCCAAATGATACGGTTCGTTATTATATTGAAGCTACTAACTCAAATAACAAACATCTGTTTCATCCGTTTGCGGGAGTAGCTGATCCACACCGTTTTTATTTGAAAAGTGGAACATCAATCTCCTCATGGGATTCTGCATTACAGTTTAATGTATATCCAAATCCTGCTTCTCAAAATGTATTTATAGAAATATCGGATGAGGTATTTAACGTTGAGATTTATACCCTAATAGGCAAACTGATTAGTAGAGACTATAATAACAAAATATTAAATATTGAAGCACTTCCTCCAGGAACTTACATTTTAAAAGTTACCTCCAATAACAAAGTCGGCTACAGAAAAATCGTCATTTATTGAGCACACGAGCACATGTGCACAAGAAAAAAGGTTTATTTTCTGAATTTAGTAGTATCTAATTCAAAAGTAAAATTCTTTTCATCAGAGCAGTGCAGCATACATTGATCACAAATGGAGAGTTCCCCTTTCAAACGGCGTTTAATCATATCGTTTAAGCGTTCTCTTAGTTTATCAATCTCTACGAAATTGGCCACTTCGTTAGCAAAAGCGTACATCAGTAACATGCGTGCATTTCTCATACAGATCCCTCTGGAACGTATATAAAACATAGCATTTTCATCCAATTGACCCACAGTAGCACCGTGGCTACACTTCACGTCATCGGCGTAGATTTCCAGAAATGGACGTGTTGTGATTTTAGCATCATCAGTTAATGCAATATTTCTGTTAACCTGATAAGCTGCAGTTCTTTGCGCATCTTTTTGAACTACTATATGCCCATTAAAGTTGGCACCAGCTTCATCATCAGCGATCCCTTTATAGATTTGATTGCTTGTACAATCAGGGGAATTGTGTAATACATACACTTGATTGTCAACGTATTGTTGTTTGTCTACTAAATATAAGCCGTATAACTTAGCATCAGCACCCGGTTCATTCAAATTAACCTGAATTCCATTTCTGACATAACCACTATTAAAAGTAATAATATTTGAAATAAAACGGGAATCCCGTTTTTGATTAACGAAAGTGTTGTTAACCAATAAAGTATGTTTGTCTTTATTCTCCATTTTGTAATAATGGAGTTGTCCGTTTTCAGCAATATCAGCTTCGAGAATATTATTGATAAAACTATTTTCTTCATGAATAGAGTCATCACAATGTACCAATGATAATGAACTATTTTTTCCAACAATCACTAAATGACGATGTTGAACCATAATCTTTTCAGAAGTATCAACAACTGAAACGATTTGAATAGGTTGTTCAATGATAACATTATCAGGAACATAAATAAAAAGACCATCTGTGAAAAGAGCCTGATTCAAAGAGATGAGACCATCTAATTGATTCGGATCCATTTGGGCGAAATGGGTTTTAATCAAATCAGGGAATTGACGAAAAGCTTCCAAAATACTACCCACAACCATACCATTTTCATGAAACTCCAAAGGTTGATTATGATGAACATACCATCCATTCAAAAAAGTGTACATGGATGTTCCAATATCTTTAATGTCACATGTAAAATATTCACCTACAGGTCGATAAGGATTAGGTTTGTCTTGAATAGTATAAAAATCGGTCGAAACTTTTTCCTCCAAAAGGGTGTCAATCGCTTTATGACGCCATTTTTCAATTTTATTATTTGGAAAATCTTGTATTTCAAAAAGTTCTATCCCTTTTTTTCGAATATTGAGAATATATTCAGGGTCCTGAAATCCCGATATAATTTGGTTATATTGCTTTTGAATAGCGTTTTTTAGATCGCTCATAAATTAGATTAGTTTGCCTTGTTCGTAATCATTTTTAATCCAATCGTACCCTTTTTCTTCCATTTCGATGGCTAGCTCTTTAGGACCGGATTTTACAATTTTTCCGTCAAATAAAATATGAACCACATCAGGAACAATATAATCCAGAAGTCTTTGATAATGGGTGATCACAACTGTTGCATTTTCGCTATTTTTGAGTTGATTAACACCGTTTGCAACAATTCTGAGGGCATCGATATCCAAACCTGAATCAGTTTCATCGAGGATAGCTAGTTCTGGTTCTAAAACAGCCATTTGGAAAATCTCGTTTCTCTTTTTTTCGCCACCGGAAAAGCCTTCATTTACAGAACGATCGCTCAACTTGGAAGTGAGTTCCACTACTTTCTTTTTCTCTTCCATTAATTTTAAAAATTGAGCTCCTGAAAGAGGTTGTAATCCTTTATATTCTCTAATTTCATTCAAGGCTGTACGCATAAAATTAGTGATGCTAACTCCTGGGATCTCAACAGGATATTGAAATCCGATAAAAATTCCTTCTCTTGCTCTATCTTCGATAGGTAACTCCAATAAATTTTTACCTTTATAGGTGATCGAACCTTGAGTAACCTCAAAAACATCTTTTCCTGCAATTACTGAGGCTAAAGTGCTTTTTCCGGTTCCATTAGGTCCCATAATGGCATGAACTTCCCCTTTATTAACCTGTAAGTTGACCCCTTTTAATATCTCTTTTCCTTTAATAGAAACGTGTAAATTCTCGATTTTTAACATGTTATGATGTGATTTATAATATTAATTTTTAGAACTGCAAATATACATTAGAATTTTGAAAGATAATAAAAGAAAATATAAATACATGGGATTGAAAAATACGATAACCGAAAGGGAAGAAAAATTAGCAAATTCGTAAATTTGTGAATTAGCAAATGAATATTTCTTAGTGGTTTGATCATTAAAATGCCAAAAAGTGTAACTTTTTTAGTATTTTTGTCAAAATATTTAAATACTAAGATATTTCAACATTTTTTAACAAACTGATTGATTTTTATGTCTCTTTCCGAAATTAAAGTAAAGTATATAGATGTTGAAAATAAAATAATGGAGAGTGATTCTAAATTATTAAAAAGTTTTCCAAAATTTTTTATTAACTTTTTATCATGGCTTGTTCAAGAGAATGAAATGAACCGGATTATGAATAAATATGCGGATACTTCTGAAGTAACATTCTTAGAAAAAGTAATTGAAGAGTTTCAACTTGATTTACAAATAGAAGGATTGGAAAATTTACCGGAAAACGGTAAATGTTTTTTTGTAGGAAACCATCCGTTCGGCGTAATAGATGGCTTAATATTAACACATACGGTTTGCAAAAAGTACGGAACTCTGAAAGCAATTGGAAATGATGCTTTTACTTTTATACCACAACTAAAACCCTTGATAGCAGCGGTCAATGTTTATGATCGTACTTCAAAAGACTATATCATGGAGCTTCAAAAAATCTATGAATCGGACATTCCTATGACCCATTTTCCTGCCGGTGAAGTTTCCAGACTTTATCATTGGAAAATTCAAGATGCTCATTGGCAAAAAAGTTTCATTGGGAAAGCTGTTTCATGTCAAAGAGATATTGTTCCATTCCATTTTTACGGAAGGAACTCTATCCAATTTTATACCATTTTTGTAATTAGAACGTTATTCGGAATCAAACTAAATCTGGAATTAAGTTTATTAACTCGTGAAATGTTTAGAAAACGAGGAAAAACAATCAAAGTCAAAATTGGAAAACCAATTCCATATCAAACATTTGATAAATCCAATAATCATAATATTTGGGCTCAAAAAGTGAGAGATATTGTCTATGGTTTATAAATTATTTCAATTTATTAACTAAAAAAAATATTTTATGACAATTTACTTAAAAGAAATGATGTTCAGATGGTGGTATTGGTATGTCAGCAAAGTGGACAAAAATGCTGAAATTCAATTTATGAATTATGGGTATCATGACCCCAATAATCATGTACCATTACTTCAACAGCATGAACCTAATCGTTACTCCATTCAGTTGTATCATCATTTTACGCAGCATATTCCTATAAATCAAAAAGATATTGTGGAGATCGGATCGGGTAGAGGTGGTGGAATCTCATATTTAACTCAAACGTTCCACCCTAAATCGGCAATAGGCATTGACCTTGAGGAAAAAGCAGTTGATTTTTCAAATAAACATCATCAAGATTCAAATTTGAAGTTTTTACAAGGGGATGCACAAAAATTAAATTTACCAAATCACTCTTGTGATATTGTTCTCAATGTTGAATCTTCTCATAGATATCCTGATAATCCGGCTTTTTTATCTGAAGTTAAACGTATTTTAAGACCTAATGGTCACTTTTTCTATACCGATTTTCGTTATAATCATGAGATGGATCAATTTAAAGAAGAATTGAATCAATCCGGTATGGAAATCATTCAAGAACAAATCATTAATGACCAGGTAGTTGAAGCCTTGAGAATGGATGATAAAAGAAGAAGAGACTTAGTTAAAAAACTAACTCCTTTTTCTTGCATAAAATTGCTTTGAATTTTTCAGGAGCAATCGACTCTGAAACTTTCAATAAAATTGCTAATAAAGATTATATCTATTTCAGCTACATCTTGTTAAAAAAATAACCCAATCCATCAGAATGGTTCTGATGGATAACTGGATTAGCTTTTTCTTAACATTCTTGCTTGATCGTACAATGCTTGTTCCTCTTCAGTTTGAGGTTGAATTTCAATGTTATGAGGTGTTGCATTGGTGGTTTCATCCACATGAATAAATGTGATAAATCCACTTACGAATGACTCATTATCAATTCCTGTAGTAACATGAATATAAGCAACTAAACTACTTTTACCTGCAAAGACAATCTTAGACGAAAATTTTAAAATTTGTCCGGGTCTAACAGGTTTGGTAAAGTACATCCCGTGAATTTTTAAACAAACGATGTGCTTTGGATGTATTAATGATGCAGCAGAAACAAAGCCTGATTCCACAAACCATTCAGCGGTTCTTCCGGCAAAAAGGGTTCCATGATGATTTAAGTCTTCACTTTTTACTAATCTAACGGTGTCTGTCCAAAAAGGAATAACTATTTTCTTTTCCATAAAATATTGACATTTAATAGGTTTGCAATTTGTAAACCTATTGGCAAAATTACAAAAAATTATAAAACAATTTTCAACAAAAATTCAAATTAGCACATCAACACATTAGCACATCAGCACATTTTTATTACTTTTGCCAAAATTAAAGAATTTGCATTATGGAATATTTTGTTCACGAATCTTCATATATCGATGAGGGGTGTCAAATTGGAAAAGATACTAAGATATGGCATTTCTGCCATATAATGTCACATGCCGTTATTGGTGAAAAATGCAATATTGGGCAAAATGTGATGATTGCTTCCTACGTTATTTTAGGGAACAATGTTAAAATCCAGAATAATGTTTCGATATATACCGGAGTGACTTGCGAAGATGATGTATTTCTAGGGCCTTCTATGGTCTTTACTAATGTGGGTCATCCTAGAAGTGCAGTTAACAGAAAAGATCAATACGAAAAGACCTTAGTTAAAAAAGGGGCTACAATTGGAGCAAATGCAACCATTGTTTGTGGACATACTATCGGGAAATTTGCCTTTATCGGTGCAGGGTCAGTAGTGACTAAAGACGTTCCGGATTATGCTTTAATGATTGGAAATCCTGCCAAGCAAGTGGGTTGGGTTAGTGAATATGGTCATACTTTGAGCTTTGACGAAAAAAAACTCGCCACCTGTAAAGAGAGTGGCGAGTTATATCAACTCACTGAAAAAGGAGTTGTAAAATTATCTTAGAATATTATTAAACAGTTGCTTGGCAAGCAGTTATAGCAACTAAACTAACAATATCTTCAACTGAACATCCACGAGAAAGGTCGTTGATTGGAGCAGCCATCCCTTGCATTATTGGGCCAACAGCTTCAGCATCTGCCATTCTTTGAACCAATTTATAAGCGATATTTCCAACTTCTAATGTAGGGAAAACTAATACGTTAGCTCTTCCAGCGATTTCACTACCCGGAGCTTTAGATGCACCTACACTAGGTATTATTGCAGCATCAGCTTGTAATTCTCCGTCAATTTTTAAATCAGGAGCCATCTCTTTAGCAATACGAGTTGCATTTACTACTTTGTCAACCATTTCATGTTTGGCAGAACCTTTAGTAGAGAAACTCAACATGGCTACTCTAGGATCTAATTTTGCAATAGATTGGGCAGTTCTGGCAGAAACAACAGCTATTTCAGCAAGTTCTCTCTCATTAGGATTAGGTGTTGCAGCGCAATCAGCAAATACCATAATTCCATCATCACCCCATTTTTTATCTTTAAATACCATGATAAATGCACCTGAAACGACAGATACACCCGGTAAAGTTTTCACAATTTGAAAAGCTGGACGAAGCACATCACCGGTGGCATTTTTAGCACCGGCAACTTCACCATCCACCTCTTTATTTTTGATTAAAAGAGTTGCTAAATAGAGCGGATCTTCCACTAAACGAAGTGCTTCTTCCATTTGCATCCCTTTGCTTTTTCTGATATCACATAACATTTGAGCGTACATCTCCTTTTGTGGATTGGCAATTGGATCAATGATTCTAGCCTTAGAAATATAATTTAAGCCCCAATCTTTAGCTTGTTTTTCAATTTGTGCAGTGTTGCCTAATAATACAATATTGGCATAGCCCTCTTTTAATACAAGATCCGCTGCTTTTAATGTTCTTTCTTCTTCACCCTCAGGAAGTACAATGGTTTTGTTTGCCTTTTTGGCATTTTCTTTGATTTGTTCTATGATATTCATAATATATTGTGTTTATTATTTGATTCGGGGTGCAAAAGTACACCAATTTTTTTTATATTTTTGCGTTATCTTTATTTAAAAAAGATAGTTCATGAAATTAAAACTACTCCTGTTTTTACTATTACTGAGTTCATTTTCACTCTTTGCTACTCATAACAGGGCTGGTGAGATCACTTATCAGTATTTAAGCGGTTTAACTTTTCAATTTACAATCATTACGTATACCTATACTCCTAGTCCCGCTGACAGACCACAAATCGAAGTTTTCTGGGGTGACGGAACAAGCTCCATCATCGATAGAAATAATAAAATTGATCTTGGAAATGATATTAGTAAAAACATTTATATCACGAATCACTCGTACTCTTCCATGGGAACCTATCATGTTACTTTTGAAGATCCCAATAGAAATGCTGGAGTAATTAATATTCCAAACTCGGTAAACATCCCTTTTTTCATAGATAATACACTGATAATTAATCCGTTTTTAGGAATGAATAGTTCTCCGGTGCTATTAAATCCACCTGTTGATAACGGATGTGTGAATATCCCTTTTTATCATAATCCCGGTGCTTATGATGTGGACGGTGATAGTCTCTCCTTTAAACTGATATCTTGTAAAGGATTTAATGGTGACAATATTCCCGGTTATACACTCCCTTCAGCCTCTAACTCCCTGTCAATAAATCCAATAACAGGTGAATTGACTTGGGATACCCCTCAATTAGTAGGGGAGTATAATATTGCAATTCAAATCAATGAGTATCGAAACAAAGTTTTGATTGGAACCATGGTGAGAGATATGCAGGTTTCTATTGCCGCATGTAATAATCAACCACCAGTTATACAAACAATTACAGATACATGCGTCACTGCAGGGGCCCCATTGGATATTGAAGTTTTGGTAACAGATCCCAATTCAACACAAGTTTCTTTATCTGCTACAGGTGAACCATTTTTGCTTTCTAATTCACCAGCTTTTTTACAAAGTACTTCCGGAACTCCACCAATAACATCCCATTTTCGTTGGAATACTGAATGTTCTCATGTTAAAAAGCAAAAGTATACTGTAACTTTAAAAGCCATAGATAATGGCCCAATTATAAACTTAGTTTCGTTCAAAACACTTTATATAACAATTGTTGCCCCAAAACCCGAGAATCCCGTTGCTGAGCCTAACGGAAATACGATCAAAATATCTTGGGATCAGGAAAAATGTTCAAATGCCATAGGTTATAAGATCTATAAAAGAACTGATTCTTATCTGTTTGAGCCGTATAATTGTGAAACAGGTCTTCCAGGTTATGCCGGGTATCGATTATTGGGGACAACAAATGGTGTTGCAGATACGATGTTTATTGATGATGGTTCTATTATTCCATTATATCATGGGAACAATTATTGCTACCGAATTGTAGCTTTCTTTAGTGATGGAGCTGAAAGTTATGTTTCAGATGAAGTATGTGCCTATATTGTTAATGATGCGCCACTAATTACGAATGTTGATGTCCTTCAAACAGATGTGTTAACAGGTCAAATTGAAGTCAAGTGGCTTGCACCTCCTGAAATAGATACTACTTTAGTTGAAGAACCCTATTTCTTTAAATTATTTAAAGCAACATCTTCTGATCCAAATTACACTGAAATTGCAACCATAAACTTTGATCAGAATTATCAGTTTTTAGATCAAAACCTGAACACTACTGAGATAACCTATTTTTATAAAGTAGAATTTTGGGGAGAGGGAGATTTTGGCCCCTATATGGTGGAAACTTCAGATCCTGCTTCCTCTGTTTTCCTACAAACAAATCCAACAGATAATGCTATTGTCTTGAATTGGAATTCTAGAGTTCCCTGGCAGAATAAATACACTGAAATTTACAGATATAATTCTGAAAATGAAGAATATGACTCAATTGCAACTACAACAGCATCAACATTTACCGATTATGGATTATTAAATGGGGTTCAATATTGTTATTATGTAAAAACTGTGGGAGGCTATTTTACTCCTGATACTTTGTTTCCATTTTATAACCGATCACAAATTAAGTGTGATATTCCGATAGATAATTTACCTCCAACAATACCGAATGTCGAAATTACTACTAATTGTGAAGAAGTTGTCATTTCCTGGCGTTATGATAATGACACGTCATATCTTGATGTTTTCAAATATTATATTTATTATCGCCCCAATTACCAAACTGAATTCTACTTGCTTGATTCAATAATGAGTACAAATGATCCATGTTATCCCCATATATGTGAAATCATTCTAGAAGATAGGCCCCACATTACCGGATGTTATTCAATTGCTTTAATCGATTCTGTGGGAAATATTTCACAAAAAACGCCTCAAGTTTGTTTTGATGTAGAGGATTGTCTTTCATATTCTTTACCGAATGTGTTTACCCCGAATAATGATTCTTTCAATGATACATGGATCCCATTTCCTTATTCAAATGTAGATAGTATTGATTTATATGTATACAATCGTTGGGGAAGAAAAGTTTTTCAAACAAATGATCCTGATATTAATTGGGATGGAAGAGATTATTTATCGAATCAAAAAGTATCTGCAGGAACCTACTATTATTCCTGTGATATTTTTATTGAAACCTTACATGGACCTAAGAAATTAGCTTTACATGGGACGGTAACCATTTTAAATGAAATGGATTGATCCCTATTTTTGTTCCCTTTTTAAAATAAACACTTCGAACACAGAATAAGCGAAATAGATAATCATAAAAGCGAAGGCAAAATACCATCTATCAGCTTTGTTTACAAGAACATATATCGTTAAAAATAAAATACAAGAAGTGAATTTTACAATTCGAGATAACAAATATCTTGAAACCATTTTCTTATTGTCGTTACTTTTTAAAGGTCTTAAAACAATAAAAATCGTGAAAAGGGATAATAAAAAAAAGAACAAAACAATAAATGGAAGAGCTGGTGATGCATATTTAGGAACAAATATTTGAAATAAAACACTTAAAGCAGTAATAATCACAGAAAAAATGATTAATCTGTATGCGTATTTTGACATTGGAATGGTTGACATATTGCTATTTTTTTTTGATTATAAAGTCTTTAACTACAACATAGATGGCCAAAGCGATACCCCCTAATGAACCAATTAAAGTAAATAAAGGTGAGAGTTTAAGTATTTTATCCAAATAAATCCCTCCAAAAGTTCCCATGCAAATTAATAGGCCCATTTGAAATGCGACTCCGGAATATCTACCATAACCTGTTAGAAGTGGCCTTTTATCTTGTTTCATTTAAAAAATTAAACGATATCAGTTTGGGTATTTTGCATTGTGCAATTACCAACAAAATTAGCACCCGGTTCAATAGAAATTTTACCTACATGAATATTCCCGGACAAATTTGCAGTAGCTTTGAGTGATAAAAGTTCTGTTGCATTGATGTTAGCCTTCACAAATCCTTCAATATCAATTGATTTACAACGAACTTCACCTTCTAATGATCCATTTTTTCCAATGATAATCTTTGCATTTGAAGATACATTTCCTTTAACAGTTCCGTCAATTCTACAATCACCAGTTGTAACTATATCACCTGTTAAAGTGGTTCCCGGTGCAATTATATTAACACCTCCAAGTTCTTCTTGTTCAATCATTTTTGCCATTTTGTATTCTTATTTATATTATTTATTACTTTTGTCCTATCTTATTGTTTGCAAAAATAATAAATAACTTCATATAATTTCAATATATTTACTATAATTATCATTTTTTTCTTCTACCCTTCGCCTTCGCCTTTTACCTTTCGCCTAATTAGCACATTAAAATAATACCTATTTTTGCAAAAAAAATCATGAATCTCTTGTCTCAATTTCATCAGTACATCCGATTGGAACGAAATCTTTCCCCAAAAACTGTAGAAGCGTATATGTCAGATTTGAGAAAATGGCTTCGTTTTATGACACAATTAGAAGATAATCAGATACTTCATGATGGAAATATCGATAATACGATTTTGAATGTCCAGTTGGAAGATTTACAAGAATATTTAGTTTCTCTTTATGATGAGGGAATCAAGGCGAGAAGTCAATCCAGAGCTATTAGTTCATTAAAAGCATTTTATAAATTTCTTCATTGGAATAAAAAAATTGAAAATGATCCTACGACTTTTCTTGAAACACCAAGAATTGGGAGAAAACTTCCCGAAGTGCTTACCATTCCCGAAATTGAAAGTATGATCAATAGTATTGATTTGTCCTCTCCCGAAGGACACCGAAACAAAGCTATCATTGAAGTAATGTACGGTTGCGGTCTTCGGGTATCTGAAACAGTTGATTTGAAATTATCTCAACTGTTTTTTAAAGAGGATTACATCAAAGTGATTGGGAAAGGAGATAAAGAACGATTGGTTCCTATTGGACAAACCGCACAAAATTCTGTTTTGTTGTACGTTGAAGGGAAACGTCTCCAGGTTAAAACTAAGAAAGGAATGTCAGATTTTGTATTTTTGAATAGGAGAGGATCCAAATTGACAAGAGAAATGGTATATATCATCATAAAACAAATGGCAGAAATTGCCGGAATAAAAAAAAGTATAAGCCCACATACATTACGACACTCATTTGCCACTCATCTCATTGAAGGAGGTGCAGATTTAAGAGCTGTTCAAGAGATGCTTGGACACGAAAGTATTACCACTACAGAGATTTATACCCATTTGGATAAAGAGTACATTAGAAGTACAATGGCGATGTATCATCCTAGATATTAGGTAAATAGTATGTTTTTTTAAAACTTTTAAAAAGGCTACATATATCTCCCATTTTTTTTATAATTTTGCACCACGAAAAATGTGGAAAGATTTGTAACGCTTGCAACCACTTAAAAAAAATGCTAAAACTGTATTTTTCCTAGTTTTTCGTTACGAATTTTTATTAACTATTAAATTATTAATGTTATGAGTTATTTATTTACATCAGAATCAGTATCAGAAGGTCATCCGGATAAAGTAAGTGATCAAATTTCAGATGCATTGTTAGATGCATTTATTGCACAAGATCCAAATTCCAAAGTAGCATGTGAAACTTTAGTTACAACAGGATTGGTAGTTTGTGCAGGTGAAGTAAAAACAGATGGCTATGTTGCTGTTGATGATATTGTTAGAAAGGTAATTAATAAAATTGGATATAACAAAAGTGAATATCAATTTGATGCTAAATCTTGTGGGGTTTTATCTACCATTCACAGTCAATCTTCCGATATTAATCAAGGAGTTGAAAGAGCTGTGGATGAGGAACAAGGTGCCGGAGATCAAGGGATGATGTTTGGTTTTGCTTGTAGAGAGATGGATAATTTTATGCCTATTACTTCTGAACTTGCTCATATTTTCCTTCAAGAATTAGCAGAAATTAGAAGAGAAGGAAAAGTGATGACCTACCTTAGACCAGATGCAAAATCTCAGGTTACCATTCAGTACAGCGATAACGGAAAACCTGAAAGAATTGATGCTATCGTGATTTCAACCCAACATGATGATTTTGAAAAAGATGATCAAAAAATGCTGGATAAAATTAAAAAAGATGTTCAAGAAATTTTAATTCCAAAAGTGATTGAACTTTGCCCTGAAAGTATAAAAGTTTTATTTAAAGGGGATTATAATTTACATGTTAACCCAACTGGTAAATTTGTAATTGGTGGCCCACATGGGGATACCGGTTTGACAGGACGTAAAATCATTGTGGATACTTATGGTGGCCGTGGAGCTCATGGCGGCGGCGCATTTTCCGGAAAAGATCCTTCAAAAGTTGATAGATCAGCTGCTTATGCTGCTAGACACATAGCAAAAAACATGGTAGCTGCAGGTTTATGTGATGAGGTTTTAGTTCAGGTTGCTTACGCTATCGGAGTTGCAAAACCTGTCGGTTTGTACGTGAATACAAATAATACGGCTAAAGTTAACATGACTGATGGTGAAATCGCTTTAAAAATCGAGCAAATTTTTGATATGAGACCTTATGCTATTATTAATAGATTTCAATTAAAAAATCCAATTTTCCAACCTACTGCATCTTATGGCCATTTTGGCAGAGATGTTTACGAAGCCGAAGTTGAAGTTTTTTATACAGATCAAAATACTTACACTAAAGAGAGTTGTGGTAAAATCAAAACATATAAAAAAGTTACTTTCTTTGGTTGGGAAAAACTAGATTTTGTTGATAAAATAAAACAAGCATTCTCAATATAACGATAAATAGGAACCATTTTTCTCTTTTTGATTTTTGAAAATGGTTCCTTTTTTTTCCCTATTTTTGCCGTATTATATAATAATAAAACGGAATTCGAGTTATATTCATCAATAGTGAATCAGTATGAAAAGATTCAAAGAATTTATGCAACCAAACAGGATGGGCTTTCATTTACTGTTAGCAATCGGTATAACGATTGCTATTGTTGTAATGGCACTCATTTTTCTCAATTTTTATACCCGACATGGGAATGAAGTAAAGATGCCCGATTTTGTTGGAAAAGATTCTAAAACCCTTGTCAAAGATTCCCTTTCAAAGGATTTTATTGTCGTTATATCAGAATCTGTGTTTGACAAATCAGCAAAGCCGGGAACTGTTTTGAAACAGAATCCAAATCCAAATGAGATGGTGAAAAAAGGGAGAAAAGTATATTTAACCGTTGCTTCTGATCAACCCCCTAAAGTTAAAATGCCTCAATTACAAGATGTGTCTTTAAGACAAGCTGAGATCATGCTAACAGCAAAAGGTTTAATTTTAGGAAGTGTGATTTATAAACCAAGTCCCTATGAAAATGCCGTATTGGAGCAACTTTACAGAGGTCGCTATATCGCGCCCGGTACTGATATCAGTATGGGGGAAGTGATCACCCTTGTTGTTGGTAAAGATATTGAAGGACTTCCATCTGATTCAACAATAACAGAAATAATCAATCAATAACTCAAATTATGTCGATTAAAAAATCAATTTTTTTTGTACTTCTTTCTTGTTTAGTACCGTTTACATTATTCTCTCAAGAGATTATTAACGGATTATCCTCAAATCCGGTCATCGCAAAAGAAGCAAAAAATTGGAAGCTGAGAGGGACAAAGTCAAATTCTGAGCCTATTAAGCTTCCATTTTATACTGATTTTTCTAATTATATTGGGTATCCGGATCAAAATATTTTTGTAGATAGACAAGGTTTTGTAAACAACTCTTTTGCCATAAGGCCTCCTTCAATTGGTGTGGTAACTTTAGATGCTATTGATGAAAATGGAGCCATTTATTCTCATGCCAATTCAACAGGTTTTTATGCTGATACTTTAACTTCTAATTATATAAGGTTAGATTCAATTTTCACAACACCTAGAGCTATTTTAATTCAAGATTCATTATACTTTTCATTCTATTATCAACCGGCAGGAGGATCAGAATCCACACCGGTAGTTCAGTGGGAAAGAATTGGAAATGGTCCTGAATCTCAAGATATGTTAATTTTAGACTTTGGTTATACCCAAAATGGAGTTACAACATGGAATACAGTATGGTCAACCAATGGTGTGACTTTAGATGATTGGTTAGATAACGATCCTGACAGATTAACCTTTTTTAAACAAGTCTTGGTTCCAATTCTTGAATCTTATCTTCTTGTTGATAGCTTTCAATTTAGATTCAGAAATATTGCCAGTCTGGAAGACAATGGAGTCGTAGGTTGGGAAAGTAATGTAGATCAATGGAATATTGATTATATTCGTTTAGACATCAACAGATCAATTGATGATATCTATCCCAATGATATTGCATTTGTTGCTCCAACAACTTCTTGTATAACTCCTTATCAAGCTGTACCATGGAGTCATTTTCAATCTTCTATGATGAAAGAAAAATTTGAGAATAAAATGTCCAATTTATCTAATATTATTCGAAATGCCAGTTATAACTATTATGTTGTAAAAAATGATATTGAGAATATTTATGCTTACACATGTAATAATGAAAATATTGAGCCTTACTATAACAACGGTCTTCAGGATTATACATTTCATGCCAATCCAAACATTGAATTTACAATAACTCCCGATGGGGCAGATAGTGCCCAATTTACGATTACTCATATTCATAAGTTAGATGGAGCTATTGGAGATATGATTCCATTAAATGATACCATTAAATTTACTCAAACATTTACGAATTACTTTGCTTATGATGATGGAACTGCTGAAGCTGGATACTCCATTTACAATTCAAACATCAATCCAAATTCCTATATTGCGATGAAATATACATTACTTCATCCAGATACTTTGAGAGCTGTTAAAATTTGGTTTAATAAAACTTTAAATGATGTAAATGTAGTTCCATTTAAACTCATGGTTTGGGCACAAGGTATTAACAATAAACCGGGAGCACTTTTATATGAAATGGAATCTCAAACACCTTTGTATTCTGAAGATTTTCTTACTTTTGGTACCTATTATCTAGATCAAGCAGTCCCAGTTTCAGGTACTTTTTATATAGGAATATATCAGAACCATAATATTCAACTGAATATTGGATATGACCAAAACACAGATTCAAGAGCTTTTTTCACATACAAAACAGGAACAGTTTGGGAAGAACCTATTGTAAAAGGAACTCCAATGATTAGGGCTTATGTAGGAGAATATATGGAACCAACAACTATAAATGTACAAGAAAAACTGAATGTTACATTGTATCCTAATCCTGCAAACGATTATATAAATGTATATATAGAAGATAATAATGTTAGTAAAAAAATATTTTTTTCAATTTATGATATTTATGGTAAAAATGTATTAAATTTACCGATTGAAAGTGAACTGACAACAATATCTATTGCAAACCTATCTAACGGCATTTATATAGCAAGGATTATAAGCGATAATATGGAAAATAGATCAGTAAAATTTATAAAACAATAAACGGAGGATGAATATTAAATTAGAAAAGCCATTGGTTTTCTTTGACTTAGAAACTACAGGTCTCAATATTAGTAAAGATAGAATTATTGAAATTTCATTGCTTAAAATCATGGAAGATGGTACTGAAATTTCAAAAACTTGGTTGGTTAATCCTGAGATACCGATTTCCGAAGAAGCTTTTGCTATACATGGAATATCTAATGAAGATGTCAAAAAATCGCCCATTTTCGCAGAAATTGCTGCGGAAATACAACTTTTTTTGCAAAATTGTGACTTAGCAGGGTACAATTCAAATAAATTTGATCTTCCACTTTTGATGGAAGAGTTTTTAAGAGTGGAAATTGATTTTGATCTAAGAGGAATCCGTTTTATTGATGTTCAGAATATTTTTCATAAAATGGAACCCCGCACCTTAGCTGCAGCTCATAAATTTTACTGTAAAACTGAAATGGAAAATGCTCACCAAGCTGAAGCGGATACCAGAGCTACTTATAATGTGCTAATGGGTCAATTGGATGCGTATCTAGGCTCTCAATATGAAGATAAAAAAACTGGGATAACGACTACTTTCTCTAACGATGTAAAAATGTTAAGTCAATTTTCATCAGATAATCGGAATGTTGATTTTGCAGGACAAATTTTGTTAAATGATCAAGATGAAGAGATCTTTAATTTTGGCAAACATAAAGGGAAATCTGTACGTTCGATTTTTACTGTTGAACCGGCTTATTATGATTGGATGATGAAATCCGATTTTCCTCTTTATACTAAGAAAGTGATTACCAGAATTTTGAATGAAGTTAAATTTGAAAATCTTCAAAATAAGTTTAAAAAATAGATTATGGAAACAAAACAAATCATCATTTTTTTAATCATTATTGCGGTATATCTTTTCAAAGTGATTCGGAAAGCCAATGCTAAAAAGATTGAAAATCAACAGAATACAGAACCTGAAAGAAGTAATGTTGATGAAGAATATGAATATACAGATCGAGAAACAAAAACGTATAGAGATATAACCTATGAGTCGTATGAAGATATAGATTATTCACAGATGCTGAAAAATAAGAAAATAATTGCGGAATCTCTCGAAACGAACTCTTTAGAAGGGGAAAGTTATGAAAAAATCCCCCCCCAAAAAATCGACTCAAGATCTTCCAAAAAAACCATACAACATATTGATAATGAAATAGATGAAGGGATTGAAATTAGCACTGAAATTGATGAGATTAAAAGAGGGTTTATATATAGTGAAATCCTAAAAAGAAAATATAATTAATTGAATACAAAATATTTATTAAATTTTTATGGGTAAATAATATAAAGTTAACTAAATTTTTTATAACTTTACGCCCCAAAAAAATAGGCAAAAAAATATGTTAAATATAAATTAAAGGCTATGATTAAAAAATTACTTTTTACACTTAGTGTGATCATCCTTGCAAGCAATCTTTTGAATGCCCAAAGTACCTTGAAAGGTAAAGTGAGTGATCCAACCGGAGCGCCTCAACCTTATATCCAAATTCGATTGGAAAAAGAGGGAGCTGCTGTAAACGGTACAAACTCTGATGACAAAGGAGAATATCAACTATTTGGTATTCCTGCAGGTACTTACGATTTGGTAATCGGAGGTGCAGGTCTTTGTCCATATACAACTAAAATATCGGGCATTAAAATTGATGGATCAAAAGTAGCTTTTCAAGATGCTGTAATTGATTGTGCAAATATGCTTGAACCAGTTGTAGTAACCGCAAAACAAGAGTTATTCGACAAGGATAATTCAAAATCCAGTTCAAGTATTAGTAAAGAAGATTTGAATAGAACACCAGGTAGAAGTATCGGTGCTGCTATTAGTGCGACTGAAGGTACTGCAACTGATGCTGCTGGAAATACTACTGTTCGTGGTAATCGTGGTGATGGACAACAAACCATTATTGACGGTGTTCGTGTTAGAGGAGGAAGTTCAGTTTCTATGAGTTCTGTTGAAGGAGTTGAATTGATTCAAGGGGGGATTCCTGCAGAATATGGTGATGGAACCAGTTTTACTGTCATTACAACCAGAGGTGCAGCTAAAGAATTTTCAGGATCTGCTGAAGTTAGAGGATCTGTTGATGGATACAACAATTTCTTGGCGGCCTTCAATCTTTCAGGACCATTGGTAAGAGGAGAAAAAAAGGATTATCCATCCAAAGCAGGTTTTTTAATCAGTGCTGAAGCATACTATAATCAAGATGGATCACCATCAAGAGGAGGTACATGGAGAGCTACTGATGAAGCAATTGAAAAACTTAAATTAAATCCTCTTCGTTATGATAATCTTCAACTTGGAGCAAACTATTCTAATGGGGAATATTTAACTTCTGAAAACTTCTACAAACAAAGAGTAAGACAAAATGCTGAATCTTACGGTTTTGTTATGCAAGGTAAAGTGGATATCATGGGTGGAGGTAAATTCCCTAGTGGTGTTCCAAAAAATACACTTCGTTTAACTTTAAGCGGATCTTACCAATATGGTTTTGGTAAAGATTGGGGACTATATAATTCTATGTTTGATAATGCAAACAATGGTATCAATGAAAGTTCAACTCTTCGTTTATCTGCTAGACTGAACCACAGAGTAAAATCTTCAAATACTTCAGATACTTCTAAAAACGAACTTATTAAAAATATCATGTATGATATTAATGTGAACTATACATTGATTACAGCTGTAGAACAAGATGAACGTTTTAAAGATAATTTCTTCAAATATGGTCATATTGGTAAATTTACTACTAAACGCGCAAAAATATACAACAGAGAAGATATCGTTATTGATAGTGTAAGATACATAGACATGATGGTTTTAAAAACTGTTTATGATTCTGTAGTTACTTTTGATGGATCAAATTCATCAAATCCTGACTTAGCATGGTATACTCAAAATTTTGTGGATACATATTCTCCAGATTACTTCAATGATTATTATGGTACTATGATTCCTTATAACCTCACACTTTATTCTTCTTTTGGCGCGTTAAGAAATGGCGATGCTCCTTCAAAAATTTATGGATTATATGCTATGCCTGGTTCTGTTACAACAAATTACGGTAAAACTCGTAACTCTAGTTTAGGAGCCAAAGCTAGTGTGGCCATGAACATCGGAAACCATGAGTTAAAATTAGGATTCGAACTTGAAAAATTAACTTATAGATCCTGGAGTCTTGCTCCTTATAGTTTATGGACTATAATGAGACAAAAACAAAACTTCCATATCAGTCAGTTAGATGTTAATAATCCTTTTACAATAGGTTTAGATCATTTCGATCCAAGTGTAAGCGATACAATTGAATTCAACCAATTAATCAATTTAGCTGACCAATCTTCTTTTGACAAAAATTTACGTATTAAATTAGGATTAGATCCTAATGGAAGTGATTGGTTAGATATCGACAGCTATGATCCAAGTCTTTTCGAAATTGGAATGTTCTCAGCTGACGAATTATTGATTGGTATTAATGGTCCTATGGTTGCTTATTATGGATATGATTACACCGGATCAACTCTTACTAAGAAAAAAACTAGTATTACCGATTTCTTTGATGGTGAAACTGATGGAAATGGCAATAAAGTTTTCAATTATAATATTGGAGCATACGAACCAATCTATATGGCATTTTACTTACAAGATAAATTCTCTATTAACAATTTGATTTTTAATATTGGTTTACGTGTTGACCGTTTTGACGCTAATCAACAAGTGTTGAAAGATCCATATTTATTCCGTGAAGCACATACCGTTGGAACACTTAAATCTGGGGAATTCGGATTTTCTGATGACAGATTCGTAGCTAACGCTGATGATAGTTGGGTTGTTTATGTTAATGAAAAAGGAAAAACTGCTGATGGAAATACCCAAACTATTATTGGATATCGTGATGGAAGTACTTGGTATGATATAAATGGACAACAAATTACAGACCCAACAACTTTGTTAGGTGCAACTGGTGGTCCTGTTTTAGTTGATGAAATCGACGAAACTGCTATTTCTAAAGTTAGCGGTAAAGCATTTGAAGATTATGTTCCACAATGGTCTATTATGCCTCGATTGTCTTTCTCTTTCCCAGTAGGGGAAACTTCATTATTCTATGCTCACTATAATGTAATTACTTATCGTCCAACTAATTTACAATTAAATCCTGTTAGCTACTTATTTATTGAAAAATTTGGATCAAACTCCGATAATTCTGTAAACAATCCTAACTTAAAACCTCAAAAGAGTATTGACTATGAAATCGGTTTCCGTCAAAAGTTAAACGATTTCTCAGCAATCAGCTTAGCAGCATACTACTCAGAAAAACGTGATCAAATTCAATCTTACCGTTTCACTGGTGCATATCCTAGTACTTATTATTCATTCGATAATATCGACTTTGGTACTGTTCAAGGTTTTACACTTGGTTATAATTTGAGAAGCGGAAAAAATATCACTTTAAGAGCTAACTATACTTTACAATTTGCAAAAGGTACAGGTTCTTCTGCTGGATCTAACTTAGCAATCATTGCATCTGGTCAACCAAACTTAAGAACTTTAACAAACTTAAGCTTCGACCAACGTCACAGAATGAGTGCAACTATTGACTATAGATTTGGTATGGGAAGTGATTATAATGGTCCAATTTCGAAAAGAGCTTCGAAAGATGGCAAAACTATTAAAGAAACAAGATGGTTCGAAAATACAGGTGTAACCTTACTTTTCTCTGCCGGTTCTGGTATGCCTTACAGCAGATCAAGCAAAGCTTATTCTCTTTACGGATTAGGTGGTAAATCTCAATTATCTGGTTCTATCAATGGTTCAAATAGACCTTGGATTTTCCAATGTGACTTAAGAGTAGATAAAACTTTTATTATGTATTTAGGAAAAGAGACTAAAGATGGTAAAGAAGTAAAAGGAAAACCAAGTCAATTAACAGTTTATCTTGATATAGCTAACATTTTCAACTTTAAAAATGTTGTTAATGTATATGATTATACAGGAAATCCTGAAGATGATGGTGTTCTAGCTTCTGAACAATTCCAACAATTAATTAATAGTCAAATTTATGTTGATTCATTTATTAATTACTACAATATGGCTATGCGCAATCCATACAATTATAGTTCTCCAACTACAGTAAGTCTTGGAATTCAATTTGGATTTTAATATCATAGATTATAACGAAAAATAAAAACATTATGAATAATAAAAACAAAATTTTAGTTTTAATTACACTACTGGTTTTATTGAGTGCTCCATCTCTTTTTGCAAGAAAATATGTTGGAACAATTCAAGCACCGGTACAAAAAGAATCTGCTACTTGTTTGCCAGCTACCAATTCCAATCAGCTTACCATAAATAATGTAAGAGCTTATGTAGAAACAAACGGTACGATGTGGTTCAAAGAAATTGCACAATATGAAGTTCCTAGAGGTTCAGGTAAAACATCCATGTTTGCTGCAGCTCTTTGGATTGGAGGTCGTGACGTGAGCGGTCAGCTAAGATTAGCTGCTGTTAGATTCCGTCAAAATGGGGATGACTATTGGACTGGACCACTAACTATTGAAGGTGCTTCCATTAATCAACAAACTTGTAGTAAATATGACAAACACTTCAAAATCACTAGAGCTGAAGTTGAAGCACATATAGCAGCTCATGCTACAAACGACCCTACATATACAACTCCAGCAAGTATTACCCAATGGCCAGCTCATGGAGAAAATGGTCAATCTTACTACTTAGCTCCTTTTAAAGATGTTAACGAAGATGGTGTTTACGATTATAATGATGGAGACTATCCTTATTATGATCTGGAAAATGAACTTTGCCCTTGGACACCAGAAAATATTGCTTTGGCTGCTCAGGACTTATTACCATGGACTCCTGAAAGAACTTGGATTCAAAGTAACTATGGTTATGACAATAAAATGATTTATGCTGACCATGTATTAAAAGGTGATGAAACTTTATTCTGGATTTTTAATGATAAAGGCGGTCCTCACACTGAATCACAAGGGGATCCAATCGGTCTTGAAATTCGTGGACAAGCATTCGCTTTTGCAACTAATGATGAGTTGAATAATATGACTTTCTACTCTTATGAAATTATTAACCGTTCAACTTTTGCATTAACAAATACATTTTTTTCTCAATGGGTTGACCCAGATTTAGGATTTGCTGAAGATGACTTCGTAGGTTGTGACGTTTTAAGAGGTTTAGGATATTGTTATAATGGAAAAGAGGTTGATGGACAAGGTTTAGCTCAACACTATGGTGCTCAACCACCAGCAGTTGGCGTTGACTTTTTCCAAGGACCTTATATTGATCCAGATGATAGAGATAATCCAAGATTCTTTAGAGATTCTATTGGGAGTACAGGCTATTGTGATAAATTTGTTAATAGTACTGAAATTACTGGTTTTCCAAGTGACCAAATGGCTATCAACGGTGTTAACTTTGGTGATAATATCATAGATAACGAACGTTTTGGTATGAGAAGATTTGTATACCATGACAATAACAATACTCCTCGTGGCGACCCGGATGTTGCTTTTGAATACTACAATTTACTTCAGGGTATTTGGAAAGATGGAACAAGAATGCAATGGGGTCAAAATGCATATAGAACCGGTGGTGTTGAGTGTGATTTTATGTTCCCAGGTGATTCAGACCCTTGTAAATGGGGAACTGCTGGAATAACTCCTGCCGCAATAGCAGGTGGTGATGGAACTTGGACAGAAAGTAATGTGGGAAATGCTCCTTACGATCGTAGATTTATGCAATCTGCAGGACCTTTCACTTTAAAAGCTGGTGCTGTTAACTATATTACAGTTGGTATTCCATGGGCAAGAGCCTCTCAAGGTGGAGCTTGGGCTTCAGTTGAATTATTGAAAATTGCAGATGATAAATGTCAAGCTCTATTTGAAAACTGTTTTAAAGTTTTGGATGGACCAGATGCTCCAGATTTGACCATAAGAGAATTAAATCAAGAGTTGATTCTTTATATCACTAATGATGATCCATTGAGTAATAACTATCTAGAACAATACGAAGAAACAGATACTCAAATTCCTGACAATATTCCTGGAACAACTACTCCTGCTGACAAAAAATACCGTTTTGAAGGATATCAAATATTCCAATTAAAAGATAAAGATATCAATATTTCTGATATTAATAATACAGATAAAGCACGTATAGTTGCTCAGTGTGATATTGAAAATATTAGAGAAAATGGTTCTTCTATTGGTCAGCTCATCAATTGGGAATACAATGATGCTCTTGGAACTTCTGTACCAGTGGAAAAAGTAAATGGTTCAAATACCGGAATTTTCCATACTTTAAAGGTTACTGAAGATGCTTTCGCAACAGGTTCAAAAACATTAGTAAATTATAAAACTTATTATTTCATTGTAATAGCTTATGCATACAATGAATTTGCTCCATATTCAATTAATCCAGACATTACCAATGGCTTATATGGTCAAAAAACGGTTTATTTAGCAGGTAGAAAAGCTGCAGGTGGTAAATCAATTAAACCGATTTCTGCTATTCCTCACCCTTCAACTTCTCATAATGAAGGTACAGTTTTAAATTCACAATATGGAACTACTCCTCTTATTACTAGAATTCAAGGTCAAGGTAATGGTGGCAATTTTGTTGACTTGACAGATGAGACTGTTAGTAAAATTATGAATGGTGGTGATAACAATAACTGGTCTGTTAATAACGTGACTTACAAAAACAATGCAGGTCCTCTTTCAATTAGCGTAATTGACCCGCTTAAAGTCCAACCACTTGATTATATTATTAAATTTGTTGAACCTGATAGTCAAGATGTTGAAGTTTCTGAAAATGCAACTTGGGTTTTGGAATTTGATGAAACAGTAACAGATCAACAAATCATAGACCTTGGATATAAAAACCTAGATGGAACTGCTCAAAGAGCTATACCATCACAAAAATCAATTTCTGCTACTAACGAACAGTTATTCTTACCACTTGGTATTGCAGTTTCTATTAAAAACACTGATTACCAAATTCATCAAGATGAAGTAAGTGAATGGCTAGAAGCTAGTACAGCTGGTTTAAACTATAGAAATAAATATTTGTATGGAACAGTTGATTATATTGGTTCTAGTATTGAGTACACGGATTCTTCCAAACCTTGGTTATGGGGTGTTGAAGATACAGAAGGAAATTTCCCTTCAAACTGGATCAGAAGTGGAGTTCAGGCTATAGGCCCTTGGAGCGATGATACTGCTCAAGATGGCGACCAAGATGAGTATACTAAATGGAAACAAAATGACATGCATATTCCGGTTAATATTAATGATGATGGTAGAGCTACAAGAGCATGGAAAGATCCAATTGGTCAGTTTGAAAATATAGTAGGAAGAACATGGGCTCCTTACGTTTTATCTTCTCCTTATGATGGAGGTCCTCAAGCAAAATATGTAACTCCTGATGATCCAGATATTGAACCATCTCAACCTTATTTCACATTCTGGCTATTATCTGCTTCTCCTAACTGTCCTGGTTACAACTTTACAATGACTAATCAATATTCAGTTGACATTGTTTTGACTCCTGATAAATCAAAATGGACAAGATGTGTGGTTCTTGAAGCTTGTGATGATAAAACAAATTCTATCGGTAATGCATTACGTCATGAACCTAGAAAATCTCAATCTGTTGATAAAAATGGTAATCCAGACGGAACAGGAACAGGTATGGGTTGGTTCCCAGGTTATGCAATCAATGTGGAAACAGGTGAACGTTTAAATATTATGTTTACTGAAGATTCTTCTATGCCAGAAAATAATGGTGATGATATGTTATTCAATCCAAGTAGCGTTTATGCAGTTAATCCAGAAGGCGAAGCTATCAATGAAGCAACTTATAACTTTTATAGAGAAGCATTTGCCGCATCCGGTGGAGATCCTCAATATGATGCAAAAATTGTTTGGGGTGGTAAACACTTCATTTATGTCATGAATAGTGTTGGTAATACAGCATCTTCAATTTTTAAATTTGGCTCTAGAACAAGAAACTGGAATGATGATGGTAACATCGTAAGCAGTAACTCTCAAAATAATGGTGGTTACTTCACAGGTTCAGATAATAGTAGCTACGCATGGTATGATTGCGGTGCTTATGACGAAGGAAAATGGGTAAAAGCAAAATTTGATCAATTTGTTGGATTAAATAATGATGATCCTAGTGCAACAGTTTACAACAGACGTCGTCAGTTGAAAATGCAATTGTTCAATAACGTAATGTGGACAAGTATCCCAATGCCTGCTCCTTACCAAGAAAACAATTGGTTATCAAATGATGCTAAGGTTAAAATTCGCGTTTCTCGTCCTTATTTAAGATTCTCTTCACGTTGGTTATCTGATCAAAATACTGTAGAAACTTTACCAAATAAAGGGTACCCAATGTATTCATTTACAACTAAAAATATTGCTCCTACTACTAAGGAAGTTACAACACATACATCAATCCTTGATAATATCAATATTGTTCCAAATCCTTATTATGGATTCTCTGCTTATGAATCTACAGCACTTGAAACTTATGTTAAAATTACTAATCTTCCAGAAAAGTGCGATATTTCAATATTTACAGTAAGTGGAACATTAGTTAAAAGAATTTCTAAAGGGGATGCTGAGTCAACTTTCGTAACTTGGGATCTAAAAAATGATGCAGCAATTCCAGTAGCGGGTGGTATTTACATTATCCATATCAATGCACCTAATATTGGTGAAAGAACATTGAAATTCTTCTGTGCTATGCGTCCAACTGACTTAAATGCATTCTAATTATTAATTTGGTAACGTAAAAATTGAAATTTATGAAGAATATAACAAAAACAATAGTAATTTGTATATTAATCGGTATATTTTCGGCAAACTTCTTCAGTTTTGCCGGAAATAGAGACCGTTCAGGTCAAGCAGGTGCTCAACACTTGTTGATAGACCCATGGGCAAGAACCAATGGTTGGGGAAGCGCCGGCGTTGCTGAAGTTAGAGGATTAGAATCTATCTATTCTAATGTTGCCGGTATCTCGTTTATTAATAAAACGGAAGCTGCTATGACTAGAACTCAATATTTGTCTGGTTCTGGAGCTGGAATATCTATCAATGCTTTTGGTATTGTAACCAATCTTAAAAGTAAAGGAAAAAGTTTAGGAACTCTGGGAATATCTATGTTTAATATGGGATTCGGAGATATTCCTGTTACTACTGTTGATCAACCAGATGGTACGTCTGCAATTTTTTCACCAAGATTAAACTATATTGGGTTGTACTACGCTTATAGATTTAATCAATATATCCGTGGTGGTGTTGGTATCAAGATTGTTAACGAATCTATTTCAGACTTAGTCTCTACTGGTATAGCAATCGATGCGGGTGTTCAATATGTATCAGGTCCATTCGAAAACTTTAAAATTGGTGTAACTCTTAAAAATTTAGGTATGCCAACTAGTTATAGTGGTGATGGTATCTCTTTTAGAGCTAACCCTGTTAACTCTGATGTTGAACTTACCGTTGAAACTAGATCTGCTGAAGCTGTATTACCTGCTTGTTTAGTCCTTGGTACTTCTTACGACTTCCTTTTCTTTGGTGAAGAATATGCAAGTATGTCAACTAAAGAAAAATCTGATGAAGGTTTAACACGTATTAATGCAATTCATAGAATTACATTAGCTGGTTCTTTTACAGCTAACGCTTATTCTAATGATATTTTTGCTCTTGGAGTTGAATACGGATATCAACAATATGTTATGTTCCGTGCAGGATATACTTACGAAAGTGGTCAGTTTGACTTAACTACAAGCAATACATTCTATTCAGGACCATCTGCAGGTGTTACTTTTGGTATTCCTTTAGCAACCGATTCTAAAACAAAAGAAATTAAATCTATCTTGTTCTTAGATTATGGATATCGTTTTACAAACAGATGGAAAGGTAATCACTATATTGGTCTTAAATTAAGCTTATAGTATTTTTCTTCCTTTTCATAAAATCAAATTAAGGAGGCTTTTTTATGAAGCCTCTTTAATTTCTTTATAAACCAACAGTTTTTTAAATATCATGAATCAAATTGTTTATTACTCAACAGAAAGTTTAGAAGCATTAAAAAATGAACTAATTGAATTGGAAACAGTTCAAAGACCCAAAATTTCTGCCGCAATAGCTGAAGCTAGAGATAAAGGAGATTTATCAGAAAACGCTGAATATGATGCTGCCAAAGAAGCTCAAGGTCTATTAGAACTTAAGATTTCTAAAATGAAACAGATCCTGTCTAATGCAAGAATTCTAGACGAGTCAAAAATTGATACTTCAAAAATTTTACTTTATTCAAAAGTAAAAATTAAAAATTTGAAAAACAATATGGAAATGAGTTATACGCTTGTTCCTGAATCCGAATCTGATTTAAAATCGGGTAAAGTTTCAGTAACTTCTCCCATTTCTAAAGGTCTTTTAGGTAAAGCAAAAGGCGATGTTGTATCAGTTCAAGCTCCTGCTGGTATTATGGAATTCGAAATTTTAGATGTATCAAGATAAATTATGGAAACTATTTTTACAAAAATTATTAAAGGTGAGATTCCTTGTTACAAAATTGCTGAAAATGATTCATTTTTCGCGTTTTTAGATATCTCTCCATTAGCTAAAGGTCACACTTTAGTTGTTCCTAAGATACAAAATGATTATATTTTCGACTTAGATGATGATCTGCTGGCTGAAATGATGGTCTTTTCAAAGAAGATTGCAAAAGCAATAGAAAAAAATGTCTCTTGTATGAGAATTGGTGTGGCTGTAATTGGATTAGAAGTACCTCATACTCATATTCATCTTGTTCCAATTAACCAAGTTGGAGATCTTGATTTTAAAAAACCAAGACCAGAAGTTTCAAAAGAAGAAATGGCAGAACTTACCAAAAAAATTGCTTCTTCGATTGAATTTTAATTCAAAAATTATGAAAACTTTAAACGAATCTCAAGTTAAAAAACTTGAAATTGATAAACCGGATTTTTCTAAAAAATTATATAACATCATTTACCAAAATGAAGTATATGGTTCTCTTATGGAAATTGACGAAAGAGGTTCACTAGCTGAAATTACAACACAAAAAGCTACATACTCTGTTAAAAGATTGGGATTTTTTAATCCTTATATCACTATTAGAAAAGGAAAATTTGAGACTAATGAAGCAATATCTTACCTCAATATTAGAGGGGAAACTGCTATTACTTTGGAAAATGAAACATTCTTTTTTAAAATTCAAAATTTTTGGAAAAATCAATGGTGTTGGACTAATGAAAAACATCAGGTTATAATCACTTTTAAACCGATCATTTCAGGAACAGTAAAAGGAGATATTGAAATCTCTAAAGAAGCACTCCATTATAATCAATTGGAATTATTAGCTTTGTTAGGTGTCTATTTTATGATCAAATATCAAAGCGAAATTGAAAACTAATACAAAATAATATTCATGAAAAAATCAATTCAAGATTTAGAGTCTATTGCAGCACAGGTTAGAAGAGACATTATAAGAATGGTTCATAATGCTAAATCAGGACATCCGGGTGGATCATTAGGTTGTGCAGATATACTAACAGCTCTCTTTTTCGAAATATTAAATATTAATCCAACCCATTTTACAAATGAAGGTAAAAATGAAGATATGTTTTTCCTTTCTAATGGCCATATTTCACCTGTTTTATATAGTGTTTTAGCCAGAAGAGGTTATTTCCCTATTGAAGAATTAGTCACATTTAGAAAGTTAGGATCAAGACTTCAAGGACATCCATCTCCATCTCATCATCTTCCTGGTATTAGAGTGGCTTCAGGTTCACTTGGACAAGGATTGTCCGTTTCCCTTGGCGCTGCATTGGCTAAAAAAGCAAATAATGATAATTCTATTATTTATGTCTTAACCGGTGATGGCGAATTACAAGAAGGACAAAACTGGGAAGCCTTAATGTTCGCAGCTTCTCATAAAGTGGATAACATTATTGCCATAGTTGATTATAATAAAAAACAAATTGATGGAGCAACAGACGATGTGTGTTCTTTAGGAGATCTAAATGCCAAATTAAGTGCTTTTGGTTGGACTGTGCTGACTTCTAATGGAAATGTTATGCAAGAGGTTGTCCAAACCTTAAATGAAGCTAAAACCCAGTTAAATCGTCAAAAACCAGTAGTTATTCTAATGACAACTGAGATGGGAAAAGGGGTCGACTTTATGATGGGAACACATAAATGGCACGGAACACCCCCTAATGACGAACAAGCCAATTCTGCTTTAAATCAATTACCTATTACTTTAGGAGATTTTTAACACCAGAAGTCGTGAAAATCATTTATAAATATATCATCAAAAGATTTATTGGACCATTCGTCCTGACTTTCTTTTTTGCTATATTTATTCTTTTAATGCAATACTTATGGAAATATGTTGATGACTTAGTAGGAAAAGGACTGGAAATAACTATTATCCTTGAACTACTTTTCTATGCATCTGCTACTTTCGTCGCCACAGCAGCACCTTTAGCTATATTACTATCGTCACTCATGACTTTCGGGAATTTAGGGGAACGATATGAGATTGTGGCCATTAAATCAGCGGGAATTCCAATTAGTAAACTGTTTATTCCATTATTACTCTTATCTTTTATTATAGGATGTGCAACATTTTGGTTTGCAAACAATGTTAGTCCTAAAGCTTTTCTGAAAAGCAGAACACTTTTGCTCGATATTAGAGATACAAAACCGGCACTTTCCATTGAAGAAGGTGTATTCTATGATGGGTTAGATAACTATGTAATCAGAATTGGAAAAAAAGGAAGGGATAATGCTTCCATTGAAGACGTAATTATCTATGACCATTCCAAAGGTCAAGGAAATACTACTGTAACTTATGCTAAGAAAGGGGAAATGAACATTACAGCAGATAAAAAGTATATGCTTTTTACCCTTTACGATGGATTCTATTGGGATGAAAGTCGAAATAGTACCAATAGTGGTACTTCAAAATCAAAATATCCTCTCATAAGAGCCATTTTCAAAAAACAATATAAAAGATTTGATATTTCATCTTTTCAGTTTCAAAAAACAGATCAAAGTTTTTATCAATCTAATAATCAATCATTACCCATTTCTGAATTAAGTATTAAAATTGATACCTTAAAAAAACAGATCAATATGATGGAGGAAGCACCATCGGTCAACTTCTTTTCAAATTTATATTTCTACAATAATATAATCAATATTGACGAAAATTTTAAAGGAACTTCCCATTTTCCTGTTTACTATACATTTGATAGTTTACCTCTACAAAAGAAAATTGAAGTGATGAACTTTGCCCAAATGGGAGCAGGTGGTTTTATTAACGCTGTTCGTTTTGCCTATGATGATATACAGTGGAGAAATTATAGCTTATGGTCTTTCCAAATTGAAGTTCATCGTAAGTTTACTTTAGCTGTTGCTTGCCTATTGTTTTTCTTTATAGGAGCACCTTTAGGATCAATCATCAGAAAAGGCGGAATTGCTATACCTTTGGTTGTGACAGTACTGTTTTTTATTTTCTATTTTGTAATATCTATTATTGGAGAAAAAATTGCCAAAGGTGATTTAATCCCAGTTTATATGGGAATGTGGTTTTCAACGGCTGTACTTTTACCAATTTGTGCTTTTCTTTCGTATAAAGCAACTATAGATTCATCTGTTTTGTCTATTGAAGAGATATCAAAGTGGTTTACAAAATTAAATATTTTTAGATTTTTTAAATCCAAAAAATCATAATGAAAATACTGCAATTATGTCATAAGCCCCCTTTCCCGTTACTTGATGGAGGATGTATTGCAATGAATAATATTGCAGCCGGACTCATGAAACAAGGACATGAAGTTAAAGTGATTGCCATTTCTACCCCTAAACATCCTGTTAATGACCTTGAGGCGTTTAAATTTTATAGAGAACAAACCCACTTTGAATCTGTATTTGTAGATACTACAATTACTTTTATGGGATTGATAAAATCATTTTTTAAAAATGAATCGTATCATATCAGCAGGTTTAATTCAAAACAATTTCATCAAAAATTAATTGAATTATTAACTCAGAATAGTTTTGATATTGTACAGATAGAATCAATATTTATGACACCCTATATTAACACAATCAGGACCTATTCAAATGCAAAGATTGTAATTAGATTACATAATATTGAACATCAAATTTGGCAACGTCTGATTCAAAATGAACCCAATTTATTGAAGAGAATTACTCTTAAATGGTTGTCGAGTACCTTGAAGAAATATGAGTTGTCCATATTTAAAAAGATCGATGGATTTATGGCTATATCTTCTGTTGATTATCATTTTTTTAATCAAAAAAATCCAAACATAAAAGGCAAAATTATACCTTTTGGAATTGATGTTGAAGATTATAAAGCAGATGATAACTATATACCTTCAGATATTCCTGAGTTATTTCATATTGGAAGTATGAATTGGCCTCCTAATATAGAAGGTATTGAATGGTTTATAGAGGATGTCTGGCCTTTGATACTTGGACAATATCCTTCAATCACTTTTACAATCGCAGGTAAAAATATTCCAGATCGATTCTATATTAAAAATAATGAAAATTTTAATGTTATAGGCGAAGTCCCAGATGCTAAACAATTTATGCTTTCCAAAGATGTAATGATTGTACCTCTCCTTTCTGGAAGTGGAATAAGAATCAAAATCATAGAGGGTATGGCTTTAGGAAAAACTATTATCACCACTTCAATTGGTGCAGAAGGTTTGGATATTAGTGACGGAGTCAATATTTTTATTGCAAATACCCCACATGAATTTTTGGAAAAGATAACTCAATGCGTTAATTCTCCAGAAATATGTAAAATCATTGGAGAAAATGCTAAAAACTATGTAGCGCTTCATCATCATAATAACACCATTTCAAATGAAATAATAAGCTTTTACAATGCGTTATTAAATTAATTTTTGCAAGTATGTCATTATTAGAAAATATAAATTACCCCTCTGATATCAAAAAACTACCCATTTCTGATTTGCCTCAGTTATGCAAAGAGTTAAGAGGTTTTATTATAGCTCAAACTGCAAAAAATCCAGGTCATCTTGGAGCAAGTTTAGGTACAGTCGAAATAACTGTTGCCATACATTACGTTTTTGATACTCCAAAAGATCAATTAATATGGGATGTAGGACACCAGGCTTATACGCACAAAATAATTACAGGTAGAAAAGATCTATTTAACACAAATAGAAAGTATAAGGGAATCAGTGGATTCCCTAAAATGTCTGAAAGTGAATATGATGCATTTGGAGCAGGTCACACTTCTGTATCCATATCTGCCTTACTTGGTATGGCTGTTGCAAATAGATTAAATGGAGCAAATGATATCAATCATGTTGCTGTTATTGGTGATGGTGCGATTGGCGGTGGCATGGCCTTTGAAGCCTTAAATCATGCAGGGGATACCAATGAGAATATTCTTATCATTCTGAATGATAATCATATAGCTATCGATGAAAGCACGGGTGCAATGAGTAAGTATTTGCTGGAAATAACTACATCCGAGTACTATATTAAGTTTAAAAAGAAACTTTGGCAAATTTTGACCATGAAGAAATATCGTCCTAATCTAATTACTAGATTTATTGGAGGTATTGCTAGGTTGATAAAAGGTAATATTGCTAAAGAAAGTAATCTTTTTTCCCATTTAGGCTTTAACTACTTTGGCCCTACAGATGGTCACGATGTACAACTTTTAGTTCAAATTCTTTCGAAGTTGAAAAATATAAATGGTCCAAAGCTGTTTCATATCATCACAACTAAAGGTAAAGGGTTGCCTTATGCTGAACAGAATCAAGTGAAATACCATGCTCCGGGATTTTTTGATCCTGAAACTGGAGCGATCATTGAAAAAAAATCTGGACAAACACCCCCCAAATTTCAAGATGTTTTTGGAGAGTCTATTTTAGAACTAGCCTTGTTAGATCCCAAAGTAGTCGCAATCTCACCGGCTATGTTAACAGGAAGTTCTCTTACAATCATGAGAGATGTAATTCCGGAAAGAGTTTTTGATGTGGGTATTGCTGAACAACATGCTGTTACGTTCTCTGCCGGATTAGCAGTCTCAGGTTTGATCCCATTTTGTAATATTTATTCCTCATTTTTACAAAGAGGATACGATCAAATAATTCATGATGTAGCACTTCAAAAATTGCCTGTAATTTTATGTATTGATCGTGCAGGTGTTGTTGGTGAAGATGGCCCAACTCATCATGGTGCTTTTGATTTAGCTTACTTACGGGCTATTCCAAATATCATCGTGTCTTCTCCAAAAGATGAAATTGAATTAAGAAACTTAATGTTCACTGCTTATCAAAACAGAAAACTCCCATTTGCGATAAGATACCCTAGAGGAGCTGGCTCTTTGATGGATTGGAAGAAACCATTTCAAAAATTGGAAATTGGAAAAAGTGAATTGTTAGTGTCAGGAAAAAAATTGGCAATTCTGTCTTTAGGCCCTCTGACGGTAAATGCACAAAAAGCACTTGAATTATTAAAGAAAGAGGATATTTTTCCAACTCTAGTAAATGTAATTTTCCTAAAACCACTTGATAAAGAATTGCTTTATCAACTTGTTCAAACCCATGATCAATTTATAACAATTGAAGATGGAACTGAAAACGGTGGATTATATTCTGCTGTTTCTGAGTATTTAATCGAAACGAATAGTTGCAAAAAACTATATAAAATTGCCATTCCTGATCAATTTGTTGAACATGGTGATATTCCAAATCTTTATCATGATCTAGGTTTTGATGTTGAAAGTATGTCTCAATTTATAAAAAAATGTTATGGTTCAAATTAATGACTCATGGATTGAAATTATGTCTCCCGTTGGCTCCTATGAGGCATTAATGGCAGCCATTCACGCAGGAGCTGGTTCTGTTTATTTTGGAATCGGTAAAATGAATATGAGATCTAGATCGTCAGCTAATTTTGACCATGATGATCTGGAAAAAATTACTCAGATTTGTAAAAATAATAGAGTTAAATCGTATTTAACTGTTAATACAGTCGTCTATAATAACGAAATTGAAGATCTTAAATCATTATTAGATTGGGCCAAAAAATGTGAAGTTTCAGCAATCATAGCTTCAGATTTTGCTGTTTTAGAGTACGCTCAAAAAATCGGATTAGAGATTCATATTTCAACACAATGTAATATAACCAATATTGAAGCAGTTCGCTTTTTTTCGAGATATGCGGATGTCGTAGTTTTAGCTCGTGAAACAGAATTGTCTCAAGTGGCAGAAATCTCTAGGAAAATTAAAGAAGATAATATTTGCGGTCCATCCGGAAAACCTGTTGCTGTTGAAATGTTTATCCATGGAGCTCTTTGTATGGCTGTTTCGGGAAAATGTTATTTGAGCCTCGATAATTTTAACTATTCTGCTAATAGAGGAGCTTGTCTTCAACCTTGTCGAAGAGGGTACAAAGTACAAGATTTAGACAATGAAGTGGAATTAGCTATTGAAAATCAGTATATTATGTCTCCCAAAGATTTGTGTACCATCTCTTTCTTAGATAAAATCATAAAAGCAGGTGTCACCGTATTAAAAATCGAAGGAAGAGGGAGATCTCCGGAATATGTGAAAACGGTCACTCAGTGCTATCAGGAAGCGTTATTGGCAATCGCAAATCAAACATACACTTTGGAAAAAATTGAAACCTGGACAAATCGATTGAGGAGTGTGTATAATAGAGATTTTTGGGATGGATATTACCTCGGCCGAAAAATGGGAGAGTGGACTCAACGATATGGATCTCAAGCAACGAGAGTTAAACAATATGTTGGAAAAGTCACCAACTATTTTTCAAAACTCCAGGTTGCTGAAGTGTTAATTGAAACTAGTGAATTGAATCTGCAAGATGAGATTTTAATCATTGGGCCAACAACCGGTGTTTATGAAAACACACTAGATGAAATTCGGGTAAACCTGGAAAAAGTGACCAATAGCCAAAAAGGTGATTTATGCTCTATTCCGGTTTTGGAAACAGTGAGGAAAAATGATAAAGTTTATAAGTGGGTCACTCAAATGGATGAATTTTAATTATTTATAAAATTCCTCAACCCTTTCAAAAGCTAATTTTGAACCAATTACAGACATAGGTAAACCTGCCCCTGGAACAGTTGATGCTCCTACGTAAAATACATTTTCAAAGTTTTTATCCTTGTTGCTTGGTCTTAAACCACCTATTTGAAAGATATTATGGGATAATCCCAATCCACTTCCATAATGTAATCGGAATTGTTCTTGCCATTCTATGGGTGTATAAATGGTTTTACTAATGATCCTCTTATTGATGTCAATACCAATTCTTTCTGAAAAATCATCAATGATACTTTGAACTACGATCTCTTTATCATTCCAATCCTTTTTATATTGTAATGAAGGAACCGGACAAACAAAAAACAAACTTTCACAACCTGCTGGAGCGCAATCTTCATTGTATTTTGAAACTACATTTACATAGTAATAAGGTTTTTCTATAACACCGGGATCTCTGAGAACATGTTTTGCATATTCATTAAAATTCCTTCCCAAATAATAATTATGATGATTAACTGACTCCAATTTACCTTCAATTCCAAGATAAAAAGTAAGATAACCCATAGTCCATGTTTTTTTGGAAAGTTTTTCAAATGAGTACTTTGGATTTTTCAATACAGTTCCTCTAAACAAAGCAGCATCTGAATTAACAACATAAACGTCAGTATTCCATTTTTTGCCGTTTTGATCAATAAATGCCGTTATCTTCTTTCCATCAGACTCATAATTCACGACTTCAGTCTCATAGTGAATTTTTACATTCTCTTTTTCAAGTTCATTTACTAAACCTTCGACTATCTTATACATTCCACCCTTTACATTGTAATATCCATCATGTTGGAATTCAATATGAGATAATAAAGTGTATATAGCAGGAGTATCAAATGGTGTTCTCCCTAGGAAAAATGAAACTAATGAAACAATTTGTTGCGCTTCTTTGGAATCAAAATAACGAATCACCTGATCCCAAAATGTACGCCATAATTTGGGTACATGATAAGGATTTACTTTGAGCAAAGTTTGAACATAATGGAAGAGTGAATTGAAATTTTGTTTAATAACAATTTTAGCAGTATCGTCGTATGTTTTGGCACACTCCTTCAAGTATTTTTGAAATTTTTCTTTAAAATGGGGCTCATAAGGTTCAAATTGTGCGGCAAGTTTATCAATATCTTTATATAAAAAGAAATTTTGTTCACTACCTTTAAAGTTTACTGTATATAAAGGATCTAATTCAATAAACTCAAAGGGTATATCTATACCACATTCATCGGCAAACTCTTTAAATTCATAAGACATGCTAAAAAAACTAGGCCCAATATCAAAAGTAAATCCATCTTTTTTAATCTGATTTAACCTTCCTCCAGGTTGTTTGTTTTTTTCTAAAATCGTAACTTGATACCCTTTTTTTGCTAGGCGAAGAGCTGTGCATAATCCCCCTATTCCTGCTCCGATAATGATTATATTTTTATTTTCCATTTTTAATTTGTTTATTTAATTCCGGTAATAGTTTATTTTTAACCCATGTGAAATTAGGCTCAATTTTCAAAATATTTTCATAATATTTTTTGGCTTCCTGCAACTTTCCTAATGCTGTATAAGATTTGGCAATAGAGACTAATATGCTGAGATAATTCCAATCATTTTTATGCTTAAAATAATCATTCTCAATGAGTTTATTAGCTTGACCATAAAAGTTGATTGCTTTATACTTATCTCCTCCAAATCTGGGAGGTTTGTAAAATTCAATATTTCCCATTTGCAGATATCCAAAGTAGTTGTTTTTGTTTAATGAGATAGCCTTCTCTACATGTTTAATACTCCTGGAACCAAAAAAGATAACTTTAATCGGATTTAATGCAATATTATATCCATTAAAAGCACCCTGATATGCATTTACTAAAGAGAGATTCACTTTATTCTTTTCCAATTCAGAAGCCATGTTCTCTGCAATGTCTAAGTATTTCCTTGCTTCCGGTTTTCTTTCATTTCCTATACACCACCCAATATAACCATATAAATAATTAAGCAATTCAAACTTGAAATCAGTATTAGCGTTTTTTACCTGTAACATTTGGTCAACTGTTGCCTTCCAGGATGTCATATCCCCTTTGAGATATGAATCATAAATTTTTTGTTTGTATTGAGTTTGGGCCTGTATTGATATTGAAAACAAATAAAATATGATTAAGAGATAGATCTTCCTTTCCATTGTTGTGTCTTAGTAAATTTGGAATAAATTGAAAAAATTAATATTATTAACATCGTAAAATGTTGAGATAAAGTATATAAAAGGTTTAACGCAACATTCTGTTTGGATGTTAATGAGAAAAAAATCTTAGTTAAAATAAAAAATGTAAAAAACAGGATGATTTCATTCATTGTTCCAAAAATGGGAACCAGAAATAAGGAAAGGGTTGTTAGTCCCCAAAATAAAAACGCCAATAAATAAGAATTACCAAAAAATGTAACCATGTTTTTACTAAAACCCATAATCCCTTCCTGATAACTTTGGTACATTCTACATCTGATCTCTTGAATACCGGTGATACACGCTGTGTTGATTTTGGACTTTTTAAAGTTTTGTGCGATTCGTATATCTTCTACCTTATTTTTCTTAACTTTTTCATGCGGTTTTTCTTGTTTATAAATCGATGCATCAAATAGCATAAATTGTCCATTTGCAGCTGCTAATGAGGCATATTTGGATTTTAATACTAATGGCAATGGCAATAAGGTGACTAATATATAATGCATTAAGGGAACTGTATTATATTCTCCAATAGTCAGCATTTCTTGTGCAGGGAATATGGAAAGCAACCCTAAATGTTGTTTTTGTGAATAAATCATTGTTTTTTCTACTAATGTTTTTTCTACGCGAACATCAGCGTCAAGGAATAGAAAAAATTCACCATTCGCTGTTTGAGCTAATTGATGACAAGCCCAGTTTTTTCCTAACCAATCAGATGGAAGATCTTCAGAATCAATCAGATGAATTCTAGAATCTTTTTGGATTTCTTTTATAATTACGTCTCTTGTATTATCTTCTGAATGGTCATTACAAATGATGATCTCTAAATTGGGATAGCTTTGAGCAGTAAGATCTTGAAGTAAATTCTGAATATTTTTACCTTCATTTCTGGCAGGGATCAAAATGGAGACCAATGGAGAACCCATCAATGGTCCGGTTTTTAAAGTTGGTCGAAACAAAAAATTAATTAGTACAACCAGGAGTTGGATTAAGGAAAAAGCAATAAAGAGTAAGATAAGGTAGTAAATCACTGAAATTTTTGTTTTTGAATGAATAATTTCTCTTGATAAAATTGGTTGTATGCCTCTTCCAATTGATTTGAATCAAGATTCAATAAAACCAATTCTTTATAATACAAAAATAAAGTTGGTTTTACATTAGAAAAATAGTCTACAAAATTAGCAATCATCATGATTCTACATGGTGGACTTTTTTTCAAAATAGTTGAGATCCCTTTTTCAAATTCAAATGTTTCTTTGTACAATGATTCTATTCTCCCTTGAGGAAACAGAAGAACCATAGAATCGCTGTTTTGAAGTATTTCTTGCGTATAATTTAATGATTCTAAAATCGTTCTGGATTTTTTATTTATGGAATAACCCCCTGCATATTTTAGAAAAATGTTTTTCTTTAACTCCTCCTCTAACATCATAAAATAGAACTTTTTTCGAACAATTTTTTGTCTGAAATAAACTACCCAAAATCCATCCCACCAACTTATGTGATTGGCTATAATAACGAGAGGTAAATCTTTCTCAATATAATCTCCATTGATCTCAACATGATCAAAATGTCTTCGAATCTTCCATAACCCATAGAATTTAAAAAAATGATATAAGAAGAACTGATGTTGAGCTTTGATCATAGTAAAATATTAGTAAATAGTGAAATCACGCCAAAAAATAAAATCTGGATGATGAAAATAGTCAAACATAAACGAAAATTCCCTTTTATTTTGAAAATGGAAAGTAACGTATTAAAGAGAAATGCTAAAACAAACCATAAGAGATAATTTTTGAATGGAATAAATCCATTTTCAAAAACCCACATATTCATGTGTGGGGCTACTGTTTCTAATATCAAATCATAAATCAACATAAGTATTGCAGCAGTCAGGATTTGAAAAATAGGATGGAAGGGGATTTTCTGAGTTATAGTTCCTGAACAATAAGTTAATAACACCCAATTAATTCCTATAATTAGAGGTGTCCCATAAATTTTTACACCAAGTCCATCTAAATATTGATAGGATCCAAAAAGTTTTCCGGTTTGAACACCAATCATCTCAATTAAAAACCCAAGTATAAAAGTGGAAATTAAAACAAGGATATCTGTCTTACGCCAAATAGGATGATAAAAAATTAATAAAGCAAAGGTTAATAAGATGATAATAGGAGTTAAGAATTGAAATAAAGGAGTTGTTGTAGGAATTAAAAATCCTACACATCCAATTGAATATGCAATAATGAGAATGGAAATTATAAAGGAAATATTTATTTTTTTGTTTAGCATGGTTATGGGTTAAGACAGTCTTAAGTAAAAATATTTAATAATAGAGCCTTGAAAATCAAAAATAGTTTGTGAAAATTGGGAACTCGAATTCGAGTGGATAGAATCTTATCTGCACTACTTTTCTTCAATTTATGTAAAAGTTCTTTATAGTAAAGATAAGCTATCAAAACAGCAAGCCCAGAGCTCCTAGGCAATAAACAAATTCCCTTTTTCGCAATTCTAAAGTCGTTTTCAATATCTGTAATGATCAATTCTTTTGATTTTTCATTAAAAGAATCAATAACCATCTCGGGGAAATAGGTTCTATTCAATGAAAGAGTGTCATTTTTAATATCCCTGAGAAAGTTAACTTTTTGAAAAGCAGCACCTAATTTTAATGCCTGAGGTTTTAGGGAGTCAAAATATTTTTGATTACCATTACAAAATATTTTTAAACACATCAATCCGATTACTTCTGCGGATCCATAAATATATTGATTGATCTCTTCAGCATTACTATACTCACTTTTCGTTAAATCAAAACGCATACTTTGAAGAAAGGCTTCAGTATAGGCTTCTTCGATATGATACTGTTTACAAGTATGAATATAAGAGTAAATAATCGGATTCAGACTCATACCGCTAAAAAGAGCATCTCTATACTCTTTTTCAAAGCTATCTAAAAGCTTTTCTTTATCGAAATCATGAAAACTATCTACAATTTCATCTACAAAACGCACGAATCCGTATATATTAAATATCCCTTTTTGAATCTCTTTTGAAAAAAACTGAGATGCCCAATAAAAAGAAGTACTGTATCTTTTCGTAACAATTTTAGAAATATTGGAACAAACAGATTGGTATTCATCTAAATAAGATATTTTTTCAGTACTACTCATTTGAAATTTTGTATAAGGTATGCAAATATATAAAAAAACCAGATTCTTATTTAAATCTATTTAGTTATATTTGCCAAAAAATGTTAAAATATGAAAAAATATTTCAAAAAGGGATTGTTTGACAGGTCTGATGGATGGAAAATCACCAATATTGACCCTATGATGAAATTAACCCCTTATTTCATGAGAACCCGTTTAGATTCACAAAATCTTTATGAGCAAACGGTTAATATTGATAAAATGCAGGAGTTTATAAGGAATCATAAAGATACTCTTCCTAATTTGTCCATTTTACATCTTGTAACCGCAACCATGGTAAGAGTAATTTCTCAAAGACCTATGTTAAATCGATTCGTGGTTTGGAATAAACTTTTTGCAAGAAATTCAATCAAAATTGCTCTCGTTTTTAAACAATCACTCACTGATGAAGGGAAAGAAGGGATCTTAATTGCAGAATTTGAACCTGAAGATACTATTGTAGAAGTTTCAAAAAAAATGGATCAATTGATTTATGAAAATAAGGTGGAAAATGAAAAAAATGAAACCGATAAAATTATGAATATTATCAATTATCTTCCGGATACTTTGATAAGAATATTAATTTGGATTTTTTATCAAATGGATAAAGTTGGCTTACTTCCTGCTTCTTTGTTAAAAGCCAGCCCTTTCCATTGTAGCGCCTTCATTACGCATGTCGGGACAATCGGGATTCCTCCGGTTTACCATCATTTATACGAATTTGGGACAACTACAATATTTCTTGCTATTGGGAAAAAAGAATTTGAATTTTCCATGGATGAAAATGAAAAAATTCAAAAAGATAAAATAATTGGTTTGAAATTTACCCTTGATGAGAGAGTATGTGATGGCTATTATTACGCAAAATCAATGAGAGAATTTGCTAGACTTATGCACAATCCTGAGCTACTTTTAGCCCCACCAGATCAAGTTGTTTTGGATCCGGGAGTAAGTAAAAAAAAGCTAAGATTTAAAAAATAAATCAAAAATTTCGTTTTTGTTACAAAAAAATTAAATTCTTAATAAATGTTAAAAGTATTAAAAAAAATTGGTACTTTTGCAAATCAAAAATGGGAATTTAATACATACAAAAATGAACGCTATATTTACTAAGAGTAAAATTAAAGGGCTTGAAAATCACAAATATATAGCCCAAGACAACAAAAAATCTTCATTTGAGAAGATTCCTGTTAAAATATTTAACGATTACAAAGAAGTTTCAAAAGCAGTAGCAACAGAAATAGCTTCGTTAATAAAAGTTAAAAAAGAGCAAGGTCAAATGGCTGTTTTAGGTTTAGCCACCGGATCTACTCCCATCAGTGTTTATGCTGAGTTAGTGAGAATGCACCGTGAAGAGGGATTAAGTTTTGAAAATGTAATCACTTTTAATTTGGATGAATATTATCCAATGGTTCCAACAGCTTTACAAAGTTATGTGCTTTTTATGCATGCCCACCTCTTTGATCATATTGATATTAAACCTGAAAATATCCACATACCGGATGGTACCATCATGAGAGATCAAATCAGTGACTATTGTTCATCTTATGATCTTGAAATTGAAAAAGTCGGTGGTTTAGATATCCAAATATTGGGGATTGGCAGAACCGGTCATATTGGGTTCAATGAACCGGGTTCTGAAATAAATGCTCCTACAAGATTGATATCCCTTGATTTTGTCACTATTGCAGATGCGGCTTCTGATTTTTATGGAGAAGAACATGTTCCAACCAGAGCAATAACAATGGGT
>Ga0209099_1000192_pt1 | contig 70040 bp, 50 predicted proteins | sample AD_JPNHW2_MetaG_FD_184430 | JGI IMG/M metagenome (GOLD analysis project Ga0209099, IMG submission 184430) | Active sludge microbial communities of municipal wastewater-treating anaerobic digesters from Japan - AD_JPNHW2_MetaG (SPAdes) (version 2) | ecosystem: Engineered > Bioreactor > Anaerobic...
AAAAAATGACGAGCCGAAAAGTCCGTCTTCGTGGCCTGAAAAAGCGACAAAAATATAATTGTATTTTTTTGAATTTTTCTTTTTCAGTTGATGCGCCAGGCCAAGCATGAGGGCCACCCCGCTGGCATTATCGTCGGCGCCGTTATGGACTTCGTGTTTTCCGTAGGAGCGCGACCTTTTTCCTCCAAAGCCCAGATGGTCGTAATGTGCAGCTATAATTACATTTTCTTTGGATCTGTTGTTTATAAACGCAACGACATTTCTTGTTGTATACAGACACGAATCGTAAGAGTAATCGAATTCCTGGAAATAATTATTCTTTTTTAAAGGTTTTATTTTAAAAGCTTCAAATTGTCCGGCAATAAAATTTGCTGCTTTCAGATCGTATTTTGTCCCTGGTTTTCTGCCGCCCATGCTGTCCGAAGCAAGTGTTTCAACACAATATTTAAGATAAGAGGTATCGGCAAGGCTTGTCTGACCTATGCATGGGATACAAAAATAGATTAGAAATGCAAAATTTATGACAATTGATTTTTTCATAAAAAAAAGCGGGCTTTGCCCGCTTAAAATTAGATATTTCTTTTATTACAGAACATATTCTTGTTATTTTTTCTGTATTTCTATTGGAGAAATGTTCCCATTTTCACCGGGAGTTAAAGCCCCTGGCAATTGTTCATCCGGTGGTGCAGGAAGTTCCTTATTCAATTTGGGAGGATTATCCCATTCGCTTTTTATCGGAGCATTGGGATCTGGCTTTTCTTGCTTCAACTTTTCTTGCTGTTCTTTCCATAATTTTGTGGGATCGTTGTTGTCTAAATTACCAGTCTTATGATTTGGAATCATTGGATGCTCTTCTTTCTTTTCAACTTTTTGTTCCGGCGCTTTATCAAATCTGATTTTGTTGCCATCCCACCATATAGGTGTGGCGCTTTGTTCTTTATTATTCTCGTTGAACATCACACCTTTCATATTATTGTCAAAATTCTTGTCTTTTAAGGCTTCGGGTAGTTCGCTTACTTTTATTGCATCAACCCTTGCACCAATAGCTATCCAGGTAAATTCAATATTTGATTGTCCGTTGCGGGATTCCTTAACCACAAAGCCATCTTTATCAATAGAGGCGATATATATTCCTTCGCTTTCTCCCAGCGCTGAAACCGTAACAGTAGGTTCTTTTCCTGTGGATACTAAGCCAATAAATGACCTGTCGAAAGAAACTTTGCAATAACCGTTAATGAGTTTAGCCTTGCCGTCGCAATAGACTTTCACTTCGTTTGAAGTAACAGAATACGCCGGCATGCGTTCATCATTATTGGTAACGATATCTGCTGAAACACCCGAGGTGTATTCGTTCCCTAGATTATAGGAAGCATAAAGTTCCCCGGCAGAAGTAAAACCTAATACTTCACCGCGACTCCATCCGCCCATAACACCACCAGACGCACCTAAACCAATGCCAGTTATTTCTCCCTGACTTTCCATATAGCCTCCGCCCGAAGTATAACCCGTACTGCCATATACACCATATCCTGTTGATCCGCTGGTTTTATATCCTAAAGCCCCCCATGTTCCTACTGACAAATTGTACCCCTGAACACCCGAACACCTTGTATTGTCTCCCCAGTTCCAACCCTGGACGCCTGCAGAATATTCTCGGCCCCAAAAAACATAACCTTTAATAGCCCCAGACATGTCACTATAACTTCCGCTTCCGGTATAATTATATAAACTGCTATAATAATAGCCTGCCCATGTATTGCTGGATGAACTGGCATCAGGTCCATTATGATAAGCGTAATTAGTATATGCGGTACTATAGCCCAGATAACTATATTGGTTGCTGTTTAAATAATCATAGGTAGTGCCGCCATTAATATGCAGCTTATACCCTGGGCTGGTTGTTCCGATGCCAGTATTGCCATTGGCTAAAACATTAAAAACATCCGACCCTGCTCCATCGCCGATCCTTAAAGTTTGTGAAGTCCCCGTGGTTCCGTTGTCCCAGTTTAGTATCACGGCGTTGCCTGCCGTTGCATTAAGGTGTAGGTTGGGTGTTAAACGTATCATATTATTTGACGGATAATACCCGCTCATACCTGAAATAGGACCACTAAAATATGTTGTTCCATTTGTACCGCCTGCAATTGTCAAATCACCAGCATTGTCATTGTGAATGCCTCCTCTCATTTGAGCCTGGTTAGTAACATATAAAGTTCCGCCACTAACATATAAGCCGCCTGGCATGACAATATAAGAAGATGCACTGATATATGGATTGGCATCGTTAAAGCTTAAATTACCCTTTGTCCATATACCGGTTCCGAGGGCTACACTAGTACTTCCATTTTCCATCACCAAAAGCTGATGCGATAATCCGGGTTTTGATTGCCCTCCCACATTTGTATGTGTCCAGGCGAGGCCGTAAAGGTTTCCCGGGGTAGAGCCATCAGCAGCCAGACGATAGGCACTTCCCATGGCAAAAACGTTTTGGTACCTGGTAGAGGAATAAAGGCCTACAAGTCCTTTTCCGTAGTTCTGATTTGAAAATATATCACCAACAGTAGCCATATCATAATATACTCGTACATTATTATCACCATCACCCACCGAAAATGTTTGTGTTGCGAAGTCAGAATTATTATAAAACCGTATCCCGTTATAGCTATAATGAGCACCTAATTTAATGCCTGTATGATAGCCTATACAGAGGTCGGGATAGGGGAAGCTCCATGCTCCGGCTTCCTGATAAATTGCGTAAGAATCATTTCCCTGTCCGGAGTTACCGCCAACGCCACTGAAAGTAATTTTCCCTGCAGCAGATATGAGATTTCCATTCATACTTAATGTTGTTGTTGCCAAATGATTCCCCAGATTGTCGCCGGTGGGAGCCGAAACACCCAAAAAAGATAATACCGCAGCAGCATTTGCAGTTCTGTGATAATTATCCCCGGCTTTGACCATTATTCCTGAAACACCTGACCCAACTGAGTTATCGGTAGTATTGATATAATCTGTCCCAATGTACCCTGATGGAACATGAAGTTTAAAAGAAGGGCTTGTAGTTCCGATACCGACATTGCCAGCACTTGTAATTCTCATAAAAGTAGAACCAGAATAATTATCAATACCGCAATGAGGATTTGATTGGTTAACTGCATAACCGAAATCGAGATTTACTGAATTGCTTCCAGATGTTCCGATTACCCAATGTTTCCAATTACTAGCATTATCATAACCAACAAACCTTAATGTAGCCCCATGACTACCATTCCCTCCTTGATTATATACATTAGAGATAATATCAATTTCAGGATAATAGCCTCTAACAGCAATACCTGGACGATCATTTCCATCGTTATTAATTACATTATTAGTTCCCATATCGTTACCGGCTATATGCAATTTTCGCTGAGGAGTAGTAGTTCCGATACCGACATTACCGGAAGGGATAAGTAAACTTGGAGCATCTATTATTGCAGCAGCCTGACTTTTGAGAACCACAACATCGGAAGCAGAAGTTTGTCCATCATTAGTGGTGCCTAAAACAAGCGCACTATTTTCATTACCACTTCCCCAATAAGCATAAGAGGAATTATGGTCATAATATGCAAGATATCCGCCATCACTAGGCCAGTTTACAGTAGACCTAAACGTGATCGCACTTAAACCTCCGCTGGTGGGATGAGTCATGTGCAAGCTGCCAATATTGCTTCCACTTACAGCATCAATACTATTATCTTGATTTATTGTGACCCCGTTATTGAATATTGAAGTGCCTGCAAAAGTATTTGTCTTACCTGCTTCAGCTTGTATGAAAGCTCCGTCAACCTGCACTGATGCCTGACCACCGCTTGATCCGAAACCAAAGGTGACATCGTTTCCGGTATATAAAAAACCACCAGAACCTGGCCACGCGGATCCGTAAAGCGACCAGTTGTTGCCCATGGCCAGCGTACCTACTGTGCCGGTGCCAGAAATATTAAAGTTTGCTGATTGTTGACTTGTTCCGTTAATTATATAATTATTGCTACCTGAAACAGGTGCATAATCAGAAGGCGTAAAATTTCCAGAGTGCCATGATTGTCTTATTGACGATGACAAGGCAACTTCTTTAGTAACTCCGGCTGGTTTTATTTCATGGGTTATTGAAACTAATCTGTTCTCTTTTATACCGGCATAACTGTCGTTTACAAAAACACTGTATCCCTGCCAATAAGCTTGATTAGGAAACCAAAAGCACAAATAATTATTATAATTAAATGCTACTAATCCTGAAATATTTGTCCCATTTGAAATGCCCCCATAATTAATAAGGGTATTACTATAAATGTAACCTTGTACTTTTATATCAAACGGTACTAAATTGCCGTATGAATTTCCTTCTATCTCTAACAACCAGGGTTCACCCTGCGGATCAGCGTACCATATATTTGTCTGAATAAGAGTGCCGTTTGGAAAATCCCTGCTCGACTGATAAAACTGTAGTGATGACAAGTGATTGCCATCAAGTAAATCGGCATTCAGATTATTTACCTGAGTTGTTGAAGTAACCGCTAAGGGAGCAGTACCATTTGCAAGAGTTGAAATGAACTGATTTGTGGTACGTATAGAACCCCCTGATACATCAAGTTTTGCAACAGGGCTGGTTGTTCCGATACCGACATTGCCGCCAACAAACATATCACCGTCGTTCTGGTCAAAAATATGTTTATAATATGCTGTTCGGGCAGCTCCACTGCGGTTTGTAACTGTTGTACTTCCCAGATTACCTGCTGGAGCTTCGGATGTAACTATAAAGTAATTACTTGGATTATCGTGATAAAATCCCCAACCGGCATTTGGCTCAAAATCGGCGAAAATTGCGGTCCAGCCTTCTGCGGTAAGCTGTTGAATAGCTATTGCAGCCTGACTGGAAGCAGTTCCACTAGCCTGAACAAGAAGTGCACTATTGTTTGCATAACCAGACCTGATATTGCCATTTACATCTAATTTATAAGCAGGTACTGTTGTTCCGATACCGACATTACCTTCCTGATTTAGAATCATTTTAGGAGTATTCCAGTTAGTAGATCCACTTTTGCTGGTATAGAATTTTATTGCATGATCTTCACTAGCAGTAGCTCCGGTAGTTCTCCAATGACCAGCATAAAGACGTAAATCATTTCCATAAGTTCTAATCATCGCCTCATAACTACCACCTTCAACAATACCCAATTCCAAAGACTGATAATTTGAAGGGCCTCCAATTCTAAGACCTGCAACGGCATCCGCACCGGTAGATCCAACAAGAATATTTACCTTTTCAGCAGGGCTTGCAGTTCCAATACCCAGCCGGCTATTCGTATTATCCCAGTATAAGTTGGCGTTACTGTTTAGGGTATAAGTACCATCCCAGAAAGCCACCCTGGTAGCAGTTCCGGATCCTGTTACCATATTAGCGGGATTTACCCAGGACGCGGAATAATGCTGCCCATCCAGCATATCTGCATTGAGATTTGTGTTTACAGTTCCATTAGAGATTGGAATATTTCCATTTCCATTCCCGGTATTTAAATCATCAAGCAGGTCGGCGTTTAAATTTGTTACTTTAGTGGTTGAACTTACAGCTAAAGGAGCTGTGCCTGTTACAACAGTTGAAATCAACTGATTTGTGGTACGTACATTACCACCGACAACATCAAGTTTTTGACCGGGGGATGTGGTTCCTATGCCAACATTCCCGGAAGCCCTGAGCACCATATTTGTTCTCCAGTTCCATGAACCACCTGGGCCGGGATTATAATTAGCCCTTGTTTGTAAATATAATGCCCCTTCGGCATTACCATTACTCGAATTATCCGGAGTGCCTAATATTCTAGCCTGTGCCCAAGGGTTGGAACCATCGGTATTGGCAGGTACAACAAATTCTATAGCGCTTCCTGTACCCAAAGTTCTTGATGTACCGGTACCTCTTATTATCATATTTGCTATGGGATTTGCCATATCTGTTCCATAAAATTCTGTTTGTTGGGCTTCGGCGATGTCGAGGCGTACAGCGGGGCTTGCATTATTAATCCCTACAGAAGTCCCGTTATCAAATATTTGGGAGATGCCAATAGCAGTATTAGAAGTGAACTTTGAAACATAGTTTGTGGTTCCTGAAATATTCGCATTGGTCAGGTAGGGCAGGTTGTTATAATGGTATCCGTCGAGCATATCTGCATTAAGGTTGCTGTTTAGAGTTTGTGAAGTAACGACAAGCGGGGCAGTACCATTTGCCAGAGTTGAAATTAATTGATTGGTGGTACGTATGGAACCGCCTGATACATCAAGTTTCTGTCCGGGGGAGGCTGTTCCTATACCTACATTTCCGCCATTAAAATAGGAAACCCCTGCTGAAGCAATGCTTGCACCGATGGTCCGTCCTGCATTTGGTGCCACGCCATCAAATGTATGCCCTGGAGTTCCGACATTTAATACGGAATTGATATTAGTTTCGGCAACATTGTCTATCCACCACATTTGCAATTTTTGGTTAGTACCATCAGTTTTTTGGTATCCGATGCCTGCATAATAACCTGTATTATCCGATTGCCAGGTGAATGCGCTCTTGAATGGGTATGCAGGTGGGATTGGCCCTATGAAAGAATTATCAGAAATACGGCCAGTGCCGGTTACATCTAATTTGTAAGCAGGATTGGTTGTTCCGATACCCACATTGCCACCCGATAATATCCTCATTTTCTCGGAACTGTTGGTTTCAAAAGCCAGATCAAAAGCATCATTCGTTCCGATTACAGCCAATGCACCAAATGAGTTGCCATTCTGAATATAAGCATTTGCTGCTTGCGCGAACGATGCGGCATGCAATCCATCCAACAAATCTGCATTGAGATTTGTGTTTACAGTTCCATTAGAGATTGGAATATTTCCATTGCCATTCCCGGTATTTAAATCATCAAGCAGGTCGGCGTTTAAATTTGTTACTTTAGTGGTTGAACTTACAGCTAAAGGAGCCGTGCCTGTTGCAACAGTTGAAATTAATTGATTGGTGGTACGAATATCACCACCTGCAACATCAAGTTTTTTCGCTGGAGAAATTGTACCGATACCGATATTCCCGTCATTCGTAACTCTGAGCCTTTCCGACATTATTGACGAACCATCAGGGGTAGTTAAAAAAGTTAGCGCTGTAGGATAATCCGATGAACCCAGCCCACCAGCAGTTGCATCTCTGAATACTCTGATTTGTGCTTGTGGGTTGGCTTGAGAGTTATCGGCAAAATTCAATAATCCTAAAATATCTCCGTTAGTGGTTAATGAATTTGTTTGTCTTATTGCTATTGTAGCTGGATTTCCTGCACCGGCAGCGGTGTTTTGAACTTCCAGATCAAAAATATTTTTAGCGACATCCGGATGAACATTTCCTATCACAACTTTATTCTGGATGAAAGCACCATAATCACCTCCGGTGCTATACAGCGAATACGTTTTGTTGGTTGATGCATGATAGGCAATATTGCCTTGGGCAGCAGTATACCCGGTGCCACTATATACCCCCTGGATAGCGCTATATGCTGTTCCTGTGGCAGCGCTGTTATGTTCAGAATATATCCCCTGCTGTGAACTATTGGCGGACAAAACATTAAGTTTTGCCTGTGTCGGGTTGTTGTTCCAAATGCCTACCAACCCATTGCCTAAAATTGTAATTCTTTCGGAATTGTTAGTATAAAATGACATTTTTGCATTTTCATACTGATTAAAAACAATATTCAATGAGCCGTCAATACTGAGGTTAAACCCGTCTGTTGCCGTATTGCCCGTGTTTGTGTTTGTTAGCTGTAAAAGTCGCCCGGCTGAACTGTTATATACATGAAGCAAACTCTGCGGAGTGAAAGCCACATCGGATACACCTACGTTTTGTGCCCTTGCATTGCGTGATAAACCCAGCAGGATCGCGGCGGTAGCGAAGATAAAAATTATTTTTTTCATCTTTTATTGTATTAAAAAAATTACAAATATTTTCAAAGTGCAAATATAATATTTTCTGCAAATTATAAGTGCTTATTGTGTTATTATTCCGTAAAAAATGTAGAATTCAGGTGAAATCACAGACAAATAATTTTCATTGTAAAATTAATGAAAATTAATGTATAAATCAAGAAAAAACAGACAAATTTTGTGATGAATGAAATATGGAAAATATTATCAGGCACTAACACCCATAAAAGCGGTAAACATATTGTCATGCAGGCAGATATTCATGAATTATCCTGTCAAATATTTTTTATTATGTTTTTTGGGGTACCGGTCGTGAAAAATTGGTGTGGTGTTTATGAATCTTGGAGTCATTTACCTTCCGGCACGATATACCGGGTATAGGGAATGCTGTCCTGTCCGGTAAAATCCTTGTTCAGGTATTTATAATAACCAGCTACAGCAACCATCGCGGCGTTGTCGGTGCAAAATACAGGTTTAGGAAGAAAGACTTTCCACCGTTGTTGTTCTGCCAGGCTCAGCAGCATATCTCTCAAGGCAGAATTTGCCGAAACACCACCCGAAATTGCTATCTGTCTTATACCGGTCAGTGTAGAGGCTTTGATGAGTTTTTTGACTAAAATAGTGATGATGGTATGCTGAATTGAAGCGCACAGATCAGCAAGGTTTTGATCAATAAAATCAGGATTACTTTTCAGGTTGTCACGGATAAAATATAAAAAAGAGGTTTTGAGCCCACTGAAGCTGAATTCGTCATCTTTAACCTGCGGCTCAGCGAATTTATATTTTAAAGGATCGCCGGCAGCCGCGTTTTTGTCAATCATTTGCCCGCCGGGGTATGGAAGGCCTAAAATTTTTGCACTTTTATCAAAAGCTTCACCGGCGGCATCGTCAATGGTGTTTGCGATGGTTTGGAACGTATAAAAATCTTTTACTTTAATTATTTGGGTGTGTCCCCCCGAAACAAGCAGGCACAGGAATGGGAACTGAGGCGTTTGTTTCGTGTGGTTCTGCTCTACAATAAAATGTGCAAGCATATGAGCCTGAATATGATCTACCTCAATGATTGGGATATTCAAAGCAAGCCCCAATGATTTTGCCACAGAAGTTCCGACAATAAGTGAACCCAGCAAACCGGGACCTCGTGTAAATGCAATTGCAGAAAGTTGATTTTTTTGTATATTTGCTTCGTGGAGTGCCTGGTCAATAACGGGAATAATATTTATCTGGTGTGCCCTCGAGGCATACTCGGGGACGACACCGCCGAAGTTCTTATGTATTGCCTGGCCGGCAATAATATTGGACAAAAGCACGTTTTTATTGACCACAGCCGCAGAAGTATCGTCACAGGACGATTCAATGCCCAAAATAAATGTGTTCATTAACAGGAATTAAGTTTTCAAAGGTATAAAAAAAACTTTCAAAATATTGATCATTGTCTATGCGGTATTTTTTGTGCTGCCTGCTGGAATATTCACGCTTGTGCAGAGCAATTTGGTCCAGACCTATATCGCAAAGAAACTTTCGGGATACCTTTCCGAAAAACTCAAAACGGAAGTTTCTATCGACAAAGTAGAAGTCCGCTTTTTTGCGGATGTTGTCCTTAAAGGTGTGTATATCGAGGACTTGCATAATAATCCTTTACTCAGGTCTGAAATGATAAATGTAAAACTTGGCGAGTTTGATTTATCGAGTGATTTCTTTGAATTGAAAAAAGTAGTACTGGAAAATACCAGTTTTAACCTTAGAAAATATAAAGACGAAGACAAGACTAATCTTCAGTTCATTATCAATTATTTTAAGTCGGATAAAAAGAAAACTGCTGAAGAAAAGTATCCTTTAAAAATCAGGGTCGGGTATTTGAAGCTTTCTAATTCGGGGTTTTCATATCTGGATGATAATAAAGACCATAACAACAATGGCGTCATGGATTTTGACGATATAAATATTTCGCAGCTTAATATTGAAATGGAAAATTTGGGCATACTTAGCGATTCTGTTTGCGGAAACATAAAAAAATTGTCGTTAACCGAAAAAAGCGGATTTATTATTAATGGTTTTTCAGCAAGGTCGATCGTTTCAAAAAGAAATATTATTGTAAATAACCTTCTTGTAAAAACGCCAAACTCTGATCTTAACCTTGACCTGACTTTTGCATATGAAGATTTTAAAAGCTTCACGGATTTTGTAAATAAGGTGACAATAATCTCCGATATACGCAATACCAAACTTAACTTTATTGATATCGCTTATTTTGTCAGGCAGATGTATGGTATGAATAACCTGATTTATTTTTCATCCGGTGTAAAAGGCAGGGTTAGCAATCTTAAGTTGAAAAACTTTTTGATGAAATACGGCGCAGATACCTATTTTGATGCGGACATATCAATGAATGGCTTGCCCAAAATTGAAGAAACCTACATAAATTTGAAGATCAGAAACCTGACTTCTTCTGTATATGATCTTAACCATATAATAATTCCTGGTACTAATCGCTCAGTAACGCAACTTAAGCTGCCACAGATGCTTCAGCGCCTTGGAAATATTCATGTACAAGGTGTCTTTACTGGTTTCTATACAAATTTTGTTTCAAACGCGACCTTAAACTCTGATCTTGGAAGTATTTCAACAGATGTAATTGTTAGTAATACAAATAAAAAAATTTCTTACGAGGGGGAAGTTGTTACTGAAAATTTTTACCTGGGTCAATTGTTGAATTCCCCCGATCTGGTTGGGAAAGTCAGTCTTATCGCTCAGATCAGTGGTTCCGGTTTAAAGGCTGATGATGCTGATTTTTTATTTAAAGGTAACATCAATCAATTTGAATTCAAAGGCTATAATTATTCTGATATTTCTGTTGACGGGAATTTTGATAAGCGAATATTTAAAGGTTTGATCGACGTGGATGATGAGAATCTGAAAATGGTGTTCAACGGCAAGGTGGATATTAATGATTCCCTGCCTGATTTTGATTTTGTAGCCGATATTGAATATGCTAATCTGAAAATGCTCAAAATTACCCCAAAGGATACGGTCTCAGAAGTAAAGGCCCATTTGAAGATTGACTTCTATGGCAATAATATAGATAATCTGAAAGGTTATATATCACTGCAGGATGCCTCTTTTCGGCAAAACAAAAAGTCTTTTGACCTGCGTTCATTCAATCTGAATACTTATATCAGCCCAAGCGGTTACCGTACTTTTGACCTGAAATCCGATTATGTGGATGCCGTTTTTAACGGATATTTTGTGTTTTCCGAGTTGGGTAATTCTTTCAAAAAGTTCATTCTGAACTATCTTCCCAACTTCTATTTTGCTATGGATACCAGTAATAAGAATATTGCCCGTCAGGAATTCGATTTTGATATCAGGCTGTATAATGCTTCTCCTGTGCTGGATTATTTCGTGAACGGGCTGGGAGCAGCAGGCAATACCATTGTAAAAGGGAATTTCAACTCCCTGACAAATGCTGCGAAAATTGATGCTGTTTCTTCAAAACTATCTTATAATAATACCACCCTTGAAAACTGGAACCTTGCACTGAATGCGGAAGGCAGCAGGATTGACCTGTTAATGAATTCCGACACGCTGCAAATGTCAGACAGTGCTTACCTCACTAATTTTGGTCTTGCCTCCAGTGTATTGAACGACAGCATCAACAGCAGACTTTTTTGGGATAATAAAAAGATGAAGAAAAGAAATGCTGCAGATCTGAATTTCTATACATATTTTTACAGTAACAGCGAATCTGTGACAGGTTTCAGGCACTCAGACCTTATCATCAATGACTCGCTGTGGACTATCAGCGACCATGGCAACATCGTTTTTGATACAAACAAGATCGCGTTTAACAACCTGAAATTGTTTCGTAAACAGCAAAATCTGCTGATTAACGGGGCAATATCGAAAAATCCTTTTGATGCGCTTACTGTCGATTTTAATTCCTTCGATATTTCAAATATTGACTATCTTACCAATGCAAGAAAGTTTGATTTTGACGGGATTATCACAGGAAGTGTAATTATTTCAGATTTATACAGCTCGCCGACTTATTATGCCGATCTTAAAATAAAGGATTTAGGCATCAACTACGACAAGTTGGGCGATGCTTCGATACAAAGCAAATGGGATGATGCTAAGAAAGGGATACAAATAAAAGCAGAGATATTTTATCTCGGGAATATAGGCAAGAGCACTCCTGTCATTGCAGAAGGGTATTACTACCCGGGCGATAAACCGCAGAATTTTGACATAAATATCAGTGTTGAGAACCTGAGGCTAAAAGCACTTTCCAGGTATGTAGAAAGTTTTGGATCCATTGTCAGCGGAACAGCAAGCGGGAAGCTGTTTCTGCGCGGAAAGGGAAATCCGGAATTAACAGGCTTGTTGAAAGTTATGCGCGGGGCATTAAAAATAAATTACCTGAATACGGTTTATGCTTTTGCATACGACAGCGTGAAAATTACCAAAAATGCCTTTACGTTTAAAAACCTGATCGCGATTGATCAGCCCGACTATGAGCATCGGACTGTTGACACGGCTATTGTTAGCGGAAAAATTACTCATGAAAATTTTAAAAACATTGGCTTTGATATTTATATTGAACCTAAAAAACTGTTAAGCCTGAACACCAATGCCTCCATGAATGATTTATTCTACGGTAAGGGCTATGCAACAGGCAATGTACACATATTCGGTGACCAGAAAAAAATAAATTTTGATATTTCTGCTACTACTGAAAAGGGGACGAAGTTAATTATTCCTGTCGGAAACACTTCTTTTCTGGAAGCCAGTGAGTACATTACGTTTGTCAAAAAAGGGCAGCAGGATACCGTTATTGAAGAGAGGGGAAAAGAAATTCACGGCATCAACCTCGATATGTCATTTAACGTTACCGATGAAGCTGAAGTGCAGCTATTGTTTGACCCGAGGGTAGGCGACCGTATTTTAGGAAAGGGAAATGGTAACATCCGTATCACGATTGCCGATAATGAAATGAATATGTTTGGTGATTATGTCCTTACATCCGGAGATTATCTTTTTACTTTTCAGAACATCATCAACAAACGTTTTGAAATTGATCCTGGCAGTACTGTCAAATGGAACGGTGACCCTTATAATGCCGAGCTGGACATACGAGCCAGGTATTCCATGAGGGCAAATCTGGCAGGCCTGGGTGTTGATACGAATACCAGGTATGTTAACGTTGATTGTATTATCAATATGAAAAATGTACTGGCCAATCCGGAGTTCACTTTTGAGGTTGACCTGCCTTCCATGCTGGATTATGAAAAAGGCCCTTACCTTGCGGCGATCAATCAGAATATTAATAATAACTTCATCTCTTTGCTGGTCATCAACAGCTTTGTCAATCCTAATGCAGGAATCGGCTCTGCAGCATCTGCCGGTGCCAGCCTGTTGGGGAAAAGCGCCAGCGAAGTGCTTTCCAATCAGCTCAGCAACTGGCTTTCACAGATCAGTAAAAATGTAAATATCGGGGTAAATTATCGCCCGGGCGACAACATTTCACAGGAAGAAGTCGCTGTTGCTCTTTCAACGCAGCTTTTTAACGACAGGGTCTCGGTCTCGAGCAACCTGGGAGTGGCAACCGGACAAAATATTGCTGGTGATAACAAAAACTCGAACCAGATCGTAGGTGATGTGGATATTGAGGTAAAGATCACAAAGGCTTTAAAATTAAAAGTTTACAACCATACTAATCAATATAGCATTCTGCAATATACGGCGCCTTATACGCAGGGGCTGGGTATAGTTTACCGTAAGGAGTTTAATACCTATAGAGACTTATTTCTGAAAAAGAAAAAGAAGATGATTCAACAGCCCTGAAATTTGGTGTTATTTCAACACGGCATCGCCTATGCTGCAATGAAGACATTTTTTGTTACTGCAGTATTCATTGAACAATTGGATCATTGCCTGCGATTGCATGGCATTTAAAGGTTTAATACCTGCAAGAAGAAATTTTTCGGTGAAATGGTTTTTTTCCGGAGGCAACACAGACAAAAATTCCAATGCTCTTTCAGTGAAACTTTCATCATCTTTTATTTTCCCATAGGCAAAAACAAATGGCACTATGGTATTTATTATCAAAAGGTTTATAGTGCTTTTCCCCGGATTTTTTGGTGATTTGGCTGAAAGTTTATCAAAAACATAGTGGGTCTGCCAGTAATCGGAGCAGTCAAGGTCGAACAGTTGATATATTTCTGTATGTGTCCGGCTTTCCAGTATCTTTGAAAATAAATTATTCGATTTATATATCAGGCTGGCAAATTGTGCCAACCGTATTGTAGGGAAATTTTTCGGGCGTATCCGTAAGAATTTCCATAAATGTTTCCCTATGGGTTTCAGATTATATTTTTTTTGAAAGTACGAATATTCAGTTTTAAGTTTTTTGGGGTAATCATCGGTGAAATCATCATCAAGCAAACCCGCCTGCCCGAAAAGCAAGGCCTCTATCTGAAACAGGTTGTTTTTACTTTTTGCAAAGTACTGTTGCGGAAGAGTTTTTGCAAGCATTTCAAAGGGTTCGGCATTCACATTGAAGCCGAAATTCCTTGCAAAAATTTCATAAAACGTTTGTTCCCAATTATTTTTATATAAGCTTAGTTTGTTGAAAATAATGGCGGTTTTAACCTGTAAACGTTGAATGGCCAGATTTTCAAGCCAGTTATAAATAATAATTTCATTCACCATGTCGGTCAATTTCGAACAGGGGATCGTATTTTTGCTTTCAGCAAATTTTTTGTATTTAGAGATCAACTGGTCATCGACTGTGTTTTTTAATTCGACCGTTACAATTTTATTCCCGATTTTGTCAAATACAGGCTTATCGTCTTCATAAACAACATGAAGTATTATATTATCATAGGCTTTATCTTGTTCGTGCCTGTGAGCATACCAATCGGAAGAACGCAGGTGTATTTCAATATTTCCGGCCCATAATGTATTGTCAATACGTATTTTAGCGTTTGTGAAATCCGGGCCGGCATCCGTATTTGCTGATCCGGGACTTTCCACTTTTATTTGTTTGCCATCAGTTGTAAAGATATTTGCACTGAACCGCTGATATTTCCAGATATAACAAAGCAAATCTTCATTCATATAGATACAGATTTTAAAAAAATTGAATGTATAAAACTATCAAAAAATATTAAATAATGATAAAATAATTTGTTTTTTTATACAATATAGTATTACCTTTGTAAAAGAAACAAATTGCTGAGTTATGGAAGATCTTGCGGCTTTGATGTCCGGTATTGAATTCAAAACTCATCAATTGATAAAACAAGTTAATGCCTTAAAGCATGAAAATGCAGAAGTTAAAAAAGAATTGGATTTATTAATCAAAAGTGAACAGGAAAACAAAGAAAAAATAAAATATTTAGAAGAAAAGAACAAAATATTACGAATAGCAAAAACAATTGAAGGAGAAGACAAGACAAAAGCAAAATTAAGAATTAATGAACTTTTGCGGGAGGTTGACAGATGTATTGCTCTATTAAACAAGTAGATATTTATATACCCTGATGGCAATGGAAGATTTTTCAATTTCAGTAATGATCGCAGACAGAAGTTACAAGCTGACCATTGGCCGACAGGAAGAAGAAATAGTAAGGAAAGCTGCTAAGACTATCAATGATAAAATTAAGGAGTTTGCAAGTAGTTATGCTTTTAAAGATAAACAAGATCTATTGGCGATGATTGCCTTACAATACACTTCTAACGCATTGAACCTGGAACAGACAAATGTATATAAAGATACTAAGTTGAAAGACAAATTACTGGAACTGGACAAAGTACTGGAACAGCATCTGGACAACAAATAAGCGTTCTTTGAAAAGAAATTAAACCTAACCCGCATTAAATCAAAAACATCGTTTGATAAACTCAACATTATCAAATTAGAGTAATCTCTATAATGGTAGAACAGGCTTCAGTCCGCTTAGGCGGAATTTCGGAGGGAAACCTTCGGGACGGTAGAAGTTCGAACAAAATAGGTAGCTCTATCCATGTTTTACAGGAGTTTATTCTAAACCCCTTTTGATTTTAATGCGGTTTTTTTTTGAAATTAATTAATATTAACTAAATAAATTTTACACTATGAATCTTTTTTTTATAATAATCATTGCCGCCATCGGGGGGATCCTCATAGGGATAGCGATCTCTGTGTTGTTGATCCAGAAGTCCATTGTGAAGAAGTCGGAAAGAATTATCCGCGAAGCCGAAAGCACCGCTGAAGTTACCCGGAAAAGCAAGGAGTTGCAGGCAAAAGAAAAATTTCTCCAGCTTAAATCTGAACACGAAAAAGTAATTAACGAACGTAATAACAATATCCTTAAAAGCGAAAACCGCATAAAACAAAAGGAATCGCTGGTTTCACAGAAACTCGAAGAACTAAACCGTAAAGAAAAGGAGTTATCTACTGTTCGTGAAAATTTGAATGTACAGCTCGATATTCTTAATAAAAAGCAAGCCGAAGTCGAGCGGATGCAGTCGCAACAGGTTGAAAAGCTTGAGGTTATCGCGGGATTATCCGCTGCGGAAGCCAAAGCCCAGATTATTGAGATGCTTACCTCAAAAGCACAGGCTGATTCTGCAAACCATGTCCGTGAAATAATTGATGAAGCCCGTGATACAGCGAATCTTGAAGCCAAGAAAATCGTGATTAAGACGTTGCAGCGTACTGCCGCAGAACATGCTATTGAAAACTCCGTCTCCGTATTTAATATTGATAACGATGAAATCAAAGGCCGCATCATTGGCCGCGAAGGAAGAAATATCCGCGCACTGGAAGCGGCTATTGGTGTTGAGATCATTATTGACGATACCCCGGACGCCATCATTATTTCAGGTTTTGATCCTGTCCGCCGCGAGATTGCACGTTTGTCCCTGCATCAGCTGGTAACCGACGGGCGTATTCATCCTGCACGTATTGAGGAAGTTGTCGCAAAAACAAAAAAGCAGATCGAACAGGAAATCATTGAGGTAGGTAAACGCACAACCATTGACATGGGTGTCCATGGTATACACCATGAACTTATTCGTTTGATAGGAAAAATGAAATACCGTTCTTCCTACGGGCAGAACCTTCTGCAGCATTCACGCGAAGTTGCCAACCTCTCGGCCGTTATGGCTTCGGAACTCGGGCTGAACCCTAAACTTGCCAAAAGAGCTGGTTTGCTGCATGATATTGGCAAAGTCCCTGATAATGAGCCGGATCTGCCACATGCAATTTTAGGGATGAACCTGGCCGAAAAATTCAAGGAAAAACCGGAAGTATGCAATGCGATCGGAGCCCACCACGATGAGGTGGAGATGACTTCATTGATCTCGCCTATAGTACAGATCTGTGATGCCATTTCCGGAGCACGTCCCGGTGCACGCCGCGAAATTGTGGAATCTTATATCAACCGCTTAAAAGATCTCGAGGAACTTGCGCTTGCTTACCCTGGCGTGGTGAAAACATATGCTATTCAAGCCGGTAGAGAATTACGAGTGATCGTTGGCGCTGAAAAAGTTACGGATACCGAAGCCAATCAGCTGGCATTCGATATTTCCACTAAAATTCAGAATGAGATGACTTATCCCGGACAGATTAAAATTACTGTCATCAGGGAGACACGGGCGATCAGCTTTGCTAAATAGTTGCGGTCAGTAAAAGCAGCCGACAAAAATATCCGGCTGCTACCATTGATTAAATGTAATACCTGATGCAAGTTAATTCTTCAAGGCAATATATAAAACTGTCACTGGGTATTACAAATTGTTTTTTGATACCATGCGGTGATAATTATTTATTGGTTGATACTTCAACTGAAAAATATTATAAGAAATTCAAACAGGAACTTTCCAAACGATCCATTGATCTGTCTCAGATATCGTTTATTTTTCTAACACATCATCATACCGACCATACGGGATTTCTCAGTCGCCTTCTTGAAGAAACCAATGCCATGCTGATCGTTCATGAAAAAGCCCTGCCTTTTTTGGAAAAAGGGATTGATAACTATGAGATGACCGGCACTACAGCCTTGATAAGATTTATGGTCCGCCTGAAGAAATTTTTCCGTTTAATGGCAACCAGCAAGGCGGTAATACCCGGAGAAAGGGCAATAATCATTGATTCAGATAACAACGATTTATTAAGGTATCTGCATCTTCCTGCAAAAATTGTCACTTTACCCGGACATACCGGTGATTCTATGTCTATAATCTGTGACGATGGCAACGCTTTTATAGGCGATGCAGCAATGAATATTTTGGGTTTTTTAAAACTCCGGCACAGGCCTCTGGTGGCGGAAAACCCATTGGAAATAGAATCTTCCTGGAAAAAAATAAAGTTTGAAAATGGAAAACTGCTTCATGTTTCCCACGGGAAATTTCTTACTATTGAAACACTGATTTCATCCTGAAAACAATGTCCTATATATACGAGTATCCCATGCCGGCTGTAACTGTCGATGCAATTGTTCTCAGAAAAAATGTACATGCTGACAAAAGCGAAGTATTACTTATTAAAAGGTTGAATGAACCCTTTAAAGGACTTTGGGCTTTACCCGGTGGGTTTGTTGAAATAGACGAAGAGCTTGATGATGCCGTAGTGCGTGAACTCCAGGAAGAAACCGGTGTGATTCACAGATCGTTGAAACAGATATTTACCGTTGGAACTGTCGGGCGCGATCCGCGTTACAGAACCATTAGTGTGATCTATTATGGCTGGTTTGATGAAAGTATTATGCAGGTCAGGGCAGGGGATGATGCCTCCGATGCACAATGGTTTGAGGTGAATGATATGCCTTCAATGGCTTTCGATCATATGGAAATAATAAAAGAAGCGTTTTGCACGATCAATAAAGAATTTTGATAATGTCTGTCAGGCTAAACATAAAATCCATTATTAAAGACTTCAGATTCTGGGTTTTATTGTTTTTTATGATTAGAATGTACGGAATCACAAACCCACCTTTAGAAGCTGCTCATAACTGGAGGCAATCTTTTACCTGTATGGTTGCAAGGAATTTTTATGAGGTAGATCCCAATATTTTTTTCCCCAGAATCGATATTGACGGGAATCGTTCCGGCATCGTTGGTTGTGAATTTCCACTTTTAAACTATATGATTTTTCTGGTTTCAAAAATATTCGGGTATGCTCATTGGTATGGCAGATTAATAAACCTGATCGTATCTTCTTTGGGCGTATTTTGCTTTTATTTGATTCTTCGAAAATATTTTGGTGACAAAACTGCCTTTTATTCAGGCTTGATTTTATTGTGTTCACTTTGGTTCTCTTATTCGAGAAAAATCATGCCCGACACTTTCAGCTTGTCGTTGATAATGATAGGAGTTTATTATGCGACAATTTATATCTCTGAAAATAAAATATTCCCTCTGATATTGTTTATTGTTTTTTCGATGTTAGGCGGATTGGCCAAGTTGCCGGCAATAATAATCTTAAGCTTTCTGATCATTCCGTTTATCTTAAAATCAATTGCCCCGAAAGCATTAGTAATATTAGGCTTTGCAATGGTACTACTTATTAGTGTTGTTGCTGCCTGGTATTATTATTGGGTGCCTTTTCTGGTTAAAAATTATGGTTTTCAGCATTTTTTTGAGAAAGACATAGTCACAGGAATCTCCGAAGTTTCAGTACACTGGAGAGAAGCTTTTGAAAAATTTTATTTTGGTTCGTTTCTTTCATTCATCGCTTTTGCAATATTTCTTTTTGGATTATTCTGTTCCATCAGATCAAAATCAAAAACTTTGTTAGGCGTTTTTACTCTTGCTTTATTGATTTTTTTGTTTTTTGCAGTGAAAACAGGCGCTGTTTTCCCGACACATTCATATTACATCCTGCCTTTTGTACCCTTTATGGCCCTGATGGCAGGATATGGCTTATCTGAAATCCGAAAAAACAATATTAGAATTATTTTTGTTGTAGCAATAATGATAGAAAGTATCGCTAATCAGCAACATGATTTTCGGATAAAGGACAGTGAATTGTATTTATTAAATCTTGAAAAAATCGCTGATAAAGTGTCGGAAAAAAATGATCTGGTTGCATTTTCAGGAGTTTTTGGATATCAGCAAATGTATTTTGCACACCGACGGGGATGGTCGCTTGATTTTTCTGGGTGGAATGATCCAATTTACCTCGAATCTATCAAACAACAGGGTTGTAAATTGCTTTTTATTAACAAAAAGGACTCCTGTACAAAACTGAATCTGAAAATAATTTTCGAAAATGAAAATTATACTGTTTATAAATTATAATTTCGCAATTAAATAAAATACGGCTACATGCAGAATATGGAAAAGAAAATTCAAAACACTAAGAATTACAGGATTAATTATGCGATGGAAAACCCTTTAAATCCTGATGAAACCGATTGGTATGAAAAAGATTCTTTTCTGTCATCCCTTACCGAATATGATCAAAACGGAAACACGCTTAAAACACTTTCATATAATCATGCCGGCGAAATTATTGAACATTATGTATATAAGTATGACGAGAAGAATAACCTGATTGAAGAAATAAATTTTTTTGATGAGAATGAAATAGCCGAACACCGTTTTTTTCAGTACAATGAATCAGGTAAGCCGGTTGAAGAAAAGATTGTTTATCTGGAGGGGGGTGAGAATTTTATAAAATTCTTTTATGACGAAAAGGGAAACCTTACAAAACGGGTACAATCAGATGTTGACGGAGAAATTGAAGAAACCGAAATCCTGGAATTTATGGATGGTAAATTATTACGGGCTGTGCTGACCGACGGAGAAAATAACGAAATGAGCCGAAGGGAATATACTTACAATGACGATGGGAAGATGATCTCGTATACATTTACTTCGGCTGATCCGGATTCGAACTTCAGGACAGAATATTTTTATGATGAAAATGGTTCACGCGAAAAAACGTTACGATATAATTCCAATAATCAGCTTATCGAAAAAAATCTTTTTACGACAGATGAAAATGATAATGTTACTGAGCTTTATGAGGAAGATCCCAGGTCGGCAAAAACAACAAAGTTTACCTTTGATGAGAATAACAATATCGTTAAGCAGGAAGAATTTAATACGAACGATGAGTTGCTTTCAAGCATTGAACGGACCTTTGACGAAGAAGGCCGGCTGACCGAGTCGCTGGTTTTTCTTCAGGATCCTACGCAAAACATCAGGCAGATGTATGCTTCAAAATATGAATACGAATTCTTCGAATAATATTCTTTAAATTCCACTATTGAGTCCACTTCGAATAGCCCCGTTTCTCTTTCCTGCGACTTTTTGCCCTTAATCCCTAAATGGAAGTCGCGGAAAATCAGCCTCTCTTTGGGCCGGGGCCAAGCTGATTTTCAAAAATCGTACTTTCCGGAGTGGGCTCGTTATTGATCTTCAAAAACAGATACAATAAATTTTTCGTAGAATTTATACTCGTTTTTTAATTTGTATCTTTCTTTTAAAGTATTGTATATGTTATTATCGGGGAAAGAAAAATTGGCGGCAGCATCTAAAAAAACAATTCTTTTTGTTGAATACTGTATCAGATCTGCTGAGTTGATCGGGTAAACTTTATCATCGTTTAATCTTTTAGTCAATTTTTGATAAAGGTTGCCATTATCTGCTTCGCAAAAAAAATCTTTGTTATAATAGTACGCAAAATTCAGCATAAAAAACGATGGACAAATAATTACAGATGTGTTTTGGTCTTTAAGTTCTGTCACTTTTGCCACGGTTTCTTCAGCATGTCTTTTATTATCCATCTTTGGGTTGAAGGTAACTATAAATAAAATCAAAAAAATTCCTGAAAATAAATAGTTGAATTTATCTGATTGAAAAATAAATGATATAGCGATGGCTAACGTGAAATAATATCCTATCGAAACGAAATACAAATATCTGTCGAGAAACATGGGTAGCCAATACGAAACAAAAAACATAGTAAAAAAGGGGAACAAAAACCAAAGCAGTATTATTTTATTATTGGTTACATTGCCCGTTTTTTGTTTTGTAATTAGTGTTTGTAAGAAAACGCCAATTTTTTCGTTACGCTTGCAACAAAAATGCTCATTTACACCAGTAAACTCCGCTTTTTGTTGCTTCGCAAGCCTCAAACTTGACGTTTTCTTTTTACAAACACGAGTTTTCTTATAGACACTAATAAAATATTTTACAAGTGCTGCAACCAATATCAATAAACAAAATACAGTGGTTACCGGTTTATTCGAGAATGTCCATAGCATATCATAAATACTTATTATTCCATTTGGTTGGTCTAACCATGTCCCAACCGGTGTGCCTGAAAATCTATTCAGCAATAAAATAATATTAGGAATAAAAAAGCAGCTAAACAGCAACAAATAAATCATATAATATTTAAAAAGAGGTTTCCTTATATCTTTGATCAGCAAAACGGCAATAGTTTGCACCATAATTACAAAAATTCCCAAATAATGTGAATACACTAATAAAGTATTTGTTATCAGAAGAAATATGTAGAAATATCTATTTTTATTTTTCCTGATACTCAGAAAAAAAAACATCGACAACGTTGCTAATAACCCAAATAAGGTATAGACACGCGCCTCATGAGACAACAATAAGTTTAAGTTGGAAAATGAGAACAATAAGCTGCTGAGCACTCCTGTTTGATAACTGAAAAAATCCTTACCTATCCTGTAAACAAAATAAACAGTTGTAACACTAAAAACCACAGACAAAAACCTGACTGATAAAGGACTTATTCCGAACAATTTGATCCAGTAATGAAGCATTATGAAATGCAGAGGTGGATTGTTTCCGTTCATACACAGGTCAATAATAGATGAAATTCTCATTTGCGAGTGATATATTGAGAAGGGTTCGTCTCCGGCAATTGAGTTGGAGGAAATAAAAAGAAACTCCAAAATGGCACTAATTGCCACTATTGTCAAAGGAGTCAGTCTGATGATCAATTCTTTCCTGACCCCTAAGAAACTTCTACTTTTCGATTTGTTTGCAACACTCGATAATTGGTGATCCATGAATATATATATAAAGAAATATTATAGATATTTTATAGTTTTATCAATTCACCATCGCCTGTGTCACCCCAGTTAATAAGCGTGGGATTCCCATAATAATATATATTACCTGTCCATGTAATAATGTAGTAAAGAGATTCGCTTACATTTACATAAATATCCCCTGTGCTTTTGTTGGTTACGATTGTATTTTTTGCATTTACATTTTCACAGTGGATCATACCATTGCCGCAATAATACACGTCAAGATAATCGGTTTTCCCACTTGCATTTACATTTAAACATCCCGTGTGTATGGTCAGGTAACATTTTTTCACATCCATTTTTACTGTTAAATCTCCTGAACTATTCAAGGAATAAAAACGTAAACTGTCACCGGTAAAAGTGTTGGTTGTTATAATGGTGCCACATCCGGCATTTTGAAAAAAGTACAGCACCGGCAAACTGATATAAACATTAACCTGTGGTTTGTAACTTCTCACCCAATTACATCTGTTTTTATTTTCAATGAACAATGAATCGTGTCTCAGTTCGGTAGTGATCAACGAGATAAGGTGCTCGCCGGCTTCTACCTTTACATGGTAACCCGAATCCTGAGTAAGAATAAGGTTTACATTATCTGAAACGAATATGCTGGAAAAATCCCTGATTTTTCTTTCTTCTGTTACAATTTTTCCTGTACTTTTAAAACAATCGCAGAGGTTTTCTTTCTTGCACGAAGAAATGAAAAAAAATATGGAAAAAATGATGCAGCAGGTTTTTTTCATGAAGAGTAAAATTATGATTTTTTTTTAAATTCTCCCCAAAAATAAAAGATTTATTTAAATTTGTACATTATTATATTGAAAAAGTAATATTATGAAAAAACGCATATCTGTTTCTTTGATTTTCTTTATTTGTTTTTCTACTCTGGTTTTTTCGCAGCGTGGTAAGAATTCAGCCTTAACGGTATCAAGTACGGGAACAGTAGTAAATGCATACACGACACTAATATCCGATGCGTCTGCTGCCAATATGAGCATCACTGTCGGGAGCAATATTTTAAACAATCATTTTACTTCCAATCTGGCAGCAGGCGACCTGATCTTTATTATTCAGATGCAGGGAGCTACCATGCAAGGAGGTGCATATTGGTCCAATTATGGATATCTCGAAAGTTATAACAACAGCGGTAAGTACGAATTTGCGCAGGTAGCTTCTGTTTCCGGAAGTAATATTATTTTTTTAACTTGCGGTTTAATTAATGATTATTCTGCCGGTGGTCATACACAAATCGTCAGGGTTCCCCGGTATACCACCCTGACCATAAACTCCGGGGGTGAGTTGACCTGTGATCCCTGGAATGGCAGCACCGGAGGGGTTCTTGTAGTTGAAACCCTGGGTTCGGTTACTAATAATGGCGTTGTGAATGTTACAGGAAAAGGGTTCCGGGGCGGGGTTGCTTCAACAGTAATTGCAAATTCTTACACGCAAGACGTCTTTGCATCTACAGATCCGACCTGGGGCGGACAAAAAGGTGAAGGTATTGCAGGGCAGGGAGGCGTTGATGGCACATACTGTAAAGGACCGCCGGCAAATGGCGGTGGCGGTGGTAATTCACATAACCATGGCGGAGGCGGTGGTTGCAATGTCAGCGGTATTAATACGTATACTGGTAAAGGAATTCCTGATCTGTCCTGTCCTTTATGTGCGGCCGCATGGGAACTGGAAGCTGTGGGTTTTTCCACGAGTGTTTCATACGGCGGCGGCAGAGGCGGTTATTCATTTTCGGCCAATAATCAGGATGCTTCGATGGTAGGACCTACCCAATGGGCATGGGGTGGTACAGGAAGAACTAATCATGGCGGCCTAGGCGGATGGCCTCTCTATGAAAACGAAGGCGGGTACAAGCGTTTGTTCATGGGCGGTGGCGGCGGCGGCGGCCATCAGAACGATAACTGGGGCGGAGCCGGTGGTAATGGTGGCGGCATTATTTATTTTATGTCTTATGGAAGTGTAGTGGGCAGCGGATCTTTTCAGGCGCACGGAAACCCCGGTGGCAATTCGGATGGTCTTGTACAACCTGACCCATGGACTCAGGATGTTACAGGTACCGACGGCTGCGGTGGCGGAGGTGGTGGCGGATCCATCGTTATCAATACATTGGGGGGCATTTCTAACATCTCAGCATACGCTGATGGCGGTAAAGGTGGTGATCAGATTAAAAGGGTCAGTATAATAAATTACGTCAATCAGGAAGCTGAAGGCCCCGGTGGTGGCGGTGGCGGCGGCTATATAGCCGTTTCCGGAACTCCCTCAATAACAAAAACTACTAATGGCGGGGCAAACGGTACTACTTCAGTTGGGCCTGGGACCGCCCTAGCCCGAAACAGCCTCGATGAATTTCCTCCCAACGGCGCTACTAAAGGTGGGCCGGGAATAAATAACGGCGTGGTGACAAATTTTATACTAAGTTCTCCCAATGTAACTGCCTGTCAGGGTCAACCAGTCACTCTTTGGGCAGATATCACCGGAAGCCTACCAGGGGGGCTTAGTTACGGTTGGTACACTGCTCCGATTGGTGGAACCTTGTTGTCTCCATGGCAGGATTTGGTTATTAATAATCCTCAGGTTCAGGACACTTTTTATTTCCGTACCTGTCCCGGGACATATAGTATTGCTGTTATCATGTTCGTTTCTCCTTTTTTACCTGATGCAGGTAATAATGTGAGCATATGTACAGGTAATACCGTCGGTTTGCAGGCTACATGCGGAGGATGTACTTCATCAACCTATAATTGGTTGCCTGCTACAGGCCTCAGCAATAGCCATGTATCTAATCCTACATTTTCGGGGACAACCACTACCACCTATAGCGTAACCATAACTAACCAGATTGGCTGTAGCGCAGTTGACTATGTTACGGTAAATGTGAATCCTACGAATACTATCACCTTGACATCACCGTCATGGACTAATGCTCAGACCAAATGCATCAATACGAGTATATCAAATATAACTTATGCTACCACTGTAGCGACTGGGGCAACGATTACCGGATTACCTGCCGGTGTGACAGGCTCCTGGGCTTCAAATATAGTTACGATCAGCGGTACCCCCTCGGTAACAGGCACCTTCACTTATACCATTACCCTGACAGGTGGTTGCGGAACAGTGTCTGCAACAGGAACGATTACCGTTTGGCCTGACGGTACGCTCACTTTAACCGCGGGTGGTACACAGACAACGTGTATTAATACTGCTATTACAACCACCACTTATTTTACCACAATATCGTCTGGAGCAACCATTGCCGGTTTACCTGCCGGTGTAACAGGTTCATGGGCTTCAGATGTGGTCACCATAAGCGGCACTCCATCTGTTGCAGGCACATTTACGTATACTGTTACATTAACCGGCGGCTGTGGTTCGGCGAATACCACGGGCACCATCACGGTTACACCGAACAATACGATATCATTGACTGCCGGTGGAACTCAGACAAAATGTATCAATACCGCTATCACACCGACCACCTACGCGACCACCGGGGCGACAGGCGCTACCATTACCGGATTACCTGCAGGCCTCAGCGGCAGTTGGGCTTCAAATGTGGTAACCATCAGCGGAACACCAACGGTATCAGGAACATTTATCTACACCATAAACTTAACAGGTGGTTGTGGAACAGTAACAGCCAATGGCACAATAACGGTAACACCGGATAATACCGTATCAGTAGCATCCTCGACACCAACGCTTTGTATAAACACTGCTTTGACGGCCATTACTCATACAACAAGCGGCGCTACAGGCGTTGGAACAGCCACAGGGTTGCCGACCGGTGTGACTGCATCATGGGCATCGAACACTATTACCATCAGTGGCACACCGACAGTATCAGGAACCTTCACTTACAGTATTCCGTTGACAGGGGGATGCGGCACGGTAAACGCTACCGGAACAATCACGGTAACGCCAAATAACACAATAACATTAGTTGCCGGTGGTACTCAGACGAAATGTATCAATACTGCGATCACAACGACTACCTATGCTACCACAGGCGCCACGGGGGCTTTATTCAGCGGATTACCTGCGGGAGTTACAGGCAACTGGGCTTCAGATACGGTAACGATCAGCGGTACACCGACTGTAACAGGGACATTTACCTACACAGTAACATCCACCGGTGGCTGCGGCGGCACAACAACAAGCGGAACAATAACTGTAATTTCTAATAATATTGTTGCTTTGAGCTCTGTAGCAGGCACTGATGCACAAACCAAATGCATCAACACTGCAATTCTGAATATCACCTATGCGACCGGTGGCGCAACAGGAGCGGTAGTCAGCGGGTTGCCGGCCGGGGTGTCGGGCAACTGGGCATCCAATGTGGTGACAATCAGCGGCACACCTTCCGTATCTGGAGCTTTTACTTATACAATTGCCTTAACAGGTGGTTGCGGAACAGTAACTGCCAATGGCACAATAACGGTTACACCCAATAATACAGTAACTGCGCCATCTTCAACACCAACGCTCTGTATCAATACTGCTCTGACTGCCATAACGCATACGACATCAGGTGCTACAGGAATAGGGACCCCAGCAGGATTACCCGCCGGGGTGAGCGCTTCATGGACTGCCAATACCATTACTATCAGCGGAACTCCCTCAATATCTGGTATCTTCAACTATAGTATTCCGCTAACCGGCGGTTGCGGCACGGTAAGTGCCACCGGAACCATAACGGTGACACCAGACAATACCATCACATTGGTTTCCGGTGGTACCCAGACGGTATGCATCAATACGGCTGTAAATGCGACTACTTATTCGACTACCGGTGCTACAAACGCTGTATTTAGCGGGCTACCGGCGGGAGTGACCGGTATGTGGGCCTCAAATGTTATAATAATCAGCGGAACCCCGACAGAGTCAGGAACATTCACATATACTGTAACACTGACAGGCGGATGCGGAACAGTAACAACAAACAATACAATTACTGTAATTCCGAACAACATAATCACATTAAGTTCTGCAGTTGGCACTGATGCTCAGACTTTATGTGTAAATACCCCAATCACGAATATAAATTACGCTACTGTGGGGGCGACGGGGGCAGTAATCACAGGATTGCCGGCAGGTATAACCGGCTCCTGGGCAGCTAATGCAGTGACCATCAGCGGAACGCCATCGGTAACCGGTACTTTTACTTACACCATCACATTAACCGGAGGCTGCGGAGTTGTAACAACTAACGGTACGATCACTGCAAGCCAGGATAATACGATCATCCTGAGTTCAGCGGCTGGCACCAATGCACAAACCAGATGTGTTAATACAGCCATCACCAGCATCACCTATACCACTACAGGTGCTACTGGCGCTACGTTCATCGGTTTGCCCGCAGGAGTGAACGGCAACTGGGCTTCTAATATGGTAACGATCAGTGGAACACCTTCTGTTTCAGGTGCTTTTATTTACACTATAACCTTAACAGGCGGTTGCGGAACAATCACAACAAGCGGCACGATAACGGTAACACCTGATAATACGATCACCCTTTCATCGGCTGCGGGCACCAATGCACAGACCCAATGTATCAACACGGCGATCACGAATATTACTTATACCACCACGGGAGCAACAGGAGCAACATTCAACGGGTTGCCCGCGGGGGTAACGGGCAGTTGGGCTTCTAATACGGTAACCATTAGCGGAACACCAACTGTTTCGGGGACTTTTAATTATACGATTACATTGACAGGCGGTTGCGGAACAATAACAAATGCTGGTTCCATAATAGTGACCCCGGCTGATAATCCGGCATTTCATTATCTCCTGTCAACCTATTGCCAGTCCGGCACAGATCCGGCAGCCATTATCACAGGCGGCGCTACAGGCACATTTTCTGCTACTCCTGCCGGATTGAATTTTTTAAATACTTCATCCGGCCTCATCGATCTTAGCGCCAGTGCGGTGAACAATTATGTTGTGACGTTTACAACCAACGGGACATGTCCCTCTGATACCACCTTTGCTATATCAATTGTAACAGCGCCTTCGGCAGCATTCAGCTATGCAGGGCCTTATTGCCAGGATGATACAGATCCGACACCTATCCTTGGCATGGGAGCCATCGCGGGCATTTTTAGTGCTGCCCCGGCCGGATTGGTATTCGTAAATACAAGCACCGGTGAGGTGAACCTGGCTGCAAGTACTGCCGGAACTTATACCGTAACAAACAATATTGCTGCCACGGGAGGTTGTCCGGCTTCAAGCGCTACAGCGAATATTACTGTAAACCCATTACCTTTGGTAACTATCCCCGGCAATATGAGTGTTTGTAATAATGACAATGTCCCTGCGACAAACTTTGCCACTATACCAGCCGGAGGTACTTTTACATGGACAAATTCTAATACAGCAATTGGCCTTGCAGCCGGTGGAACAGGAAATATTGCGGCATTTAATGCTACTAATCCGGGAACAAACCCAATAACGGCCACTATCACGGTTACACCCACGGCCAATAACTGTACAGGTCATGATACAACTTACACTATTACTGTTAATCCGACACCGACAGTAGTTGTTCCCGGCAATATCACGGTGTGTAACGGGGCTACTGTTACAGCAACAACTTTTTCCAGTCCTACCACAGGTGCTGCATATTCCTGGACGAATTCAGACAGTAACATCGGCATTGGAGCCAGCGGAACAGGAAATATTACGGCATTTACAGCAACCAACACAAGTTCTGTTCCGATAACTGCAACTATCTCTGTAACACCAACGGCTTATAGTTGTACAGGTACAGTTTCAGCCTATTCGATTACTGTTAATCCTTCACCTTTGGTTGTTATTCCTTCTGATACAAGTGTTTGCCATGGAACTACGATTGCCGGAACTGCTTTTAACAGCCCGACCAGCGGCGCTACTTTTACCTGGACTAATTCAAGTACATCCATTGGCGTTGGTGCAAGCGGAACAGGTGATATAACTTCATTTACAGCAACGAATACAGGTGCAGTTCCTGTCGTGGCAACAATTACCGTTACGGCTACAGCAAATTCCTGTGCAGGGACACCATCTTCGTATACAATTACTGTGAATCCGTTGCCCGGCATCGTTATGAATAATACCTTACCAACATGCCCGGGACTTAACAATGGTACTATTACCCCTGAAATTACCAGTGGAACTGCACCGTATCAATATTCGTGGAGTACCGGCGCTGTTACTCCGCAACTGACCGACCTGGGCAATGGTACTTATGTAGTTACAGTTACTGATTTTAAAGGCTGTGCAGGAACCAATTCCATAGAATTCAGCGTATATGACGATTGCCTCGATCCTGTGGTTTATGTTCCAAATATATTCTCTCCGAATGATGACGGACAGAACGATATTTTTTATGTACGCGGCCAGGATATTAAATATATGGATTTGTTGATCTATGACCGCTGGGGTGAAAAAATATTTGAATCAGAAGATATTGCTGTCGGATGGGATGGAACGTATAAAGGAAAAGAAATGCCATCCGGTGTTTATGTGTATAAACTGACCGTTACCATGAATGATGGTTCTGAAATAAAAAAGAAAGGTAATATATCCCTGGTAAGATAGAAATGGCCCGAGGAAATCTCTGAAAAACTGATTTTCAGTATTATATTAAGAGATGCTCTTAGCGAAATGTTTAAATATCCGGCTTTGGTCTCACCTTAGCCGGATATTTTATTTCAGGGGATTTAATGCTGGAACCAGCCAGATATTCCTCAGCAGGACTTTTTAAAGGGGCTGCATTATATTATTTCGTATTTGTATGAAAATGAATTTTCTTACAAATACATCGTTTCCGTTCAGACACTATTTATCCGCTACAAGAAAATTTTTCGTTTTGTAATTTATGAAATTCCCGGTGCTGTCCGAAAAAATGAAATATGCCTCCAATCCGGGATGCGATTTTAAGAATTCTTTGGCTTTATCCAAACCCATTACCATGAATGCTGTGGCATAGGCATCGGCAGTGGCGCAATCGTCAGCCAATACAGTTACGCTCAGCAGCGAATGATGAACCGGGTATCCTGTGAAGGGATCAATAGTATGCGAAAATTTTATCCCGTCTTTTATGAAAAATTTACGGTAATTGCCCGAAGTGGCTAATGACTTGTCCTGAAGTTCCACTTTTTCATAAACGACCTGCCCGGCATCCATACTGTCAGCAGGTTTTTCTATACCCACTGTCCAATGAATTTTTTCTTCTTTTGTGCCTGCTGCCCTCACTTCACCACCAATCTCGATAAGATAATCTTTCATGTCCTGATTATTGAAGTATTCAGCCACGACGTCAGCGGTATATCCCTGAGCAATGGCATTAAAATCGAGCATGGTTTCCGGATGTTCTTTCAGTATGCGTCTTCCTTTATCCGTATTTATCAGGCGTATTTTGTTGTACCCGACAAAGGCAAGCAGGCTGTCAACCTGTTTCGCACTCAAATCCATGCCTTTTTTCTTCCAGAAACCCCAGGATTTTACCAAAGGGCCAACCGTGATGTCAAAACACCCTCCGGTAGCTGCAGAAACTTCCTGCGACTTATTGAAAAGTTTGATAAAATGGTCGCTGAGTTCTGTTTCGCGGTTGGCATTGACCAATGATATTATCGAGTTGCTGTCGAATACCGACGCTGTATGATCCACTACTTTAAACAGTGAATCAATGCCTGTTTTCAGTGAATTACTGTCGGCCCCGGCATAGAATTTTATCAGGAAAAAAGAGCCCTGAACATTGCCTTTGTAGGTAATAAGGTTTTTCTTCTTGTTGTTATTGCAGGCTATTGCAAAGATCAACAATGCCAACATCCATAAAACAGATTTTTTCATTATATCATTTTTTGCAAAATTAATTAAAAGTCCGGAACTTATTCAACGATAAAAACCCCTGAGATATATTCCATTATTTTAAATTTTAATTAACTGTTGTCTGCTAAAATTTAACCTTTTTAAAAGGATATAAATAATTGAAGCTTCCTTTTTCCTCTTATCCTAAGATGTTGTTTAAAAATTCTCCTATAAAACTACTTTATTGATTTTTATCAATTTACATCATTTAGTAACGAGGCAAAATAAATTGATGTAAAGCAATTCTTCCCATAATAAAATGAAGGTCATTTTTTTTAACGTTGTCTGAAAGTATGTAACGACAAGGCTTTTCATATATATACAGAATATTAACCAGACACCAGTGATTTTTATTACCTTTGAAATATAAAACCAAAGATATGAATCTTAAAAAAATCGGAATATTATTTTGTATGATCTGCTTTTGTGCTTTCACCACGATGGCCCAGGCTGATACATGTGTCTATATTTATGGCAAATTCAATGACGGAGCAAAAGTTTTTCTTTTTGCGGATAAAGTAAATATCAGGGAAGCCGATTCCCCCAATTCAGCGATTTTGTGCAATTTGCCGATCGGAACACCCATGACTACTATTTCCCGTTCAGAAAAATCTTATGAATCGAATGGTATTTCTGCAAATTGGTATCATGTTGGTTTTTATAGTGATGGGAAATACTGTACCGGGTATGTCTGGGGAAATCTGATATCACATGCCAGCATACCGTTTTCGGAAAATGGTGAGAACTGCTTGTTTGTCTGTGCCCCGGTTTCAAGATCAGAGGAGGACGGATTAAAAATGACTGCAAAGATCATAAGTAACGGTAAAATATTAAACTCATTAAGTTTTACGCCGATCTATACAGAAATGTCTGGTTCCGGCACATTTGAATATTGTTTGTCGGGCAGCCGGCTTGATAAAAGCGGATTCACAGGTGTGTCAAAAATATTTGCCGTCAGTTTTGAATACGGTGCATGTGGCTATGCCAACGGAGATATATTATTTTTCAGGGCCGGCAACAATCTAGTGGAGTTTGCTAAAGCCATCAGGGTTTCAGAGGCCGGTATCTTTAATGTTTCTTACAACTATATTTTTCCACAATATAAAGGTGGTGATGACAATACATTATATATAGAGGAACGTCACGTTGAATATGATCCCGACAAGGAAGACATAACTATCACAAGCGATGTTACTTATAAACGCAAAATTTTCTGGGACGGAAAAAAAGGAATTGAATCCGAAAAAAAAGAGGAGATCAATAATCTGAAACTTGAAGAAAAGTAAAGATCAGGGATATTTTGAGCGTTTTCTAACGGTAGAGATTTTTGAAATTAAATTCAACATACGCCTGAATGATACAATCGGCATGGTATCCTTTCGAGGGGCAAATGCTGAACCCAGTATAAATTTGATTTTTATTTCAAGTTTTTTTTATTGTAAAAGAAAATTTTCTGTTCAGTTTTTTGCGAAAAGCAAAAAGCGTAAAAAAATATGCAACCAGAAATAATACAACCGACAATCCTATAACAGGTTCAGAAAAGCCTGTGTAATATTCTGCTATCATCAGGGATATCATAACCACAAATGGAAGAATATATGCAAACAAAACAGCCTGGGTTCCCATGGACTGGCTCATCATAACTTCTACATTTTCGCCGGGTTCAAATCGTTGCAATGGTTTTCGCACTGTTATTATTTTCTCTTTGGTTTCGGATACACCGCATAAATGTTTTGTCTTACAGGTCGAACAGGCTGATTCGCTGATTATCAATACATCGATGCTATCCTGATGTATTTCTTTTATAATTCCGTGATGTGAAATGTGATTTTGTGCCATAGCAGTAGCAAAAGTAGTTTTTTTTTGTATAAATTCTTAATAAATATAATTCAATTAAATTTTAAAGGTAAGAATATCTGTATTTTAGATAATTATTAAATGAGTAAAAAAAATTCTTTTTTATTTTATTAAATGATAGAAGTTTTGTAAATAAAAATTCTAATTTTGCACCTGAAAATAAAATGAAAAATATGATAAATCTCACTACCAAATACATGGGTTTTCAATTAAAGAACCCTTTGATAGTAGCAAGCTCCGGATTGACTAAATCTCCTGAAAAAATCAAGGAATTTGAGGAAAAAGGCGCTGCAGCCGTTGTGCTGAAATCTCTTTTCGAAGAACAGATCATGATGGATACCCACCATATTATGGATTACCCGGATTCATACAATAATTATCCTGAGGCACTTGATTATATCAAAAATTTTACTAAACACAATTCTGTTGAAGAATATCTGAAACTTATAAAAGACGCTAAGAAAGAAGTCAGTATTCCTGTTTTTGCCAGTATCAATTGTGTTTCGCTAAACGAATGGATTAACATTGCCCGCGATATAGAGAAAGCAGGAGCCGATGCCCTGGAACTCAACATATTTATCATGCCCAGCGATTTAAATACCACAGGAGCCGAACATGAGAAGATGTATTTTGATATTATCGAGAAAATCAGAAAAACGGTGAAGATCCCCGTTGCTTTAAAAATAGGTTACTATTTCAGCGGGCTTATCAACCTGCTTCAGAAGTTTTCCTGGACGGGCATTTCCGCATTGGTACTTTTCAACAGGTTTTATACGCCTGATATCAATATAGATACGCTGCGCCTGCAAGCAACCAATCTTTTAAGCACACCTGCCGAAATGGGAAATTCGCTGCGCTGGATCGCCTTGTTATCTGATAAAGCCGGGTGCGATATTTCTGCATCAACAGGAATCCACGATGCAAGCGGCGTCATCAAACAATTGCTTGTCGGAGCCACTACCGCACAGTTATGTTCTGCCTTGTACATGCATGGTTCTGATCGTATCCAGGAAATTCTTGAAGACCTGACTAAATGGATGGAACAGAAAAATTATAACAATATCAGCGATTTCAGAGGCAAGCTCAGCCTGAAAAAAGCGGAGAACCCTATTCTGTATCACAGGGTTCAATATATGAAACATTTATCGGATACTGATTAATATTGTTTAACATTTAATAAATAACTCAAGTGAACATTGCAATTATTTTCGCAGTTATTACGCTCAGCGTCATTGGAATTTTGTCAGCGGTGATATTATATTTCATTGCACAAAAATTCAAAGTTATCGAAGATCCCAGAATTGATGAGGTGGCTGCTGCACTGCCCGGCGCTAATTGCGGCGGCTGCGGCTTTGCCGGTTGCAGAAACATGGCTGAAAGCATCGTTAAAAAAGAATCTACCGAAGGTTTTTTCTGTCCTCCCGGCGGCAATGCCACGATGAAAGCTATTGCATTAGTTTTTGGACAGGTTGCCGAAGAAAAGGATCCGATGATTGCGGTTCTGCGATGCAACGGCACCAAAGTAAATGCCATAGCCAAAACCGAATACGACGGACTGAATTCGTGTTTTTTTATTAATAACCTCTATTCCGGCTCCAACGGATGTCCTTATGGCTGTATGGGCGGAGGCGATTGTGTGGATGCTTGCCAGTTTGAGGCTATGTACATGGATAAAGAAACTGGGCTTCCTGTGATCATCCAGGATAAATGTATCGCTTGTGGTGCTTGCGTAAAAGCCTGCCCGAGAAAGATCATCGAACTAAGAAAAAAAGGTAAGAAAGACCGCCGGATTTTTGTCAGTTGTATTAACAAGGAAAAAGGCGCTGTAGCAAAGAAAAACTGCGAAGTTGCCTGTATTGGCTGCGGAAAATGCGTCAAAGAATGTAAATTCGAAGCGATCACACTCGAAAACAACCTGGCCTATATTGATTTCGAAAAATGCACCTTATGCAGAAAGTGTGTTGAATCCTGTCCCACACATTCTATATGGGAAGTCAATTTTCCGGAACGCAAAAAGAAAGAGGCTGATTCGCCTGCAGAAGAAGTTGCAGCTAATTAATAAGAATACCATATCAAGTGGAAAAAATGTTCAACAATCAATGTTCAATTATCAATGTTCAATATTCAATCCGCCACGGCAGATTATTGTTCAATTATAATTGTTCATTGTTCAATAATAATGGAAATTAAAATTTACAGGAGGATTCATATTTGAAAACTTTTAAATTAGGCGGTGTTCACCCGGAAGAAAACAAACGTTCTGCCGGCATACCGATAAAAAACATCGCACTGCCCAAAACGGCCGTGATACCCTTGGCTCAGAGCCTGGGAGCTGCTTCAGCTCCTTTGGTGAATAAAGGTGACAAGGTACTTGTAGGCCAGTTAATTGCTCAGGGCACATCGTTCATTTCTTCCAACATCCATTCCTCCGTCTCAGGAACGGTGGTAAAAATTGATGATGCCATCGATGCCAGCGGTTACCGAAAAAAGTGCATCATTATTGATGTGGAGGGCGACGAATGGATGGAAAGCATTGATAAAAGCCCTGAACTAAAGGCTGATGTCACGCTAAGCAAGGAAGATATTATCGCCCGCATCAAAGAAGCAGGTATTGTCGGCCTTGGCGGAGCTACTTTCCCTACACATGTTAAATTGATGGTTCCTGAAGGGAAAAAAGCCGAGCATCTGATCATCAATGCGGTGGAATGTGAACCTTACCTCACTTCCGATCACCGCATCATGCTCGAAAAAGGAGAAGAAATGCTCATCGGAACAAAAATCCTGATGAAAGCACTTGGAGTAAACAAGGCATACATTGGCATTGAAAATAACAAACCTGATGCGATCGCACATCTTACAGAACTATCCAAGAAACATGACGGGATCAGCGTTTGTGCATTAAAGGTCAAATACCCGCAAGGCGGTGAAAAACAACTTATTAAAGCCATAGTCAACCGCGAGGTGCCATCTGGCAAACTTCCCATTGAAGTTGGTTGCGTGGTTCAGAATGTAGGAACTGCTTTTGCTGTATACGAAGCCGTACAGAAAAACAAACCTTTGTTTGAACGTGTCGTAACAGTTACAGGAAAATCAGTTAAGAATCCCGGCAACCTGATGGCCCGTATCGGCACTCCTATCAGCGCTCTATTAGAAGAAGCCGGAGGCGTCCCTGATGAAACAGGAAAAATCATCAACGGCGGGCCAATGATGGGCAAGGCTGTAAATTCACTTGAGATACCTGTTGTAAAAGGCATGTCCGGGTTGGTACTGATGCCGGAAAATGAAGCCAAACGCATGAAATCAGAAAACTGCATTCGTTGTGCAAAATGCGTTTCTGTATGCCCGATGGGGCTTGCACCTTATCTCATCGCGCAGACTTCAGAGATTGGCCAGGAAGAAATGGCGGAAGGACTAAAAGTAATGGACTGTATTGAATGCGGCTCCTGTGCTTTTACCTGCCCTTCGGGCCGGCCGCTGCTTGAAAACATCAGGATGGCAAAAAATAAAGTTGGACAACTTATCAGATCACGGGCAAAATAATATTAGCTATGGCAAATTTATTAACAGTTTCAGGATCACCGCATCTTCACGGTGACCAGACAATAAAAAAAATAATGTGGGGCGTGGTCATCGCTTTGATACCCGCCATGCTGGTTTCTTTTTGGTATTTTGGTATTGGCGCGTTGTTACTGACATTAGTATCAGTTTTTACCTGCGTGGTGGTCGAATTTATCATTCAGAAATATATGCTGAAAGAACCCAATAGCATCGGCAACGGTTCGGCAGTAATTACCGGTATTTTGTTGGCGCTGAACGTTCCGAGCAACCTCCCTGTGTGGATGATCGTCGTAGGGGCCATTGTTTCTATTGCTGTTGCAAAGATGACTTTCGGAGGCCTTGGAAAAAATCCTTTCAACCCGGCACTTATAGGACGTGTGTTCATGCTGATATCTTTCCCTGTCAACATGACCTCCTGGCCGCTGCCGCTTGTGAACCGCACCGTGCTGGTCGATGCTGTTACCGGACCAACGAGTTTAGGGATTGTTAAAGAAGGCCTCGCCAAAGGTGATTCAATGACCGATGTGATGTCGAGGGTTCCTTCCTATGTTGACATGCTGCTTGGAAATATGGGCGGTTCGTTTGGTGAGGTTTCAGCCATTGCGCTGATCCTTGGAGGAATTTTTATGCTGATACGCAAGATCATCACCTGGCATATACCGGTGACTTTTATCGGAACTGTCTTTGCTTTCACGGGCTTACTTTACCTGCTGGATCCCACCCAATATGTTGACCCGGTTTTCCATTTACTCGCCGGAGGTCTTATGTTAGGTGCCATCTTTATGGCAACTGACATGGTGACTTCGCCAATGACAAAAACAGGAATGGCGATATTCGGTATCGGATGCGGCCTGCTCACGGTTCTTATCAGGGTATGGGGTGCGTACCCGGAAGGCGTGTCGTTCGCCATATTAATAATGAATGCAATCGTGCCTTTAATCAATAAAGGTTTTAAACCAAAAAAATTCGGGGAGGTAGTAAAAAATGGCTAAGCTACAATCATCATTAAAAAACATGATATTATGCCTGTTCCTGATATCCCTTGTGATGTCGGCGGCATTAGGTGTTGTTTACAACGTTACAAAAGGACCTATCGAGATTTCATCAAAGAAAGCTGAAATAGATGCATTAAAAACTGTTTTACCCGCTTTTGACAATGATCCTACCTCTGACGCAAAAGAAATTGAAGGCCTGACTTATTATATCGGGAAAAAATCGGGAACCATTGTAGGTTATGCTATAAAGACATTTACTGATAAAGGGTTCAGCGGACATTTTGAATTGATGGTCGGCCTTATGCCTGATGGCAGCATAAACAAAATAGCTGTCCTCAGTCAGAAAGAGACTCCGGGCCTCGGCGATAAAATGAAAACCAACTGGAAAGACCAGTTCAACGGTAAAAACCCGAAAGATTATAAACTATTGGTTAAGAAAGACGGCGGCGATGTAGATGCCATCACCGCCTCTACGATCTCATCACGGGCATTCTGCGACGCCACTCAAAAAGCTTATGACGGGTATATGAAAAATTTCAACAAAAGTGAAGGAGGTAATCAATGAGCAATTTAAAACATTTTACAAACGGCATCTTCAGGGAAAACCCCACTTTTGTGCTTGTACTTGGAACATGCCCCACACTGGCTGTAACAACTGCCGCATTTAACGGCATTGGCATGGGTGCTGCCACAACATTTGTACTGGTTTTCTCTAACTTGTTAATTGCTATGCTTAAAAATTTCATCCCCGACAAGGTACGTATAGCTGCATTCATTGTTATTATTGCCACTTTCGTAACTATTGTTGATTTGGTCATGAAAGCCTATACCCCTGATCTTTATAAAACCCTGGGGATATTTATTCCACTGATTGTGGTAAACTGTATTATTCTTGGCCGTGCCGAAGCTTTTGCACAGAAAAGCAAGGTTTTACCGGCAATTTTAGACGGGCTTGGTATGGGAATCGGGTTTACACTTGCTATTACAATAATGGGCTCCATAAGGGAATTATTAGGCAACGGTTCTATATTTGACATTAAACTGGTTAGTGAAAACGCCAAAACTATTTTATTGTTCATACTTCCTCCGGGCGCTTTTTTGACCTATGGCTATCTTATTGCCGCATTTAACAAAATAAAAGCAAAATCATAAAATATAACATACTATGGAATTCATTAAAATAATCATTCTGGCACTCATTGTAAACAATGTTGTACTGGCTCAGTTTTTGGGAATATGCCCATTCCTTGGAGTTTCCAACAAGGTTTCCACTTCAATAGGTATGGGGGCAGCCGTTGTATTTGTGATGGCACTCGCCAATTTTGTAACTTATTTCATTCAATTTTATATTTTGGTTCCGCTACATATCGAATTTATGCAGACCATCTGTTTTATTTTCATCATTGCTTTCCTTGTACAAATTGTCGAGATAATACTGAAAAAATCAGCTCCCAGCCTTTACCAGGCATTAGGGATTTACCTGCCGCTGATTACAACTAACTGTGCCGTGCTCGGTATTGCCATATTAGCTGTTCAAAAAGATTACAACCTTATCCAAAGCGTGGTTTATGCTGCTGCAATTGCTGTTGGTTTTACCCTTGCTATGATATTGATGGCAGGTTTACGCGAACAAATGGAAACAACAAGGTATCCGAAAGGCATGAAAGGCTTCCCGATCTCTCTGGTTACTGCCGGACTGCTTTCACTTGCCTTTATGGGTTTCTCAGGTTTAGTAAAATAATTGTCTAACATATAAACAAAAAACTATGTCAAAAAACATTTTAAAATTGCTCTTTGTAATAATTGCGCTGGTGCTTCCATTCTGGGCTTTTGCCGAAGGCGGCTCTGCAGGAGCTTCTATCGGAGGTATCCGTATTGAATTTATTCTATTTGCTTTGACACTGATCGGAGTGGCGGTATTCCACAAACAGACCTTCTGGGTTGCTATTACCGGACTGACGGTCATAATCCTTTATAAAATATTTTTTATTTCCGGCTATCCTTTTGCTGAACATTTTTTCGGAGATAATTCTTTGCTTGATCAACTGAAAGATAAAAGTATGCGTCAGGGCGAATGGGGTATTCTGCTGAACCTTTTAGGATTACTGCTTGGTTTTGCTTTACTTGCCAAGATATTTGAAGAATCGGGCGTTCCCGACATTCTCCCTAAATATTTGCCCAACGACTGGAAAGGCCCTTTTGTGCTACTTGTTTTTGTTTTTGTTCTTTCATCATTTCTCGATAATATTGCTGCGGCCATGATCGGCGGGACTATAGCCCTGGTAGTGTTTAAAAACAAAGTACATGTCGGTTATATTGCAGGTATAGTTGCCGCTAGCAATGCAGGAGGCTCCGGTAGTGTGGTAGGTGATACTACGACTACTATGATGTGGATTGACGGTGTTTCGGCCTTCAATGTACTCCATGCATTTGTTGCTGCGGGTGTAGCACTATTAATAATTGCCTGGTTTGCAGCACACCAACAGGATAAATTTCAGCGTATTACTGCTGAAGCGAAACCAGGGGTGAAAATCGACTGGGTTCGCCTGTTGATTGTACTAATGATTCTGGTTGGAGCTATCTTATCTAATATTTATTACGATATGCCGGCTCTTGGCGTATGGATTGCCATTATTATCGGGACATTCATGCGTAAAATGCCCTGGCACGAAGTCAGCGGATCAATCAAGGGTTCAATTTTCCTTCTGTGCCTTGTTACGGCTGCTTCATTAATGCCGGTGGAAACATTGCCATCTGCCTCATGGATGACCGCTTTCATACTCGGATTTGTTTCTGCCGTATTTGATAATATTCCGCTCACTAAACTCTGTCTGGAACAGGGACACTACGATTGGGGGATGCTGGCATATTCTGTTGGGTTCGGCGGTTCTATGATATGGTTCGGATCTTCTGCCGGCGTTGCAATTACCAACAAGTTTCCGGATGCACGCAATGTTTTGCTGTGGCTGAGAAAAGGCTGGCATGTAACTTTAGCCTATATCGTTGGTTTCTTTGTATTATTGTTTATTATGGGATGGGAACCTTCAGATAATAAAAGCCATAAAGAACCGGCTCTTACCTGCCCGGTTAAAGAATGTAAGGCAAGAGATGAGGCCAGGATGCTTGAATTACAAAAAACAGGTGTCATCGATAGTTTACTTGTAAAATAATAAAAAAAAAAAGAGACTGAATTAATTCAGTCTCTTTTTTTAAAAGATCATTAATGAACGAGCGAAAATTTAATCTGTTCAATTGTCAGCCATTTTATATTTTGGTCGTTTTATTAATTTTTAGTGGATACATACAGCGTAACAGACAAAATCAACCACCCGGTTATCAGAATAAGATAATCACAGCATCCCTTAACAATGATTTTGAATCTCCTGGCGATCAAAATAATAATCATAGTGTTGATCTTCACTCAAAATTTTCTAATAAAAATCCTTACGATAATTTTCCGGGAAAAGAAAGTCTTAAAGATATCCGCCTCAATAATTTTGAACTGATCAACTTTAACCAGACTGATAAAAATTCAATAAAAACAGTTTTTCGCTACCCTGGAATCCGTGAATCAAAAATGTGTCTGTTTATAGTTCCTCCTTCTGTTCAATACTTCACCGGAATCGCAACATTGTTCGTACTCCGGGTCTGAAAATATAACCAAAGCCCCTCTTAATAATCATTTTCTGAGCGTCCTTATGCTCGGCTGGTTCTGTATATAATGTCTGAGAGGGAACCCAGTGTCTGAATCGAAAAGTTCAGTTTCGAGGCTTGCGAAGCGACAAAAAGCGGAGTTTACTGGGGTAAATGAGCATTTTTGGAGCAAGCGTAACGAAGAACCGAACGAAGTGAGCTCACGAATACAATAAAAATAAAAAAAATATTATGAGTAAAATGGAGTTTTCGTTCAGACACTATATAATAGTTTATGCAGGACAATAATATTTTCAGTTAATTATTCATATAAAATTTAAATCTATGAAACCCAATAAACATTTTTTTCGTTCGGGTATTGTTGCCATTATCACCTTATTCCTGTTTCTGATCCCATCTGTTTCTATGGCTGCCGATGGCAGTCCCGATGGAATTTCTATAGGCAGCATTCCTTTGGAATTTTTTTTATTTGCTTTAGTACTTGTGGGTGTGGCTATATTCCATAAACAAACATTCTGGGTCGCGGTAATTGGTTTAACTGTGATCCTTTCATTCAAATTATTTTTCGACCCCGGATTCCACTTTTTCGAACATTTTTTTGGCACAAATTCTTTTGCCGATCAGCTTTTTGGAAAAGATGCATCCGGTGAATGGATGCGTCAGGGCGAGTGGGGAACCCTGGTGAACCTACTGGGCTTATTGCTAGGCTTTGCAGTGCTTGCAAAAGTTTTTGAAGAATCAGGTGTTCCGGACATTGTTCCGAAATATTTGCCTAAAGGTTGGATGGGGCCTTTTATACTTCTTGTTTTTGTTTGTTTTATCTCCTCATTTCTTGATAATATAGCGGCTGCATTGATTGGCGGGACCATTGCACTGGTGGTCTTTAAAAACAAAGTACATGTCGGTTTTATTGCCGCTATAGTAGCCGCGAGTAATGCCGGAGGCTCGGGGAGTGTTGTCGGCGACACCACCACTACCATGATGTGGATCGACGGGGTTAGCCCTTTAAATGTGGTCCATGCATTTATTGCCGCTATTGTTGCACTAATTATTACGGGGTGGTTTGCATCGCATCAGCAGCATAAATTTCAACCAATCGACCGTACCTCAGAAATAAAAGCAAAGGTCGACTGGAAAAAACTCCTTGTAGTATTATTAATTCTTGTCTGTGCCATCATTTCCAATTTTTTGTACGACATGCCTGCCTTAGGCGTATGGGTAGCATTGATTATCGGGATGACATTCACAAAATTGCCCTGGAAAGAAGTACCGGGAGCTGTTAAAGGAACAATATTCCTGCTCTGTCTTGTTACTTGTGCATCTATGATGCCCGTTGAAAAATTACCTGAGGCTTCCTGGACAACCGCATTTATACTTGGCTTTGTTTCGGCTGTTTTCGATAACATCCCTCTTACCAAACTCTGTCTGGAACAGGGCCATTACGATTGGGGCATGCTGGCATATTCCGTTGGTTTCGGCGGATCAATGATATGGTTCGGGTCTTCGGCGGGCGTGGCCATTACCAATAAATTTCCAGAAGCACGCAATGTAACATTATGGCTTCGAAAAGGCTGGCATGTAACCTTGGCATATATTGTCGGATTCTTTGTTTTATATTTGATTATAGGATGGGAACCTGCAGATAACAGAGTGCATAAGGAACCTGTTATTTCATGCCCTGCAAAGGAATGTGGAGCCCGTGATCAGGCTAAAGCCTTAGAAATATTTAAACAGACAAAGGAATCTGAAATAACCGATTCAACACAACTGAAATTATTTACTAATTAGAATCTGTATCTAAAGTCAGAGTATGAACTAGAATGTTCGAATTCGAGGCTTTCTAAGTTTTGAAAATCAAGTAGTTTGCTTTTGCAAATGACTGTTTTCAAAACAAGAATAACCCTGCCCGACTGCGTCAGGCAGGCGGGGATGAAGTCGGACATTATGGACAAACTCTAATTATTCTGTTAGAAAAGACTGGTGCAGTTCAGTCTTTTCTAACATCATATTTTTCTATTTTGTGAAAAATTTTAACAAAATATCAGCCACAATTTTGGCCGCATTACTTTATTGTTATGCGATTGGCTTTGTTAATTCTACCCTGGGTAATTCGCCTTTGACAAAATCATCCGGCGGCGAAAAAGGAACATATTTTTCTGTAGTATCTGTCAACCTGTTTTGTCACACAACACAAGCCGAGAATTCTTTAAACTCAGTAACCAAAATTCCGACCAAGATCCTGGAGGAAGCGTTTTACAAAATTTCTATCATAAAAGAAAAAACAGAACAGATTTTTGACAATACCATCACGCAGTACCGATATGCTACATTCAATCTTCTGGTTCGTTACCGGAAATTCAATTTGATTTTCCCGTTCCATTACTTTTGGTAATTCAGAACAGGTAAATACTTCGTTATACAAATTTTATTTTTCAGGTGTTGAAGTCTCTTCACCTGCAATTTTTTATTAACAAAATATACAATATTATGAATTTAATATCAATAATATCATTGGCTGGTATTATAGCCACAGGCATTGTGCTGATTGTACTAAGTAAAAGAAGCAAAATAAAAAAAGAACATAAAAAACTCCTATTGTTAACAGCTATTGCACAAAAAAATAATTCCGGGATCACTCAGCATGAGTTCTTTGGCGACCTGCTCATAGGACTGGACGAAAAGTCAAATTTTCTTTTCTTTATAAATAAATCCATTCCTGAAACAGAAGAAGCTATTAATCTATCAGAAATTCAAAAATGCCGGGTAATAAACACAAGCAGATCTGTTGATAGCATTACAGTGATTGACAAACTCGAATTGTGTTTTACACCGCTTGACAAAAATAAGCCACAAGTACATTTAGAATTTTACAATTCTGACAACCATCCAAACCTGGTGGGCGAACTACAGTTAGTAGAAAAATGGTCAGATATTATCAAAAACAGATTGAAAAAATAAATTCGTTCAGGTATTATGTAAACTACATATGAGTTAACATCAAATTGGCCGGCGAAATCCGGCCTTTTTTTGTAAATATTTTCCGCTTCAAATTTATCCTGTTTAAATTAATAGTGCGAAATTGTAAATTTGAGCATATCCCGGTATTACTGAACAATATTAATCGCTAAAATATGGTAATTTTGCAGGGATTTATTTTATCAATAAAGCTTTTTTGAAAAAAGAAAACACATATCAGGTTGAGGTAAAAGGCCTTGTTCAGGGTGTGGGATTCAGGCCCTTTGTGTATCGGCTGGCAGAAGCGTTTAATTTAAAAGGCCATGTGGAAAACAGAAACGACGGCGTCAGTATAAAGATCAATTGTTTTCCGGAGGTCCTTCCGGATTTTATTGATGCATTGCAAAAAAAAGCGCCCCAGGCTTCCTATATTGAATCAGTGACATATTCAATAACAGGCTTTGAGGTTTTTACTGAGTTCAGGATCATAAAAAGTCAGACAATTTCTGATAAAATCACTGATATAAGCCCCGATCTTGCTGTTTGCGAAGATTGTCTCAATGATATGAAGACGCAGAAAAACCGGATCAATTATCCTTTCATCAATTGCACGAATTGCGGCCCACGCTTTACCATCATCCAAAATATACCTTACGACAGGGCTAAAACCACCATGCACCCTTTTAAAATGTGCCCTGATTGCCTTAAAGAGTACACGGATGTTCGCGATCGCCGTTTTCATGCCCAACCGGTGGCTTGCTCTGCATGCGGCCCTGAATATACTTTACTGGAAGGTAACGTATCTTTAAAAGGCATTGAACCTATCATCACCAGACTTCAGAATCTGCTAAAAGAAGGTAAAATCATTGCCATAAAAGGCATAGGCGGTTTTTTTATTGCCTGCGATGCGCAAAACGAAAAAGCCGTTGCCCGGCTGAGAAAACTGAAAAACAGGGAAGCAAAACCTTTTGCGGTAATGTTTTCATGTGTTGACAAACTAAAAGAATTTACGGTGGTCAATGATGCGGAAGAAGCCTCCTTGCTCTCTTTCCGCAGGCCAATCGTATTATTAAAACAGCAAAAAAGCCTCGCACCCTCCGTAAATGTCGGGTTCAACAGCTTAGGCGTTATGTTGCCTTATATGCCGGTTCATCATCTTATTTTTGAAGGCCTTGATATGCCTGCTATCATTTTAACGAGTGGGAATATTTCAGATGAACCTATTATTACAGATAATGATATAGCAAAAGAAAAGTTATCAGGCATCACGGATGCCATCCTGACATATAACCGCGATATCTATAATAGAACTGATGATTCGGTGGTGACGGTTGTCAATAATAAGGAAAGGGTTTTTAGGCGGTCAAGAGGTTATGTGCCTAATCCTGTTGTATTGAAACAGAATACCGACGGCATACTTGCTGCGGGAGCCGAGCTGACCAACTGTTTTGCCATAGGAAGAGGAAATAAGGCGATTCTCAGCCAGCATATCGGCGACCTGAAAAACCTTGAAACCTACGAGTTTTATTGCGAAAGTATTGACCGGTTTAAAAGGCTCTTTTTATTCAAACCTGAGCTTGTTGTCTGTGATCTTCATCCCGACTACCTTTCATCGCGTTATGCCACCAATACAGGCCTTCCTTTGGTTAAAGTGCAGCATCATCATGCCCATATTGCATCCTGCATAGCAGAGCATCATATCGAAGGCAAGGTAATCGGTGTAAGCTTTGACGGGACGGGCTATGGCGATGACGGCCATATCTGGGGCGGTGAGTTCTTTGTCTGTGACCTGAATGAATATAAGCGGGTCACTCATTTCGATTATGTCCCGATGCCCGGAGGAGATAAAGTTACTGATGAACCCTGGCGTATGGCGGTTTCTTATTTATATAAAATTTATCAAAAGGACTTTTTCAACCTGGATATGCCTTTCCTGAAAACTATTGATACCCCTGCAGTTGAAATGCTTTGCAGGGCGATAGACCTGAAAATAAACTGCCCTTTGACTTCCAGCGCCGGAAGGTTGTTTGATGCAATAGCCGCCATGACCGGCCTGTGCGTGGTGAGCAGATTTCATGCGGAAGCGCCCATGCGCCTCGAATCGATCGTTGAAGAAAACATCAGGGAATCATATTTATTCGATATTACCGATACAATCATATTTGATGCGGCTTTCAAAGAAATAATTTCGGATATTAAAAACCAAGTGCCTGCTTCGCATATTTCTGCAAAATTTCACAATACAATTGTTGCTGTAATTACAGAAGTTGCCATCAAAATTAAAAGTGAGCAACATCTCAATAAGGTGGTGCTGTCCGGTGGGACGTTCCAGAATAAATACCTTCTTGAGCATGTCGAAAAACAATTGATAGAACATGGTTTTGAAGTTTATTCCCAGATGAAAGTCCCCACCAACGACGGTGGTATTGCACTCGGGCAACTGGCAATAGCAGCAGCCCGAAGACCGAAAGAATAGTATCCTTTGCTCCATAAATTGGTGTTTCGGAAATGCAGATTTATTTATTATCAGGCATTCACGGGTGTTTTGAACAAATTCCTGATACTTGTGTTACCCGAACAAAAGCACCTGCTCACAGATAAAGTTTACGAAAATCACGGAAGTATTAGTAAATCAATTTAACTTTGTGCTCTTAAAAAATTAATACATAATAACAGGAATAATATTTGTCGCTGATAGTTATTGCCTTGCTTTAGTATTTTTAAAACCGGTTCCTGTGATTAATAAAACAGCAAAATGAATATCGAAAAGTTAAAAAAAGAAGATTACATTCATGGAGGTACTCAAAAGGATTTCTATAGTGAAAGTGAACGGGAATTTTGCAATTGTCCTCTCTGCGGAGCTGATGATTATCAGGAATTGGATTCTGAACGAGGGCTGTCTGTGGTTAAATGTAAAAAATGCGGCCTGATATATGTTAATCCCCGTGCAAAAGATTCCCAGGAAAATTACTTTGGAGATTCTACAACATTTTATAATGAAGCCCGCTTGATCTTTACAGGAAAAAAAGTTCATCACAGAGACAAAAACTATGAATATGAACTGAAAAAGATCAGGAAATTCAAAAACGGCGGGGCATTACTGGATGTAGGTACCAATATGGGTTTCTTTCTGAGAAAAGCCAAAGAGGCCGGGTTTGAGACGGAAGGGGTGGAGCCAAGCCCTTCACTGTCAAAAATTGCAAGTGAAAGTTGGGGCTTGAAGATACATAATTCTTTTCTTGAACAGGCCGATCTGCCGCAAAACCACTATGATGTAATTACTTTGATCGATGTTCTGGAGCATGTGGCCAATCCGAAAGAATTACTCAAAATTAACTATAAGCTGCTTAAACCCGATGGAATTATAGCCATTAAAGTTCCCAACGGCGACTATAATTATTTCAAAATGAAGCTGGGCAAGCTGACCGGAAAGGGCAAGACCATGGATATCTGGGACTGCTACGAACACGTGGTTCATTATACCCCGCGAACATTTCGTAAAATGGCCGAAAGCTGCGGATACAAAGTGAAAAAATGCTTTATCCCTCTGCCTATCCATTCGCCAATATGGGCAAATCTCGTGGGACATTATTACCAATATCCGTCACCGTTTATCCTCGACTGGAAAAGAATTACATTAAGAAACATCTTTTACCACCTGGGCAAAATAGAATTGGCGCTTAGGGGAAAAACGAGATTCGGGCTTGACTTGATGTTTATAATCGAGAAAAGTTAACAGAATAACTGGAATAAATCTACAGCTTATGCCAGCACAGCATATAATTGCGGTTTTCAAACCAAACTTTTTCTTACCCGTTTTTTTCTCATAAAAAATTATTTTAAAGTATTTTTATTTGAGTTGTTTGTTTATATATTTGTTTGATGTTTTATTTGTTTAATAACGGTTACAACCGCTTACCATTGGATTTGTAAACAACTAATATACTAATCCACAAATATATAAGCACAAAAATGGATTGCAGGAACCGTCTGGGATATTGATGAAATATCAGGAATACAGCAGACAAAACCGTAAGCACAAGTTTATGAGGAATATCATTTTTCAATTATTGATAATTTTATTTTTAGCAACTCTGACTGGTTGTTTTATGCGGACAAAGGTTCGGAATCTTAGAGTTGACAGCAGAGTTCATATTGATACGATGGAAAGTGAAACAACCGACATATCATCGGACTCGCTGAAAGGAGAATATTTATATAAAGTTATTGTTAAGGGATATATTGAAAAATCAATAAATGATACTAACTCAAAAGCTATTGACTATTTTTATAATATTGTTGGCAAACTGACAATTGTATATTTTAATAGAAAGATTTTTGTTGATATCGTTCCGATTTTACAAACTACAAATAATTCTGAATCGATCCGTTCCCAAGTAAAATACAATTATTTCAAAGACAGGACAGTGTTTGAATTTTATCAGGAGCATAAATTTGTTATTCCAAAAGTTGTTGACTATGAAATTGTTTCGACCTGCGGACATAAAAAACAGAAAATATGGTTATTGAGAAAAGAATAGAACCAATGCATGGCTTTATGCCGGCAAGCAGCGACGGGGTTATTTATTGGCATTTTTTAATTCGCCAACTTGCAATAAATTCATTCGGACAATAAACCCATCGGCAAATAATCCTGCCAATTATATCAATAAAATTCCTGTAATTATCCCGGAAAAAACAGTTTTAGAACTTATTACTGAAAAAACAAAAGAGATAGTAGCGTCTTTACAACGATTTGAAAATTACAATAAGAATGAAGAAGTTGAATTATGGGAAATGATTGAAAGAATTTACAATATTTGACGCTAAGAATATGGCAAACGAAAGCGTATTAAGTCAAACAGAGAAAGACTCTTTATAGATAAAGAATTTTATTTGAGCGTTTGGTGGCTTATAGAAAATATTAGAAAATTTGGACAGCTTTATGTTTCCAAATTCTGCCCGAATACAAAGCCTTATCCATTCGATATCCTCACAGATATTTTAAATCTACATAAAGAGCCTCAAGCAATCCTATCTTTTTTTTATTGCTAAAATATTTCATATCTTTATAGCTTGTAAAATGGTTTCCGACAAGTTTTTATTGTGTTGGATTCTGTAAAATAAATATGCCTAAATCCTCAGCCATACTGGTCTTTTGCATCCTGCTTTTCTCAGGATTTGCCTGCTTTTCACAGGACTCAATAAAAACAGCAAAGGATACGATAACTTTTTCCGGCCAGGCGTGTGTATGGGGAAATTATAATATAAAAAATGCCCTGCCTTTGCAATTCGGGGGGCACTATATTCCCAATTTGGACTATGGCATTTTGTTCCCGAAAGACAAAAAACTTGATTTTGAAGTTTCACTCAACTTCAATGGCTCTCTGACTTTCCACCCCTTGGATTCGCTTCACACCATAGGCAGCGTTGCCCCCTACAGGGCCTGGATGCGTTTTTCTGCAAGGCAATGGGAGGTGAGGGCAGGCCTTCAGAAAATAAATTTTGGTTCTGCCACATTGTTGCGTCCGCTGATGTGGTTCGACCAGGTTGATCCACGCGATCCGTTGCAACTTACCAACGGTGCATGGGGATTGTTGTTCAGATACTATTTTTTGAATAATGCCAACTTATGGTTTTGGGGCTTATATGGCAATAAAATGCCGCGCCCCTGGGATATCGGAAAAACGAATCAGGAATTCCCTGAATTGGGCTGCCGCCTGCAAACGCCGGTTCCCAAAGGAGAAATCGCCCTGACCTACCATTTCCGTGTGGCCGACATGCGAAATCTGGGTATTACCGTTCCCGCTTTATTTGAGATACCTGAAAACAGGATCGGCCTAGATGCAAAATGGGATCTGGGAGCCGGTATATGGTTTGAAGGCGCATGGATAAACAAAAGCAAAATGACAGGTTTACTGACAAACCAGGAAATATTTAATATCGGGGTAGATAATACATTCGGCATTGGAAACGGCCTTACAATGGTATTTGAACAACTGCTTGTGGCAAATGATGAGCATGCTTTTGCTTTCAGCAACAATATTTTGTTTTCTGCCTTATCGCTTAGCTATCCCATAGGAATGTCTGATAATATCAACGGAATAATATATTTTGAATGGAAAAACAAAAAATCATATAATTTTATCAACTGGAATCATAAATTCAATTATTTTTCAACCTACCTGATGGCGTACTGGAATCCGGAGACATATAGTTTGCCGCAGCAGGGAAACAGCGGCAGTTCTTATTCAGGGCCGGGAATACAGGTCATGTTGGTATATAATCATTAAGTAATTTTTTATGTCAGACAATACAATCATTTCAATCAACAACCTTTCCAAAAGGTTCAAAATGGGCAACGGCGAGTTTACTGCTCTTCACAACATAAATCTGTCGTTTAAGGGAGGGGAGTTTACAGGACTGGTCGGGCCAAGTGGTTCAGGTAAAACAACATTGCTGAACATCATGGGTTCGCTGGATGCTCCGTCGGACGGAACTGCAGAAGTCCTGGGCAGGTCTATTGCCTCTCTCTCGCCAAAAGATGCTGCTATGCTCCGCAACCTCAATATTGGTTTTATTTTTCAGACATATAACCTGCTTCCGGTCTATACGGTTTTTGAGAATGTTGAATTTGCATTATTACTTCAGAAAAAATCCTTTTCTGAAAGAAAAAAAGCGGTGATGGAAGCCTTGGAATGGGTAGGCCTGACGGATAAAGAAAAATCAAAACCGGCCCAGCTTTCAGGGGGCGAATGTCAGAGAGTTGCCATTGCACGCGCCATGGTGAAACACCCTTTGCTGGTGCTTGCCGATGAGCCATCGGCCAACCTCGATGCCAAAAACTCTCATCATATTGTCCAAACCATGAAGCGGCTGAACAAAGAGCTGAAAACCACTTTTATCTTTGCCACCCACGACGAAAAGGTCATGGAATACCTTGACCGTATCATCACGCTCAGCGATGGACAGGTAGAAAAAGATGTCTATATTTCAAATGCTAAAAACTGATCAGGATGATAACCCTAAAATTAGCATTCCGTAATTTATTTGGCGCAGGGCTTAGAACCTGGCTGAATGTGTTTGTGCTGTCTTTTGCATTTGTTATTATCGTTTTTATGAACGGTATGCTTGATGGATGGAACCGGCAGGCATACAACGATACTAAAGAATGGGCTATCGGAAGCGGCCAGCTCTGGCATGTTTCCTACGATCCTTATGATCCTTATTGCCTTCAGGATGCACATGCACCTGTCACAGGCCAGATGGCAGAACTGGTGATTTCGCAAAAAATAACGCCTGTCCTGGTTTCACAGGCCTCTCTTTTCCCGGGGGAAGGGATGCAAAACATTTTGCTCAAAGGAATTGATCCTTCACAGCAGATCATCAGACTCCCCTCAGCCTCGCTTAAAACTTCCGATGATTTCATCACGGCCATTATCGGTAAGCGTATGGCAGCATCGGCCAGATTAAAAATAGGTGATCATGTTTTAATGCAATGGCGCGATAAGAACGGAACTTTCGATGCCAGGGAAATACTTATCGCGGATATCTTTTCCGCCAATGTCCCTTCGATTGATAACGGCCAGGTCTGGATCTCCCTGGCTGAGCTTCAGAAAATAACCGGCCTTCAGAATGAAGCTACTTTTTTCATAGCGGGTCCTCAATACACGGGCGGCGATACGGATAACTGGAAATTCAAGGATACCAAGTATCTTATGAAAGACATTGATGAAGTAATGCAGGCAAAAAAGTCAGGCACTTCGGTGGTGTATATACTTCTTCTGGCCATCGCATTGCTTGCGATTTTTGATACTCAGGTACTGTCTATCTTCCGCCGTCAGAAAGAAATAGGTACGTACATCGCCCTGGGAATGACGCGATGGAATGTCATTAAGATCTTTACTGCCGAAGGCACCGCCCTTAGCATTTTAGCCATTCTTTTAGGTTGTGTGTACGGGATACCGCTGCTGGCAATGCTTCAGAAAACAGGGATCCCGATGCCAAAATCTGTAGATTCTTATGGATTAGCCATATCAGACGCCATCGTTCCTTTTTATAGTATGGGATTGATACTGTCCACGGTGCTCCTTGTCATCATATCGGCAACCATTGTCAGCTATTTCCCGACAAGAAGAATTTCTAAAATGAATCCGACCGAAGCGTTGAAAGGGAAAATACAATGATAAAGTTTTTATTAAAGGGCATTATACACGACAGGAGCAGAAGCCTCCTACCCGTGATCGTGGTAAGTATCGGGGTGATGCTTACCGTGGTGCTGTATTGCTGGATATACGGCATTATCGGAGAATCCATCGTCATGTCTGCGAATTTTAACACCGGCCACCTCAAGGTTATGACCCGTGCCTACGCCAATAAGCCCGAACAGATGCCCAATGATCTGGCCATTCTTGAGGTCGGCAAACTGTTGCAGGAACTGAAAAAAGATTATCCTGACGTGGGCTGGGCGAAGCGCATCCGTTTCGGTGCGCTGATGGATTTTCCTGATGACAAAGGGGAGACCCGCGCACAGGGACCCATCGTGGGATGGGCCATCGACCTGCTATCGCCTGGGTCCAAAGAAGCGGAACGGTTTAATATTGAAAAATCCCTTGTTACAGGTAATATTCCATCAAAACCAGGCGAAGCGCTTATTACAGATGATTTCGCGGTAAAATTCAAGATCCGTCCGGGTGACAATTTCACCATCTTTGGAACTACCATGGATGGCAGCATGGCTTTCAGGAATTTCATGGTCGCGGGTACTGTCCGTTTTGGCGTTACGGCCATCGACAAAGGCGCCGTAATCACTGATATTTCCGATGCGCAGGCCGCCTTTGCCATGGATGATGCAGCGGGGGAGGTGCTGGGATTTTTTGAAGATGGGAAATATGATATGGAAAAAGCAGCTTCCATCGCAAAGCAGTTCAATTCAAAATATGCGGCATCAATAGATGAATACGCACCAACGATGCTGACACTGCGGGATCAGGAGGGCATGGCAGAAATGCTTGATTATGTGAATGCCGCCGGAGTTATCATGATCTTCGTATTTTTACTTGCCATGTCGCTGGTGCTCTGGAATGCCGGCCTGCTGGGCAGCCTGCGGCGCTATAACGAATTTGGCATCCGCCTGGCTTTGGGCGAAAGTAAAGGGCACATTTATAAAACGATGATTTATGAAGGGATACTGATCGGTATTATCGGCACTATTTCAGGTACGGCTGTCGGCCTTGCTTTTTCTTACTTTTTACAGAATGTAGGTATAGATACCGGCGGGATGATGAAAAACGCTTCTATGATGATACCCTCCACCGTAAGAGCAATGGTTACCCCGGCAGCTTATTATATCGGCCTGATCCCGGGCCTGTTCTCTGTAGTGCTGGGTAATGCACTTGCAGGTATTGGTATTTACAAGAGACAAACAGCCAGCTTATTCAAAGAGCTTGAAGTATAATTTAAAGCACCAAAAATGAAAAAAACAGCGATCGTTATAATAAGCTTGTTCATGTTAAGTTTCGGTAACTCAAACGACGGTTCCATCCTGGACAAGATCGACAGAAATTTGTCTTCCAAAAACCGTATCGTGGAAGCGGCGATGACGGTGAACGGCAAACGTACCAGCCGCACTATAACTTCAAAATCATGGTCGGAAGGCACTAAAAGGTCCTTTACTGAATATCTCTCACCGGCCAGTGAAAAAGGTACCAAAATGCTGAAGCTCGAAGGGCAGCTCTGGATCTATTCTCCTTCCACCGACCGTATTGTGCAGATCTCAGGCAACATGCTCCGCCAATCAGTAATGGGGTCAGACCTTTCTTACGAAGACATGATGGACGACCGCAAACTACAAGATGTTTACACGGAAAAAATTACCGGCCGCGAATGGATAGGCGACCGTAAAACATGGATAGTTCAGTTGACCGCCAAAGTAACAAATGTCGCCTATTATTCCCAGAAAATGTGGGTGGACACGGCCCGGTATGTGCCTTTAAAGCAGGAACTTTATGCTAAAAGCGGACAACTCCTGAAAAAGATCGAATATAAGGATGTCAAAAACAGCGATGGTCGCTGGTTTCCGCATATAATGATCTATAAAGATATGATGAAAGACGGCAAGGGTACGGAGTTTAAAATAATCAGCATCAAATTCGACCAGGCCATCCCTGATTACATTTTTTCTAAAGCCTCGTTAAAAAAATGAGACGATGCATGATCCAAAGCCAAAATTCCCGGTGATGATGGTTTTCAGTCTTTTTTATTTTTCTTGAAAAGCAAGATAAATCGTGTCCCCTCATTCACCACACTTTCCACAGTAAGCAAAACCTTATGTAATGCTAATATTTTGGACACTAACGAAAGCCCGATGCCAAACCCGCTCTTAAACTTAACATTGGAAGCCCTTCCGAAAGGGCTGTAAATGCGTTCCAGCTCATTTGGCGGTATCCCGATTCCTTTATCAGATATGATGATCTTTATGTGATCTTCTGCCATCAGAAATTCGATATTCACATCATCATCCGAAAATTTACAGGCATTATCGATCAGGTTCTTGAAAACTATTGTGAGCAATTCAGCATTGCCATTAATAAGCAATTCGTTTTCGTTTTCCGGATATTGGATTTTTGAAATTATTTTTCTTGTGGGATATTTTATTTTTATCTGTTGTATCGCATCGTAAACAATCTCATCAATTCTCACACTCTTCAGTTTGATTGTATTGTCATGGGTAACCTGGGCTAACTCCAGCAAACTGTTCAATTGTGTGTTGAGTTTTTTGAGGTCAGCCACCAGCCCGCTTATATGCTGATTATAGTGCTCAGTGGAATGTTCTTTGCTTAAAAAATAATCCGATTCAAGGATCATGACGGAAAGAGGTGTCCGTAATTCATGAGAGGCATTCGATACAAAATCTTTCTGGTTGTTAAAGGCAATTTCAAGGTTGGCCAGCATTTCATTAAAGGTTCTTGAAAGTTGCACTATTTCATCATTTCCCCGGCCCTCTTTAAGCCGGTCGCTGAGTTTGGATGAATTGATATTCTTAACACTTTTGATTATCCGCGATATTGGTTTGATGGCATTTTTAGAAAACAGGTATGAGAACATCGTTGATAACCAGATACTGAATAGTATACTCCAGAAAAGTATCTTCTTCAGGTCGGATAAATTTTTGATGCGGGTATTATCTGTAGCCATAACAAACACATTATAGTACTGGTTTTTAAAATGATGCTTATAAAAGACACCATCTTTTTCACCGACAGAAAAATAACTGATATCTTTTTTGGCGGAATATTGCCCGATGATTTTATCTGTAAGGTATTTTACGTTATTGCTGTAGATTACTTTAGAGGTCGGATTTATAATAACAATTTCTTCATTATCAAGTAAAATGGTTTCCCTTTGAATTTTTTTCAATAATATTGAATCTACCTCCACCACATCGATTAATAAAATAGTGGTGTTCTTTGCGCTGTTCAGGAGATCTTCCCTGTACCTTGCAAGCTGTGAAGTATAGGAAAAATAATAGACCAACCCGGCAAAAAACAACAGTATTACAGCAACGATGCCCGTGAATTCAAATGATAACCTGGTTTTAATATTCATTGTTTACAATTCTTTTTCACTGCAGTAAAATCCATACCCGAACTTGGTATGTATCAGTTTTATGTCATGGTCTTTATCAATTTTTTTTCTCAGGTAATTGACATAAACATCTATAATGTTCGTGCCGGGGTCAAAATCGATGCCCCATATTTTTTCAATTATGTGTTCCCGTGTAAGTAATTTTTCTTTGTTTTTCAGAAAAATTTCCAATAATGCAAACTCTTTTGTTGTCAGGTCAATTTTTATGTTTGCTCGTGTTACAGTCTTATTGTTAAGGTTCATTTCCAAATCCGAAATTCTTAAGATCTCCTCATTGTTTATCGGTTCTGATCGCCTGAGAAAAACATTAACCCTTGCCAGTAGCTCCCTGAAATCAAAAGGTTTTAAAATATAGTCGTCAGCCCCTGCGTTAAAGCCTGTTAATTTGTTTTCCGGGGTGCCCAGTGCTGTCAGCATAATTATCGGTACATTCTTGTTTGTTTGCCTGATTTCTTTGCACAGGTCATATCCGTTGATAAGCGGAAGATTAATATCAAGAATGATAAGGTTATACGTATTGTTTTGGGACATCTGTTTTCCGATATAGCCATCATAGGCGATATCCGCACTGAAGCCTGTTTCTTCCAGTTGTTTTTTTAATATTTCAGCGAGCCTTTGTTCATCTTCAACGATCAGTATATTTGCTTTATTCATAAGATCACCTATTTTACACAAAGTTAAAATAATAAGAAGATAAAACAATTCTTTAATAAGTTTTTAATGAGTTTCTAATATATTCCTAATGTTTTTCTAACCTCTTACTAATTTTCGCGGCGGTTATGATAGATAATTTTGTGGTGAAAATAAATACAAACAAATACTTATTTATCATGAAAATGCCAAAAATGTCCGGTGGTTTGATAGTCCTGTTATTTTGGATACTGGCCATTGTGTTATTAGTTCTTCTGAAGGTAATATTTTTTTAATCAAGGTCATTTAGTGGGAATCAACTGAAAAGAACAGATTATTGTTTAGTTTCATGTAAGTTCCTTTCCATTGTGAAGTATTAAGTTTTTGCGATTTACATTTTGGTTTTAACTGTTGCTGCATCTGCATATTCGTAATTTCAGATGAAACAATTTTTAAAATTTTATAAATCTAAGGTGAATTGATTCGTACTCAGTAAAAAGTGAAATGTTGGTATTCGATTTTTCCTTAGTGCCAATATTTTATGCAGCCGGTTCGCAATGTTAATTTAATCGCTTCTTTTCAGATTGCATGCTCCTTTTGACAAGATAAGAATTTTAATAAATCAAAAATGATAACAACGATGACCAGAAAAATATTAAGATTATCGTTCTTAGCGATGGCTATTATTATGCCTCTTTGGGCATTTGCAGAAGGTGGTGCTACAGGGCCTTCCATTAGCGGTATTCGTATTGAATTCATATTATTTGCGTTAACACTGGTGGGTGTTGCTTTGTTTCACAAGCAGACCTTCTGGGTTGCAATTATTGGCTTATCATCAATAATACTCTACAAGGTGATATTTATTTCAGGCTACCCGTTCGCTGAGCATTTTTTCGGTGAAAACTCATTTTTGGATCAGCTTATGGATAAAAGCATGCGTCAGGGTGAATGGGGAATAATACTTAATTTATTTGGCTTGCTGCTTGGATTTGCTATACTTGCAAAAATATTTGAAGAATCCGGTGTGCCGGATATTCTTCCGAAATATTTACCTGACGATTGGAAAGGCCCATTTGTCCTTCTGGTTTTTGTCTTCATTCTTTCATCATTTCTCGATAATATTGCTGCCGCAATGATAGGCGGAACTATTGCTCTTGTTGTTTTTAAAAACAAGGTGCATATCGGATACATAGCCGGTATTGTTGCAGCAAGTAATGCAGGCGGCGCCGGGAGTGTGCTTGGCGATACTACTACTACCATGATGTGGATCGATGGTGTTTCTGCACCTGGTGTTCTTCATGCTTATGTAGGTTCAGTGGTTGCCCTATTTATTATTGCATGGTTTGCTTCCAGGCAGCAGGATAAATTTCAGCGTATCACTGCCGATGTAAAACCGGGTGTAAAAATTGACTGGATTCGTCTGCTGATCGTCATTATGATTCTCATCGGTGCAATCGTATCTAATATTTTTTATGATATGCCTGCCTTGGGCGTTTGGATTGCAATCGTTATCGGCGTGTTTATACGGAAAATGCCATGGCAGGAAGTAAGAGGCTCTGCCAAAGGAACTGTTTTTCTTTTATGTCTTGTAACGGCTGCATCTTTAATGCCCGTGGAAACCTTGCCGGATGCTTCCTGGATGACGGCCTTTATTCTTGGGCTTGTTTCCGCCGTATTTGATAATATTCCTCTTACAAAACTTTGCTTAGATCAGGGGCATTACGATTGGGGCCTATTAGCCTATACTGTAGGCTTCGGTGGGTCTATGATATGGTTTGGTTCTTCTGCCGGTGTGGCAATAACCAATAAGTTTAAACATGCCCGTAATGTTGGTCTATGGATTCGAAAGGGCTGGCATGTGATGCTTGCCTATATCGCAGGGTTTTTTATATTGTATCTCCTTATGGGCTGGACGCCTGCAGAAAATAAAAAGCATACGGAACCAGCAATTAATTGTCCTGCGAAAGAATGTAAAGCCCGGGATATGGCAAAAATACTGGAAATTGAAAAAGCAGGAACTCTTGACAGTTTGATAGTAAAATAATAACCATTCATTCTTCCGGTTTTTCTGGTCTGCTTATTCGCAACTAATATTTTGCACGGAGTATAATTGTATTATTATTGCACGAAATGGCTGCCAATATTGTATATAAGAAATGACACCAACCACGCCAGCACCGTAGTATAAAATATCACAAAGACGGTCCATTTTCTCCGTTTTATTGTCTTGTGGATAGTTGCAATAGTGCCTATGCAGGGTGTATAAATAGACACGAAAAAGATGAAAGACAAGGCAACCACAGGATTAAAGATATTCTGCCCTTTTTTTGGCCCCGACAAATACGTTTGTGTCCTCAGGCTTTCAATGAGGTTCTGTTTGTCATTGCCCGGCTGATGCCCGGTCTGGTACAACTGGCTCATCAGCCCGACGATGGTCTCTTTTGCTACAACACCGGAAATCAGGCTGATTCCCATCTTCCAGTCAAAACCCAGCGGAGAAAGTACAGGTTCAATGAATTTTCCAGTCATTCCCAGATAGGTACGTTCAATGTTCTGATTATCGGAATGACGTGGAAAAAATCCAAGAAACCAGATGATCACCGAAGCAATAACGATAGGTGCGAATATTCTTTTTAAAAACATAATTGCATTCTGCCACATGAATTTGATAGTTTTTTTTAATCGCGGCATGCGGTATTGTGGCAGATAATTCCCGAAAAATTCACTGGTGGATTTTAAAAAGTATTTTTTTAAGATCAGCGAAATGACTATTGCTATGGCTACAGAAAAAAAATATATAAAAAAAAGAACTGTCCCAGGGTTGTCGGAGAAAAAAGCAGAAATAAATAGAACATAAACGGTAAACCGCGAACTGCATGGCATCAGCGGATTTATCAAAGTGGTTATGATACGGGAATTCTTGTTCTCTATACGCTGGGCAGCCATAATAGCCGGCACGTTACAACCAAAACCCATCACCAGCGACATGAATGATTTCCCGTTCAGCCCGATGGGCTGCATCAGCTTGTCCATGATCAGCGCTACTCTAGCCATATAACCCGATTCTTCCAGAAGCGACAGTAATGTAAACAGAATTATAATGTTGGGAAGGAAGATGACCACACCCCCTATACCTTTCAAAATACCGTTTATAATCAGGCTTCTGATCGCCCCATCCGGTAAAACTTTTATTATCAAATCTTCAAGAAGAAAAAACAGGTCGGCCAGCCAGATCATAGGATAATGGCCAAGCCCGAAGGTCGCCTGAAAAACAAGCCAGATAACACCAATAAAGATTATTATTCCGAAAAACCTGTGACATAATATCTTATCAACAAACCTGGCCCTGGATTCGCTTAACCGGTAACTCATCTGTTTTTTTTCTGCTGCAAAAGTAAACATTATTTATAATCATTCCAAATAAAAATAAAAAATAATTTTTTTATTGAATTAGGCACATAGATAATAACATAAAAAGGAGTAATATTGTGGAAAGTATGCAAAGATATGTGGTACATAAGTTAAAGGGCTTTACGATATTCGAGTTTCAGCAAAAATTTCCAAACGAGTTCGTTAGCTCCGGAGGAGCTAAATGTTGGTAAAATCTGCACATAACACTAACATCCCGCTCCTAAGGAGCGGAACTTTAAATGAATTATTTTTTTACCAACATTTCATTCCTACGGAATGAAAAAATACTGTAAAAACCCTGAAAACAAAGCTATTCTGCATTTCACCACAAGCCTATTAAAATCATATTGCTAAAGCGCCGTATTCAATTTTTTTATTTATGGACATGCCTGTGCTGAGCCTGCCGGACGCAAGGATTTGAAGAACGAAGAAATTTGAACTTTTTGAGGTGCGCTTATTCTGAGGCGGGTGCAGTTTATTATACTTTTTTACCCATTTCAAAGGCAATGTTTATGGCATCACTTTTATTGATATCACCGATATTCCAGGCTCCGGTACCATAAATAATACCTTTTTCTTTGGTACCGCTCAGACAGGAAGTAAATCCCCTGAATTCTTCGAGAGTTCTTTCCAGAGCCTGTCTGCTCTTTACAGCAGCTGTTACGATGAAATAAAACTCCTTGTTGCTGACCTCGGTATAGCGTGAGCACGTTCTGTCGATCAGTGTTTTCATCTGGGCACACATGGTGTAAAAATATACCGGCGTGGCCATCACGATGACATCGGCTGTAGTCATTTTTTCCAGAATCTCTGCCATATCATCGTTCTGCGGGCATCTTTTACCATTAAAACAACTGCCACATCCTGTGCAATAATTAATCTTATGGTCTTTCAGAATGATCTTTTCCGCCTGATGCCCTGCTTCCTGCGTGCCCATTAGAAATTGGTCACAGAGCAGTTCTGAATTTCCTCCTTTACGTGGACTGGAGGATAACAGCAATACTTTTTTCATGTATAAAATAAATTTACAAGGTATCGCAAAATTAATTTAACAAAACTAATTTCAGGCAAAATAGTAATATTATATTATTTTTGGATAAAAAATTTCTTGATCATGAAAAATAAAATAGGGCTCTTTTCCTTGACCGCAATCTGCTTTATATTAATCTTTACCTCTGGCTGCAAGAAGGAAGAAGACAATACCGATCCTATACCAGAAATTGAAGAACCCAGGGTTACCGACATTGATGGTAACGTCTACCATACGGTAACTATCGGCACACAGACCTGGATGCTTGAAAATCTCAAGGTAACCCATTACCGTAACGGAGATCCGATAACACATTTTACAAATACTGCTCAATGGCAGAATCTTACCACAGGAGCATATATTAACTATGATAACAATGGTTTAAATGGGGATTCCTATGGGCGTTTATATAACTGGTATGCCGTGTTTGAAGGCCCTTTGCTTGCGCCTGCCGGCTGGCATATTCCCAGTAAGGCTGAATGGCAAACGCTGATCGATTACCTTGGAGGAGCGGCGATTGCAGGCCCAAAACTGAAAGAAACCGGCACGGTACATTGGGTGGCGCCAAATGCGACTGCCACCAACGAAAGCGGTTTTACGGCACTCCCAGCAGGAAATTGCTGGACCAATTTCTCTTTTTTAGGCACCGCTTCCTATTTTTGGTCTTCTACTGAGTATACAGACACCTGGGCTTATTCTTTATTGATATATGATAATGATCTTGCTTTTATAAGTTTCGGGGAAAAAAGTAGTGGCCGATCTGTACGTTGTATAAAGGATTCAGAGTGAAAGCCGATAATGCCCCAAACTCAGTAGATAAGTATATTTCCTGTTTTTCCGGCGAAATACAGACAAAGCTGCAGCAACTGCGCCTGGCAATCAGAAAGGCTGCACCCGGCGCTGAAGAGGTGATCAGTTATCAGATGCCTGCATACAGGCAGGGAAAGATATTGGTCTATTTTGCCGCACATAAGAACCATATCGGTTTTTACCCGACTGCAAGCGGCATAGAAGCATTTAAAAATGAACTTTCGGCATACAAACTGACTAAGGGAACAGTTCAGTTTCCCTACAAAAGGCCCCTTCCGTTGAAACTGGTTGAAAAAATTACCAGGTTCCGGGTTATGGAAACTGCCTTGGGTAAAACCCATTGTGGAAAGTCACCGGCTTTGTAAGACAGATTCACTCGTGCTTAATAACCTGTTTACGGATGAATAAATCATAGCCTGTTTTACAATTTCATTTGTGTAACTATCTATATAAACCTTAAATCCAAAAGGATACGTTAATCTATAGATAGTCAAGGGTTTACTTAAAAACTTCAATTATAAAAAATGCCAGAAAATCAATTAGTCACCCCGTGACTTGCGAATTTGAAGATAAATGCAAAATGTAAAATCTTTTATCCTTTGAACATATATCAAAACATTAATTCACAAAAGGAGAATAAATGCCTTTTTTTATAAACTCCTAAAGGAGTAAAAATATGGTATTTTTAACCCGAACTCACGTTAATGTTGTCATTTCAATTGCGTATATAGTAAAAGCTGAAAAATAGTTTTGTTAAAATATTGCAATCTGAATTTTTTTTTCGTATATTTATAATTTTAAAATTTACAATTATGAAAAGACTTTTACTTTTTGCATGGTTTGTCATGCTATCAGCAATTTCTGCTTACTCCCAGCAAGGGGTTTCGATTAATGCGACCGGTGCGCCGGCGGACCCTTCTGCCATGTTGGATGTGAGCAGTTTATCCAAGGGGCTTTTGATCCCCCGGGTATCTTTAACATCAATTAATGATGTTACCACTATCCCAAGTCCTGCCATTTCATTGCTGGTCTATAATACGAATGCTGCGATGATCGGCGGTGCTGTGGGCTTTTGGTATTTTGACGGAACTGTCTGGGTTCAGGCATTAGGCCCTCAGGGTATCCAGGGACCGACCGGAGCACAAGGCTTGCAAGGTATCCAGGGGGCTACCGGTGTTCAAGGAATACCCGGCGCACCGGGTGTGCCGGGACCAGTCGGCCCGACCGGGGCTCAGGGATTGCAAGGAATACAGGGTCCAACGGGAGTACAGGGTGTTACAGGCGCTCAGGGTATTCCAGGTGCAACAGGTCCGCAAGGTATCCAGGGAGCGACAGGCCTTCAGGGCATACAGGGTGTTAATGGAAATACCGGCGCCACTGGATCTGTAGGTCCTCAGGGTGTTACAGGCGCTCAGGGTATTCCAGGTGCAACAGGTCCGCAAGGGATCCAGGGAGCAACAGGCCTTCAAGGCATACAGGGTGTTAATGGAAATACCGGCGCCACCGGTGCTACAGGGCCTTTGGTAGCAGGAACCAACACACAGACCCTCCGGCACAATGGCACTACATGGGTGGCAAACAGCATGATTACAAATAATGGAACGAATGTCGGTGTAAATGCTTCTCCATATTCCGGTGCGAAATTATATGCTTACCGACCGTATGGTGAATTCGGATCTGATTCTTCCGCGATTTTTGGATATCGTGCTGGCTATTATGGCCCTGCCAACGGAGGCAATTCATGGTCGGTCTATGGGGTTGATGCCGCTATAAAAGGTTACAATTACTTTGGCAATAATTATACTGCAGGGATAGCCGGTTATAGCTTTCTGGATTATGCAAATTCAATTGCACTTATTGGCAGCGATTACAGCGGATACACCTGGGGCGGCCTGGCATATAAAGATGATTCTTCCTATGTTTGGGCAGGCTATTTTAACGGTAATGTAAAGGTAGCAGGTAGTGAAAACATACTGGGTAACCTCGCTGTAACAGGCAACGCCAAAGTAGGAGGTACATTGACCATTAACGGTGGTGCGCCCGATTCCAACAAGGTGCTTATCTCAACGGATACAGTAGGCAATGCTGTCTGGCAAAGTATTGATTCCTTGTTACCCGCCGGCACCTCAACATTACCGGCCGGCACATCGATGCAGACTCTTCGGCACGATGGAACTTCATGGGTTGCAAACAATATGATCACAAATAATGGAACGAATGTCGGTGTAAATTATAATCCGTATCCCGGCGCTAAATTATTCGCTTATCGGCCTTATGGTAATTTTGGGCCTGACTCTTCGTCAATTTTTGCCTATCGTGCAGGTTATGGCACTGAAGCAGATGGTGGAACTTCCTGGGGAGTTTTTGGTGTTGATGCAGCAATAAAAGGTTACTCTGACTATGGCAATAATTATTCTGCTGGTGTTGCCGGCTATGGTTATCTTGATTATCCCAACTCTACCGCACTCATTGGCAGTAATTATAGTGGTACAATCTGGGGCGCATTGGCATATAAAGATTTGGCTTATTCAGTTTGGGCAGGCTATTTTACAGGTAATGTAAATGTAACAGGGACATTAAGCATTCAGGGTGGTACACCAGGATCAGGGAAAGTGCTGACATCAGATGCCGCCGGAAATGCATCATGGCAAACTTTGGCGTCGTTATTACCTGCAGGAACATCAGGACAAACCCTCAGGCACGATGGTACTACATGGGTAGCTAACAGCAATTTGTTTAATAATGGCTCCAATGTTGGAATAGGAACAAGCACACCGGCTGAAAAACTTGATGTGTGGGGTGGCTCATCCCATAGTTACATGATGTTCCACAATGATTATACAACAGGATCTTCACTCCGTGGTTTGAAAATCGGAATTCGAGCTGATGGCTATCCGTTTATCTGGAGTTATGAGAATCTGCCTATGTACTTTGGAACAAATATGTCGATAAGGATGACTATAGCAGCAGATGGAAATGTGGGGATAGGGTCACAGACACCCGGTACCCTTCTGGATGTTGAAGGCGGAGCGATCAGAACAAATAATCAATTGATATCAACTATTCCTACAGGCACTTCACCTTTGGCTGTAAACTCAACTACTCTAAATACCAACCTGAATGCCGATATGCTGGATGGTTTACATGCATCCAGTTTTCAGACGGCATTATCCGGTACAACAAATTATAATGCATACTGGGCATCTCCAACAACTTTAGGTTCCGAACAGTATGTAAGTGTGTCGCGCGGAGGGACGGGCCAGGGTAATGCTTTGACCACGGGCGGTGTCATATATGCTCAGGCGCCTACGGCTATGGCTTGTACCGGTGCCGGTACCGCAGGACAAGTCCTCAAATCCAACGGAGCCGCTGCTCCTGCCTGGAGTAATAATAATGGATTAATTGTCACAGCCGAAACCGGAGCGACGACATCTTTAACTTCAACCTGGTCGAATTATTCCGGTGCAGTTGTCACTATTACGGCTCCATATGCCGGAACAATAGAAGTTTTAGCGAATACGTGGGTCCGGCTTGATCATGCATTAGGAACAACAGATATGCTTTACCTTGCAATTGGCACGTCTCCTACAGACGGGGGGACGGCATATAATTATGTGGCATATGATATACCTTCGGCCATACCTTCTTATTCAGGTTCAGCCAATAATACCTTTACGGTCACCAGAAGATTTGCAGTAGCCGCAGGGACTTATACTTATTACTTAAACGGATATATGGCATCAGGATTAGGAGCGGGTGATTACTTTTGGTTTGCTTCCATGAGGGCAGTATTCTATTAAAATATAGTATTCAATCATCATAATACACCTGATAAAATGAAAAACCGGCGGAGCGATTTGCCGGTTTTTATTTTATGACAAACTAGGTCTAACCCACATTACAGTTTTGGCGACCCAAAACGGACAAATTTCTGTTAATAACCTTTGTTTTTAGAGGCGCCCGATCAAGGTTATTAGGGGTGCCCTTAATTTAAGGAAGAATTAATTCTTTCTACTTGATCCCCAATTCTTTCTTTACGAGGGGCAAAATATCTTCTGTGGCGGCTGCATACAAAAGGATACCTTGTCTTGAATCAATAATCAAGGTATAACCATTGGCTTTTGCAACTTTTTCAATTGCAATTTTGGCTTTGTCGATGATAGGCTGTAAGAGTTCGTTTTGTTTTTTCCTCAGTTCTTCTTGTGCTGATGTCTGAAATGATTTAATTCTTTCCTGCAGTTCCTGGAGTTCCTTGGTTTTGGTTTGTTTTATAAGATCGGACATTTTTGCCTGATTGGCATTGAAACTTTCATATTTGGAATTTAACTCCTGTTGCATTGTTGTTAAGATTGTGTCCAGCGATTGGCCAAACTCCTGATATTTTGCAACTGCGGTATCGGCACCAGGCATAATCTGCATCAATTCATCAGAGTTGATATATCCATATTTTTGTTTCTGCGCGAAAGCTCCGGTGCTTATTATGCCAACCATTAGCAGCACCAGCATTGTTTTGATGTAATTTTTCATCGTTTTATTTTTTTAATTTTTATTTTCAAAATTTGAACAAAAATAATGAATTAATCTTAAAAAAAAGTAATCAATAACAAAAAGATTATCTATAGGAGTGAAAAGTGCTTAGGACAAGTTTGAAAATTGGCGGCTTACTATTATGTAGCCCCTGCTGCAAACATGCCGATATAGTATTTCTGACGATTTTATAGATCAATATTTGAGATTTTCTATATCAATCTGTAAATATGTAATGCTGTTATATGTTTTTTGTGATACTTTTCTTCTAATAACGGCCATAAGAAAAAATTCTATTGACGATTTTTGTAATATAATTTTTTAGATAACTACCACATTCCTTTTGGTTTATCTTTATCTTGATTTTTGTGATCTTCATCATAATCATCTTTATTTTTATAAAACAGTGGAATATAATATTTACCTGGTTGTAAAAGAATTTCAACAAAATCTTCTCCTGGCTTTTGATTTTTTACCGCATATCCTATGACCGCCCCCGGGTGTATTGCTTTTTGAGCTAAGCCTGGCTGATCTGAACTTGTAACAAAATCTCCACTTTTTATTAGCTGATCTGATTTGGTCAGTTTTACTTTTACACGACCAGCTAATGCAACCGGTGGGCCTTGTTCGGGAGAGTTTAAGACAATGGATGGATTTTCAGAAAGAACCCCTGTAATATGGTCAGAATATGGTTCACTGCAAGGTACGTATTCATTTTCCGAACCTGGGACAAAAGATACTACATATCCGGGGATGACCGGTCCCTGATATTCAAAATGTTCTGCAAGGTCACCGATAGCTGTGGTGTTATTTGCATATACACGACCGGATGCCGCAATATCTCCGGCCTGGAGGCCGATAGTGTAAGAATAAAACACCGTAATATTCATATTTTGAAGAACTAAATAGTCGCCATTGCAGCATGATGCGTCATAGGTTCTTATATAAACGTTGTTAGAGCCGGATGCTGCATATTGGCTCAATACATCTACGCGATGCCAGTCAATAAAATGATATCCGTTGTTAACAGAAGCCCACCATCCGTAATAGGTGGCGGCACCGGCTGAAGAACTTATTCCAACCCAGATTCCATGATCTTCGTTGCCATCTGTATGCTGGCCTTGACATTCCCAAACAATTTTAGTAATAGTAATAGAAGAAGCGCCAGCCGGTATTGGAATCGTTCCTATAGAACCGGTGTATTGGTAAGAGCCGTCTGCATTTACTAAACCTGTATTCCATGTTAAATTATAACTACCGTATCGTGTGGTAGAAGTTTCAGTTGCTGAACCAGCTACAATATAACCAGTAGTTTTTGAGTTGCCGTTGAAATATCCTCCGTATTCGCTCGCAGAAGATTCCTTATAGCCAAGTGCGCCCCATATTGTTGGGTTTGAGGAAATGGTTGCGGCTCCTATTACGCCTCCGTAAGGATAAGATGATTGATCATTATAACAGTAGCCTGCAACACCAAAGTGATAGGATACACCATAATTTTGGCGACCTAATACTCCGGCTATCACCTGAGAAACTCCTAAGCCTGACCCGGCTGTTGAGGTGCTTTGATAACCATAAACACCGGCCTCCCCTGCATCGGTGGATGAGCTGTTACCATAGATTCCATAACCAGTTGAGCTGTATCCATAAACTCCAGCCGTTGTGGAATATCCGAGATAACCATAATTAGAAGAAGCAGAATTTTTTCCGTATACACCATAATTTGCTCCTGAAAAATATCCGCCATAAGATCCTGTCATATTAGCATAAACCCCGTACGTATGGCTTTGCACATCTGCAACTTGAAGGTTGGTTCCGATACCACCACTGGGATATAAATAATTACCGCCATCGGTCCAAACACTATTTAAGGTATTGCCCGCCCAACTCAGACCGGTGCCGGCTGTAAAAAGCGAGCTGCCGTTTCCAACGCTGAGATAACCATTGGCATCTACCTGGAGCGTCCCAGAGGTATAGTTTTCTAGGCGCACAGTTCCTGTCGTATGCAGTTGGGCGGTAGGGCTTGAAGTTCCGATTCCGATATTACCGCCGGTAGCATTTGACCAGATATTTTCATATAGTAGGCTTAATGCCGGATTTGTCGCCGTGCCGGTTGTTGCGGCAGTATAGGCAGTATTTGAACCTCCATAGAAATCCATAGCTGCAAGACTGACACTCATCACCCTCATTGTTTGGCCGGCATTAGCCATTCTTGCATCTATTTTCCAGTAACCATTACCTCCGCTGCCACTAACTGCTGTTGGTGGTATTTCAACCCACTGGGTAGTTCCTTCAGATGGGCTACCATAATCTGAGCCTAATGCGAAACCATGCCCGGCAACATCACTTCCTCCATTCCATCCGGCATCACATGAAAAACGCCAGTAGCTTCCTGTACCTCCGGGTTGATTATCGGCTTTTCTTAAAACTAAATAATATTTTCGGGTGGCCCCGGTCGGAACAGGGACACTGGAAAAAAGTGCAGCAAGTGAAGAATAAGTGGTACGCGTAACTCTTTGCCAACTCGTTGAATTAATCACTGGTTCACCACCAAATGTAGCAATGGGAACCACCGTTGCGGCTCCTGCTGCTACAACTCCACCATTCGTGGTAAGGGTTCCGTTGGCATCAGCAAATACAGGCCTGTTGCTTGTGCCTGATAATGTGCTTACCCTTGTATTCCCTACCACATGTAATTTCTCTCCAGGGCTTGTAGTTCCAATACCGACATTGCCTTCTACCAGCATGCCATTGGCAGGGGCGGAATTTGCTCCTGAATATGTGGCTCCTATGACTGCAGCGCCTTCCACATCAAGTTTGTTGACTGGGCTAGTTCCTATACCCACGTTGCCGTTGTTCAGGTTTGCCTGTAAAATCAGATAATTTGTAAAGGGTGAAGACCCTGTCTGGCTTATGATCTGAAAAGCCCTGACTGTGCTGCTCCCCCAAGAACCTCCCCATCCCTGGATCTGAATATCTTCCGTGTTATGGATGCCACTGGTAGTGTTAATGTCTTTTCCCATCGACCATGAGTTGTTTACAAAAGAGACCCTTTGCCCG
>Ga0209099_1000193_pt1 | contig 69902 bp, 66 predicted proteins | sample AD_JPNHW2_MetaG_FD_184430 | JGI IMG/M metagenome (GOLD analysis project Ga0209099, IMG submission 184430) | Active sludge microbial communities of municipal wastewater-treating anaerobic digesters from Japan - AD_JPNHW2_MetaG (SPAdes) (version 2) | ecosystem: Engineered > Bioreactor > Anaerobic...
AAGGGAAGGACTGTAAACTTCCGTAACACGATAATTATCATGACATCCAACCTTGGGTCATCGCTTATCCGGGAGAGCATTGAGGAAAGCAGCGGGGCAATGACAGAGGAGAAGGCTGAGGAGCTCAGGGCTGATCTGGTGCAGATGCTTCGCACAACCCTGAGGCCGGAGTTTGTTAACCGGGTGGATGAGATAGTGATGTTCAGGCCCCTGACCCTCATGCAGATAAAGGAGATTGTAATGATGCAGTTCAGCCGAGTGGCTCAGATGCTGGAGGAGAAGGGCATAAGCAGTGAACTTACGGAGAAGGCTGTGGCCTGGCTGGCAGAGAGGGGCTTTGATCCGCTGTTCGGGGCGCGGCCCGTGAAACGGCTGATACAAAAGGAAATTGTCAATGAGCTCTCCAAAAAGATCATTGCCGGGACTGTCGATAAAAGCAGAAAAGTAAGGATAGACGTGCTGTCAGGCGAGCTGGTGATCACAAACGCCTAATAGGGAGAATTCTGACGGTAGCTTTCCAGACAGGTTTCGCGGTCAGGGTAAATATCCAGCGAATGGTGCAACTGGAGCATCTCGAAGAGCTCCCGTGCCCCCGGGGTAAGTGAGCAGAGCCTGTAAGTGCAGTAATTTGACCGTGCCACCCTGAGAAGGTAGAGGAACATGGCAAAGGCTGTGCTGTCAAGATAGCTGACACCTGCCATGTCTATGACAACTTTGGTATACGGAGTCTCAAACAGTTTCAGGATAACGGGCCTGATCACATCCACGTTGAGAGCATTGATACGGTCGGTCCTGAAACTCAGGATCTCTATCCCGTCTGTCCTGTCGGTCACCACCATATACAATCACCTGTTTTTGGTGAGGTAGTCTTCCACCTCGGCCATGACCGTACTTGCATCGGCTTCAAACATGGAGATGAACCCGCTGTATTTCTCCTTCTGATCCCCGGCTTTTGCCAGCAATTCAAACTCCTTGAGCATTTTGGCTGTTTCATCCATGCCAAGGACCGTCACCGATCCTTTCGCCTTGTGAGCGAGCAGACCGAGTTCATAATACTTCTCCTGACCGAGCAGGCTCTTCATGCCGGTAAGGAACTCCGGTACCTGGCTGCCGAATATCCCGGCAATCTCGCTCATGGTCTCCATATCACCTCCCGTGATACTCAGCAGGTATTCGGGCTTGAATATTCTGTATTCCATTTCTCCGCTGTTTTGAGATTACAAATATAGTCATTATGAAACCATCACAGCATGGGTAACGACCTAAAGAACCGGTGGCAAAAATGATTTATGGCAGCTTTTTATCGTCCGGAAATGCCTACTTTTGCTATGAAACCAAAAGCTTAATCATATGAAAAATACTCCCTTTCTAAAGTATCATGAGGCCCTCGGTGCCAGGATCATTCCTTTTGCAGGCTACAATATGCCTGTTGAATATGCGGGGATTACGGAAGAGCATCTCACGGTACGTTCCGGGGTTGGTGTATTTGATGTTTCGCATATGGGTGAATTCTGGGTTAACGGTCCGCGTGCCCTGGATTTCCTTCAGCATATCACCTCCAATGATGTTTCCGCCCTGACTGACGGCAAGGTACAGTATACCTGTTTCCCGAACGGCAGGGGAGGCATTGTGGATGATCTTCTCGTTTATCGCTTCAGCGCAGAGAAGTATCTGCTTGTGGTCAATGCGGCAAACATTGAGAAGGACTGGGAATGGTGCGTTAAGCATGCAGCCGCTTTCGGAATCACGGCAGGCCCGGGCGGGCAGCTTAACAACGCCTCGGACGGAACTGCCCAGCTTGCAGTGCAGGGTCCGCTGGCGCTCAAAGCCATGCAGAAGCTGACCGGTGAACCTGTCACCGACATGGAATATTACACCTTCAAGGTGCTGAAGTTTGCGGGAATAGATGATGTTATCTTCTCAACTACAGGATATACCGGCTCAGGCGGATGCGAGATCTATATCAGGAATGCCGATGCCCCCCGTCTCTGGGAAGAGGTTTTCAGGGCAGGTGAAGAGTATGGGATTAAGCCTATCGGCCTTGGCGCCAGGGATACTCTTCGTCTAGAGATGGGATTCTGCCTTTACGGAAATGATATCAATGACACCACTACGCCAATAGAAGCCGGTCTGGGATGGATTACAAAGTTTGTTCCGGGCAAGGATTTCATTGACAGGGATCTCCTCCTGAAACAGAAGGAAGAAGGAACCGATAGACGTCTCAAGGGTTTTGTCATGATTGACAAGGGGATTCCCAGGCAGCATTATGAGGTGGTTGATGCACAGGGCAACCTGATAGGAGAGGTCACCTCTGGAACCATGGCCCCCTCACTGAAGCAGGGGATAGGCCTGGCATACCTGAACAAGGGCTTCTGGAAGAATGACACTGAGATATTCATCCGTGTCAGGGGGAGGGACCTTAAGGCAAAGGTCACAGCCTTACCATTCTACAAACAGTGAATTTCACCAGGGAATGTTGAGCCCATGACACAGAACAGCCTGGAAATATGTTTTACCCCCGCAGCCTTTGACGCTCATGCTGACAGCGAGGCTGTGGTGGTCATAATAGATGTGCTCCGGGCTACAAGTTCCATCTGCACGGCATTCGCCAACGGAGTCACGGAGATAATTCCGGTTGAGACAGTTGAAGAAGCCAGGGCAATGAAAGCCCGGGGCCACCTGGTTGCCGCCGAGCGCGATGGTTACGTGCTTGACTTCGCCGATTTCGGCAACTCTCCGTTCAACTTCACTCCTGAAAAGGTGAAGGGCAGGAGCGTTGTCTACAGCACCACCAACGGCACCGGGATCATGAAACGTGCTTCTGTTTGCCATGACGTGGTCATAGGTTCATGGCTCAACATGTCTGCCCTCTGTGACTGGGTTGCGGAACAGGGTCGTAAAGTGGTGATTGTGTGCGCCGGATGGAAGAAACGCTTCAGCCTCGAGGATGCGGTATGTGCAGGGGCTCTGGCCGCGAGGCTCCTGGAAAGCGGGAAATTCTGCACTGTATGTGATTCCGTGCATGCCGCCACCGACCTATGGAGCATGGCAAAGACCGACCTCCTGGGATATATGGAGAAGGCAGCCCAGAGATCGAGGCTCAGAGACAAGGGACTGGATGATTGTATTCCTTATTGTCATACATTTGATGTAACAGAGGTGATACCGGTGCTCCGGGGGGACAGGCTGACTGCCCTCTGAGCATTGCTTTTGCCGCAGCCGGTAACAGCCGGCGGCAGAAACAGACGCGAAAAACTACTAAAACAAATAAATAATCAGGAAATGAAAAAACACAATTTCTACGCAGGACCTTCAATCATGCCCCAGTACACAAATGAAAAGGTGATTGAAGCTATCAGGGATTTTGCAGGAACCGGACTTTCCATCATGGAGGTCTCTCACCGCAGCAAGGAGTTCGAGGCTGTCATGGAGAGTGCAGTCAGTCACATAAAGGAGTTGCTTGACATTCCTGCGGGTTATTCCGTCATCTTCCTCGGAGGAGGCGCGAGCCTGCAGTTTGCCATGCTTCCGATGAACATGCTCGAGAAGAAGGCTGCCTACATAAATACCGGTGAGTGGGCAGGCAAAGCACTCAAGGAAGCCAGACTTTTCGGTGAGGTTGTCGAGGTGGCATCGTCAAAAGACCGCAATTTCAATTACATACCCAGGAATTTTGACATTCCCTCGGACGTTGACTATTTTCACATTACCACCAATAACACCATTTTCGGAACGCAGTGGAAAAAGGATCCGGATGTGAAGGTGCCACTTGTGGCTGACATGTCATCGGATATCTTCAGCCGTCCGGTTGATGTCTCCAAATATTCCATCATATATGGCGGCGCCCAGAAGAACCTTGCACCGGCCGGCGTCACCTTCGTCATAATCAAGGATTCGGCTCTTGGCAAGGTTACCCGCCCGATACCCACGATGCTGAACTACAAGACCCATATCGACAAGGGTTCTATGTTCAACACACCTCCGGTACTTCCTGTCTTTGCAGCTCTGAAGACCCTCGAGTGGCTGAAGCAGAAGGGCGGATTGGCAGCTATGGCTAAGATCAACCAGGAAAAGGCAGGATTGCTCTATGATGAGATCGAGCGCAACAAGCTGTTCCAGGTAACCGTGCCCGATCCTGAGGACAGGTCGCTTATGAACGTCTGTTTCGTCATGTCAGACAGCTACAAGGAGCTCGAGAAGGAGTTCGGCGATTTCGCCAAGTCGAAGGGCATGGTGGGCATAGCCGGTCACCGCTCTGTGGGAGGCTTCCGTGCTTCTCTCTACAATGCTCTCCCGATTGAGAGTGTAAGGGCGCTGGTAGAATGCATGAAGGAATTTGCAAACAAATACTAAAAAGAACAGGAGGACGACATGAAGATTCTTGTAGCAACTGACAAACCATTTGCCCCCGTTGCGGTAACAATGATCCGTGAGGTGGCGGAGAATGCTGGGCACACACTTGCCCTCCTTGAGAAATACAAGACCCCTCAGGAGCTTCATGCAGCGGCAACTGACGCCGATGCAATGATAGTCCGCTCTGATATTATTGATGCAGCGGTTATTGCTGCTGCCCCGAAACTTAAGATAGTTGTCAGGGCCGGAGCCGGTTATGACAATCTTGACCTCAATGCCTGCACGGCAGCCAACGTGGTTGCCATGAACACTCCCGGACAGAACTCAAATGCTGTTGCCGAGCTTGCATTCGGGATGATGGTCTATGGCGCACGCGGAGGCTTCGACGGCAAGTCGGGCTCCGAACTGATGGGCAAGACCCTCGGCCTGCATGCCTTCGGGGCTGTGGGCAGGTGCATGGCCCGCATTGCATCAGGATTCGGGATGAAGGTTTGCGCCTTTGACCCGTTTGTTGACAGCAAGGTTATTGAGGAAGCCGGCGTTACCCCGTTAGCCACCATGGAGGCTCTTTATTCCGGCTGCCAGTATGTTTCATTGCATATTCCTGCAAATGAAAAGACAAAGGGCTCCATAGGAGAAAGGCTTCTGTCGCTGATGCCCCAGGGAGCAGTGCTGGTTAATACCGCGCGCAAGGAGGTCATCAATGAGGCAGAACTGGTTGCCGTGATGGAAAAGAGAAGCGACCTGAAGTATCTCTCTGATGTAGCCCCCGACAATGCAGAGCTGTTCGCACAGAAGTTTGCCGGCCGCTATTTCTTTACACCGAAGAAAATGGGAGCCCAGACAGAAGAGGCAAACATCAATGCCGGAGTGGCTGCTGCACGCCAGATAGTTTCATTCTTTGCAACCGGTGACCAGACTTTCAGAGTTAATAAACCCAAATAGACAGATAAATTTCAGATATGGCTGTTGTTAAACCTTTCCGGGGGCTCAGGCCCCCGGCCAATCTGGCATCGGAGATTGCCTGCCTTCCTTATGACGTGATGAACTCCGAAGAGGCGGCCGTGATGGCCAGGGGTAAAGAAAAATCACTGTTACACATCACCAAAGCCGAGATAGACCTTCCCGATGGCACTGACGTGCACTCGGAGGAGGTATACCAGAAAGCCCTTGAGAACTTCATTTCCTGGCAGAAGAAGGGCTGGCTGATTGGTGACCTCGAGAGACATTTCTATATCTATGCCCAGACCATGAAAGGTCGTACACAATACGGCATTGTGGGCGCCGCAGCAGTGACCGATTACCTTTCAGGCATAATCAAAAAGCATGAGCTGACCCGTCCTGACAAGGAGGAAGACCGGATGGTCCATGTCCGGGCAAACAATGCCAACATTGAACCGGTGTTCTTTGCATACCCTTCCGTCAGGGAACTTGACAAGATTGTTGAAAAGATCGTGAAGAATGAGAGACCCGAGTATGACTTCGTTGCCGAAGACGGGATAGGTCATCACTTCTGGGTAGTATGGGACAGGAAGACCAACGATAAAATCGAGAAGCTTTTTGCAGAGAAGGTTCCTTATATGTATGTTGCTGACGGTCATCACCGTACAGCGGCTGCTGCGCTTGTGGGCAAGGAAAAGAAAGATAAGAATCCGGCCCACAGGGGCGATGAGGAGTACAACTTTTTCATGGCAGTTATTTTCCCGGATGACCAGCTTAAGATCTTCGATTACAACAGGGTGGTGAAGGACCTCAACGGTATGACCCCCGCGCAGTTCCTCGGAAAACTGAAGGAGTCATTTGACGTCAGAGAGAAGGGAACCAGGACGCACAGGCCGACGAAACTTCACAATTTCGGAATGTATCTGGACGGCAAATGGTACAGCCTGACAGCCAAAAAGGGTATGTATTATGATGATGATCCCATCGGGGTTCTGGATGTGACTATCCTTACCGAACTGGTATTGCTGCCTCTGCTTGACATACAGGATCTGCGGCGTTCGAAGCGGATAGATTTCATTGGTGGCATCAGGGGCCTTGGGGAGCTGAAGAAAAGGGTTGACAGCGGTGAGATGAAGGTGGCATTTGCACTATACCCCGTATCCATGAAACAGCTGATTACCATAGCCGACACCGGGAACATCATGCCTCCAAAAACCACATGGTTCGAGCCCAAGCTCAGGAGCGGACTGGTGATTCATAAACTCGACTGATGGTAGTCAGGCGCCATGAATAACATTATTGCAGAAAACATCAGGAAGTTGCTTGATGAGCTGCCTTCAGGCATCAGCGTGGTTGCAGTAACCAAGACCCGGACACCTGAGGAGGCTCTTGAGGCATACAGGGCAGGCCTCCGCATCTTTGGTGAGAACAGGGTGCAGGAGATGATGACAAAAAGGCCCTTGCTTCCTGATGATATCTCATGGCATCTCATAGGTCACCTGCAGTCAAACAAGGTGAAACAGGCTGTTGCAGCAGCCTCTGTGATTGAGTCGGTGGATTCAGTCAGGCTTCTGCGGCTGATCGATGCCGAAGCGCTGGCACAGGGAAAATGTACAGACTGCCTTCTGCAGGTTCATATCGCCACGGAAGAAACCAAATCGGGATTCTCATTGGAGGAGATGGCAGAGACAGACTGGCGTCATGTATCTGACTCGCTTAAGGCAGCACGGATATGCGGACTGATGGGAATGGCAACATTCACGGATGACAGGGAGAAGGTCCGGTCTGAATTCAGGTCTCTTTCCGATCTCTTCAGCAGGATGCGTAAGCAGTATTTCACCGGCAAAAGCCACTTCAGGGAGCTCTCCATGGGAATGTCAGGCGACTGGCGTCTGGCTGTCGGGGAGGGGAGTACCATGATTCGCGTAGGAACACTTATATTTGGAGAACGAATTTTTAAAGCAAGATGAGCACAATCAACACACGTTACCTGGGACTCGACCTCAGCAGTCCCATTATTGTCGGCAGTTCCAATTTCACCTCAAAGGTGGAATCAATCGTTGAGGCCGAGGCGGCCGGAGCCGGTGCAGTTGTCCTGAAATCCCTGTTTGAGGAGCAGATTGTTTCACAGGCCCATTCAATGTCGTCACGTGAATCATACCCCGAAGCAGACGATTACCTTCAGTACTATACCCGCACCAACAGTGTTGATGCTTATCTTGACCTGATAGCCGGGGCGCGGAAGAAAGTGAAGATACCTGTGATAGCAAGCATCAATTGCTTCTCGCCGAAGGGATGGATTGATTTTGCACTTGAGATAGAGAGGGCCGGTGCCAGCGCACTGGAGGTGAATATCTTCTTCATTCCCACTGACAAGCACGAAAACAGCACCGATTCGGAGAAGGTCTATTTCAGGATAATTGACAACCTGAAGAAAAAGCTGAAGATTCCGGTCAGCGTTAAAATCGGCCAGAAGTTTTCAAACATATTGAACTTCGTATGGCAGATGTATAACCACGGAGCGGCGGGGGTGACTATGTTCAATAGGTTCTATGAGCCTGACTTTGATATCAATAACCTTAACATTGTGCCTGCCTCGGTGCTTTCCAATCCCGCTGAACAGCGGTATGTCCTTCGCTGGGTGGGTATGGTCAGTGCCCAGGATATCAAGATTGACATCTCGGCCTCCACGGGTGTATATACAGGTGAGGATGCGATCAAGTACCTGCTGGCAGGGGCCACCACTGTACAGGTCTGCTCTGCCCTCTACAAGAGGGGATTCACCGTTGTGTCAGAGATCAATGAGACTCTGGCCAGGTGGATGAACAACAAGGAGTTCAGAAGCATAAGTGACTTCAGGGGAAAGCTCAACTACAGGAATGTTGATAATCCCTCACTGTTTGAGCGGTCGCAGTTTATGAAGCATTACAGCTCCTACATATAGAAAGCTGTCCTGCAGGTTCCTGCGGCCTTATCCTTTCAGCAATGTGATAAGCTCACCGGCAAGTTTCTGCTTTGGCGTTTCCCATGATTCCTTCTTCTCCTGCAGGGTGATGATTATTCTGGCGCGGTCATTGTGGCTTATTGATGCGGCACAGGTGTCGAGTACCGTGAAGCACTCGAGAGAAGTCATATAATCACCTGAAACAAAATGTTCGGCAAGTGGCACAGCAAACGGGGAATAATCGAGTCCTGACTGCCAGCATGATGAGATGAGCATTACCCTGGAATCCGGTTTTCTAACTGCCGAGACCGAGTCAATCACTTCGGCCATGGCCGATTTCTCCTTCATGTCATTGAACAGGCCTGATATTGCGGCCCTGAGGTTATGGTCGCCGGTCTTGTCATAAAACAGTGCAAGCATCTTCAGCGCACCCCCGAAAGGCACTTCGGTGCGGAGCAGCCTGATACGGTCATTAATCTCTCTTCCGGTGCCCTTTTCGAGTATCCTTCCCAGTTCGGCCAGTTTCTTTTCTGATCTTTCCATCCGGTTTGCTTTGGAACAAATTTATGGCTAAATAATAAGTTCATGGCAAATTCGTTTATTAAAAAAGTGTAAATTGGTCTGAAGAAGGCCTGTGAAATCATAAACTACAAATACTATGAACAGTAAGCTTAAGATTCTGCCACTGATTCTGGGCGTAACCGCTCTGGCATTCTGCCTGGCTGCCACCTCATGCAAGGGAAAAACCAGGGGTGAGGCAAACAAGGGCCAGGAGGAGGCCGTCAGTCCTGATGAGCAGACGATGGAGCAGATAAAGAGTGCCGAGAAGGTATTCAATGCGCTGCCCACACCGCTCGAGGTGGCTCAGCTGATAAAGGAGGCAGGGGCGAAGTTCGATGCTACACTGCTGAATCCTGTTGAGAACAAGAGCAACTACACCTCCAGCAAAAGTATGGCGCTGAACCTGGGCACATATGTTTGTGACCTCAGTTTTGCCAGCATGTATGATGAGACTTCATTGCTGGTCAATTATATGGAGGCTGCTGAGGACATGGCCACAGGCCTTGGCATTCTCGACGCCATCGACGAGACCACCATTGAGCGCCTTGAGCAGAATATCAATAACCGCGACGTTATCATGGAGATAGTCTCGGAGACATTCCTCAATTCACAGGCTTATCTTGAGGATGATGAGCAACATGCCGTGGCCGCTACAATTATTGCGGGAGGCTTCATCGAAGGGCTGTACATATCGACCAGCCTGGTTGATATGAAGAACTACAAGGGCAACAAGCTGGTCGGAACAATTGCTGATCAGAAGATGTCAGTTGATGACATGATACGCCTTCTGGAAACCTATACTGACAATACTGCAATACGGGAACTCCTCGGGCCCATACACGAACTGAAGGCCATCTTCGACAGGATTGAAAGGTCAACCACACCCTCAACTGCCCAGTACAATGAAAAGATCGGCATGACGGAGATCACCGGTGCGGCAAAATCGGAGATGAAGCAGGAGGTTTTCCTGGCAATCAAGGATAAGGTGGCAGAGATCAGAAATTCATATGTAAAATAGATACCGATGAGACAGCTTATACAGATTTTACTGGTTACGGTCCTCCTTTCCCTCCTTGTTCCCGGGGAAGCTGCCGCGCAGTGCAAGGGATTTGCCAAATCACTATGCAAGAAGGAACTGGGCGCCTACCTTCATGACGGTAACTACCATGCAGCCGTCCTGGTTGAAGGTGAAGAGGCTGAACTCTATAAGACATTCTACTCCGACCTGGAGTACCGGCTTGCAATTTGTTCGGCTGACGGTATGCCTCCGGTGGAGTTCACAGTTTATGATGCCACCGGTAAAGTGCTCTACAACAATAAGGATCAGGGTCTGGCCAAAACATGGGACTTCAGGCTCGAGGCAAGCCAGCAACTGAAAGTGGTCGTAAAAGTGTCAACCTTCGGTACAAGAGAACAATTGCCGGTCAGCGGTTGCGTGGCAATCATGTTCGGTTTCAAGGCAAAGTAGGATTGCTCAGGTAAATTGACCGGCAGGAGGGGCAGAGAGCTGCGCCCTTCAGGTCAATCTCCTCGGCATAGGTGCTGGAGCGCATCACACAGCTGAGGTTATGGCAGTGGACCAGCCCGAAGGTATGCCCAAGTTCATGTATTACTTCCTTAATGGTTCTTGACAGGAGAATGTCATCATCCTGTTTAAGTCCGTACAGTTCGTTACGAAGACGGAAGACCGAAGCTATGGCTAATTGCCGGCCCAGGATTGCCTGTCCGAAAATGTAGGTAAGTATGGGGATGTAAAGATCAACCCTGAAAAGCCCGATAATTTTGAAATATTCAGAGGTGGTGCAGGCCGGAATCTGGTTCAGCAACCTGTCTCCGTCATACTGTCTTCGGGCCGGATTGTAATAGGGGCTGAGATCAAGGTGGCACTCCTCGGTTATGACCTGACACCTGTATTCATCTTCCACTGCGCCGGAGACCTTTTTCAGGAACCCCCTGTCAAAGGAGCCGCAGGAAAGCAATATGATCTTTTTATCTTCCAATGGGCGGGGATGAGTGACAGTTACTCCTTCTGTCTCAGGTCATATTTTTTAATTTTGTTATAGAGAGTCACCCTGTCAACACTGAGCGCCCTGGCTGAACGGGATATATTCCAGTTGTATTTCAGAAGTATTTGCTCTATGTGCCTCTTTTCCAGTTCGTCAAGACTCTCCACGGAATTTTCGGGTGTTTCTGCCCCCAGCGGAAGGTCCTTGAGCTTAATCTCCCTGCCGTTGCCAATTACGATGGCACGCTCAATCATGTTCTCCAGTTCCCTGACGTTACCCGGAAATTCAAATTTTTCAAGATGTTTCAGCGCTGACGGCTCAATGGTGATGAGATCACGGCTCATTGAAGTGCAGTATTTCCTGATGAAGTGGTTGACCAGCAGCGGAATGTCGTCAGTTCTCTCTCTCAGGGGAGGAATGTCAATGTTGACCACATTAAGCCTGTAGTAGAGGTCCTCACGGAATGTACCGTTTCTGACCATGGCTGCCAGGTCACGGTTGGTTGCACATATGACTCTGAAGTCAGAAGTAATTTCCCTGTTGCCACCTACCCTGACAAAGCTTTTCGTCTCAAGCACACGGAGCAGCTCTATCTGCATCTTCGGGGAGATAGTGGCAATCTCATCGAGGAAGATCGTACCTCCGTCAGCCATCTCGAAGCGTCCTTTCCGGTTGAAGGTGGCGCCTGTGAAAGCGCCTTTCTCGTGTCCGAAAAGCTCGCTTTCAAGCAGGCTTTCGGTCAGGGCTCCGCAATGGACACTTATCATGGGAAAGTATTTTCTGGAGGAGTTGGCATGTATGGCTCTGGCAACCAATTCCTTGCCGGTGCCGCTCTCACCTGTAATAATGACTGAGGCATTTGACTGGGCTACACTCTCTATATGCTGCAATACCCTGACTATTGCTTCACTGTGGCCGATGATGTCATCAACCTCCTCCAGGGTAGTGACCCTTTCCTTAAGCGCCTCATTCTCATTTCTAAGCGCTATCTGACTTGCTGCATTCCGGATGAGGTGCGACAGATCATCAGGATCGAACGGTTTTGTCACATAGTCAAAGGCACCGTCTTTCAGTGCCTGTACCGCTGTCTCAACAGAGGCGAAGGCTGTCATTATTATTACGATAGTCTCGCGGTTCAGCGATCTGATCCTTCTGTGCAGTTCAAGCCCGTCCATTCCCGGCATCTTGATGTCGGCAAGGATTATGTTGAAATTTCTCTCTTCGAGAAGCTGCAGTGCCTTTTTTGCATTCTCGGCGGCTTCCACCTCATAACCGTCCTCAAGAAACCAGTTAAGCAGGGAATCCCTTACAGAGTCCTCGTCGTCAACAATCAGAATTGAAATCTTATCTGCCATACCCGGTGGTTTATTCTGTTTTCAATGGTAAAATAATTGAGATGGTGGTTCCCCTGCCCACTGCCGAATCAACCTCGATCCTGCCGTTGTGGTTCTGCACAATGCCGTGCACTATCGAGAGCCCCAGTCCAATGCCGGATGCATCCTGCTTGGTGGTGAAGAAGGGTTCGAATATGTGGGGTATGTCTTCAGGGGCTATGCCTGACCCGTTGTCGGATATTTCAATCCGAACCGTGGTGCTGTCGCTGTTCCTGGTCCTGATTGAAATCTCCCCGTTTTCGGTAACAGCCTCCGAGGCATTGACCAGGAGGGCGACACAGGCCTGCTTGATCTGGTTTGCGCTGCATCGGACCAGGTCAGCCTTTGCTTCTGTCATAACGGTGAACCTTATATTGGAGATCTTCACGTGATGCAGCATCAGCTCATAGGTGCCTTCCACTATTTCATTCAGATGCCTTTCCTCGAAGTCCTCCTGGTCCTTGCGTGAAAAGTCAAGTAAACCCTTAACAATGTCTCCGCACCTTTTTGTTTCAGTCTCAATAAGCTTCAGCTGGCGAAGGATATTCTGTTTTTTGGCCGCAGTCAGGTCCTGGCTTTCCACCTGTTTGTGCACGAGCTTGGTATAGATCAGGATGCCTGAAAGCGGGTTGTTGATCTCGTGTGCAACAGATGCTGACAGCTTGCCCAGGGACGCGATACGCTCGACATTCATCAGCTCGTTGTGTGCTTCGGAGAGTTCTTCTGACTTTTTCTGAACCTTGTACTCGAGTTGTTTTGACCAGTTTTCAAGTTCTCTCGTTGCATTGTCAATATGGTCGAGCATGTTATTGAAAGCCATGGAGACCATCTTCATGTCATCCAGCAGGTTGGGTTTGATGTCGAGCCTTGTGCTCACCTCACCCTGCGAAACAGCCTCGCTGGCACTGATGATGCCCAGAAGCGGGGCTTTGATCCTCTTCCTGGTGAACCAGATGAGGATCATTACGATAATTCCGGATATGAGCAGAGCCATCAGGAGGAATTGCACGGAAGATTTCCGCAGGGCGCTGTCAAGATCACGGAGGGGCATCCTGATGATGAGAGACCCCAGGACTTCGTCGTCCCTGCTGTGAGCATGGCATGCGGCAGTGTAGCACGAAAGCTCGTTGAGTATGGGCCTGCGTATAAGCATATGCCTCTCTCCGGGTTTGTTGGGGTTCATTGCACAGTCGCTCTTCGCATCAATTATCATGTAGCTCCTCTCATTCCTTGAAAACATCTGTCCGAGGTCAGTATGGCACGAGATGCAATCGGGGTTGCTATGATTCCGGGCGTCAGCAGCAAATGACGAATAGGCCAGGTTGTCATTCTGGTCATACAGGTTCACGTCATCAATACCGGGCATGGTGTTAATGATGTCAAGAGTACCATGAAGGGTGCTCTTGTCATTCTCCAGCATCGATTTATACAGAGAGCCCTCTACTATAGCACCTACATTATTCCCGTTCTGTTTCAGAACGGTGTTGAAATAGTTGATATAAACCGTGCGGAAAATTGCGCTGAACGATATGAACAATACAACTGCAGCGAGGGTGATTATGGTCACAACCCTGCCGTAAATGGTTGAACTGAATCTGAAATACCTTCGCATCTTTTCTCCCAGGGATTCCCGCGGGCTGTCCGTTTTTCCTCGTTGAGCCATTTTTATCCTAGTTGGGTGCAAAACAAACTAATGTGAACGCCCACGACAGTTGTGGACGATCACATATTGTGTTTAAATTTTCTACAAAATACGAAATTAAAGTATTCAGGACAAGTGAGGCTGCACTTTTCAGGACCTGTTGATGAATCTGATCTGGAACTCTTCCCAGACTTCAGGTCCGAACTCCTCGAGGAAGCCTTCCTTCAGTTCTCCGCCGTCCTGAAGCACCACATGGGCCAGTCTCATGTCGTTTGCACCGGCCACAGTGGCAAGGAAGTCGCGTATGCGGCCGAACTCTTCGCGAAGTTGAACTGCAAATTTGTCTGCGGCAGCCATCAGGCGTGATTCATTGAACCAGTTATCAGGTTCTATGCCGCACATCCATCCTTCCGAGTAGGGCCCGCTGTGAAGCAGGTCAGTATTGTTTGCCAGGGTCTCATTGCGTGAGACCACTGTTCCGCTGACGGGTGAGAGGACGTCAAGCTGCTTGCCTTTCTGAATGAGTGATGCTATCCTTTCGCCCTTGCGTACCTTTTCACCAGTTGCTTTCAGTGTGATTTTTGTCACGATACCGGTTACGTGCTGAAGGAAGTCGTCAATACCGACTGTTACCGTGCCGTTCTTTTCCATGAAGGCCCAGGTGTGGCTTTTGTCGAATAGGATTCCTGCAGGTGTCACAAAGGTTTTAGGGTTGAATGCTTTCAGCGGTTCTTCCTCCAGGAGGCTGATCTTTCCTTTGCCGGCCCTGGTGATGCGATACAACAGGAAGCCGAGGAGTGAGATGGCGGAGATTACTGCCATTACCCATACCAGGATGCTGACGCCTGCCTTGTTTTCGTTGCCTGCCTGCACTATCTCCGTCACAGGTGTCAGCATCTCCCTTCTGATCATTCCTTCACTTCCCGAAAGGGCAGTCAACCCGGAGGTGGCTGCTATCTCCTGGCCGTCAGCCAGAATCCAGCGGATGAAATCAGCAGCGGCTTCGGGTACCATCTGCGAGGCCGTGGCACAGAAGATACTGTTGCAGAGCTCCTTCGGATACTTGCCGATGTATACGCCACGGTTGAAGCTGTTGAAATCTGCATAAAACTGCTCAAAATAGTCTGACTGACCGTTGGAATTGATGTCAATCGGAACTACCATCAGGTTTTCAGCAAAACCGGTACCACCGGGAGCTGTTATGTCAGACAGTTTGCAGAAAACGACAGTGGCAGGCTGATTCCTGAGCAGCGATGCTATCTCAGAGACTGGCAATTCCCGTGCAATGACCTGCGAAGCGTCGATCCCGGCAAATCCTGCCAGATAACCCAGAGCTGCTCCGTCAACAGCAACATTTGTCATTGCAGGGACATTGGCTTCCGTACCCAGAATCTTGCCCCAGGTGACTGTAGGGGAGGAGAGAAGCGCACCAAACTTTTCGGGGGCGATGCCTTTCGACATTATGACCTGGTAGAATGGATTGTCAGTACTCATAACAGGAACTATCACATCACGCGCAACAACCATTTTCCATTCCGATTCGCCGCTGGCTGTCCCTGCGGAGGCACCTTCAAATATCCTGATATCAGCTTTGTTATACTCGTCAACTGGCAGCATCGACACATTCCGGCCGGGATTTTCCACCCTGTAGGCGTCAATCCAGCTCTGAGCCAGGGCTTTAAGCCCCGTTGAGGAAGCTACTGTGACGGCATCGGTGTTTTTGCCGTCCTGCTCCGGCCCTGCATACTGCGAGCCTGATAATCCTGCGCTCAGGCAGGCGAGGCTGATAATAAAGATGATTGACTTTTTCATATAGTTGTATTTTATATTGTCTGTAATAATGTATACCAATAAGCATGCCAAAGCTTGTAATATATTGAGAACCAATAATATAAAGCACTTTGAGGTCTGTATTGTTCCTACAAAGTGTTGATAAATTAAACAGGCAATAATGGCTATTGATATAAAGCACATAGAATCAGTCTGATAAGACAATGTGTAAATAATATACATATGTATAAAAATGCAACACTTTGAAGAATTAACATGTAAGGTCTCAGGACCGGGAGCTTCAATGTAATGATTTGTTCAATAAACTTTTAAACAGTATCAGTTGTTTTAGATGATGATGATGTCAGAGAAGGGCTCAATTTTCTATATTTGTTTTAACTGTTGTTGCAAATGCAAGGATTGAACATTTATGTGTTGATCCCGTTGACCGGGGCAATTATGAATGATGTCTGCGGAAGGCTGTAAACGAAGCTGATGAACAGGGCGGAGAACCAGATAATTGTGATATTCGGAGGTAGGGGAGACCTTGCCATGAGGAAGATTGTTCCTGCTCTGTATGAGCTTTTTATACAGGGACTGATGCCGGAGAGGTTTGCGGTGGTGGCCACAGGAAGGAGCAAGGTTGATGATGAGGTCTACAGAAATGAGGTGAGTAGTGCGCTCACAGGGAAGGCCGGGAAAGAAGGGGGAAAAGGCGATGATGATTTTATGCGGGCTTTCTTCTATACGACTCTTGATCCGTTGGTTCCGGGTGATTACAGGGAGCTTGCAGGGCTTCTTAACAGGTTAAGGTCTGAGATGAAAATTCAGGGCAACACCCTGTTTTATCTCTCCGTTCCGCCAGAGATATATGACGAGATTTCTCCTGGTCTTGCCGGTCAGGGTCTGAACAGCGAGGCTGATGGCTGGAAGCGTCTGATTATCGAAAAGCCTTTCGGGTATGATTATGCCAGTGCTATGCATCTGAACAGGTTGTTGCTGGAGCACTGGAAAGAGAGCCAGCTTTTCCGCATTGACCATTATCTTGGAAAGGAGACTGTTCAGAACATACTTGTGACCCGCTTTTCCAATGGCATTTTTGAACCTCTGTGGAACAGGAATTATGTTCATCATGTCGAGATCACATCTTCCGAGAGCCTGGGGGTGGAGAGGAGGGGCTCGTATTACGAAGGCACCGGTGCATTGCGTGACATGGTCCAGAACCATCTCCTGCACCTTGTCGGTTTTATTGCAATGGAACCCCCGTCATCCATTGACTCAACATCAATCAGGAATGAGCTGGTCAAGGTCTTTGAGTCACTCCGGCCCGTTAAACCGGAAGATGTAGGAAAAATGACCATCAGGGGTCAGTACACCGGATCGCATGTCAAAGGTGAATGGATTGGCGGTTACCGGGAAGAGGAGAGTGTCAGCAAGACATCAATGACCGAGACATTTGCAGCGCTGAAATTCCATATAGACAACTGGAGGTGGGGAGGGGTTCCCTTTTACATCAGGACAGGCAAGCGTCTTCCCACCAGGGTTACGGAGGCTGTGATCCATTTCAAGCCAACACCTCATTACCTGTTCTCGGGAGAGAGTGCGTGCGAGGGATGCAATCAGCTGATAATCCGTATTCAGCCTGATGAAGGGATACTGATCAAGTTTGGGATGAAGATCCCGGGAGGAGGATTCAAGGTAAGAAACGTGAACATGGATTTCCATTACTCCGATCTTGCCGTGGACCGCATACCTGATGCCTATGAGCGGCTGATCCATGACTGCATGAATGGTGACTCAACGCTTTACACCAGGTCTGATGCCGTACTGGCAGCATGGAAATTCCTTGATCCGGTATTGCAGGCATGGAAAGATGACCCTTCTATCCCGCTGTATGGTTATCCTGCTGGAACCTGGGGACCAGAGACGGCTGATGGCCTGATTGAAGAACCGGAGCTGACATGGCGTTATCCGTGTAAAAATCTTGCAGATGATGGTGTTTATTGTGAATTATAATTAGTTTTATATCAAGATTACTGTTTATTTGTCATGTCACATTCAGTCAGAGTGTTCCCCACCCGTGAGGCACTGGCTCAAAGCATCGCGGCGATGCTGATCAAGGATCTCGATCGTATAGAGCCTGATCACTATTATACAATTGCTCTCTCCGGAGGCTCTACCCCGGAATACATATTCCGTTATCTTTCAGAAAACTATGCAGAACGAATAAGCTGGGAAAAGCTGCTGGTCTTCTGGGTTGACGAGAGATGTGTCTCCCCTGATGACGATGAAAGCAATTACAGGATGGCTTATGAAAGCCTCCTGCAGAACGTCCCGATACCCGATGCTAACATCTTTAGGATCCGTGGCGAGGATGACCCTGTTGCAGAGGCCCGGCAATATTCAGAGCTTGTGACCAGCATGGTGCCGGAATACAGGGGCATCCCGCAGTTTGACCTGATGCTGCTCGGTCTGGGCAGCGATGGTCACATAGCTTCCATCTTTCCTGACAGGCCGGACCTGTTCACTACAGGTCAGCTCTTCGAGGTGGCCGCCAGGCCCGATAAGAAACAAAAGAGAATTACAGCCACGGGCCGGCTGATAAACAATTCATCAAAAATATATTACATTGTTACCGGTAAGGAGAAGGCACCGGTCGTATCACAGGTTCTCGAAGGGAGGAGCGGCTCGGAACTCTATCCGGCAGCCAGGATAAAGCCCGGCTCGGGGCATCTGGTATGGATGCTTGATACCGGAGCTGCCTCACTCCTGAAGGGCTGAAAAATAAACAATATGTAACATTCCGGCTATGATCGCAGGTATTCTCAGAGAAACAGGAGGTGAAAAAAGGGTCGCCCTCCTCCCGGGCGAAACGGCTGCATTGGTCAAACTGGGACTGAAGGTCCTCGTTGAGACCGGCGCCGGCGAAGAAGCCTTTGCTTCTGATGACCAGTACCTTGCTGCCGGCGCTGCCGTGGCAGAAAGGAGCGGGGTGATCAGGGAGTCCGGCCTCCTACTGACAGTCAATCCTCCCGTCAGTGAAGATATCACCCTCTTCAGGGAAGGGCAGATAATCTTTACTGCTCTTGATCCTGTTTCCAACAGGGAGTGGCTTGAGAAAGCACGTACAGGAAAACTTTCTATCATGGCTCTTGACCTGGTGCCACGCATCACCCGGGCACAGTCAATGGACATCCTCTCATCAATGGCAACTGTTTCAGGATACAAAGCCGTGCTTGAGGCAGCTTCCATGCTGCCCAGGTTTTTCCCCATGTTCATGTCCGCTGCCGGCACCATAAAACCTGCCAGGGTGCTCATCCTTGGCGCAGGTGTGGCGGGATTGCAGGCTATTGCAGTGGCGCGCAAGCTGGGTGCAGTGGTGGAGGTCTTTGACGTCAGGTCAGCCGTGAAAGACGAGGTGAAAAGCCTCGGCGGAAAATTTATTGAGGTAGAGGGAGCCAGAGAAGATGCTACGGCAGGAGGGTACGCTGTGGAACAGAGTGAGGAGTTCCGGAAGAAACAACAGGCACTTATTCAGGAGCGTGCTGCTGCTGCCGATGTGATCATTGCTACTGCACAAATACCCGGCAGAAAGGCCCCCGTGCTTATACTTAAGGAAACAGTCGGGAAAATGAAGCCGGGCTCCGTGATTATCGACCTGGCCGCTTCCTCCGGTGGAAACTGCGAGCTTACTGAGAACGGCAGGACTGTGATAATAAGCGGTGTAACCATCGCAGGGAGATCTGACTACCCATCCATGATGTCAGCCGACGCCAGCAGGATGTTCGGAAACAACCTGGTCAACCTGCTCAGGATCATGACTGACAACAAGGGAGAGGTGAGAATTGATCTCGCCGATGAGATTATAGCCGGTACCGCTGCCGTTCATGACGGCGAATACCGCAGCCAGAGAGTGAAACAGATGCTTGATATCAAACTGACCTGATTATGGAAGGAATACTTGAATTCTTCATGGCCAACAGGGGAACAATCTATATGGTGATCCTCTCGGTCTTTCTTGGAATCGAGGTGATTAGCCACGTCCCGGCCATACTGCATACACCGCTTATGTCCGGGGCAAACGCCATTCATGGTGTAGTCATCATAGGCGCAATCATCGTTATGGGACATGCAGACACAACCGGGGCAATGATACTCGGTTTCCTGGCAGTGGTACTGGGCACACTGAATGTTGTGGGCGGTTTCGTGGTTACTGACAGGATGCTTGAGATGTTCAAAAAGAAAAATTGATACGATATAGACCCTGACCCTGATAAACGATGGCACAATGAACGACGTATCACATTTTTCTGCCGGAATCTCCGTTCTCGAGATCTCATATATACTGGCTTCGGTATTATTCATCCTTGGCCTGAAGATGCTCAGTCATCCACTGTCGGCACGCAGGGGAAACCTTATCGCTGCGGCAGGTATGGGACTGGCCATAGTAGCCACCCTCTTGTTTCACCGGAAGGAAGGTGAACCTATCGGCAACATCGGCTGGATACTTGCCGCCATGGCAGCGGGCACGGTCATCGGATGGATGATAGCAAAAAAGGTGAAAATGACCGCAATGCCGCAGCTGGTTTCCTTCTTTAACGGTATGGGCGGCGCGGCAGCCGCACTGATCTCCTTGATGGAATTCCCGCACGTGAGCCAGGAACTGATGATGAAGTCAGGCATGGCCAACGGCCATGTTCTGGCCATCCTTCTCGGCCTGGTGATCGGAACGGTATCCTGGGCCGGAAGCATGATTGCATTCGGCAAACTCGACGGCCGGATTGGCGACCTGAGGGTCAGGGCCATGAAGTATGTAAACCTTACCATTCTTGCAGCCATTATCGGATTCATTGTCTTTATCATGACCCGTGAAGTGACGGCATCCGCTGAACTGATACACCTTGTGATCATACTGTTCGGTGTTGCAATAATCTATGGTGTGCTGTTTGTCATGCCAATAGGCGGGGCCGATATGCCCGTGGTCATTTCACTTCTTAACAGCTTCACCGGCGTTGCAGCCGCCATGGGCGGATTCCTGTACAACAACCAGGCGATGCTCACCGGCGGTATACTTGTCGGGTCGGCCGGAACCATCCTGACAGTGCTTATGTGCAGGGCAATGAACCGGTCGCTGCTGAACGTCATCATTGGTGTGTTCGGCGGTGGCGGGGCAACCACTGCAACCGCTGCGGGCAGCATAAAGGAGGTGTCGGTTACTGATGCTGCCGTACTGCTGAGCTATTCCAAAAAAGTGGTCATTGTCCCCGGCTACGGTCTGGCAGTGGCACAGGCACAGCATCTGTGCCATGAGCTTGACAAGCTCCTCGACGAAAAGGGGGTGGAGGTGAAATATGCCATTCACCCGGTGGCCGGACGCATGCCCGGTCATATGAACGTACTTCTTGCCGAGGCTGATGTACCGTATGAACAACTGGTCGAGAGTGATGAGATCAACCCCGATATGCCCAACACCGACGTCATCGTAGTCATAGGAGCCAACGATGTTGTCAACCCGGCAGCCGAGGATGATACTTCGAGCCCGATATACGGAATGCCGATTGTCAGGGCCCGCGAAGCAAAAAATATCATCGTAATGAAACGCGGTATGGGGAAGGGTTATGCTGCCATAGACAACATGCTTTTCTTCAATGACAAAACCCGGATGCTCTTTGGTGACGCCAAATCAACACTGCAGGCACTGATCAATGAGGTGAAAGCCCTATAGATCAGTCGGCAGCGTGCTGACTTTTATCTTGAACGTTCCAGAATTACATCAGAAATGTGTCCCCAATACTTCAGATGGAACTTCAGGCTCTTTTTGTCAAGCATTGAGTGCAGGCTGGCAGGGGTGTCATCAGGAGCAAATTTCACCAGGGCACGATCCTCGTACAGGGCTGAGACCTCCGGGTGAAACTGAACGGAGAAGACGTTTGGATACTTTTTATGTGCAATTCCCTCAATTATTTTGCCGTCGTTTGACCTTGCCGTCACATTGAATACCGGCGCCAGCTCATTTATTGCCTGATGATGGCTGCTGTAGACTATTGGCTGCAGCTTGCGTGAAACCTTTACTGTCTTCCCGAAGAACATATTTTCAGTAAACCTCACAGGATGCATGCTTATTCCCATAAAGTCCTTGTCGTCCCTGATGTTCTGCCAGTAATTGCGGTGCAGGTTCTTGCGGTCAATCAGCACATTCGTCTCGGGCTTTGTGCTTTGGTATACCTGCGCGGGGATATCCTGCCATAGGGTTCCTCCGGCTGCAACGTTCATCGACTGCAGGCCTAAGCAGAAGCCGGTAACCATATAGTCCGGATTGTCTTCCAGAATGGGTCTGTAGCTTGAATTTCGTGTACCACCCAACAGGTGAAACAGGAAGCTCACTTCGAAGTAGTGCCTTCCCGGATCGGTGGTCTCCGAATACCAGTTCTCCTGCCCGTAGATGGCCGGGGGTATGTCCTGTCCGCCAAAGAATATGATTCCCACTGAATTGCTGAATATCTTCCGGAAGTCGTCACTGCACGGATTCTGCCTGTAAACCATCTCTTCGGTAAGTGGTGCGTTCACTTCGTGCAGGTGGAAGCGGGTCAGTCCATTGGCGGCAATATACTCAGCAGATTTGCTGAAGTCATATTCCTGGCTGGAGTGATATACCCCGACGAAGTCAACCAGTCCGGGGTCGGTTTTCAGGATGCCATTATCCATCAGGAATGTCACCACGCCAATATTACCTGCGGTGGGATTGACAAGGATGACATACTTTTTATCCTTGCTGAAATCGCCCCTGAAGAAATCCTGTGAAAAGAGAGAGACAGACAGGAAGGCAACGATGATAAGCAGAAAGAACCTTTTCATAGCATAATTATTTAAACACAAATGTAATGTTTATTCGACTGTAATCTTTTCAGAAGGGGAGAGGTACCCGGCCTTCGGGCTGGCGGAGTTGAATTCAGTGATCAGTGCCCATACCCCGGGTATCTGAACTGAAAGGCGGTTCAGCACATCCTCCGGAATTGATGTTCTGCTGAAGGGTACCACCTTCACGTATTCCTGTATCTCGCCTGCCTTGCGGCCGTATTTGTAATCGTAGGTAAATGAGCCGTCATCCCTTAGTTTGACCTGTTTATTGGTCAGGCTGGGGACGCTGATGTAGAATTCGCTTCCTTCGCCGGTACCTTCGTACAGCAGATTCCTGGAAGCAAGGTGTTCATAGAGCTGGTCCGCAACCTCCACGGCAGGGTTGACCAGGATCAGGTCTTCGGCAATAAGCGACCTGTAGATGTACTCACCGTTTTCGCGGTAGTCCCTGAGCCTGCTGAATTCGTTCCGGAAGATCTCCGTGAAGAACGGGTAGTGGGTGCATGCAAGAACAACCGAGCCAAGGGGCAGCGCTCCTTCGGTCTTCCTTATCTTTTCCATAAGTGAGACCACATGGAATGCGATATAGTTTTCCACCGAGTTGATCTGGATATTGCGTGGATTTTCGGCATCACCTTCAAACAGAATGGCCCCGTTGCTGAGGTCAAAATCATACCTTTCCAGGAGTTCCTGATCAATCTTCATGTCGCCGGAGCCGTTTTCCGAGGGTCCCTTGTAATCCGCCCGCGGGGCGGTGGCCTTCATGTCTATGGCATCGGGACTCCCGTCAATTGCCTCGGCAATGCCAATCCCTGCCTGCTGGAATACGGCTATCTTCTCCTCCTGGCCGTCCTCCCTGTTTACCAGCATAATAGCCTGTGGGTATGCGCCTGATTTCACGGTGCCGTCTGTTGCCATCACGGCGACGCTGCCATTCTCGCCGGGGGTGAAATTCCCAAATGCTCCCCTGGCCCCCGCATCTATCACTCCAATAACGCCTATATCAGACCCTGCCTCTCTGAGGAATCTCTTCACCGTGTCCAGTGCGTAGGCAGTGGCCGTGTTGCAGGCAATGACTATTGCCTTTACCGGCTTCTTGTCAGTCTCGGGGGTGGTGGCATTACCCGATCGATAGTACTTGTTTCCCAGCAGGAACTGCACATCCTTCATAACATGCTCAATAAGCAGATCCGTATTGTTCTCGAGCGAGTAGCTTCCGTAGGGCATGTTGGCGAGATCCCCCATGTAGATGTACGATTCAGCTGCAAGTCCATCATGTTGAACGATATCCGCCAGTACCGAGAGTCCTCCCGTTCCCGAGTCAAACACCCCGACGGGAAGGGATTCGTCATTCGAGGGATAACTCCTGAAATTGATATAATAAAAGCTGTTTTTATGATTCAGTATCGCATCCCTGATATTGTCCGGGCTGTTGTTGCACGAGGTGCAGAACAGGCCGATGAGGGAAGCGGCCAGGATTACGGTCTTCATCAGGACTTTTTTCATGGGTGCAGTAACATCACTGGTTTGGTCACTGTGAATTTAGCACCAAATGGGGATAAACGCAATCACTTCTGCTGAAGAAGTATAAAAAGGCAACCCGGGGCAGTTCAGCAATCACATCCGGACAACAATACACAGTTGAATAATCAGCAGAGATTAATAATTCTTTTCTGCCACCATACCCTGTATTCAATAAAACATTATTTTTGTTTCGTCATTTCCCGAAATGAAATGGAGGCTGGAAAGGCAAAAAATAGAAAATACTATACTGATGATCAGGAAAAGCTGTCAAGGTATGCGAAGGCCCTGTCGCATCCTGCCAGGGTATTCGTGATGGATTTTCTCGCTAACAATCTTGACAGGTGTTGTTACAGTGGTGATATGGCTGAGGAATTGCCGATTGCCAGGTCAACACTTTCTGAGCATCTTAGGGAGTTGAAGAAGGCCGGTCTCATACAGGGCGAGATCAATCCTCCCTATATCAAATACTGTATTAACCGTGAGAAATGGGATGAAGCTAAGGTTCTGCTGAACAGGTTTTTCAAAAGATAAAAAATTTAAAATAACATTTCGACGTTTTACGAAATAAGCGGGATAAAAAAATGGAAATCAAAATTCTGGGCCCCGGGTGCCCCAAATGCAAAACCCTGGAGAAACTGACACGCGAGGTGGTTGAAAAGAGCGGTATTGATGCCAATGTCACAAAAGTGGATGATATTGTTGCGATCATGAATTACGGAGTGATGACGACGCCGGCGCTGGTCATTGACGAAAAGGTTGTGGTGAAGGGAAGGGTACCATCGGCGGAAGAAATACTGAAACTGATAACCACATAATAAAGTACCAATATGAAAAAGTTATTTCCGGTTCTGGCTGTCGTAGTAATAATTACGGCAGCAATAGCAATTTTCGCTTTCAGGGGAAGTGAGTCACAGGTGGCAGGGGATACCTCCGGGATTTCAACAGATAAGGTAGAAGTGATTTATTTTCATCTGACCCGTCGATGTGTTACCTGCCAGGCAGTTGAGAACGTTGCCAGGGATGCCGTGAAAGAGCTCTACCCGGCAGAGGTCGAAAAGGGAACGGTTGTTTTCAGGTCGCTCAACATTGAAGACAAGTCCTCGGAGGCCGACGCTCAAAGAGTAAACGCCACCGGGCAGTGCCTGCTGATTGTCAGCGGAGATACAAGGATTGATCTTACCAGCGAAGGCTTCATGAATGCACGTAACAGTCCGGGAAAACTTAAGGAAGAGATAAAGAAAGCGGTTGATCCGTTGCTTAAGGCATTAACAAGCAGCTGATGGAGATTCTGCAGAAGATACTTGAGAACTCACAGTATTCATTCCTGACGGCGGCAATTCTGGGATTGATGACTGCCATCAGTCCCTGTCCGCTGGCGACCAACATATCGGCTATTGGCTATATCAGTCGTGATCTTGACGACAGGAGGAGGGTCTTCCTCAACGGACTTGTCTACACCCTGGGGCGGGCGATAACCTATGCAGGGATTGCACTTATAATCTTCTTCGGTGCCAGTCAGATGGATATTTCAGGCTGGTTCCAGCGATGGGGAGAGAAAATCCTTGGTCCGGTGCTTATAATTATTGGTTTCTTCATGCTGGATTTCATAAGGTTTAAGTTGCCAGGTTCAGTGGGTTCACTCACGGAAAGAATCGGAGAGAAGGGGCGGAAAAGCTATCTGAACACACTGCTTCTCGGGATACTGTTTGCCGTGGCCTTCTGCCCCTATAGCGGAGTTCTTTATTTCGCAATGCTTATCCCTATGACGGTGGCGAGTGCAGAAGGCCTTTATCTGCCGCTTGTATTTGCAGTCGCAACAGGTATCCCGGTGATCATCTTTGCCTGGCTGCTGGCCTATGCGGTTGGCAATGTCGGCAAGGTTTACAGCCGCCTGAAGACATTTGAGCTGTGGTTCAGGAGGGTTGTGGCTGTACTCTTCATCGGGGTAGGTATCTGGTATGTTTTGTCAGTCTGGTTTTAAATTTTTTAATCATATATTTCGTGATTCTGCGAAATAAAAGTATTTAATCTGAAATGGAGTCAAGGAAGGAGATAAAGATCCTGCTGTGGATCATTGCAGTTTTTATATTTGCGTTTTTCATGCCGATAGGGAGCGTACGTTTCAATACTGCAATTGCAGCGGCTTTCGATCTGGTTAAGTGGTATGCAAGGGAGCATGTTATTCTGTGCCTCCTGCCGGCCTTTTTCATTGCAGGGGTCATTTCGGTTTTTGTCAGTCAGGGCTCGGTTATAAAGTATTTCGGAGCCAATGCGAAAAAATGGCTGGCCTACTCTGTAGCTGCCGTTTCAGGTACTATACTGGCGGTATGCTCATGCACAATACTACCGCTTTTCTCAAGCATTCACAAGCGTGGGGCAGGCCTTGGTCCGGCCATTGCGTTCCTTTACTCTGGGCCGGCTATCAACATACTGGCAATCATACTCACTGCCCGAATTCTAGGTTTTGAGATGGGCGTTGCCCGGGTCATCGGGGCCGTTCTGTTCAGTATTGTGATAGGACTGATAATGTCGGTGATATATCGGAAGGAGGAAATGCAGAAAAAGGAGGATCAGATGCATATTGTTGCTGCTCCGGAGAAGAGACCCATGTGGCAGACGATGACACATTTCTTTACCCTGGTGCTGATCCTTGTATTTGCCAACTGGGGCAGCCCGGCTGCTGATGACACCTCCAGCGCCTGGTATTATATTTTTTCATACAAATGGTATATAACGGGATTTTTCGGCCTGGTTCTGGCATGGTCACTGATAAAAATCCTTAAAATTAAGTGGCAGTGGGTACTCGCTGCTTTGGTAATAACGGTTCTTTCGGTGTTTTTGACCAACTCCTTTATCGAAAGCTCGAAGCTGAAACCGCTGATACCGATGGTAGTGGGTATCGCAGCCCTGAGTGTTATCACCCTTTACGACAAAAGAGACAAGGAGAATCGTGAGTGGACACTCTCCACATGGGGATTTGCCAGGCAGATTATCCCGCTACTGGGAATTGGGGTTGTCATTGCAGGATTCCTGCTTGGATCGACTCATGACGGACAGAGCATCGCCGGCGTCATCCCGAATGAGTGGATCGCGAAGCTTGTGGGAGGTAACTCGGTGTTCTCAAATTTCTTTGCTTCTGTGGTTGGCGCATTTATGTATTTCGCCACTCTGACAGAGGTTCCCATTTTACAGGGACTGATAGCATCCGGAATGGGGAAAGGTCCGGCGTTGGCACTACTGCTGGCCGGACCATCGCTTTCTTTGCCCAATATGCTTGTGATCAAAGATATTATCGGGTTTCAGAAGACTGCCGTATATGTGGGTCTTGTAGTTGTCATGGCGACAATCTCAGGACTGGTTTACGGTGCAATTCTCTGAGGCAACGGATAAGCGAAACAGAGGGTAAGGTATCAGGCAGAATAGCCGGACTTTACTTTTTCTCAGCAACTGAGTGGCATTTTGCCGGGTCGCATTTTGCATCCGGTCCTGTCTTGGTGCAGGTGGTCTTGCAGGCAGCATCACACTTCCCTTCTTTGCATTTTGCCGGATCACAGTTTGCTGAAGCATGCTTCACCTGAGACCCGGGTACCGGAGCTTCGCCGGCGGCCATTTCACAGCTGGCTGCAGAGGGGCATTTTGAACAGTCTTTTACGGATTCCGTTTTGGCTTTCTTTTCCTTCTTCTGGTCATTCTGTGCATTTACAACTGATATCACAACAAACGACAGAATTATGAGAGCTGAGATTCCAGGGATGAATTTCTTCATGACTTTAATAGTTTTTGTTTGCGTCAAAATTAGGCAGACGGATTTTTAATCAGGTTATCCTGTTGTTAAATCGTGTTACCCCGATGTTAAATCTTAATCCTCATCATAAAAACTCCTTATTTTTGAGCTTATGAAAAGATCGCGCGCACAACTGATGATTCTTTTGCTGGCATTGGGCGCCCTTATAGCCCTTACCGCCATACAGTTCTCATGGATCCTGAAAGCGGCCCGCATGCAGGAAGCTCAGTTTAACCACAGCGTTGAGATGGCAATGATGAGAATCGTGGAGACCCTGTCAGGAAACGAAGCAATATGCAGCGAGGTAAACAATTGCCTGAAGCATGGCGGCAATGAGTCGTGCATGCTTGTGATGAAGACAAGGGAGGAGTGGGAAAGCATGAAATCACTGATCAGGAAGGACCTGAACTTCTATGGAATAGGATTGGACTTTGAATTTGATATCGTGAGCTCGGACCTGCCCGCTAACATCCCCCGGCCTAAAAACACCTATTTCAGCAACGGCCTTGAGGAGATGCTTGAAAAATCCGGTTACAGACTCAGCCTCCGCTTTCCCGAGAAACGGGACTTCATCATCGCCCAGATGGGCGATATCTTTATCTTCTCGCTGCTCCTCCTGTTTCTTGTCACAATCTCGTTCATAATCATATATAATTTCTACCGGAGAGAAAAGCTCCTTTCGGAGAGCATTGTCGATTTTGTAAACAATGTTACTCATGAGTTCAAAACTCCGCTGACCAATATATCACTTGCCAACAGTATGCTCTCAAAGAATGAAAAAGTGGAAAGTGATGAGAAACTGTCGTTTTACTCTTCTGTCATCAGAACCGAACAGGCCAAGCTGAATGAGAAGGTGGAGAAGTTGCTTAAGACTGACTTTGCAGTAATTGACAAATCCCAGACCCTGGAGGAGATAAATGCCGGCGCAGCCGTGGAAGATATTGCTGAGACATTCAGGGTACAGATTGAACAAAAAGGCGGAAAACTGGACATCGAAAAGGAGGGCCGCCGGTTCACGGTTACCGGCAACCCGGATCTGTTTTACATTGCCCTCGGGAACCTTGTCGATAATGCAGTCAAATATTCTGGTCAACCACCTGAAATTCTCGTAAAACTGATTTCTAAGGATAACAGGCTGTTGATTGAGATTAATGACAAAGGTCCCGGAATAGCCAGGGAATTCCGGGATAAAGTATTTGAGAAGTATTTCCGTGTTCCTGCGGGCAATACTCATAATGTGGACGGTTTCGGGCTTGGACTTTACCAGGTAAGGGGAATTATTGCGGGAATGAAAGGCAATATTAAAATTTCAAACAGGAAAGAAGGCGGTCTTGCCGTGATGATTGACCTTCCCCTGGCACCGGGAAATGAGTAACAACGTGAAAAACACAAGAATACTCCTTGCCGAGGATGACGTCAACCTTGGATTTTTGCTGGTTGATTTCCTTGAGTCAAACGGTTTTGAAGTGATACTGTATCGTGATGGTCTTTCAGCATTGCAGGGTTTTTCAAGAGCCGGAGCCGACTTTTGTCTGATTGACATCATGCTGCCCGGCATGGATGGTTTCACACTCACATCCGGGATAAAGAAACTTGACAGCAGGATCCCCGTGATAATACTCTCTGCACGTTCACTCAAGGAAGACAAGATCGCGGGTTTTCGCCTGGGAGTCGATGACTATATAACCAAACCGTTCGAAGAGGAGGAACTTCTTTACAGAATTCGTGCTGTGCTCAACAGAACGATCCAATCAGGCCCGGTTGCATTCCAGACATTTGACGTCATCAGCATCGGCCAGTTCTCTTTTGATCCGCAGAACCTTATGCTGACTCATGGCGGCAACACGCAGAGAATGACAATAAAGGAGTGCAAAATACTCAAAATGCTTGCAGTTTCGGTAAACAACATCGTTACACGTGACGAGATTATGATCGGCGTCTGGGGCGAAGCTGATTATTATACCGGACGGAGTCTCGACGTATTCATTTCCAAACTGCGAAGTTATCTTAAGAGAGATCCCTCTGTCCGGATTGTCACCATACCGACACTTGGTTACAAGCTCGAAATTGAGAAAGTCTGATTGATGATTTTGATCCGGATTTGGAGAAATTCTTATTACAAGAATTTCGTAAATATACGAAATGATTATCTTTGATTAGTCAGATCAGGCAAGAGGCAATTGGCTGCAGCGTAAGGCAATGATAAGCAATATACGGACCTTCAGACCTTCAGACCTTCAGACCTTCAGACCTTCAGACCTTCAGACCTTCAGACCTGACAAAATGATATGCACAAAATGAAAATACTGATTCTCTGTACGGGCAACAGTTGCCGCAGCCAGATGGCTCACGGCTTCCTGCAATCATTTGACCACAATCTTCATGTCAGATCCGGGGGTACGGAGCCGGCAGCCAGGATCAATCCTAAGGCAGTTGAGGTGATGGCTGACCTGGGGATTGACATCAGCCATCATTCTCCTCACCTTGTTGATGAATATTTTGATGAGGAGTGGGACTATGTGATCACTGTATGTGATCATGCCAATGAAACCTGTCCGGCATTTTTCGGCATGGTGAAGAACAGACTCCATCTCGGATTTGAGGATCCCTCACATGCCACCGGAACACCGGAGTTCATTCACAGTGAATATATCAGGATACGCGATCAGATTCGTGAGACATTCCTGCAGTTTTATAACGAATACATCAGTAACAAGTCATGAATCCCGCAGAACTGAAACTTATTGTACAGAAAAAGTACGGTAAAATAGCATCGTCGGATGAAGCTTCACAAGACTCCTGCTGCAGTACAACCGGATGTTGCTCAACAGAAAAGATAAGTACCTTCAATGAAAGTTACGATCATCTCGACGGGTATGTTCCTGACGCTGACCTGAGCCTTGGATGCGGTGTGCCGGTTGATTATGCAGATATCCGGCATGGTGACCGTATTCTTGATCTTGGCAGCGGTGCCGGCAATGACTGTTTCGTTGCCAGGGCGCTGACGGGTGAGACAGGTCATGTGACAGGTATTGATTTTACAGAGCAGATGCTGTTAAAGGCAGAAGAGAACAGGAAAAAACTGGGGTACTCAAATGTAGAATTTCTGAGAGGAGACATTGAAGAGATGCCACTACCTGACAACAGCTATGATGTAGTGCTTTCAAACTGTGTACTCAATCTGGTTCCTGATAAACAGAAGGCGTTCAGTGAGATTTTCAGGGTTTTAAAGAGTGGCGGACATTTCAGCGTCTCAGATGTGGTGGTAAAGGGAAATCTGTCAGAAAGGGCGCGATCCGATGCAGAGTTGTATGCCGGATGTGTTTCCGGAGCTTCAACCATGAATCAGTATCTCACGTTTATAAAGAAAGCCGGATTTAATGACATAAACTTCCACAAGCAAAAGAGGATTGAGTTGCCGGAGGGCATTATTGACCCCACGGAAGATCAGGACGACAATGGAGTATACAGCATTACCATATCAGCCATCAAGCCCGGAATCATCAGCTGATCAGCAGCCAAAAACTTGTGCAGTACTTTATAAAATTGCAAATCGCATATCGCAAATCTCAAATTCTGAATATGCCTTCAAAAAAACGACTCAAACTGCTTGACCGGTATCTCACCCTGTGGATCTTCCTGGCTATGGCGGCCGGAGTGATTATCGGATGGCTGAGCCCTGAGATCGCCGGATTCTGGAACAATCTTTCCAGTGGAACGACCAATATACCAATTGCCATTGGCCTGATAGTGATGATGTATCCGCCTCTGGCCAAGGTGAAATATGAAGAATTAGCGGATGTGTTCAGGAACACCCGCGTGCTCGGTCTGTCACTTGTGCAGAACTGGATAATCGGTCCCGTTCTGATGTTCCTACTGGCCATACTGTTCCTGAGGTTCAACATCGATTATATGTATGGTCTGATACTTATCGGCCTGGCGCGGTGCATAGCCATGGTGATTGTCTGGAATGACCTTGCAAAAGGGGATACTCAGTACGCAGCTGGACTGGTTGCTTTCAACTCCATCTTCCAGGTGCTCTTTTTCTCAGTGTATGCATACTTTTTTATTGCCGTCCTGCCCGGCTGGTTCGGCTTACCGGTGAATGATGCTGTTGAACAGATCACAATCGGTCAGATTGCCAAAAGTGTCTTCATCTACCTTGGTATACCCTTCATTGCAGGATTCCTGACACGCTTCATCCTTATAAGGGTGAAGAATAAGGAGTGGTATCATACAAAGTTCATCCCGAAGATCAGCCCGCTCACCCTGATTGCTTTGCTCTTTACAATTTTCGTAATGTTTTCGCTGAAAGGCGAATATATCGTGAGGATACCACTTGATGTGGTACGGATAGCTATCCCGCTGGTTATCTATTTTGTCATAATGTTCTTTGTCTCCTTCTTCATGAGCAGGAGAGCGGGGGCGAACTATGAACAGACTGCAACACTGTCTTTCACGGCAGCAAGCAACAACTTCGAACTTGCGATAGCCGTAGCAATTGCTGTTTTCGGTATTAATTCCGGCGAAGCCTTTGCTGCGGTGATAGGACCTCTGATAGAGGTGCCGGTGATGATTGCACTGGTGAACGCCGCTCTGAGGTTGAAAACGAAGTATTTCAGGCAGGCAGAGGCCTGACGGCAGGGCGGACTGACATAACTGAGACTTTCCTCCTTAGGAGATCAGAGTCGTAAGATGCAGGCATTGGTGCTGCATCGGCCCGGTTAATAGTTCTTCCGGTAAGGATACTCGAATTACTTCCTGCGAAAGATTCGCGGAATGAATTTCGGAACCTCCTTCTGGTAGGTTGAATATTCCGGGTACTTGCTGCTGCTTATGTTCTCGGTCATGATGGAACTGCCGATGAAGAGCAGCACCAGCAAAACAGGTCCGAGCAGTGTGAAGTTGATCCATTTGCCGGAGGCAGCTACTCCGAAGAAATAAAAGCTGATCCAGATTGCCTGCTCGGAGGCGAAATTCGGATGACGCAAATATTTCCATAAGCCCTCAGTCAGGAAACCCTTATTCAGCGAGTCGCGGTACTCGTGTTCCCCGCCTGAGGCAGATCGCTTCATTGTCTGGAACCTGTACTGCTGGTTGTCGGCAACAGTCTCAGTTATCAGAAAGGTGATCATCAGCGCTGCAGCCAGAATGTCAGTTGCACCCAGGGGACTCTCAGGATGAAGTGCTGCCATGAGGATTGGTGTCGTGAAGAGCAGGATGACAACATTCTGGTAAAGTGAGATGAATAAAAGGTTGAACGCCCCGAACCTGAGCCTGCCTTTAAGTGCGGAGCTTTTCCTGAGAATGCTCCAGCGGTAATCCTCCTCACCTTTCCATGGAATGATATTGTATCCTCCCTTGCGGTGGAAGTTATAGGTAAGCCGAAGTCCCCAGAGTGTAACCAGCACAGCCATGATAACCGTTCTGGCGGTGTGGAATGAGCCCACTGTCACCCATGCATAGGCCGGCGGCAGAAGGCTCCAGAGCTTGTCTACCTGGCTGTAGTTGCGGGTTATCTCACTTACAATGAAACAGGTAAGCACTACAATAATCAATATGGTAATCCATAAATTAACCAGACTCAGAAACCCCGGGTCAAAACCTGAAAGTGAATTCAGAATATTCGGAAATACTGAAAGAATGTTCACGGCAGTTCATGTTTTCTTCTCAAATATGGGAATAATCACTCTGGTTTCATCAAGCATTTATTTTTTTTTAACTTTATTGAATCTACTAACCAAGTGTTATTCTAGTTATGACCTGTTTCAATTGTCAGTGTAGCATAGCTGTCAGGTTGATGGTTATTCTGCTAGGTATTTTTACTATCCACACCAAGGCTGAAGGTCAGGGTATGACAAGAAGCAAATGGCATATGATCCCCGGCAAATCAGTATCACCCCAATTGGAGGGCAAGGTTCTTCAGGTACTTTTCGATGGGGTTGCAGATCTTTACTGTCAGACTGACGGTATAACAAATTACTATTACATTACAGACATTGACGGCAGATTGTTTACCATTTCTGTACCGGAGAAGGTTGGCAAGAATGCAACCTGGTCCGGGAGAGAGGGAGTTGTATCTGTCCTTAAAATTGTTATGAATGAAGCTCCGGGCCTGCATAAACGCATTGACTTATGTGAATTTGCCAGACATGATCTGACAGAGCTGATGCAAGACTATCATATTGCAGTCACAGGATCTGAGGAGGGAATTGTATATGAGTTACCGCCGCCGGCGTTAGTGCCACACATCAGTTTATTTGCCGGGTTCAATGTTGATATGTTGAATATCGGCAGTTCAGAGGACTTCGGTCACTTCAAGCTGGATCCTGCTTTATTCCCTTCAGCAGGGATCTCATTCAGAGCCCTCCTCCCCAGGGTTAGTAAAAATTTTTCAATCAGCCTTGACCTGTCTGCCGGGAAACGATACGGTTATGGATTTTACAGCTCCCCTGCGGATATTCCGCCGGCAACTGAGATTGTTAATGAATTTCATATGCATAACTTTCTCCTTTTTTCAGGCCTCCGGTTTATTTACAATTCCGGCAATGGCCGGATAAAGCCTTTTGTCTCAGCAGGATTCTGCGCACGGACTATAATTTCAGACAACTCCAGAATAGATACAGATGTGATTACTCCGCAAGAAATTCTGTCTGATACCTTCAGCGTAACAATAAAGGAGAAGACCAGCATGGGACTGAATGCCTCATCTGGTCTCTCATTTGAGACTTCCGGGAAAGTTATCCTGTCAGCCGGCCTGATTTATTCTGAGTTATTCATTTCCCCGGTTTACGAAAGTTACAGATCATTCGGTCTTGTAATAGGGGCAGATTTCTGATATATGAAGCAGGCAAAAAGAATTACATTGATATCTCTGCTGACCGTCTGTTTATTCCAGGCGTGTCAGAACGAAAAGTTTACTGATAAGGGTATCCCCGAAGTCAGAACTTTAGGCGTCGAGGTCCTGGATGATGGTGTTATATTTCACGGAGAGATTCTTTCTGACGGGGATAAGCAAATTACCGGTCACGGTTTTTACTGGACTAGTGAAAAGAATCCCGCACCCGAAGATATGGAGTATGTAATCCTTGGACCTGTAGAGGGTAAGACTCATTTTTCTGTGACTGTGAACAGTACTATTGTGGAGGATCAGGTTTATACGCTCAGGGCCTTTATAAAGGCGGGTGGAATCACCTCCTTCGGAAATCAAGTTACTTTTACCGGCAAGGGAAGTAAAACACCTGAATTAATATCTGTCACTCCGGCGTCTGCAATGCCAGGTGATACAGTGGTCATAAAAGGAAGGTATTTTACTGGCAATCCTTCAAGTTGTTCAGTCTTCTTTGATGATATTAAAGTGATGGCAGAATCATCAACCACCGAAGAGCTTAAGGTGATAGTCCCATGTTCAATTTACAGTAGTATGAATATCCGGGTGGCTATTGGCGGTATATTATCTTCCATTAGCATTCCATTGCAACTTATCCCGCCAATCATCACCGGCTTTTCTCCTCTATACGGGACATTTGGTGATATTGTAACCATTGCAGGAAGCGGTATGCCATCGGATATTCACTGTATGGAAGTATACTTTAATGGCACCAGGGGTGTGGTGACTGAGGTTGCAAAAACGTCCTGCAAAGTAATGGTGCCCACCGAAAATAATGTTTCACCTGTCACAATCAGAGTTAAGTGTGTAGAAAACATGTCACTGACCGACAAGTTCACCCTTGAGCAGGCAGTGATAACCAATGTCCTTCCTGAAAGAATACTAAGCTCGCATATGATATCCATTTCTGGTGAGAACTTTAATCCCGACCCTCAGATGAACATTGTCGAGATCGGGGGCAGTACTGCGATCGTAACCAATTGTACCGCCACACAAATGACAGTCTCCATACCTTCAGAACTTGAAGAAGGATTTTACCGGGTATCAGTAACCACTATTGCCGGATCGCCGGTAACCTGGGACAAAGAAATTGAGGTTGTCAAGTCAGTCTGGTCGAGGCTGGCGGATTTTCCGGCAAGCGGTCGGGTTGCAGCTGCAGGTTTTGCAGCAGGAGGCAGGATCTACTTCGGAACTGGTTTGGAGCCAAATCTTAAGGATAAAAATGACTTCTGGGAGTTTGATCCTGCGACGTCTGCCTGGACAAGGAAGATGGATTTCCCGGTACTGATTACCTATGCCACAGCCTTCTCAATTGAAGAAACAGGATATTTTACCATGGGCAAACAGGGTTCTGTCTACTACCATATGCTTTACAGATATGATCCTGATGATGATTTATGGACACAAATGCGTTCAAACCCTGTTAATTCCTCGGCTATGGATTCTCCGGGATTTGTAATCAACGGAAAGGCATATGTCCCGGCAGGAGGAGAGATGTATGAGTATGATCCTGCATCTGACCAGTGGACAAAAAAGTCGTACCCTGAAGCTCTCGGATATTTTGGTGGTGGTTCGGCGTTCACAATAAATGGCAAGGGCTACCTTGGGGTTGGATGGGCTCAGGAAAAATCTGCCGATGTAAGTGATTTCTATGAGTATGATCCGGGAACAGACTCGTGGACCAGGAAAGCCAGTTTCCCCGGCACACTAAGGAATAATGCCACATCCTTCTCCCTGCCTAACGGTAAGGGATACATTGCCTTGGGTTATTCAGAAGAGCAGTCAAAATACCTGAATGATGTATGGGAATATGACCCGGTGCTTGACACATGGACAAGAACCGAGGACTTTCCCGGTTCACCCCGATTCGGAGCGAGGGCTGTCGTAGTTGGCTCTGGCGCTTATATCATCGGTGGTTACGGAGGAGTCTATGAGAAGGACATGTGGTTGTTTTCACCACGGGGAAAATAATTCCTGATATCTCCGGTCAGCAATTGAGCTTTTGCTTCAGAAATTTTGCTGTGTACGATTCATCGCACTGCGCCAACTGTTCAGGTGTCCCCTCAAACACAACATACCCGCCCTTCTCTCCTCCCTCGGGACCAAGGTCAATTACCCAATCAGAACATTTGATCACCTCTACGTTATGTTCGATGAGAATCACCGAATGTCCATGCTCAACAAGTGCATTGAGCGACTTCATCAGCTTGCTGATGTCATGGAAGTGGAGGCCTGTGGTGGGCTCATCAAAGATGAAAAGCATCTTTTCGGTGCTCTTTTCCTGGCTGAGGTAGAATGCCAGTTTAACCCTCTGGCTCTCACCGCCCGAGAGGGTTGATGATGACTGTCCCAGCCTGACGTATCCAAGTCCCACGTCAGCAAGCGGTCTTAGTTTCGCGGCAATCCTGTGGCAGGTTTTGTCCTTGCTTTTGCCGAAGAACTCAATAGCCTCCTCGATGGTCATTCCGAGAACATCGTAAATATTTTTCCCGTTGAACCTGACGTCGAGGATATCGCGTTTATAGCGCATCCCCTTGCATGCCTCGCATGTAAGCTCAACATCGGCCATGAACTGCATCTCCACTCTGATGATTCCTTCGCCCTGGCACTCCTCGCACCGGCCTCCCTCAGTGTTGAAGGAGAAGTGAGCCGGTTTGAATCCTGCCTGAACAGAGGCCTGCTGCTCGGCAAAAAGCTTGCGGATGTCATCGAAGGCCTTCAGGTAGGTTACCGGGTTTGACCGGCTTGATTTGCCGATGGGGTCCTGGTCTATCAGCTCCACGGCGGTGATGCTGGTGATGTCTCCCTCGAGTGCCGTGAACCGGCCGGCTTTCACACCATTGCCTCCCATCCGTGAGGAGAGCGCGTTGAAGAGGATATCATGAACGAGTGTGCTTTTGCCTGATCCGCTGACTCCGGTCACTGCGGTGATCGTCCGCAGCGGGAACCTGACGTCTATATCCTTAAGGTTATTTTCACGGGCGCCGCGTACAGTTATGTAACTGTGCCATTTACGGCGGATAGCAGGTGTCTCTATACTGAGCGCCCCTGTCATGTAAGCGGCTGTCAGTGAGCTATTTTTCTTCGGGAACCTGACGGTGCCCTGGTAGATAATCTCACCTCCATGGGTGCCGGCAGCAGGTCCCATATCAATAATCTGGTCGGCCGCCCTGATGATCTCCTCCTCGTGTTCCACCACAATGACCGTGTTGCCAAGGTCACGCAGTTCCTTAAGTACATTGACAAGCAACGCGGTGTCACGAGGGTGGAGTCCGATGCTGGGTTCGTCAAGGATATAAAGAGAGCCCACCAGGCTGCTTCCGAGAGAAGTGGCCAGGTTGATGCGTTGCGATTCACCACCCGAGAGGGTGTTGGACAGCCTGTCTAGGGTAAGATAGGAGAGCCCCACATCCACGAGGAATCCCAGCCGTTGCTGTATCTCCTTCAGGAGGCGGCCTGCAATCTCCTTCTCCTCACCGTTGAGTACCAGGTGTCCGAAGAAGCTGTGCGCTTCGCTGATGGGAATGGAGGTGACCTCAGTTACAGACCTGCCGCCAACTTTAACGTAGCCCGCCTCCCTGCGCAGACGCATCCCTCCGCATTCAGGACATGACCGTTTGCCCCGGTAGCGGCTGAGCATGACCCTGTACTGTATCTTGTATTTTTTCTCTTCAAGGTGCTCGAAGAAGCGGTTCAGCCCGAAGAAGTACCTGTTGCCGTTCCATACCAGCGCTTTCTGCTCAGGTGTCAGTTTATACCAGGGCTTATGAATGGGAAAGTCGAATTTGTCGGCACTGTAGATGAGCCTGTCCTTCCACTGCTTCATTATTTCCCCGCGCCAGCAGGCTATGGCATTGTCATAGACAGAGAGATTTTCATCAGGGATGACCAGGCTCTCGTCTATCCCTATTATTTTCCCGTAGCCCTCGCAGACAGGGCATGCTCCCAGCGGAGAGTTGAAGCTGAAGAGATGCTCTGTCGGCTCCTCGAAGGTTATACCGTCTTCCTCGAACCTGTCAGAGAACCTCACCGTCTGGGTCGTCTCCTCATCGGTCACGGTCAGGTTTATTTCGCCTCTTCCCGTCAGGAATGCCGTCTGCACCGAGTCGGCCGCACGACTGAGTTCCTCCGGTGAGTCACCGGCAGCAAACCTGTCAATAATTAGCTCCGCGCTGCGCATCCCCGCCATCAGTTCTGCCGTTCCTGCATCATCAAGTCTTATGACACCCTTTTCGGTGCTGATACGGTTGTATCCCTGCTGGATAAGGAATTTTATATATTCAGCCGGATCTACATTCTCCGGCACTGCAATGGGAGCAGTAAGCACCACCCTTGTTCCGGGAGTCAGAGTGGCAAGGTAATTGACAACGTCATCAACGGTGTGACGCCGCACTTCCCGTCCTGATACCGGAGAAATTGTCCGTCCCACGCGGGCCCAGAGAAGGCGCAGATAGTCGAATATCTCCGTGGAGGTTCCTACGGTTGACCTTGGATTCCTTGTGTTGACTTTTTGTTCTATAGCGATGGCAGGAGGGATGCCGTTTATGAAATCAACGTCGGGTTTGTTCATCCTGCCCAGGAACTGCCGGGCATAGGAGGAGAGGCTTTCCACATACCTGCGCTGACCCTCGGCATATATTGTATCAAATGCCAGTGAAGACTTGCCTGATCCGGAGACGCCGGTGATGACCACAAGGCTGTTTCGTGGTATTGAGAGGGAAATCTCCCTGAGGTTGTGCACACGCGCTCCCTTTATCTCAATATTGCCCTTCATTCTGCCCTGGTTGATAAGTTGGCAAAATTAACAATTTTGAATTTACTATTTTTTGTTTTCTTTGTCTCAGTCAGAAATGAAACAAAACGGAATACCACCCCGTATAAGCCATCAGTTAACAAGAAAAAAACCAACAACGAAACAAAGGAGGACCGCCTATCGTATAACTCTACCCGAAACCAATAATAGAGTTAGATATGAAGAGCAAAATGACCGATTATGAGCTGATTACAAGCTTCATGAACGGTAATGAGAGAAGCATAGAGCTGCTCATCCTCCGACACAAAAGTAAAGTCTATTCCTATATAAGCCTTTACATCCGCAACAGGGACCTGGCCGATGATATTTTCCAGGACACCTTCCTCAAAGTAGTTCAGTCAATACGCTCGGGCCGTTACCAGGACGACGGCAAGTTTATCTCCTGGGTGATGAGGATTGCTCACAACCTTATTATTGATCACTTCAGGCATGAGAAGCAGATGGGGATTGTCCTCAATGATGATTATGAGACTGATCTCTTCAACTCGAAGAGGCTGACAGATGACAATGTTGAGGATGTAATCGTACGTCGCCAGGTTATGCGTGATGTAAGGCGCCTTGTCAACGGGCTCCCCGAGGATCAGCGTGAGGTGGTTATCATGCGTCACTATGCCGGAATGAGCTTCAAGGAGATTGCTGACATGACCGGAGTAAGCATTAACACCGCGCTGGGACGGATGAGATACGCACTTATCAACATGCGCAAGATAATGGTTGAAAAAAATATCACCCTTTCAATCAGCTGATACAATTTTTGATGTAAGGGGGCGTTTTTCTGATATGAGAACAGAGACGCCTATGGATAAGAATTCTACCCTCTTACTTTCATATTTTGAGATCACCAACACCCCGTCAGACCTGATTTCAGATGCTTTCGGCATCGATAATGCCCTGAGCGTTCTGCTTCCTGACATGGATGATACACCGTCTGATGAGGTCATTGCCAGCCTGTTCGAGAAGATCAGGAAGGATAAGGTGAACTAAGAAACTTTCCTCAAATACTTTCAACATTGGTCGGAGAACCGGCAGGCAGGTCCTGTCCGGTTCTTCCAATATCTGACCGGCATCATGATCATTCTTGCATGATTTTTTTACCTTAGCGCCACTCAATTAAAAATTTATGAAAAGATCAATTGTCTATTTCACTGCACTGATGACCCTATTGTGGTCATGCACTTCAAAACAGGAAAAGATGGAAAACAGGATGAGGGCTTTCATTGCCTCCTACGAGACGGCTGTAATTCCCCTATACAAGGAATCAGCTCTCTCTTCATGGGATGCAAATGTCACCGGTACCGACGAGGCATGGGCAAGAAACGAAAAAGCCTCCCTGGCTTATATCAGCTACTTCACTGATAAAAAGGCATTCGACGAGCTTAAGGAACTGAAGGCATCGGGAATGGTGAAGGATCCGGTTCTGGCACGACAGCTGGAAGTGATCTACAACCAATTCCTTTCAGGCCAGGTTGACACGAGCCTTCTTGCAGAACAGGTGAGGATGGAGACGGAGATAACAAAGAAATTCAATTCATTCAGGGCTGATGTCAGCGGAAAGATGCTGAGCGACAATGAGGTGGAGGATATTCTTCGCAACTCCACCCGGTCAGCCGAGCTTCAGGCTGCATGGGAAGGCCATAAAAAGATCGGCCCGGTTGTGGCTGATGACATAATAAAGCTTGTCAGGCACCGGAACAGGATCGCACAGGAGCTGGGTTTCAGCAACTATCACCAGATGAGCCTGAAACTGTCAGACCAGGATCCTGAGGAGGTTACAAGGATTTTTGATGAGCTTGACAGTCTCACAAGAGGTACTTTCGCTACCCTCAAAGACGAGATAGATAATTATTATTCAAAGCGTTACGGCATTCCGGCCGCTGACCTGATGCCATGGCATTACCAGAACCGGTACTTCCAGGAAGCGCCGGAAATCTACTCTGTCGATTTTGACAGTTATTATAAGAGTAAGGATCCCGTTAAGCTTGCAGCAACCTACTACGCATCCATCGGGCTGCCGGTTGATGAAATAATTGCCAGGAGCGATCTTTATGAAAAGCCTGGCAAGAACCAGCACGCATTCTCCACAGACATCGACAGGGAGGGTGATGTCCGCACCCTTGACAACATCAGGCCTGATTCATACTGGATGAACACCATAATGCATGAGCTTGGCCATGGTGTATATTCGTACTACAACGACAGGGCCCTGCCATTTGCCATCAGGGATGCTGCCCATACATTCACCACAGAGGCTGTGGCCAATTTCTTTGGCAGATATGCAACTGATCCTGCATGGATGCAGCTCATGGGTTTAATAGATGCGAAGGAAGCAGAGAAGATAAGCAAGGACGCCTTCAATGCCTTCAGACTGCAACAACTTGTTTTCAGCCGCTGGGCACAGGTGATGTACAGGTTTGAAAAAGCCATGTATGAAAATCCGGATCAGGATCTCAACCAGTTGTGGTGGGACATGGTTGAGAAATACCAGATGATGAAGGAACCGGCAGGGCGTGACATGCCTGACTGGGCCACCAAGATACATGTGGCTCTCTACCCGTGCTATTACCATAACTACCTTCTTGGCGAACTTCTTGCTTCACAGTTCTCTGCATATATCACAGGCTCGGTTGTAAAGGGCAATACCGGCGAGGATATGAAGGCCATGGGTGAATTCTTTAAAATAAAAGTATTTATGCCCGGCATGCGATATGAGTGGAATGAAATGATAGAAAAGGCAACAGGAGAGAAACTGACTGCCAGGTACTACGCTGCCCAGGTTGTCGGTGAAAAATAATCATAAATTGATAGAAATGAGAAAAGTAATTTTCCTTATGGCCATTGTATTGACAGCATGTTCGACCCCTGCAAAAAAGGGTGGGGAGACAGCATCAGCCTTCATCGGTGAAACGGCAGTCACCTCTGCCATCGACCGTGTAATGGGAGAACAGACCGCTGCCGACAGGTTACTTGTCGAAAAGGGTGTGCGTCATGCCGCCTCGCTCTGGCGCGAAGAGGACGGAACTGCTGAGGAATTTGCCGATTTCGCCTCCGCGAACTATATTTCTGATCCGGCCAAACGGAAGGGTGTGTTCATCAAGATCAGCAACTATCTTGAGTCACTGGCCGGGAACATGAACGAGATCACACTCGACCTGAAGAAAATCCTCGACGAGGCTGCCGGTGATATCGATGAGGTAGACCGCATGTTCGGAAACTATTCCGTGGGCTCTCACCTTCAGTCGGATTTCTATGAGAACAAGATTGCATTTGTGATTGCGCTCAACTTCCCGTATTATACACTTGAGGAGAAGGATAAACTAGGCTCCGGCTGGAGTAGGGAGCAGTGGGCCATGGCCCGGCTGGGTGACCAGTTTGTGTCACGCGTGCCTGCGGAGCTGAACCAGAAAGCGAACACTGCACTGGGAAATGCCGAGATGTATATTGCAGAATACAATATTCATATGGGAAAGCTCCGCACCGATGATGGCCGGCAGCTTTTCGCCGATGATATGGTGCTTCTCTCTCACTGGAACCTCCGAGACGAGATCAAGTCGAACTATGCCGACATGGAAACCGGAAACGAGAAACAGGAGATGGTTTACAAGGTGATGGAAAGGATAATCAGGCAGGAGATTCCGGCAAAAGTTATCAATAATCCTCAGTACGAGTGGGCCCCTTACTCCAACAAAGTGACGAAGGATGGTGCAGCGGCAGATGCCTCTGCTGAGCCGGATACCCGCTATTCTCATGTAATCAGCATTTTCAAAGCATGGAAGGCAATTGACCCGTACAATCCCGGCATGAATACCGCCATGCTGCGCAGTTTTTCCGGAGGGATGGAAATATCAGAGGAGGATGCTGCAGCCCTGTTCAATGAGTATCTCAGCTCACCTCAGCTCAGGCAACTGGCAGAAATTATAAGGGAGAGGCTCGGGCGTGATCTCAGGCCGTATGACATATGGTATGACGGCTTTAAGTCGAGGAGCTCAATGCCGGAGAGCATGCTCACCGCAAAGACATCTGCCCTTTACCCTGATCCTGCTGCCTTCAGGGCAGGAATGCCTGACATCCTGATCAAACTTGGATGGTCACCCGAGAGGGCCAGGTATCTTGCAGACAAGATTGTGGTTGACCCGGCCCGCGGCTCCGGCCATGCATGGGGTGCTGCAATGAAAGGAGCCGTTTCACACCTGAGAACCCGCGTCTCGGACAAAGGGATGGATTATAAGGGATACAACATCGCAGTACATGAGTTCGGACACAACGTGGAGCAGACTATTTCACTTTATGACGTTGATTACTATACACTTTCGGGTGTCCCCAACACTGCATTTACAGAAGCCACCGCGTTTTTGTTCCAGGACCGTGACCTGATGCTGCTGGGAATCAACGACGCAAATCCGGAGAAGGAGAAACTTCAGACGCTTGATGCAGCGTGGTCGCTCATGGAGATCATGGGTGTGAGCCTGGTTGAGATGGGCGTGTGGAACTGGCTCTATGAGAACCCGGAGGCAACGCCTGCCCAATTGAGGGATAAGACCCTTGACATTGCCGTGGAGGAGTGGAATAAGTATTTTGCCCCGGTGCTCGGAGTGAGCGATTCTCCACTGCTCGCAATCTACTCACACATGATCAATACGCCTCTTTACCTGGCCAACTATGCCTACGGGCAGATAATCCAGTTCCAGATTGAAGAGCACCTAAAGGGAAAGGATTTTTCGGATGAGATTGACCGGATGTACAGCCTGGGTCGCCTTACTCCACAGCAATGGATGAGCCAGGCAACAGGAACGAAGATCTCGGCCCAGCCGTTGCTCAGGGCTCTCGACGAGGCACTGAAATGATAAAGTAACATGTTGTCGCCAGGAAATTCCGCAGGAAGGGAATAGCTCCCAGGAAGCCTGGCAGCATACGGGGACGAAGCCCGAACTTGACTTCGAAGTTCGGATTGATGAACCAGAGGGATTTCTTCAGAACGGAGAATCCCTCTCTTCTTATAATCTTCTCAAATCTGCCAAGATTTATTCCGGTGTCCTTAATCTCCAGAAGGCCGTCGATCTTTGCACTGTGTTCTCCTGCCACACTGAGAAGCCTCATGTATAGTCCCCGTGGCAGCAGATGAATCCAGGGCAACTTTGACAGAATACGGCTGTCACACACCTGCTGGTGTCCGCCAAAGGGATTATTCCAGGGGGGGAAGGCGATGAAGAGAACACCGTCACGGGCAAGCAGCCTTTTGACAAAACCAATGAACCTTGCCTGGTCATGGATATGCTCAAGTACGTCACGCATCATTACAAGGTCAAACTTCCCTGCATCAGCGCAGTCATATATATCCGCAGCAATGAACTCCACACTTTCACCCCCGGGGATGGATGAATAGTACCTGAGGGCATTCCCGATCTTGTGTTCCGAAATATCTATCCCTGTAACCCTGGCGCACCCTGCCTCAAGAAAGGGGAGGAGGTTTCCCCCTTCACCGCATCCTATCTCAAGCACCGAAATAGAGGATGTTACCTGCTTTACACCCGAGATGAACGGAATTACATACTTAGATGTAGTCTGTGCCTGCTCCCTGAAATAGAGTTCCCGGTCGGAATGACGCTCATGCATGGATCAAATGTAAATTTTTTTTCTGTTTCTCTTGACTTGAATTATTTATAATAATATCTTTGTGATATCAAAATAATATCACAAACCATGAAAGAAGAAAAACTTTTCAAGGCATCATCAGGATATCTGATCCTGATTCTTGGGCTGCTCCTGATCGGAGCGGCAGTAATGTGTTTCATCGGCGGGATTTTCTGGCTGGGGGCTGTCCTGGTTTTTGTCAGCCTGTTTCTGCTGGCAGGACTGATGGTTGTCGATCCGAACGAGTCGATGGTAATGGTACTTTTCGGTGCATACAGGGGTACTGTAAAGACGAACGGTTTTTGGTGGAACATCCCGTTCTACTCCCGCAAGAAGATATCATTGCGAGCCCGAAACTTTGACAGTGAGCCCATCAAGGTAAATGACAAGAACGGAAACCCGATCAAGATCGGACTTGTCCTGGTTTGGAAGGTGGAGAACACGTACAAGGCTGCGTTTGATGTGGATAATTACGAGCACTTTGTTCTTGTACAGAGTGATGCTGCTCTCCGCAAGCTCGCAGGGCTCTATCCTTATGACAACTGGGAGGGTCATGAACATGAGATGACGCTTCGCAGCGGCGGTGAGGAGGTCAATGATGAGCTGGAAAGGGAGATCAGGGAGCGGCTGATGATTGCAGGTATCAATGTGATTGAGGCAAGGATCAATTACATTGCCTATTCAGAGGAGATTGCGGGGGCGATGCTTCGCCGCCAGCAGGCGACTGCGGTTGTTGCTGCACGCTTCAAGATAGTTGAAGGTGCCGTATCGATGGTTGAGATGGCGCTGGAGCAGCTTTCTGACAAAGGGATCATTGATCTTGACGAGGAGAAGAAGGCAGCCATGGTAAGTAATCTCATGGTGGTGCTGTGCGGTGACAAGGATCCCAATCCGATCATCAACACCGGTACGCTGCAGCATTAGTCATGCAGAAGAAGTCATTCATAATACGGATTGATCCGGACAAGCTGAGTGCCATTGAAAAATGGGCCTCTGACGAGTTCCGCAGCACCAACGGTCAGATTGAATGGATCCTTGACCAGGCACTGCGCAAGTCCGGCAGGCTTCGTGACAACAGGGAAAGATCAAATCAGAAAAAAAATGAAAAGTGAAATGCCCATGATAAAGTATACCTGCCCGAAATGTGGTGGCAGGAAGTACAGGCTCAGCGAGATAAGGGTTGCACACAGCCTTTTTACACAGCTTTTTGACATTCAGGCGAGGAAATATTCAGCCATGATCTGTGAAAAATGCAGTTATACAGAGTTCTATAACGTACCGGTAAAGAAGATAACAAGCGTCTTTGATTTCTTTACCAGCACCTGATCTCAGATGTTTGCCAGGTAAACGGAGCAGCAGGCAGCGATGCCTGCTGTTTCAGTTCTGAGACGGCCTGTGCCAATATGCACTGGTACATAACCGGCGCTGATGGCAGCTTTAACCTCTTCGGGGGTGAAATCGCCTTCAGGACCGATGAGAATCGTTACATTATCACCCCGGTTAAAAGCTTCCGTTATGCCTCTCCTGTCAAATGAAGAGTCGCATGTGGCAATAATCCTTTTCCCTTTCGCCGGTCTGCGCGTAAATTCCTCTGCTGTTTCCGGTTCCTCAAGTCTTGGGAGGATGCACCGGCCCGATTGCTTCATTGCCGATATGATTATTCCTTCCAGTCTTTCCCTTCTTATTCTTTTCTTTTCGGAACGGCTGCAGATAACAGGTGTTATGACGTCAACCCCGATCTCCACCGCTTTCTCGACAAACCATTCGAGCCTGTCTTCATTCTTCAGGGGTGATATTGCCACATGAAGCCTGTATTTTCCGGGTAAGGGGTCACTTTTTGCTGATGTGATGGTGACTGACATCCCTTTTGGGTCATCTGTGGCGATCACTCCGTCGTACAGGTTTCCCCTGCCGTCGGTAAAGGTCAGGGTGTCTCCGCGGCGCATTCTCAGCACCCTGAGGCAGTGGCCTGATTCTTCCCTGCTGAAGACAGCTTTGTCACCGGAGATATCTTCACAATAAAAAATCTGCATCCTGTCGATTGTTTGCGCAAATTTACGGATTTTAGCGTTGTCATAATTTTCAAATCCGGACAATGAGGATAGGAGTGATATCAGACACGCACGGCTGGATTGATCCTGCTGTTTACGAGCACTTTTCCGGTGTCGATGAGATCTGGCATGCAGGTGACGCCGGTAATGCCGGTGTTATCGCCGAACTTGTGGCGTTCAGGCCGTTGCGTGCCGTCTGGGGCAACATTGACGGGTTTGACGTCAGGAGGGAAACGAAGGAATATCTCTTCTTCGGTGCAGGCTCGAAGAATGTGCTTATGATTCACATCGGAGGCTATCCCGGCAGGTATGCACCCCGGGCGCTGGAGCTGATCAGGGAGCTTAGACCGGATATCTTTGTCTGCGGGCACTCTCACATCGCAAAGGTGATCTATGACAAGACCTTCGGGATGCTCTGCATTAATCCCGGTGCGGCAGGCCGAACCGGGATACATAAGGTAATGACCATGCTCCGGTTCACTATAGATGGCGCAAATGTCAGTGATATGGAGGTCATTGAATTCGGCAGCAGAGGACGCAGCCAGGATCAGTGAGACCGCCGGATCCTTCATGAAACAGGCCCTGCCGTTGTTGCAGGCGGGCTAATACTCCTCGAATCCCAGTCCTCCGCTCTCCATTCTTCGCAGGAAACTCCTGAGCCTGTCAGGCACCCCCGGCATATATTCAAAGTCTATCCTGGAATTGGCATTCGGATCTCGCCTCAGCTTCTCCTTCGTGTTTGTGAGTATGTCATTATATGCCTGGTTTGAGGAATAGCTCATCAGTATTCCCCTGAAGTATGAGAACCAGTACCAGGTGTTGTCACCTGCCTTAAGGTAGATATCCAGCAGGTCGCCAGACCTTTTCCTCTGAAGCTCCACCCATCCGTCAACATAGACATTCATGGGCTGGTCACCGATAAATCCTATTCCGATTTTTCCTTTTGATATGAAAGACATCGAATAGGGATTCCACTGAAGCGTTACGTCGTTAAGGAGCAATTGCGAGGTGTATTCCTTCGGCAGTGAGCGTACCACACCGAAGAGCTGAAGCTCCTCGCTGAGTTTTTTAGCAGCCTCCTCGCCCAGAAGATCACGCATGGCCTTCTGGTTGAACTCGGAGGAGAGATTGACTGTCCTGAGTGTCGGATTGGTCCGTATATCGGCAGCCATGGCTTTAAGCGCTTCGGCGTTGAAATAGAATGAGAATCCCAGTATGGAACGCAATTCCACTCTTGATGAGTCGGTATTGTGTGTGACGGCCCCGGAACTGTTAAGCCTGAGCAGTCCGTAGTCAACTCCGAAGTTGATCTTCCCTTCACTCAGAAGCAGGCACATGTTCCTGTCAAATGTCACCATGTTCCCGTGCCTGCGGAGATCAGCAAGCTTCTCCATTGACGCGATCCGGTACCTGTCACTGCCCTTGTCATGGAACAGGAAGCCTTCGGCATTCAGCAGCGGAGCATCGCTCCACGAATGCCTTTCAGACAGGAAGGCGCCATAGACACCAGCTGAATCAAGTGTCACAAAACTTCCGGAAAAGAGAAGATTGTCATCAAGGTCACGTGGCTTGTCACTGATAGGAATAAGCACATTTGCCGGATCAATGTGAGCAGTGAATTTAACCTGTTTGCTGCTGATGTTCCCGCAGTCGGTCACAATTCCGGCAGCACCGGTGAAAAGCAAATGTTCGCTGTCAGATCTCAGTCTCACGTCACCGGAATAGGTGAAAGCAGGACTGAGGGTAAAGTTCTGGTTTGCCGGTATCTGGCCGGTGGCTTTGGTGGCCATTGTATCAACCCTGATATCGCTGAATTCAATTACCTGGCTGCTGCCGTCAGCGCTTATATAGTCATATTTGCCCGACCCGCTGTAGTTTGCACTGCTTTCTATGTTCAATTTTGCCGAGTGCAGCAGGTGTCTGTTGTTGACGGCGACCACCGCACTCTCAGTAGGCCTGATACGTGCCCCCCGTTCTATGTAAAGCACTCCATCGCCCGGTTGAATGAGAGCATCGGCAACGGGGATATAATTGACATCCTTCACCATCAGGTATTCATCCTGCAGGAAATATGACGCTGAGCCTGACTGGAATTTCAGGGTATCCTTCATGTTGTTTGTGGAGAGGAATGTGGGCTTCTCCTCCATGCCATGAGGCACCTTCAGCAATTCCTGCGGTGACATGAGGGGAACAGATTCCCTGCCTCTCTGAAACATATCCATGATCTTTTTCTCCATGTCATACTCAAAGCCGGTCATCTTTGATATGTACTCTATCCCCGGCAGCACCACAAATGAAGAATCAGTATTAAGCCGGAATGATGCTTTCCGGGTGGTGAAATCGATATGAGTCCTGGCATCGCTGGCCACGAAACCATATCCGTTGCCTTTAAGTGCCCGGAGGTAATAATCGGAAGTGTCAGCCTCGAATGACATCGGCCCGAAGGAGAATGTTTCAGAGGTGATCCGGGCATCAGCAGTGTTCACCTCACCCTGGCCTTTCATCTTATCAGGCCGGAGGATGAGGGTACCGGCCATGGAGGTTCCGTTTCCGAATATGCTGAATTCCTTTCCCTCACTGTTCACCGCATACCATTCGTCTTTGTCAGTGAGCCACTGTATGTCCACATCCTGTGCTTTGAGGACCGGGAACCTGCCTTCAGTATCCGGCTTCATATCAAAGGTTTTCGCCCTGGCCAGCATGTAATCAGGGAAAAACCTGAATGTGTCGGCCACGGCTGTAGCCGTCATATGTTCAACCCTGCCGCTTCCGATAAGGCCCGAGTTGCTCATGCTGAGGTGGTTGTACAGCCTTCCCCTTCCGTCAAATATAGGTATCCCCTCCGGGGGAATGGTCATGGTGAATCCCAGTGACGTGTCAGGCTGGACTGTCAGGGTTTGCCGCATGGGCTCAATAATTCCGCCGCCGACAAACTCCCCGGCAAGAGCCATCTCCTCATTGGTGTAATGGTCGATATTGGTATACGTAAACGGATCGAGCCTGAAGTAGAACTTTTCCTTCGGGTACAACCCGTCAAGATCTGTTATTTCATCATAGAAGATATAGGAATCAGTGGTTGAATTGATGATCGGATACTGCTTCATGCTTCTGAGCCCCGATTTGTTCTTTGGGTCATCAATACGCAGGTTGGCTGAACCGAGCTCGATCATATTTTCGATCTGCCTGATCACAGGCCTGCCATAAGGGTCTCTCTCCCCGGTTTCCACTGCTATCTTGATCGAATCAATCTTCTCAAGCCTTATATTGAAGGTATCATAATTGAATGAGAAGTCCTTTCCGTAGATTTTAAAAAGTCCGGCATGCACAATTCCGTCAAAGCTGATCGATCTGTTCCTGCCAATGACCAGGCGGCCGCCGTAGGGCCGGATGGCCACGTTCTGCGTATCACTGAGCGAAACTCCTGTTACTCCCCTGACATCAATGGTGTAATCTTTAAGGTTCAGTATGGCATTTTCCTCACTGTCTCCAGTCTCGCTGAAGATGGTTATCGCGTCATAGTCCTTCTTTTTGGCGAAGGCTGCAATATAGTCATCAACCTTAGGCTTTACCGCCACCTCGTTGAAGTTGCGGTCATAGAACAGGAAGCCGTTGTTTGCCAGTTCAATGCATAAAGACGTAGCCTGTTCAATGGGCATACGTATGGATTTTGCAAAACCATCAACCGGGAAGACATCAAAACCATACTGTTTGGCATAATCCCTTACCCTGTACAGGGGATGAACGTCATCAAGCCTCATCAGCCTGAAAAAGTTTGCCTCATTGTAAAAGGTGACTGATTCGAACTTTGCTGACCCTATTGAAGCGCCCCTGGTCCTTGACATGATTATGGTAGGCTGGTCCATATCCCACAACAGATACTCGAAATAAAGATCCATGTCATGGTATGAGTCAAAGTACGGACCCCTTGACAGGGGGCTTGTGGTGCGGGACATGCTCACCTCCCTCGTCTCGGTATTATATGAGAACCCGAGGTTTGAGTGATAAATGGAGTCAGTCCCCAGGTACAGGGTGGGAGACGACTCGTAACTGCTGATTGAGTTTTGTGACAGGATGAAGTTCCTGGAGGTGATTTTTATGGCGAGGGTATCGTCACGGTAAAGTTTTACGCTTGCCGGGAACCAGTTTGAGCCGGTGCCCCTGACAATGGCGCCCTCCAGGGTCAGCCCTCCTTCGTAGTCGACACCCCTGTAGATCTCATCGATGAAGAACCTTGTCTCATAGGTCTCGAAGCGAGGCATTGTGGCCTTGTCAGGAGAAATGATATTGACAGCCCTGTCAGTCAATTTACCCGGCACCGGCACCTGGAAGTATGTCGGGTGGGTGAGAAGTGCCGAGTCGCAGGTAAATTCACTTTTGGTAACATCAATATCAAAATCCGATATCCTGGCAAAGACCCTTGACGGATCATAACCGGCTTTCTCCCAGGTGACTGTTCCTTCCTGGCAATGGAGCCGGAAGATGTCAGGGTAATATGTCCCGGTGAAATTCAGTATCTGTGTGCTGTCACGTCCAAGGTATGCGGTCAGCGTAACTGCTTCGATATCAATTTTAAGTACAGTATCACGCGCAAACTCAACCTTTCCGTGGGTGGCTTTCCACCTGACAGATCCTGCAGAAAAGATGGTATTGTCCGCCAGCAGGAGACCGGTCACCTCTATGAATTTTTCCACGGAGGAATTTGAGAAACGGGGATCAAAGGCCATTTCACTCAGTCCGATCAGCCAGACATCCACCTCATCCTGCTTCTGTTCAGTCTCCACGAAGTCAGTCAGGGTTCTGACGAAGTATATGAAGCCTGGTACCTGGCTCAGCCTGCGCCCGCGCAGCTGGCTTGCAACGTTAATGATCCGGTCCTTTACGGGCCTTGAAAATACCGTACTGTCGTACAGTTTGTTAAAGAGATCAAGTTCAGCCTTTTGCGGTTTGCTTACCAGGGTGCCCATAAATGCAGACAGTTCGGTGGTGAACCTGGCAGTGTCACCGGAGAACTGCTGCTGAATCTGTGCTGAAAGCGCGGGAGCGAAAGCAGCAGCAACCAGGATGGTGATTATGATCTTTCTCATGGACTTTTCAGAGGGCGTTCACGATGCTGCAGAACTCCTCCTTTACCAGTGAAGCCCCGCCTATCAGGCCTCCGTCAACGTCAGGATTGGCGAAAAGCTCTGCAGCATTGGATGCCTTGCAGCTACCGCCATAAAGTATGGTGGTATCACTGGCTGCTTCCTTTCCGTATTTGTCCCTGACCATCTGGCGGATAAAGCAGTGCATTTCCTGGGCCTGTTCAGGGGTGGCTGTTACTCCTGTTCCGATAGCCCATACAGGTTCGTAGGCGATGATGCATTTGCTGAAGTCTTCTGCTGACAGGACAAACAGGCCCTTATCCAGCTGTCGTTTCACAACTTCGAAGTGGATATTGCCCTGCCTTTCTGCAAGGACCTCGCCGCAGCAGAAAATAACCCTGAGACCGTTTCGAAGGGCCTCGCCGGTCTTGACAGCCAGCAGCTCGTCTGTTTCTCCGTAATAGGTTCGTCTTTCAGAGTGTCCGATAATGACACTGCCTGCCCCGGTGCTCTTAACCATTGCAGCAGAGATTTCTCCGGTATAAGCGCCAGACTTGTGGTCATTGCAATTCTGGGCTCCGGCAGTCACACCCGGTGCTGTCAGCAGATTGCTGGTCATTGCCAGGTGAATGAACGGAGTGCATAGTATTACTTCCTTTTCGCCGATGGGATTGGAGATAAAATGATTGTTCAGCCCCCTCGCTAGCTCCAGCCCCTCGTTCAGGTTCATATTCATCTTCCAGTTTCCTGCAACTATTTTCTTTCTCATTGTCGTTTTATTGTTAGAGTTATTATCTGTTGTTTTCAATTGTTTTTTTCATCCTGAAGGGAAGGGTAAGTGCTACGGCAAGGAGGACAGACATGACAGCGCATATGGCAATAAGCCTGTTTTCTGCAACTATGCGTGATCTGAGAGCCAGCGCGTTGAGGTCACCATCCATGAATTTCTCCGGATCGGGAAGGTTGTGGTATGACCACTTGGCTGCCACTGTGCCGTTGTGCAGGAGCACGAAGCCCGGGTCAGATCTTATGATAGTTTTCAGGGTTATCTCATCAGCATACAGTGTGCTGAATCCTGTAACCAGCGGACCCGCTTCTGCAGGGGAGGTAGCTGTCAGGATATGGAAGTCAGTGCCTCTCTTCTGCAGCTCAATACCCAGGCTGTAACCTTTCATCAGCCCGTCCCTGTCAGACTCATCAAGCCGGCGTGCAACCATCAGCATCACGTCGCCGTTCTGCCGGGTAACCTGCTCAGTCATGTCAACACCCTGTTCCGTCATGAGAGTGAATCCGTGAATGGGAGGCTCGTATCCCTTTGAGATGAGAACTGATTTCTGATCGATGAATTTCCACAGTGTGTCATCTGCTGGGTAGTTTTCAAGGGTAAACTCCTGTTGCACTCCATCCTTTTCATAAATGAACCGGATATCATATTTGTCAGGTACGGCATCGTTTGGAACAGCCATGCCTTCAGCAATATTTGTCCCGATGCTGTAAGGCCTGAAATCGATCACCGGAAGGTACGCGAGGTTTATCCTCATGAAAAGGAGAAACAGGAAAATAAATGCCAGCGTGAAGTTGAGGCCGGCTTTTACCGGCATGACTCCGGTCTCATCGTTCCTCGTGATGAACACGAACACAACCGGAATAATAATGATCACATTCTTGAAGAATGTCTGCCAGTTGGTGAGCACAATTGCATCACCGAAGCATCCGCAGTCAGAGACCGGATTCCATATGGCAAGAATAAGTGTCAGGGGGGTGAATATGGCCATGAAAATGGCTGCCATCCATGATGCCGGCTTTAGCAACGCTCCGGACAGGAGCATCATACCCGTAACAAATTCAACGACGCAGAGCAGCAGTGAGAGGGGAAGGGTAAAGTCATCGAGGAAACCAAATCTGAATGCCGAAAAGTAATCGCCTAACTTGAATGCCGTGCCCATCGGGTCAATTCCTTTAACAAAGCCGGAGAAAGCAAAAACCAGCCCTGTGAGTATCCTGGCAATCTGTATCAGCAACTTCATCTCAGAATATTCCTTTCTTTTAGTTTGTCAAGAATCATTTCGAAAATCTCTTCCGGTGCAGGCATGCGGTTATCCTCATCATGGCAGTTTATGACCTGCAGGTTTTGATCATCCTCAGCTACACTAATGTAGATATCGCGTACCTTCTTCTGGAACTCGAGGCTGCTCTCATGTATATCACTGCTTCCAAGGAGATAACTCCTGTCATCACCGAGCCTCCTGTTCCTGAGCTTCTCCTCAGTGAACCTGAAGGGAACATCAAGGAAAATATTGATATCCGGTTTCGGGATTCCAAAATGCTCAAATTCCAGTTTCAGTATCCACTCTTTCAGTCTTCTCACATCATCCTCAGTGTTCATTTTGGCGCACTGATAGGCAATGTTGGAATAAGTATAACGATCAAGAACGACGAAGTATTTCTCTTCGAGCCATGTTTCTATCATTGCAGCTGCATCTTTCCTGTCGCCTGCATAGAGCAGGGCAACAAGGTAAGGATCGACGCTGCTGATGTCTCCGAACTCGCCTCTCAGGAACCGGGCAACCAGTTCGCCAAAGTAGGGAGCGTCTGTGCGAGGAAAGTGAATATATCTGCACTGCATCTGCCTGGTTGCAAACCACTCCTTCAGCAATGAGATCTGGGTAGATTTGCCGGCGCCGTCAAGACCTTCTATTACAATTAGTTTCATGGCCTGGGGGATTTGTTTTCAGCTGCGGACAAAGTGATCCATATTAAACGGAATCTCCATCGAAAGTTCAACCAGCCCCGCAACGGTTCCGTCGCTGTACCACGGAGCCTGGTAAATCATCTTTTTTATGCCGTTTTTTTCAATGGTGTAGCAGTTTGCATTCCCGGTGTCAAGTATCTGCAGGATTTTGTTCCATGATTCAGCTTTGTGGCACGCATCCAGGCCGGAACCCACCAGTGCCCGTCCTCCCTGCTTTGCGAATGTGGAGGCTGATTTCCCGTTCATGTAAAGTATCTTTCCATCCGTGTCAGAAACTGTTATTGCCACACCCAGTTCCTCAGCCCAGTCTATGCCTTTCATATGTATTGTCTGAATTTACAGAAAGCAAATATACTTAATTTGACGGCAACGGTAAGAACTCTGCGCTATCAGTACGGGGCCAATGACTATCTTTACCCTGGAATAAAACAACAGGCATGAATATCAATGTAAGGGGGAGGCTGATGGATCTTTCCAGGCCTCGTGTGATGGGCATCATAAACGTCACTGACAACTCGTTCTTTCAGGGCAGCCGCTATATGCAGGATGATGATATTGTCAGGGCAGCTGCCATGATGCTCGAGCATGGCGCTGATATTCTTGATATCGGCGGATGCTCCACCCGTCCTGGTTCTGAGGAGGTGCCTGAAGATGTTGAAAGGGAACGGGTATGCAGGGCTGCAGGATTGATTCTCGGGAAATTTCCTGAGGCAGTAATATCAGTTGACACCTACAGGTCTTCGGTTGCTGCTGCTGCCGTTTCCGATTACGGCGCTGCAATGATAAACGACATTTCGGGCGGAGAGCTTGACGAGGGGATGTTTCCCCTTGTTGCCCGGCTGAATGTGCCATATATACTTATGCATATGCAGGGCACGCCCCGGACGATGCAGGTGAATCCTCATTATGATGATGTCGTCGCAGACATTCTTGCCTGGTTTTCGCGACGAATGGCGCCGTTGAGGGAGTCTGGCGTCAGGGACATCATACTTGATCCGGGCTTCGGGTTTGGCAAGAAAGCGGATCATAATTTTGAGATGCTGCGCAGGTTCTCCGAGTTCCGGATTGCGGGCATGCCCCTTGTTGCCGGCCTTTCAAGGAAGACCATGATCTGGAAGACCCTTGACATCTCTCCCGATCTCGCGCTCAACGGCACAACAGCCCTCAATATGGCTGCACTCATGAAAGGAGCTTCCATACTGAGAGTCCATGATGTCAGTGAGGCACGGCAGGTTGTGTTACTTTTTGAAAAGATGTACCCGACGGGCATCCAATTTGATCATTATTCTTAAATTTGTCGGTCACTGCACTCTGACATATGTTCCAGATCACTGTCCTCGATATCATCGATATATTAATGGTAGCAATCATTTTCTACCAGTTGTACCGTCTTATCAGGGGCACTGCTGCATTCAGCATTTTTCTCGGGATTTTCTTCGTCTATCTGTTCTGGCTCGTGGTGAAGGCTCTCAATATGGAGCTTATAAGCGCCATAATAGGACAGGTGATCGGGGTAGGGGTCATTGCGCTTATCATTGTGTTCCAGCAGGAGATCAGAAGATTTCTTTTGGCTATCGGGAACAGGTATATGAGCCGGAACAGGTTCTCATTTGACCGGTATTTCCCGTCAGGAGAGGTGGACCAGACCACCAGCCAGATTGTTGAGGAGATTGTTCATGCAGTTGAATCAATGGCTCAGTCGCGCACGGGTGCACTTATTGCCGTGGGTCGCACCAGTCTCCTTGACATTTACTCTGACGGGGGTGAGTTGCTCAACGCTCTCGTAACTGACGAGCTCCTGAAGACAATTTTTTACAAAGGGTCACCGCTGCACGACGGGGCAGTGCTTATACAGAACGGGAAGATACTTGCCGCGCGCTGCCCGCTGCCATCCACCGACCAGACAAACCTTCCGGCACGGTTTGGCATGCGGCACCGCGCCGGAATCGGCCTTACGGAGCAGACTGATGCCATGGTCATCGTCGTATCCGAAGAGAGAGGAAGGATATCCGTAGCCGATGCCGGGAAGATCCAGGAAGATGTGACACCCAATGAGCTCAGGCAGGTACTTCTGACTATCAGAATTTGATGCATTTGACTTTAAAGCCTGTGTCCAGTCAGCACAGATGCGCGGGGAACAGCCTTCCGCGGGCACTGTCAGTCATACCTTAGCCTCAGGTCAAGCACGTTGTCATAAACAAAGTAACAGGGTTCATCACAGGTCGTCTCGTCATACCGTACCCCGGGGCAGGCTGAGGCAGTGGTGAGGTATTTCTGACCGTCATACGTGAACTCAAGGGTGGCTGAGTAATCTTTGTAAAGTATAGCCGGCTGATACATATAGGAGTACGGATCCGCGATACGGATCCTTGATATGATGATACTGTCGCTGATGTTCCCTTCATAAATTGTGAGGAGCGGATTTACCGGAACCCTGTCAGGATTTCTGTAAATTACATTGAGTTCAACACTGAAGTCAGGGCCAGTGTAACACTTGTCACAATCAGTCAGGAAACCTTCTTCGCATGAAAAGAGGAGCATTATCAGGAGTACCAGAATGAGGCTGGTTTTACTCATAGTCGTAGATTCTGATTCGTTTGCCCTTGATTTTGTCCTGAGGGCGTTTGAGGTCATAGGCCACCTTAAGGGTGAACCATAATGGTCCAACCTTGCGAAACGGTGATTTCATGAAAGCAAGGCCGGGATTCAGGCTCAGGTTGTGCCAGCCGAACCGGATGTCTGCCTCAGGAATAATGCAAAATTTGTCATCAGGCTTTTCTTCAGTTCCGGCGTAAAGTGAATGAAACATGTATCCGAAATTCAGGGCCGGAATAACGCTGACCCGCAGCACGTTCAACTTACCGTTTAGAGGAAATTCCCTGAACAGGCCTGCGTAGATGAGGTTTGATTTTACATTATACTGGTAAATTGTGCTGTTATCCCCGCCGACCAGAACACGCTGATTTACGGGGTTAACGGCAGCGCCAAGAGTTATTCCGGCTCCAAGGCCGGGCTCAGAAACGGAAATTGACCCTCCTGCAAGCTGATAATGTGAAGTAATCCATCCTCCTGCTGAAAATGAGAGCTGGTCAAAGGTATACTCCCGCTTTGCCTTCAGCCCGTGTTCATTCATCATCTGAAGAATATCTGACTCACCTGAAGTGTTTGCCAGTATCACCGGGTCGCCACGCGTACCACTGGTTTGGTTCCATCGGTTTCCATGTGAGAGCAGAAAATCTGCAGCATCTTTCTGTGATCCTATCACTGCGCAGCCGAGGGCGTCAACCCCGTCGTCATTCAGCGCATAAAGGTTTGACCCTGCCTTTACCAGTATGCTCATCATAAGCGTGTCTCCGTTCTGGCTTGCTGCCATCAGAGGCGTAAAACCCCGCCTGTCAGCAGCGTTGGGATCTGCGCCTGATTGCAGCAGGAGGTCCGCAATGTCATGGTAACCAAAGCATACTCCGGTCATCAGGGGAGTGTTCCCTTCAATGTCAAACAGCTCCGTGGGAGAGTCGTAGTAAAGAAGCATGTCTGTCATGGAAAAGTTTCGCAGCGCCACGGAATGGTGCAATGGCGAAGAGAGTTGCCTGTCAGTTTCGTCGATCGATGCACCGTACCTGATGAGTTTTTCGGCAATTTCCCGTTGATCAGCCCGGACAGCTGCAACAAGCGGCGTGTTCCCGTAGATATCTTTCACATCGGGATTGGCTCCAAGAAGCAGCAGTATCTCCACGGCACCCCAATTTCCCGAGTTGACCGCATAGTGGAGAGGAGTCGCAATATTCCCTACGGTATTATTTACATCTGCCCCTCTGGCCCTCAGGAATATGATCTCATTGCATGCACCCATTGATGCAGCAGTCTGCAGGTTTATATTGTCTGCATCTTCAAATCCGTGAACATACTCAGAGGTGTCAACATATAGCGTGCGTGCATTGTAAATCTCCAGGATTTCCTTGATTCTCCCCATTATTGAATCAATAACCAGGCTGTCGGTCTGGCCACTCAGGTCTAAACAGCAGATCAGCAGAGGAACCAGGAATAATGACTTTCTTAAGGAATGCCTCATGCATACAAATTTACTCTCAGATTACGACCCTTCCAATTTTGTTGATATTTTTTTTCTCCGGTTAAGAAAAATGTTGCCGGAAGGGGTTGCGAGCAGGATAATATTCTAATTTTACCGCCGTTTTCTGAGAAGTACACTCTTATGATTCTGCCTGTAAAACCAATGCGACTGCTGATAATAGTCTTCCTGGTGCTATTCATGGTTGTGCCCAAGGTTGGCACGGAACAGGTGGCAATGATTGACGGCCACTATGTCCCTGTTAACCTGAGGCTAGATAACTCCCTGTCTGAGAATGATATGTTTGTAAATGCGGAAGTGGGGGTGGAATGGTTTATGAAGAACTGGGACATAAAGGGTGCATCGGTTGCTGTGGCAAAGGAAGGGAAGCTGCTGTATGCACGAGGTTTTGGCTATGCTTCACTTGATGATTCAATTCCTGTTGAGCCATATCACCGTTTTCGTATTGCAAGCGTCTCCAAGCTGGTAACTGCGGTGGCAATCATGCAACTGCAGGAGGAGGGCAGGCTTTCAGTGAACGAAAAGGTGTTCGGCCCCGGCGCAATACTTGATGACACTATTTTTGACCATCCCAGGGACAAGCGTGCATTTGACATCACGGTCGGGCATCTCCTGGCTCATGAGGGTGGCTGGTCGCAAAGGTATGGTGATCAGATGTTTATGCCTGAAGTAATTTCCCGTACCCTTGGGGTTCCGATGCCTGTGGATCTTAAGACCATAATAAAGTTCGCACTGACAAAAAACCTGCATTTCACCCCCGGAGCAGGGCAGTCATACAGCAATCTCGGATATGCCATCCTGGGCCTCGTCATCGAAGAGGCTTCGGGGATGGATTATGAATCCTATTGCAGGAAGAAGGTGCTTGAACCGCTGGGAATCTATGACATGGCACTCGGGAAAAACCTGCCTGAGAACGCCCTGCCTCTTGAGGTCTCCTACTATGATGTCGACAATGCGCCTCTCAGGCCTTCCATCTACGGGACCGGCGAGATGGTTCCGGCCAGCAGGGGAGGAAATGACATAGAGACCCTCGGAGCAGCCGGAGCATGGGTGGCCACTGCTCCTGACCTGATGAGACTGCTCCTTGCTGTGGATGGCTTTGAATTCCCGAAGGATATCCTCTCACCTGAAAGCATAGAGTTCATGACGGATGCGGAGAACGGATACGCCCCTGTAGGCTGGAGGGCCACACTCTCCAACGGCGTGTGGTGGCGTACCGGTTCATTCTCGGGCACTTCAGCAATGATGAAGAGGATGCCTGACGGTACCGCATGGGTGGTACTTATGAACAGCAGCGGATGGAACGGTCCCGAACTGACAGGCGACATTGACCAGATGATGGCTAAATTCCTGCAACGGGTCAGCCAGTGGCCTGACACTGACCTGTTCAGCTATTACACGCCGGTACCGCTGAAATTTGCCAGGGTTTCTGAACCCTGATCAAGAATCAACTCCACGATGTGCTTCACTGTTAATGTAAATATCGTCAAGGAAGAGCTCGAAGCACGTTACGGCAGTGACCTCATTGATCACGACAAGTACAGACCGAGTTACTATTACCATGCCTACAGCCTCCCTTCAATGCCCGTGGTTTGTTCTGACCGGGATGCAGGGATCAGGCTATTCAGATGGGGACTTATACCATCATGGGTTAAAGATGAGGGTGAAGCCAATGAGATTATGCTCAAGACCTTCAACGCCCGTTCCGAGACCATCTCTTCCAAGCCTGCTTTCAGGGATTCATTTGCATCGCGCCGTTGTCTCGTTCCGGTATGCGGATTCTTCGAATGGCAGCATCACGGCGGTAGAAAGATACCGTGGTATATAACCCTCAGGGGAGAGAATATTTTCTCACTGGCAGGAATCTGGGACTCATGGACCGTGGAGGGCGGGATGACCCTGAATACATTTTCCGTTGTCACCACCCGTGCCAATGAGCTCATGGAAGAGATCCACAATTCAAAAAAGAGGATGCCGGTTATCCTTCCCGCTTCAGCGGAACGGATGTGGCTCAGGGATGGAGCAGATGAAAGTGCACTGGCTGCGCTCATGGAGCCCGTGGCCCCGGACATGCTCTCAGCCCATACGATCAGCCCCCTGATAACCAATGCAAGGGCTGACAGAAACAGGCCTGAACTTATCATGCCTTTCAGTTACCCTGTACAGGGAACACTTTTCTGATCAGATTAATTCTGCGATACAAACACGAAGGTGAGGAAGCCTCCCTGCTTTTCGGGAGCGCTCTGGTCAGCATTGAACCTTGTTTTAAGTGCATGTTCCACTGCTGTCTCGGTGAGGCACTGATCCCTGGTGGTGGAAAGTTTTGAGGCCGGCTCGGCCTTTAGCACATTTCCGCCGCGGTCAACCACAATGGCGAGCGTTATCTGACCTGCACCCTCACACTTGTAAATAGGTATAGGGAGGTAGACATGGTGGCGGCCGGCAAGATCATAAAAAATCCTTGTGGGACCCCGGAAAGTCCCCTGTTCCTGGGGTTTCTCCTTCTTCTCGGTGACCTGGGGCTTTACCTCCTCAGGTGTGGCAGCAATCTCTTCCATCCCTGCCTCCTCCGCCATCTTTTGCTGGTCAATGAAGTTATTTTCATTAAGAAGACCGCTCTTGATCATCTCCTCCTTGACCATGTCCTCATACTCCTTGGGATCAATGTCCAGAGGCTTGTCAGCAATATTCTTGATTATGTTTACCATCTCCTCAGGGCTGATGCCCTGGAACTGGTCGCTCTTTGCAAGCTCAATGGCCTTCTCCATTGCAGGATCCGGCATCTCCTCATCTATTGACAGTATGATCTCGGCGGCGATCTCACGCCTGAGTGCTGAGATTTTTACAGACATAAAGATCACAGCCACAGTCAGGTGTATTATGATCGTGGCCATCACTGCCGTAAATGTGATCTCAAACCGGTTCATCAGGGTACGAAATTAGTAAAAAAGTCACTCTGACCTCTTTATACGTCAGAATTGTGCTGTCAGTTTCAGGTTCAGGCTTCTTCTTGTGAGATAATTCGGAACAGCATATTCCCGTGTCTGTCCCTGGCTGTTTCTGACAGTCCTTATCCATGTATATGAGATTGTGTTCCTTATATCGGCAAGGTTGAATATCTCAACACCTGCCACAAGCTCTTTCATGAACGAATCCCTGTTGGCTCTTCCGGCACCCAATAGGACTTTCGAAAAGCCGATATCAATGCGCCTGTAGGGTGGCATCCTGAACCATATATCCCACTGTTCATGACCAGGAGGGGAGGTCGGGATTCCGGTACCGAAGGCAATATTGATATGTGCCCTGAAGTCAGGATGGCCCGGGAGGTAATCCTGGAAGAAGATGCTGAAGTGCATCCTCTGGTCGAACGGGGCCGGATACCAGCCGGTAGACAGCTCAGGTATCTGTATTTCGGATTTCATAAGTGACATGCTGAACCATGATTCCACTCCCGGCACAAATTCACCATTGACACGCATGTCAATTCCTGCGGAGTATCCTTCGGCAATATTGCCGCCGTAGTAAATAAGCCTGACATTGTCTGACTTATATGGAATAAGCCTGTCAAACAGTTTGCCCCAGGCTTCAGCGGTGAATCTGAATGGTCTTTCCCAGGCTGTGAAGTCATAGCGAACTCCGGCCGTCAGGTGGTAAGAACGCTGTGCCTTTGGGTAAGATCCGCTTTCACCATCTTCACGGATCAGTTCCCTGCCTTCGGGAGGCTGGTGATATGCGCCGGCAGCAAGGTAAAGGGAGACTTGCCGGGTAATCTCACTGCGCAGTGATACGCGTGGTGAGATAAGTATTTCGGAACTGTACGTATCATATGAGGCTCTGATCCCGGCGTTGAGGTCGCACGCCCGCCCGGCCACGGCAAAGCGCCTGCGGCTGATGAGCCATCCCTCACTGGTGAGGCTGCGGGTCTCATTCCCGAGGACAGTGCGGGAAGTCAGAGCCAGCCCATCACCTGGTTGGCCTGGTGTATAACCGGCAGAGTCAACCCTGAGCCACTCATTCCGGAAAGAGTCATAGCTGCGCTGCCTGGCGGCAAGGCCCCACTCAAGGCCGTTTTTCCCCGAGGAGAGTGAACCGCGGTATGAGACTCCCGCGATGAGACTCCTGAAGGAGTTACGGGCGTGAGACAGCCAGCTGCCGGCGCCTGCATTGAGCAGCGTATCCGGATTGTTTTCACTTCCCACATTCATGTCGAGGGCCGACAGGCTGTATGCACCCCTTATGTCATAGCTCTCATACTCACCCGCGTGGCTGGATGAGATGATCAGCTTAGTCAACAGGCGGTCAGTGTGTTTCCGTTCAAGGGTGAGAGCTCCGCCGCCGCTGTTGTATCTGTCACGTTCACCCCCTTCGAAAAAGGCATAAAGACGGTATGCGTTCTCGACAGTACCAAATGTGGTTGTCTGGCTTCTCGGCAAGAATGTATAACGGTTTAGTGAGCCCCATAGAGTCAGGGTGATTCCCGTGCGGCTGTCAGGCCGGAATCCGCCTATAGCCTGGATATCTGCAAAATGGGGACGGTAGGCGCCGCGGGTATCAAGGCCGCCCAGAAGGATGGCATTTGACCGGTAGCGGGCCCCGGCGATGAACCAGAACCTGTTGTCATTGCTGCGGGCCCCGGCATGCACCGATGAGGTGAGCAGACTCAGCGAGACCGATCCCTCACGGGATTCAGGCTCCCGGTAAGTTATGTCAAGCACTGACGACATGCGGTCACCGTAGGCAGCGCTGAATCCTCCCGGAGAGAAATTTACCGAGGCAGTGAGATCGGGATTGATCCTGCTAAGCCCTTCCTGCTGACCGGTACGGAGGAGATACGGACGGTAAATCTCAACGTCATTAAGGTAGACAAGGTTTTCGTCGTAGCTGCCACCCCTGACTGAATAGCCTGAGCTCAGCTCACTGAAGGCGCTGACTCCCGGCAGGGTGGCAACCGCTGATTCCACTCCTCCGCTTACCGATGGTATAACTGCACCTGCCACAGCAGGTATGCCTATCACCGTGACATTGTCAGGACGGCTGGCTCTTACCTCAACACCCTCGATGATTGTCGTTGCAGGGATGAGTACCACACGAATGCCATCAAGGGTGCCATCTGCCTTCAGGGTGACAGTGTCAGCGCTGTATCCGACACACGAGAAGATAACCGTCAGGCTCTCAGATTCTCCCGGGGTGAAGGCAAGCCGGAACGAACCGTCATTTCCGCATAATGTTCCCCTTTCCACGGAAGGAATGAATACCGTAGCACCTGCAACCGCCACACCTGCAGTATCTGTGACAATGCCGGAGATGACTTTCTCCTGTCCGTTAAGGAAGCCGGCGGGGATGATTGAGAGGAATAAGGATACTGTAAGCAGTCTTATGGCTGAAGACCTGACCATCAGTCACTCTTTTTTTTCTTGCGGCTTTTGTGCTTCTTAACCTTGACGGCCTTTGAGGGTTCGTTCTTCAGCATTCCGCTTTTGACTCCCTGGACAAACTTCTGCCAGGCAAATGGATTGAGCAGGTTGTTTGCGGGAGATTGGCCCCTGGTGTAGAGCTGGTCAGACATTTGCTGCATGGTGTAGTGGTATGCCTCCCCGGGTGTGGGGCGCATGTCACTCCAGATCTGCTGCTGGACCATGGCAAGGTTATATTCCATGTTCTCCATCAGGGGGTCCCTGGGTTTATCTTCGAGAACAGCCCTCTTGAACTCTGAATAGGTCTTCCACGGAAGGACCAGTACCTCTCCGATCTGGATTGTATCGGTGACCATTATCACATCTGTTATGTAATGGTCGCCTGTGGCAGTTACGGGGATGGTCAGCAGTGTCGGTTTATAGCCAATGGAGCTGAAGAATACAGTGTCACCGGGAGCGCTTATAATGGAGAAGATACCCCGGTGATCACTTGCAGCTCCCCGGCGCAGGTGCTTCGAATATATGCTTACATCAGGAACAATGAATCCCCTTTCATCTGCAGTCATGCCGTCGATCTGGATATATTTTCTCTCTCCGGTCTGGGCACCCAGCCACGGGAACGAGAACAACAGCATGATGCAAATCACCAAAAACTTCTTCAAAGACAGATAATTTTGTGATGTAAAGTAAACAATAATGACATTTACTTCTTGATTTTAACTTAACTTTAATCATCTTTACTGTCACCGTAACCGTAAACAAACTAAAGCTAAATAATTATGCATAAACTCTTATTGCTTGGAGATGAGGCTATTGCGCAGGCTGCCCTGGATGCAGGCCTGAGCGGAATGTATGCTTATCCGGGTACTCCGTCAACTGAGATTATGGAGTACATCCAGGCTTCGCCGCAGGCTGCTGCGGACGGTGTTCACCGTGAATGGTCGTCAAATGAGAAGACAGCCATGGAGGCTGCCCTGGGGATGTCATATGCAGGCAAGAGGGCGATGGTTGCAATGAAGCATGTAGGGTTGAATGTGGCGGCTGATGCGTTCATCAACTCGGCGGTGACGGGAGTCAACGGCGGGCTGGTGGTTGTATCAGCAGATGATCCGTCAATGCATTCATCCCAGAATGAGCAGGACTCGCGCTTTTATGGCAAGTTTGCCCTGGTTCCGGTAATGGAGCCGCGTAACCAGCAGGAGGCCTATGACATGATCTTTGAAGCCTTTGCCCTCTCGGAGAAGTACAGGCTTCCTGTGTTGTTCAGGATTACAACCAGGCTGGCACATTCAAGGTCATCTGTTGCACGGAGGGAAAAGATTGCTCAGAACAGTGTTGCCCTGCCTTCGAATCCGCGGCAGTTTGTGCTTCTTCCAGCGATAGCCAGGAAGCAGTACAGGGCTCTTACAGCGGTTTATGAGAAACTGCGCACTGACGATGCTGTTGACGGGCTCAACAGGCTGAAATCCGGAAACGGCAGGGGCACAGGGGTCATTACCTGCGGGATTGCTTACAATTACCTGATGGAAAACATTGCTGACCGAGCAGGAGATTATCACGTTCTATCAGTGGGTGCTTATCCCCTCAAAAGGGAAAAGGTTGCAGCATTGGTGGAAAACTGTGACAGGGTTCTTGTGCTGGAAGAGGGTTATCCGATAATCGAGGAGCAGCTAAGGGGTCTTCTTGACCGTGACGTCAAAGTTCTGGGCAGGATGGACGGTACGGTACCCCGCGACGGGGAGCTTAATCCGTCAATTGTTGCCAGTGCCCTGGGTCTCAGGGCCGGTCAGGGCAGGGAGGTTCCCTCGCTGGTGCGTCAGCGTCCCCCGTCGTTCTGCAAGGGCTGCGGACATGCCGACCTGTACCAGGCGTTGTCAGAGGTAATGGCAGAAGCCGGGCCCGGACGCGTCTTTTCAGATATCGGCTGTTATACCCTCGGCGCCCTGCCACCATACAACATGGTCAATTCGTGTGTTGATATGGGAGCCTCGGTGACAATGGCAATCGGAGCTGCAGATGCCGGTCTGTTTCCGGCAGTGGCCGTGATAGGTGACTCCACATTTACCCATTCAGGCATGACAGGACTGCTTGATGCGGTGATCAAGAATTCACCGGTAACACTGATTATCTCTGACAACTCCACCACCGGGATGACCGGGGGGCAGAAATCGCAGGCCACTGACAGGCTTGAGAGCATCTGCCTGGGACTGGGTGTTGATCCTGATCACCTGAAGGTGATAGTGCCTCTGAGAAAGAATCATGAGGAGAACAAAGCCGTTATCCGCGCTGAACTCAATTATCACGGTATCTCGGTGATACTGGCAAGACGGGAGTGCATCCAGACGGCATCACGCAACAAAAAGGCCGAAGCGGCTGAGAAAAACAAATCAAGGGAATGATATGAAATGTGATATTATACTTGCAGGAGTGGGAGGACAGGGTATTCTCTCCATTGCAGCCACGATAGGGCTTGCAGCCGTTGAACAGAACCTCTTCCTCAAGCAGGCGGAGGTACATGGTATGAGCCAGCGCGGGGGCGACGTGCAGTCGCACCTGCGTCTCTCCGACAGCGAGATTTTTTCAGATCTTATACCGCACGGAGGTGCAGATCTCATCATAAGTGTTGAACCCATGGAGGCACTTCGTTATCTGCCATGGCTCTCAGAGAGCGGATGGCTGGTTACCAATTCGGTTCCCTTCGTGAATATCTCCGATTACCCGGAGGTAGGAGAGGTGCTGGCTGAACTTAACAGGGCGGGTAACACCATTGTGCTTGATGCAGACGGCATTGCACGTGACCTGGGATCAGCCAGATCAGGCAACATGGTCATCCTGGGTGCTGCTTCGTCATTCATCTCGATGCCCTTCACGGCGCTCGAAGATGCGGTCAGGAAGATGTTCGGCCGCAAGGGAGAAGAGGTTGTTGAGGTCAATCTGAAGGCACTGCGTGCCGGGAGGGATGCGGCAGCTGCCAGGTGACGCGTGCACCTGCCTGCAGATAGAAAAGGCAACCAGGCAAACAGGCCCCGGCGCTTTGCCGGGGCCTTCCGGCGAGACACCCTCTCCACACTCTCTCCCCCCTCCATGAATGGCTTTGATCTGGTAACAAATCCCGGACGGCCTCACTTCATTCCGGTCTTGCGCCCGGGATAAAGCGAAGCGCCTGATTCACTTCATCCTGACCCTGCTGCCCCGGTGGGTGGAAGCCCCGGCCTCAACCGGTTCATCAGCCAGCCCTGCTGCCGGATCATCGGCCATGTCCTCCCCTGGCTCGTCACCGATCAGTCCTCTCGGCCTGGCTCCGGAACCAAGCATTACCATGTCCGAGGCCACGATTTCCGTAACATTCCTCTGGATTCCGTTTTTGTCAGTATAGGAGCGATAGCTTATGCGCCCCTCGATGCATACTTCCTTACCCTTTGTGAGATACTTCGAGGTAAGCTCGGCAAGACCGTTCCATACCACGATACTGTGCCAGGTGGTCTCATCGATCTTTGCACCTTCAGAGTTTTTGTAGCTCTCATTGGTGGCGAGGTTGAAGCGGGCAACCTTCTTTCCGCTCTCAAGCGTTTTGATTTCCGGATCCTGTCCCAGGCGACCGATCAGCTGAACTTTGTTTCTCAATGCATTCATGACATTCGTTTTTAGTTAATAAAGCTGTTAACGATACAAATGTGCACCCTCGCCGGCATTTGATCCGGTTGTTAATCACTTCTATACATTTAGCAGTCGTTTATATCCGTTTGTAAACGGGTTACAGAATAGTAATCAGAATGATGTGCAGTTTTCAGTATGCCCGTTCCACGGAATTATTTTACCTTTATGAAAACATTCTCGCTGTGGAAAGGGTATGTCTTGACTGCGGAGCCAGGCTCCACGGACGGTCTGATAAGAAATTTTGTTCTGACCAGTGCCGGAACAACTACAACAACCGTCTCAACCGTGATCAGAACAACTACGTGCGCAATGTGCATGCGCAGCTCAGGCGGAACAGGAAAATCCTGTCAGATCTCTACGGGGACGGTCATCACCGCATTCACCGTGATGCACTTATAGCCCAGGGCTACAATTTCACCTTCTTTACGCATCTTGTCGAAACCAGGGAGGGTTTACGCTGGTCTTACTGTTTTGAATTTGGATTCAGGGAGTCTGATGAGGGATACCTTGAGCTGATAAAAAGCAGTGTTTACCTGGAGGCAATCATTGATGAGGAGGAGGTCTGAAAAAGCGTTGTGATATATCTCAGACGCCCATTATTTATGCTGCCGGTGATTATGTGGCATGTACCTTCAACAGCTCCGGGACAGGCCGCTTCCCGGAGCCGGGTACTCCGGCCCGGAGTGAACAATAAGGATTTATTTCTGTTCTTCTTCAAATCCTTAAAATCTGCACTATGAAATCAAGTCAAAACTTTTTGATGGTAGTCTTTCTATTATCATCAGCACTCTCATCAGGTCAGGACAATCCTGAATACAGGCTGCGGCTTGACATTCCTTTGATTGACCTGCCACAGAACATTGACCTGCCATACAGGTATCCATCCATGAACCAGGCACTTGAATTCTCCTCCGGCATGTATGACCTCGCATACTGGGGAATTGATGAACTCGGAGATGCAATTTTCACTTCCAGGTCAAAGCCGGAAACAAGATTCGGCAGGTTTACCAATAGTGCATTCAAGTATGCTCTGGGACTTGGATTTTCAAAATATGGCAGTGAACTTCCGATTCCGCTCGGAGTATGGGCTCATGAGGAATATCACCGGGCTGTCCTCGGCACCAGCGGAGTCTCTTCGAAGAACGGTAACTGGTTCCTCAGCCGCTGGGACGGGACTGTTTACGGGATTTCGGATATGACTCTGCAGGACCTGAAGACCACCGGAATTATTAACCTGCTCTACTCTTATGTCGCCGGAGTGCAATATGAAATCAATCTGAATGAACGGATTGCCATCAGTGAATTCTATTTCGAAAGGTCTTTGCCCAAAGCCTCTTTGTTATTATACAATGCCTGGTATGTGTATAATTACTTCAGATTCTCTGCAAGTCCGGCCAGCGACTCTGTAAAAGTGCTGGCTCCGCCACATGAGAACACCAATCCTGCTGAGAGGGATTATGCAGGGGCTGACCTTAATGCCTGGATACACGACATGTTCAATCCCGGCCTGCCTTATACTGAAAGAGATCCGTTCCCCGGAGGTGAAGGGGTAAACAGGCGAATCGGCTTTTCTGATCTCTCGTCCGAAGGGCAGGATTATCTTACCAGGCAGAAGGACCTTTCCCTTCTTAATTTTCTTAATCCCGGCATATTCTTTATCGACAGAATTAAGTTCAGTGAGGGTTTCTCATTCAATTTCTTCACCCAGTATTCACCCACTCATTTTGGCAATGACATTGCACTCTTTGTTCCGGTCAGGTTCAGAAGATT
>Ga0209099_1000196_pt1 | contig 69674 bp, 63 predicted proteins | sample AD_JPNHW2_MetaG_FD_184430 | JGI IMG/M metagenome (GOLD analysis project Ga0209099, IMG submission 184430) | Active sludge microbial communities of municipal wastewater-treating anaerobic digesters from Japan - AD_JPNHW2_MetaG (SPAdes) (version 2) | ecosystem: Engineered > Bioreactor > Anaerobic...
ATGAGGACGCCACGGAAAAATCCAAAGACCTGGTCAGAGCAGCCGTTCAAAGAGTCGCTTATCAACGGGCGCTTGAAAAACAAAAGGTTCCGGTGAACCCCGATGTGCTGATCGTTGGCGGCGGCATCGCGGGCATCAGCGCTGCCCTCACACTGGCAAATGCAGGCAAAAAAGTTTATCTGGTTGAGAAAGATCCTACCATTGGCGGCCATATGGCAGCTTTTGACAAGACATTCCCGACACTCGATTGTGCCGCCTGTATCCTTACACCAAAAATGTCTTCCGTAAAAAAACATCCCAATATCACCCTTTGGACTTATTCTGAAGTTACACAAGTGAGCGGATTTGTCGGGAATTATAAAGTTCAGGTTACGCGAAAACCCCGTTATGTAGATGAAAATCTGTGTGTGGGATGCCTGTTATGTGTTGAAAAATGTATTTTTAAAGAAGGCAAGTTCCCCGATGAGTTCAACCAGGGCCTGAGCAAACGCAAACCGGTATATGTTCCTTTTCCTCAGGCTACACCACTGGTTGCCGTTATTGATGATAAAACGTGTATACATTTTAAAACAGGTAAGTGTAAACAGGAATGTAAACAAGCCTGCGACCGGAATGCCATCGACTTTGACCAGAAACCCGAAGTAAAAGAAATTGAAGTCGGTTCGGTAATACTTACCACCGGTTTTAAAGCCTTTGATGCAAAGAAAGTTCCTTATTATGGTTATGGCAAATACCCCAATGTCTTTACCTCACTTGAGATAGAACGTATGGTGAACGCCTCCGGGCCCACCGAAGGCCATGTACTCACCCGTGATGGCAAAGCGCCTAAGAGTGTCGGTATCATCCATTGTGTCGGCTCCAGGGATGAAAAGACCAATAAATGGTGTTCGCGCGTATGCTGCATGTATTCGCTCAAGCTGGCTCACCTGATTAAAGAACATACCGGCGCTGATGTATACAATTTTTATATTGACATGCGCACACCGGGCAAGGGCTACGAAGAGTTTTACGACAAATTGTTGCACGAAGATGTTCATTTCATCCGGGGCAGGGTTTCCGAAGTCAGCGACTGGGCCACAACACCCGAAGAAGAAGGCAAACTGATCATCCGTGCGGAAGATACGTTGATCGGTGTTGTCCGAAGGGTGCCCGTTGACATTGTAGTGCTGGCTGTCGGCATGGAGCCGAAAGACAATGCACAGGATGTCCGGAAAATGTTTAACATCTCATGCTCCTCTGAAGGGTTCTTTTTGGAACGCCACCCGAAACTTGCCCCTGTCCATACGTTTACCGATGGTGTGTTCATAGCAGGCGCCTGCCAGGGCCCAAAAGATATCCCGGACAGTGTAGCACAGGCCGGAGCCGCTGCAGCTGAAGCGCTGGCCCTTATCGACAGCGGCCACGTTGAACTCGAACCGAATACGGCCTATATTCTGGAAGAAACCTGCTCAGGCTGCAAATCCTGCCTGAACATTTGTCCCTACACCGCCATCACTTTTGACACAACCAAAAATAAATCTTCAATCAATGTGGCGCTGTGCAAAGGCTGCGGAACCTGTGTGGCTGCATGCCCTTCGGGCGCCATCCGGCAAAACCTGTTTGAAGATGTTGAGATCTATAATGAAATCAAAGGAATTTTTGTTGAATAATCTTATACAATTATAAAAATGGAAGAAGTGAACAACAACCCGGCTGCTCCATCAGCAAAAGCCTGGAAACCAAAGATACTGGCCATCTTTTGCAATTGGTGCACCTACACGGCTTCAGACCTGGCAGGTGTGTCGCGTTTGAAATATCCGGCAACAACCCGCGTACTGCGCGTGATGTGTTCCGGACGTATCGACCCGCAATTTATTTTAACGGCGTTCAGCGAAGGTGCCGATGCCATATTGATTGGCGGGTGCCATCCGGGCGACTGCCATTATGCAACCGGAAATTATAAATGCCTCCGGCGTTTTCACCTGCTGCAGAAATACATGAAGCAGATGAATATAGAGCCTGAAAGGCTGCGCCTTGAATGGATCAGCGCGAGTGAAGGCAAACGCCTGGCCGAGGTAGTGGGAGAAATGAGCGAGACGATACAGAACCTAGGCCCGAATAAAGTAAAACAACAAGTTTCACATATTGAAAAATAGGGAGGCAACATGGCTGAAGAACATAAACCAAAATTAAAAATGGCTGTATATTGGGGCGCAGCCTGTGGCGGTTGTTGCGTATCGGTGCTTGATGTGCATGAAACCTTGCTCACCGTTATTCAACACGCTGATCTTGTATTCTGGCCCATTGCCCTTGATACCAAATATTCCGACGTGGATGCGATGGAAGATAAATCCATTGACATCACCTTATTTAACGGCGCGGTCCGAAACAGCGAAAATGAACACATGGCGCATGTCTTGCGGGCAAAATCAAAACTCCTTATCGCTTATGGATCATGTGCACACATGGGAGGAATACCCGGTTTGGCAAACTTTTTTTCTAAAGAAGAGATATTAAAACGTGCTTTTGATGAGACACCATCAACAGAAAATCCTGATAAAGTAAGGCCGCAGCTTGAATATAACGTGCCTGAAGGAACACTTACTCTCCCGAAATTTTATGAAGATGTCTACACACTAAATCAAATTGTGGATGTTGATTATTTTATCCCGGGTTGTCCACCTCAGACAGAGCGGCTTGTTGAAGTGTTTCTGGCGATAGTCAACGGCACAGAACTGCCTCCGAAAGGATCCGTGATAGGCGTTGCAGAACACGCACAGTGTGAAGAATGCAAACGCATAAGATCTGATAACCGTTCTATTAACCGGTTTTACAGGCCGTGGGAAATTGAAGACGATGGCGTAAGTTGCTTTATCGACCAGGGCGTTATCTGTCTGGGGCCTGCCACCATCAGCGGATGCGGTGTCCGTTGCGTGAAAGGAAACGCACCATGCCGAGGTTGTTATGGGCCTATGTCCGATGTGGTTGATATGGGCGCTAAGATTCTTTCCACCATGGCGACGATGATAAATTCCGAAGATGAAAATGAAATCATCAAAGTAATTGATAAAATTGACGATCCCGCAGGATTATTTTACCGTTTCAGCTTACCGGCTTCAAAAATCAGGAGGAAAATCCAATGACAAGATATTCGATAGACCCGATAACCCGTCTGGAGGGACATGGAAAAATTGAAATATTCACGAACGACGACGGCGAAGTGGAAAATGTCTATTTTCAGGTTCCCGAATTGCGTGGCTTTGAAAAGTTCGTTGAAGGCAGGCCGGTAGAGGAAGTTCCGCAGATCGTAACCAAGATCTGCGGTGTTTGTCCCGGCTGTCATCACATGGCTTCAGGTAAAGCGGTTGATGCCGTTTTTGGTGTAGAGCCAACCAATACTGCCAAGATGATACGCGAGCTGTTTTATATGGCTCATTTTGTACACAGCCATATTGCACATTTCTATGCGCTCGGCGCTCCCGACTTTGTAGTTGGGCCTGGCGCCCCCAAGGCAGAACGTAACGTGCTGGGCGTTATTAATAAAGTCGGTGTTGAAATCGGTACGGAAGTGCTCAAACAACGCAGGATAGCACAGGAAATTCAGGCGCTGATCGGCGGCCACCAGACGCACGTGGTGATGAATGTCCCCGGTGGCGTGAGAAAAGGAATCAAGGAGGATGAACGACTTGACATTGTTGCGAAATCTAAAGGTTTTGTTGAATTTGCAAAGTTCTCAATGAAAATATTCAACGATGTGGTGCTCGCAAACAAAGATTACGTAGATATTATTGTCAACGGCCCTTACAGTCTGAAGATACATTCCATGGGACTGGTTGATGCCAACAACAAAGTGAATTTTTATGACGGCAAAGTGCGCGTTGTGGATACCACCGGAAAAGAATTGCTCACCTATAAACCCAACGAGTACCTGGAGAACATTGCCGAACGTGTGGAACCCTGGTCATACCTGAAGTTCCCCTACCTGAAAAAAGTAGGATGGAAAGGCTTTGTTGAAGGACAGGATTCCGGCGTTTATCATGCAACGCCCTTGTCACGTTTGAATGCTTCCGACGGCATGGCTACACCGGTGGCACAGGAAGAATATGAACGCATGTATTCCGTTCTCGGCGGCAAACCGGTGAACAACACGCTGGCTATGCATTGGGCGCGCCTGGTTGAATTGATTTATGCAGCAGAACATTGCCTTGAGCTGGCTGAAAACAAGGAAATCACCGGCACAGACCTGAGAAATAAAATGTACCAGACACCCAAAGAAGGCGTTGGCATCGTCGAAGCACAGCGGGGAACACTCACGCATCATTATCAGACCGATGATCGTGGTTTGGTAACCAAGGCCAACCTGATCGTGGGGACAACCAACAACCATGCGCCTATCAGTATGTCGATCAAAAAAGCCGCGCAGGGAATTATTAAAAAAGGGGTGAAGGTTGATGACGGGATACTGAACATGGTCGAGATGGCTTTCCGTGCTTACGATCCTTGTTTTTCCTGTGCCACGCACAGCTTACCCGGGAAGATGCCGATGATCTTAAATATCAGGAAGGCCGATGGAGACATTATTCAGACAATTAAAAGGGATTGAGGGAATTGTTAAACATGCTCATGGCTCCGTCGCGGCGGATGGCTCATGGCTTGTGTCAAATATTAATACTTGATGAATAAACATACACTGATCCTTGGACTTGGAAATGACATCCTGATGGATGATGGAATAGGTATCCGGCTCTGCAAGAAAATGCAGCATTATTTTTCGGAAGAATCTGTAACTTTTGATACCGTCAGCCTTGGAGGGCTTGAAATACTTGAATTTATACAAGGGTACAACAACGTAATTTTTATTGATGCCATTAAAACTTCGGACGGAATACCCGGAACGGTTTATTATTTCACTCCCGCTGATTTCAAGGAAACATCCAATTTGTCGAACCTCCATGATGTTTCGTTTTTGACAGCGCTTGAAATAGGGAAAAAACTAAATATGGAGGTTCCTGAACATCTTCATATCATTGCCATTGAGATTGTTGAAGACCTGACTTTTGGTGAGGATTTTACTCCTGAGGTACAGGAGAAATATCCGGAAATTGTGGTGCAGGTAAGGGATTTGGTTGATAAAATAGTAAAGTAATCTGGTGATTAACTTGTTTTATTTATCCATTCATAATATATTTGTCGAAAATATTTGCAAATGGTTACTCACGGTTGTAAACGGTTGTAGGTGGATTGCGACCGAGCCATGAGCAATAATTTATCAAGCTAGAACATCTCATGATTAAAAACATTTTATTAGTTGGAATGGGTGGTTTTGTTGGAAGTGTTGCACGATACTTCCTGTCAAAACTTAATCTTTATATCGACTTCTTTGCCATACCCATAGGAACACTTAGCGTAAATATTATTGGAAGTTTTGTTATTGGCCTGTTAACAGGAATCGCTGAGAAAAGTACCATCCTCACCCCGGATTTAAGGTTGTTGCTCATGGTCGGGATTTGTGGCGGCTTCACCACATTTTCAACGTTTACCAATGAAAATTTAATGCTGATGCATAACGGACAATTTCTCTCAGTTTTTTTATACACAGGCTTGAGTATCATTTTAGGTTTTTTAGCTGTTTATTTAGGTTACGCAACTTCAAATTTATAACAACATGGAAACTAAGGATCATAGCGTTTTAAAGATATACGTAAGCACAACGGATAAAGTAGGTATGAAATTGCTATATGAATACATCGTATTTTCAGCCAGGGAGAAAGGTATTTCAGGCGTAACCGTTTACCGCGGAATAATGGGCTGCGGATTAAGCAGCCGCCATGTAGATTCTTCAAAATTCTGGGAATTGACAGAGAAACTGCCCGTAGTGATTGAAATGGTTGATAAAACCGAAGTTCTTGATGATTTTTACAGGCAGATTGAACCTGAACTTATTAAAATGCCCAAAGGTTGTCTGGTTTCCATGGAGCCCATCACGGTTAAATTATTAAAGCCAGGGAATAAATAAAAATCATATAGGAAACAGTCTTTAGTGACAGATTGACTGCCAACATGCAACGCGCTGACAGTCAAACCGCCACTTGCTCATTAATAAAATAAAAAAGATTTTCAAGATACATTTTGAAAAGAATAAATTTATTTAAAATGGGGGTTGCAGGATTATTCCGTAATTTTGCATTTCTTTTTGGAAAATCCATGAACTACCTCAGCGTCGAAAACCTGTCGAAAACCTATGGCGAAAAACTCCTGTTTGAAAAAGTTACTTTCGGTATCGACAAAGGCGATAAAGTAGCGCTGATAGCCCGCAACGGCACCGGCAAAACCACCCTGCTCAATATCATTACCGGCATCGAAATACCCGACACCGGCCAGGTGATTCTCCGTAACGATATCCGGGTGTCGTACCTTTCGCAAAATCCGGTTTTTGAGGAAAAGCTTTCGGTGCTCAACGCCATCCTGAATTCCGACAATGAAATTGTCAATGCGATAAAAAATTACGAATCCATCATTGACAGCCTGCATATTCAGAATCCTGACGAAAAAGAAAGCATGCGCGGTCTGAACAGGCAGCTCGAAGACGCCATTCATACAATGGACAGCCTCCATGCCTGGGATTTTGAAACTCGCGTAAAAGAGGTACTGTCGCGGCTAAAGATTGCCGATATAAACCAGCCGGTGCACGAGCTTTCAGGAGGTCAGCGCAAACGTCTGGCGCTGGCCAAAGTGCTTCTCGAAGATGCCGATCTGATGATACTCGACGAACCGACCAACCACCTCGACATCGAAATGATAGAATGGCTCGAGGAATATTTATCCAAACAAAATCTCAGCATCATTCTGGTTACTCACGACCGTTATTTTCTTGATAATGTTTGCGAAACGATTATGGAACTGGAAACAGGGGGCATGTATTTTTACAGGGGGAAATATTCCTACTACTTAGAGAAAAAACAGGAACGGCTCGAAAACGAAAAGGCTGAGCAGGAGCGGGCTGTGAACCTGTATCGCAAAGAGCTTGACTGGATGCGCCGTATGCCGCAGGCACGCACCACCAAGTCCAAGGCTCGCCAGGATGCTTTTTACGGCCTGGAAGAAAAGGCTCACAAACGTTTGAACAACGACCAGCTGGAATTGCAGGTCACCGAGGTACGTATCGGAGGCAAGGTCCTTGAAATGCACAATGTGTGTAAATCCTTCGGGGATTTTGTGGCTGTGGACGATTTTTCATATACATTTAAAAAAGGCGAACGCATCGGTATCTGCGGAAAAAACGGAGTCGGAAAAACAACGCTGATCAATATGATTACCGGTAATATCAGGCAGGACAAGGGAAAGATATCGTTGGGTCAGACCATAGTACTGGGTTATTTTACGCAGGAGCCGGCACTTATCAGGGAAGACCTCCGTGTGCTGGATGCCGTAAAAGAAGTGGCGGAATATGTGAGAATGGGAAAAATTGAACTTTCGGCTTCCCAGTTTTTATATCGTTTCGGCTTTTCGCACAACGTGCAGTATAACTATGTGGCTTCACTCAGCGGTGGTGAAAGGCGAAGGCTGCAATTGCTGATGGTGCTGATAAAAAGCCCCAATTTCCTGATATTGGATGAACCGACCAACGACCTGGATATTCAGACGCTTAATGCCCTCGAGGATTTTCTGACCGACTTCAAGGGCTGTCTGATCATGATTTCGCACGACCGTTATTTTCTTGATAATCTTACCGACCACCTGTTCGTTTTTGAAGGAGAGGGAAAAGTAAAAGATTTTCCGGGCAATTATACGGACTATGCGTTGCAGAAAAAAAAGCTGGAACTATTGCAGAAACGCAATGTAAAACCCAAGGAAAAACCCGAAAAACCTGTTGTTGCCGAAGATCTTCCCAGAAAGCTGACTTACAAAGAAGCCCGTGAGTTAGAGGCGCTGGAAAAAGAGATCAGCCTGCTGGAATCTGAGAAAAGTGTTTTGCTTGAGAAGCTGAACGGGGGAGAGGGCAGCGCTGAAGAATTTGCCCAATACGGCAAACGTTACAACGAAATTGAAAAACTGCTCGAAGAAAAAACTGACCGTTGGCTGGAATTGTCGGAGCTTCCTGAAAAGTAAGCCGGATGCACTGATTATATCTGTCAGACTGAGCCCGTGTTCTGGTACTATCTATTTTTTCGAAATTTTTTGAACAAGGTGTCGAAGGCTGACCATGTAATTTTTCAGCATTGTTGCCCTTTATCTGCAATATCCCGCGTTGAAAGTATCGGCTGGGAAATTATGAATCAGACCTTGTGCCGTAGGCACAAAATATTGGTAAAAATAAATTAACGAGAGAAGGGGTGTGCCTTTAGGTACACAACGAATTATTCGCAGATTACAGTGCTTCTTTCCCTACAAAACTTTCGCGTTGAAAGTATCGCCTTTATTGATGTCTCCGGTAGTAAATCCTAATTTAAACCATTTTACCCTTTGTGCGGAAGTGCCGTGAGTAAAAGAGTCGGGGACCACATAGCCCTGGTTTTCCATCTGTATCTTGTCGTCGCCCACAGCGCCTGCGGCGTTTACGGCTTCATCAATATCGCCTTTTTCCAGTATGTTTTTCATCTTTTGTGCATGATGCGCCCATACGCCTGCAAGGAAATCAGCCTGAAGCTCCAGCCGCACCGAGAGGTCATTATATTCAGCTTCGCTGAGACGGCTACGCATGCCATGAACTTGATCCAGCGTACCTAAGAGGTTTTGTACGTGGTGTCCCACTTCATGGGCGATGATGTAGGCCTGTGCAAAGTCGCCCTGGGCGCCGAGTTTTTCCTGAAGTTCTTCAAGAAAACTCAGGTCGAGATAGACCTTGGAATCCCCTGAACAGTAAAAAGGGCCAACAGCCGCCTGAGCGTTGCCACAGGCAGATTGGACGGCTCCGGTGAACATCACCAGTTTGGGCATTTCGTATGTTTTACCCATGTTGTTAAACAGAGTGCCCCAGACATCCTCCGTATCTGCTAATACCACGCCGATAAAGCTGGCTAAGCTGTCCTGATGTGCCTGATCTTCCGCACTGAGTTGTTCCTGTTGTGCACCACCCGTCTGCTGCAGAGTATTTATCAACTGTGACGGATCCTTGGTGATAAAAAATGCAATAACCGCAATTACGATAGCACCAATTCCGCCAATGCCGGCTATTCCTTTGCCGCTGATGCCGCGGCGGTCTTCTACATTATCGCTTTGTCTTCTGCCTGACCATTTCATAAGGTTGATTTTTGTAATTAGAAACCAAATTTACAAAAACTTTCGTAAAACATATATGAAAAAATAAAAAGATTATACCGATAAAAAGCAGGTTTTTTCATATAGTTTCTTTTTTTTGTATTGGAATTGTCAGAAGTTCGATGAACGATAAAACCTTTATACCCAAGATAAAAAATTAGCTGGTATTATCAATTTTTTACGGAAAAATATTCTCAGATGCCTGCTCTATGGTATGCTTTTGAATCGCCCCAATCGCCGTAAGCCACTTCGCATCCGGCCATTTCAATGCGTTTTTCTATGCAGGAGCCACAGTCACTGGGTTCATCATTAAGACAGGGTTTGCCTTCGTACAGGTCGTAATTCTTTTTATATTGAACCGGAGTGATGTTAGGCATGATAACGTTAGCGCCTGCACGTAGCCCCTTTTCCCGTCCCATGGGGTCAAGCGTTTGCAATGCGGTGGTGGATGCGATATTTATTGAAGGCCTTAAAAGGCGCAGTATGGCGATCATTTTCAGGGACAGTTCAACTCTTTTTTCAGGTGGAAGAAGTTCGTCGCGGTATTTAAATAAAGGGGTTTCTGCATGTTCAATGTAAGGGCCCATGCCTATCATTACAACCCCGCAGTTGCGGATAAAGATCAGGTCGTTGGCGAGATCATCGAGTGTTTGAAAAGGAAGTCCGATCATCACGCCTGTTCCGGTCTGATAGCCTATATTTATCAATGTTTTCAATGCCTCCAGGCGGCGTTCATAGCTATGATTTTTATTGTCCGGATGCAGTTTTTTGTACAATCCCGGATTTGACGCTTCGATGCGCAGCAGGTATCGTTGTGCGCCCAGCTCGTACCAGGTGCGGTAAACTTCTTCTGACTGCTCCCCGCATGATAATGTGATCCTTAAACTGTTGTTTGTGGCATCATGGATCTTTTGTATCAGTTCGGATATATGGGCAATGAATTTTTTATCGCTTCTTTCGCCCGACTGGAGTACAATTGAGCCATAGCGGTTCTCACAGGCAAATTTTGCTGCTTCCAATACTTCATTATCATTAACCTCGTAACGGAACGCATTTTTGTTTCCTGCCCGGATGCCGCAGTAATAACAATTTTTTGAGCAGTGGTTTGAATATTCGATCAAGCCCCGCAGATAAACCTTGTTTCCGATGTGTGTATCACGGGTTTCGCGGGCTATTGCAAACAGATTGCTGATTTCCTCCCTGTCTTGAAGAGATAATAGGTGCTTTATCTGTTCAAAATCAACTTTGCCGTTAATAACCTTGTTCATCATTTTTTCGGATATAGTCTGCTTGCTGTGGAACGCTTGTTATTTATGATCGTTTAAGTGATTGTTGTCTAAAAAAAAAGGCTGCAGTGCCCGCTCAAAGATCCCGTTCATATAGGCTATGGCCATTCCGTAATTTGTTATGGAAACCGCATTATTTGTGAATGGTTTCAGTCTGTTCAGTATCTGTTTGCGGGTGAACATGCAGCCTCCGCATTGTATCAGTAGTGAATAATCAGTAAGGTTTTCCGGCACATCGGTCATTCCGGAAATTATAGTGAAATTTAGTTTTTTACCGGTAAATTTTTGCAGCCAGGCAGGTAGTTTTGTCCGCCCGATATCCTCGCAACTGATACGGTGAGTGCATGATTCCATGATCATGACGTTGTCGCCGTCCTTTAGCCGGGATATTTTTTCTGCACCTTTGATATAATTGTCAAAATCACCCTTCAATCTTGAAAATACGATACTGAAACTCGTCAGAGGCACATCTTCGGGAACGATGCCTTTTATATCGCCGAATGCCTGGCTGTCAGTAATGACGAGCCTGGGTGTTATATTACTTGTTTCAAAAAAATGTTTCAATTCGGTTTCACGAAGGACAATACAGATACAATGGTTATCTAGGACATCGCGGATTGCCATTTGCTGCGGCAGTATCATACGCCCTTCCGGGGCTTCAGAATCTATGGGTGTTACCAGAAGCACGTAGTCACCTTCACTGATAAGGTCGCCAATCAGCGAGCGGTTCACATACGATGTTTCCGGAATGTTTTTCTTCAGTGCATCAATAACCTCGTCCATGTTTACCGGACGAAGTGTACTGAAGTCGATAAGATCGGAACTTGTGTGATCTTTTATTTGTTGTCTTGTATTTACTGATAATGGTTGCAGGTCAGATTTGTTATGGACAATAATAAAAGGCAGCTCATGGGTTTTAAAATCGCGGATCAGGTTCAGTTCAAAAGTGCCGAATTGATTGTTTGCGATGATAAGAATGGCGCAATCGATGGTGGCAAGCACCTGTAATGTTTTTTTGACCCTTTTTTCACCTAATTCACCGGTATCGTCAATACCTGCCGTATCCACCATGATCACCGGTCCGATACCGAAAATCTCTATCGATTTTTTTACCGGATCCGTAGTTGTTCCGGATCGTTCTGAAACTATGGACACTTCCTGTCCCACAAGCGTGTTGATGAACGAGCTTTTTCCGTTGTTTCTCCGTCCGAAGATACCAATATGCGGTTTCTGATCTCTGCCTTTGTTCATTTTAGTATTTTCATTACAACTTTTCAATTTTCAATTATCAATTTTCAATTATCAATCCTTACTTATCAATCTGCCGTGCGGATCAACTCACAACTCCCAACTCACGACTCACGACTCACGACTCACGACTCACAACTCCCAACTCCCGACTCCCGACTCCCGACTCCAAACTCCCAACTATAAACTAAAAATATAAATCCCTCTTTCCGTTTTTAATTTCTTCTATTCTTTTTCTTACTTCCGCACCTTTTTCATTGAGGCCGGCAAGTTCTTTTTCAATCAGCGCCCAGCCTTTTTTGGCGGTCGTTTCATTGGCATAATCCACTAAATACTCCGCAAAGGTCAGTATGGCATTGGGTGTACAAAAACGTTTGATAAACCCGGGCACCGAAAATTCCATAAAATGCTCGCCGGTCCTTCCCAGGCGGTAACACGCCGTACAGAACGAGGGCAGCATTTGCTGATCAACCAGTTCGTTGATTACTTCGCTCAGGGTTCTGTCGTCATTAATTCTGAACTGGCCTTTGTTCAGATTCTGTTGGTGTTGTTCCACCTTTGCGTAGCTGCCAAGTTCGAGTTTGGTACCTCCGTCTATCTGCGATACCCCGAACTGCAGAAGCTCGTTGCGGACGCTAACCGGTTCGCGGGCTGTTAATATCATCCCGGTGTACGGCACAGCAAGACGAAGAATCGCTATCAGCTTTGCAAAATCTTCGTCATTCACAAAGTATTTATCGCCCATATTCAGCATGGAGGCGTCCTTGATGCGGGGAAAAGAAATGGTGTGCGGGCCGACGTTATAACATGCTTCCAGGTGGTTAGTATGTCTTACCAGGGCCAATACTTCAAATCTCCAGTCGTATAATCCGAACAGGGCGCCAATGCCGACATCATCAATACCGGCTTCCTGGGCGCGGTCAAGCGCGGTGAGCCTGTATCCGTAGTCGGCTTTTTTACCTCTTAAATGGTATGTTTTGTAAGCTTCAGGATGATAGGTTTCCTGAAAAATCTGGTATGTACCAATTTTTGCTTCTTTAATAATCCGGAATCCATCAATATCCAATGGTGCCGCGTTGATATTTACGCGTCTGATCTCGCCGTGGTCTTTTTTTACTGAATAGGCAATTTTTACCGTATGGGCTATGTATTCCGGGTTGTATTGGGCATGTTCGCCATAAACAAGTATCAGTCGTTTTTGTCCGTTATCTTCGAGCGTTTCAATTTCTTTTACGATTTCATCATCAGAAAGTGTTACCCGTTCGGCTTCTTTGTTGGAGGCCCTGAATCCGCAATACAAACAATTGTTTTCGCATTTGTTCCCAATATATAAGGGTGCAAACAGAACAATTCTGTTGCCGTATATATTTTTTTTCAGTGTCCGGGCACCTTCTTTTATTTCTTCAACTAATTCCGGATTGGTGGTATTGATGAGTACCGCTGTTTCTTCGAGGCTTAAACGTTTTTTTGACAGCGATTTTGCGATGACAGCCCTTACGGATTCCGGAGTCGGGACAGTATTTTTTATATAGCTGTCGATTTCCTCAGCGTCAATAAATGGCTGCATCGGGATATCGGGGATCTTGTATTTTTCAGGTGTGAATTTCATTTGGTGTCCTTTCTTATTGATCTGTTCGGCTAACCCCAGCCTCAGTGGGCGCACAAATTGCCTGTGTGGTGGCTTTTAGTGATCAGCAGTTTTTCGGAATCTCAACTACAAATGTGCTTCCAACGTCGGGCTTGCTGGTCACGGATATTTTCCCATGGTAATATTCTTCGACAGTTTTTTTCATGATAGAGAGTCCGAGCCCGCTACCGCTGATGCTTTTGGTCTTTTCATTTTTGATACGGACAAAATCCTGGAACAGCTTGGAAATATCTTCTTCGCTCATTCCTATGCCCGTATCGTTGACAGAAATTATTATTTTGCTGTCTTCCGATTTGATAGTGCAGTTTACCGTTCCGTTTTCCTTGTTGTATTTAACGGCATTCGAAATCAGGTTGTTGAAAATGATCTCAATTTCAGAATTATCCCCGTTCAGATAAATATGGGGTTCATCGGTGTCAAGGTAGATTTTAATATTTTTCTGAACGGCCATCGGCGTCATGGTGTCTATGGAAACTCTTGCCATCTGTACGAGATCGACTTTCAGGATTTCTCTTTTTTTCTTTCCGTTCTCCAGCCGGGTCAGGTCCAGCATGTCCATTATCAGTGAACGCATTCCTTTGATGCGCTCGAGAGACCGGTCTATCATGGTGGTATAGTCATCGAGGTTATTTCCAGCCTGCTTGTCCTGCATAATGCGCAGGTATCCTTCCACCGCGTTGATCGGTGATTTCAGTTCGTGGGACAATACGGATAAAAACTGAAACTGAACCTGTTTGCCTTCATCATTCATTTTTTTCGTCATCCGCTGCAGGTACAGGTGTTTGGTTATTCCTTCCATAGCTGTCTTGAGCTCCTGCGGAGTAAAAGGTTTCGGGACGAAGTTATAAGCCCCGTTATTGGTGGCTTTGATGGCAAGATCAAGGGAGGCATACGAAGTGATCATCATCACATTGGTATCAATTTTTTTCTGATTAATATGTTCCAGCACCTCGATGCCATGAATACCGGGAAGTTTATTATCGAGAAGAACGATATCAATGGGTGTGGTATCCAGATATTCCAATGCTTTTTCACCAGTGCCGACTTCTATTGTTTCAAAAGTAAATGCTTCATCAATAAAGGGAAAATCTACAGAATAATTCTGCAAAATCCGGACTATCCCTGAACGGATACCGTCTTCATCGTCAACAATCAATACCTTCAGCGTTGCCATTATTTTATTTTTTTACAGTTTTAATAAATTTTTGATCTGGACCTGGAGTTGGTCAAATCGCAAACCTTTTTCAAGATACAAGTCTGCTTTGATCCATTGTCGCTCTTCATCCGTATTCAGACCGAACATCATTCCTGTCTCGGCAGTTACAGCTGTGGCAATAATAACCGGGACATCGGGATATTTCTTTTTTATCTTATAGCTGAGAATAAATCCGCTGTCTTTGTTGTCCATCATCAGGTCGAAAATGGCCAGGTCGGGTTTGATTTTATTGATGAGGTCTTCTCCTTCTTTCTGGTTTTCGCCTGTAATCACATCAAAATTCATATTTTTCATGTGCATGGTCAATTGATTTAAGCTATCAATGTCATCATCAACAATTAAAACTACTTTTTTTTCTTTGGTTTCCATGATTCTTTATTTTATAATTTATGTCGGGGTATTTTAATTTTAAAGCAAGTGCCTGTAGGCCCTTTTGATGTATCTTGGTTGGTCTCAAGATTTATTTGTCCATTGTGCATTTTTACGATGCCGTAAATCAGCGGCAAACCAAGTCCTGTTCCTTTTCCGATAGGCTTAGTGGTGAAAAATGGCGTAAAAATTTTATCCAGGTTCTCTTTTGATATTCCCACGCCGGTGTCCGCAATACTGAATTCAACATCACCGTTTGATTCTGCCAAAGTGATGGTAAGTTTCCCGCCATCAGGCATGGCTTCTATGGCATTTTTTTCAATGTTGGTCATTACCTGCATCCATTGGTCGGTATCGATTTGAGCATATGGGTTGGTCAGCATGGATTGTACGTCAACAGTAATGTTTTCAGGAATAATAATTGAATCAAGGCTATGATGGGTAAAGTTGACGACATTTGTTTCCACGAGATTGACCTGGTTTTTGCGGGCAAAATTCAATAAGCCACCAACGATCTTTTTACATCGGTCGGCCTGTTCTGCAATCAGGATCAGATCTTTTTGAATGGGGCTGTCCGAGGGGGCCTCATCTTTCAGAATATTGCTGTACATTGTAATTATTCCAAGAGGGTTGTTGAGTTCGTGGGCAATCCCTGCTGACAGCTGGCCCATATTTGCAAGTTTTTCAGATTGTTTGAGTGATTGTTGTGCGTTGGCAAGCTTTTCATTTGACAGGTTTAGATCCTTAACTGAATTATGCAGTTTTTCGATGGTGTAGGGCAGGCACATCTCCGTTTCTGCATACCCTTCCACAATGGCAGTGGCATGTTCAAAGCATGTGTCATAACCGCAGGCTCCGCAATTCAGATGATCCTGAGGGCTTGTTTTGCCTAATTTTATAAGGGCTTCCGCAACGGCTTCTTCCGAAGGAGCAGGGATACGACGGTCGGCAGGAGTGAATTTCTGGGAAAAATCCAGATTTTTCACCTCGTTATATTCTTTTGCCCATAATGTATAATCCAGGTTTTCCAGTTTTTTTCTGACATAATTGCGGATGTCTGTTGTTTTTTTGAACATCTTTCCACTTATAGTCATTCCCGGGCCCATGATACAGCCCTCACAGCATAGCAGCTCCAGATGTTGTGATTTGTTAAGTTCCTGGTCAAATTCTTTGATAGCTTCCCTGAAATGCACCCTGCCGGAAGCAACAATAATGTTTTCATCACAGATGTCATCCGATTTGTTGATACTATGAAGTTTTCCGCGGGTAACAGGGAAAATAGAAGCTTTTCCCGCTAATGGCGGATCGAAATCCGAGGGGGTTACTTTATCCGGAGTGATACCTGACTTACTCAGCATCTTCCTTAATTCGATGAACGTGATGACCTGGTCTACCTCATTGGATTCTGCTTTTTTTGCGATACACGGGCCAATAAACACCGTTTTAAGGTCTTCGCCATATTTTTTCTTTATAACACGTACCATGGCTACCATGGGAGATACGATCGGTGCAAGATATTCGATAAGATCCGGATGATAATGCCGCACATAATAGGCTATTGCCGGGCAGTCAGAAGAAATGCTTTTTTTTGAGTTTTTATCGTCTATTAATTTTTTATATTCCTTTGAGACGATATCTGCGCCAAAACCAACTTCGACAACATAATCAAAACCCAGTTTACGTAACATCCCGATGAGCTTTTTATAATCTCCGATTTCTGAAAACTCGGCTGCAAAACTTGGCGCCATCAGGGCGACGGTTTTCTGTCCGTTGTTAAGATATTCGTACACAGGGGCCGTGGTATCAATAAAAACTTTTGCTTTCTGGCTGCAGACCTTTGAACAATTGCCACAGCCGATACAACGGGCAGAAATGACCTCGGCCTGCCCGTTGATGATTTTTATTGCTTTTACGGGGCATTCTCTGACGCAGGTATAGCATACCCTGCAGCGGTCTTTTACCGTATAAACCAGTTCGTTATTTATCAGATTCCCCATTGACCTGTTTTTATTAATGTGAATTATTCAAATTACAGAAGAACTTCGCGTTTCAAATACTTTGTATGTAATAGTTCATGACTTTTATGCTGCAGCGGCTCACCCAGGAAGTTAGCGTATAATTCAACAATTTCCGGGTTTTTATGCGAGACTTTCAATGATTCCCTGTCATCTATTTCATATAAAGAATTCATTCGAGCCTCGATAACTTCTTCGGTTATTCCAATACGTTGTCCTCCGCCTGCAATACACCCACCGGGGCATGTCATCACTTCTATAAAATGGAGGTCTTTCCTGCCATTCCTGATTTCTTCTATCAGTTTTCCTGCATTGGCCAGTCCACTTACAACAGCCACTCCTATCTCAAGGTCATTAATTTTAATACGTGCTTCTTTATGACCCTGAAGTCCGCGGACAGCATTTATTTTAAAATTTGTCAGCTCATTTCCGGTAAGTTGTTTATAGGCCGTTCTCAGAGCAGCTTCCATAACTCCGCCGGTAGCACCGAAAATTTTACCGGCCGAACTGCGGACACCCAGCGGTGAATCGGTCAGTTCCGGTTCTATGTTGTGCATATCGATGCCGTGAAGTTTTATTAACTCGATAAGTTCGCGGGTGGTCATTACGATGTCCACATCGTTTATTCCATCGCGGCCCATAGTATCGCGCTGGGCTTCAAATTTTTTGGCGGTACAGGGCATGATAGACACGGAGACAATATTTTTGGGTTCTATCTTAGCCTGTTGTGCAAAATAATTCTTAATAATGGCGCCGGTCATCTGCTGCGGTGATTTGCAGGTTGAAAGATTATCTAAAAAATCCGGAGCAAATTCTTCGGCATATTTCACCCAGGCAGGGCAACAACTGGTAAACATGGGCATGGTTTTACCCTTCACGATACGGTCGATCAGTTCAGCAGATTCCTCCATAATGGTAAGATCGGCTCCAAAGGTGGTATCAAACACATAGGCGAATCCCATCTTACGAAGGGCTGAATTCAGGATGCCGTTTATGTCCTGGCCAGGTTTCATTCCAAACTCCTCGGCCAGTGAAACTGAGATGGATGGTGCGTATTGAACAACAGCCACTTTATCTTTTTTGTGTAAAATTTCCTGAACTTCCGATGTCTGGTTTCTTTCCGAAAGAGCTCCTGTAGGGCACACCATGATACATTGCCCACAGTTGACACAACTGGATGTATTGAGGCCTTTTCCCATGGATGTACCTATGAGCGTTTTGCTGCCACGATTGATGTATTCGATACATGACACACCCATTACTTCTTCGCACACCCTTACGCAACGCCCGCAAAGAATACATTTTGCCGGGTCCCGGATGATGCTCAGGCTGGAATGATCCATTTTATGTTTATTCTTCATGCCATGAATACGGCGATCAACCACATGATATTCTTTTGCAAGGTGCTGCAGTTCGCAGTTGGCATTTCTCACGCAATAAAGGCAATCGTCGGGATGGTTCGACAGCAGCAGCTCAACAATGGTTTTGCGTGCTTCGAGAACACGGGGCGAACGGGTGTTGATTTTCATCCCGTCGCTGACAGGGTAAGAACAGGAGCTTACCAGTTTCGCATTGCCTTCAAGTTCTACCACGCACATACGGCAGGCCCCCGAAGGAATGAATTTTTTCATATGGCATAGTGTAGGCACTTTTATACCATTGCGGTTAAGCACTGTCAAAATAGTTTCGCCTTTTTCAGCGTTATAATTTTTTCCGTTTATTTCAATATTCAGACTCATAATATCCTAATTTTTAAATCATTTCAATAGCTTCAAATTTGCATGCTTCGTGGCAAGCGCCGCAGCCGATACATTTATCTTCCTGGATAAAATGCGGAGCCTTACGGGTTCCAATAATTGCTGAGGTGGGACATTTTTTTGAACAAACTGTACAGCCGGTACATTTATCTGTTAAAATACGGAATTTCCTCAGGTCGGTGCATTTTCCGGCAGGGCAGACTCTTTCAAAAACATGGGCTTCGTACTCATGCCTAAAATAACGAAGGGTGCTTAACACCGGATTTGGTGCCGTTTGTCCCAGGCCACAGAGCGATGTTTCTTTAATGACTTTTGCCAGTTTTTCGAGCTGTACAACACCCTGAAAGCGTTCCAGAGCATCTCTGTTGTCATTGGGTTTAGGTTTTGAGGTGATACTCTGAAGAGTTTCAAGCATGCGCTTTGTTCCCTCACGGCATGGAATACATTTTCCACAACTTTCACGCTGGATAAAATCCATAAAGAATTTGGCGATATCAACCATACAGGTATCTTCATCCATAACAACCAGGCCGCCTGATCCCATCATGGCCCCGACGGCTATCAGGTTCTGATAATCAACTTGTATATCAAGGTTTTCTTCGGTGATACAACCACCTGAAGGACCGCCAATCTGAACAGATTTGAACTTTTTATTATTTCTGATCCCGCCGGCAATTTCAAAAATGATCTGTCGAACGGTTGTTCCCATAGGGATCTCTACCAGGCCGGTATTTTTCACATTTCCTGATAAAGCAAAAACTTTGGTGCCCTTACTCTTTTCAGTTCCCACAGAACTGAACCATTCCCATCCTTTTTGAATAATATCAGGGACATTAGCGTATGTTTCTACATTATTTATAACTGATGGCTTTCCGAATAGACCTTTTTCTGCAGGAAAGGGTGGCCGGGGGCTTGGCATGCCTCTGTATCCTTCAATACTGTGCATCAAGGCTGTTTCTTCTCCGCAAACAAAAGCGCCGGCACCCATTTTTATTTTAATTTTCAAATCGAAACCCGTACCCAAAATTCCATGTCCTAATAATCCGTATTCTTCAGCCTGGCTGATCGCAATTTTCAGGCGCTCTATGGCTAATGGATATTCTGCCCTGATATAAATGTAAGCCACTGAAGCGCCAATGGCGTATGAACCGATCGCCAGCCCTTCGAGCAAGCGGTGAGGATCTCCTTCAATAACTGCCCTGTCCATAAAAGCACCGGGGTCTCCTTCATCAGCATTGCAGATCATATATTTCTGATCGCTTTGAGTTTTGTAAGCTAATCTCCATTTTAATCCGGTAGGGAACCCTCCACCGCCTCTGCCGCGCAAGCCGCTTTTTTCGATCGTTGTAATTACCTCATCGGATGAAAACTTTTTCAATACTTGTATTAAGCCCTGGTATCCGCCTCTGGCAATGTATTCCTCAATACTGACCGGGTTGATGATACCGCAATTCTGTAAGACTATTCGTTTTTGTTTTATAAAAAACGGGTGATCAGAAATTCTGGGAACATTATTCCATGGCTTATTTTCTTTGTTTTCAAATTGTCCGAGAGTTTTGAACCCATCAGTTATTCCGGCAAAAACAGCATCAAGTAATGTATCTACTTTATCAGCCGTTACATTTGAAAATGAAATGCGGCTTTTTTCAGGTATCTGAACGTCTACGATCGGCTCAGCCGTGCATAATCCAATGCAACCGACTTCAATAATGTCCGCATCAACTTTTTTATCTGTTAAATACTTAATAATGGCTGTTTTGGTTTTACCAGCCCCGGCGCCTAAGCCGCAGGTACCTGCCCCGATATAGATGATTGTTTTATTCTGCACTGTTTTTAAATCTTCGGCCTGTGGCATTTTCCCGGTTTCAAAACCTATGGTTAATTGCTGCAGATATTCCCGGGTAGTTATATTTGACTTTGTTTTCATTTTATTGTTCTTTTGCGCGGTAAGTATCAATGATATTTTTTATTGATTCGGCAGTTACATTAGCATGAAACTCACCATTAATATTGAGTACAGGTGCCAGGCCACACGCTCCTATGCAGGCAACAACTTCAATACTGAAAAGACCGTCGCGTGTTGTTTGTCCTGCTTTAATTTTAAGTTGTGATTCCAGTTCCTGCAGCACGGTAGCTGATCCCAGCACATGACATGCCGTGCCACGGCATACCATAATGTGGTATTTTCCTACCGGTTCAAAGCGGAATTGATTATAAAATGTAGCAACTCCATAAATCTTGCTGGTAGGAATTTTTAGTTTTTTTCCGGTTTTTACAATAGCTTCTTCTGACAAAAAACCTTCTTTTTCCTGTATTTCCTGTAATAGCGGGATCAATGTGTCTCTGCCGCCATTGTCGTAATTTGTTAGTATTTCATCTATTTTCGTTTTCATAACTATTTTATGGTGTTGCTACATTAAAAATTCATTTATTAAACACTTAGTATTCTTTTAATTTCCGGAACAACTTTTTTTGCATCGACAGGTTTTCTAATAAAGCCATCTACCGGGAACCAAATTGATTTACCGTCTTCGGACAGGTAGTCAATTCCTGCTTTTCCAGTAGTGATGTCTTTTACAAGAATGACATGCAGGTCTTTGAACCCAGGGTTCTTCCTGAATTCGCGTGCCATAGCTTGCACATCAGGTTTTGTAGTTGTTAATATATCGATGGAAGTCTGCATCAGCACCGGCATTTTGTGCAGTTCAGGATCATCGATGATCTCTTTTGCCAGCTCAAACCCTTCATATTGAGTGGTCATCATGACATCAAGGATAGCCAGATCGGGTTTTTCTTCCCTGATTTTTTTCATTCCTTCTTTTTTGTCATTTGCCGAGATTACTGTGTATCCTTCTTTTTTCAGGATAGTTTCAATGATAGTGATCACATCAATATCATCGTCAACGATTAAGATTTTTTTGGTTTCCATAACTTGTTTTTTTTATTTGTTAAACAATTTTTTTTGTGCCGGAATCAAACCGGCTTGAGGATTATTTATTATTTGAGTTAATAAATCATAGTTATCGCCGGATTTTGAAAGGTATCCATTGGCGCCGGCATTGAGCATCTTATTAATATAATCTTCTGTCTCATAGGAAGAAAAACCAATGATACAGAGCTTGGGGAAGATCGATTTTGCCTTTCTGGTCGCTTCAATACCATCAATCAGTGGCATTTTAACATCCATAAAAACAATATCAGCAGTAACCTTGGACAAAAGTTCCAGGAACTCTTCGCCGTTCGATGCTTCAGCAGTTACTTCCACTTCACCGATGTTGAGCAGGATAGTTTTTAATCCTTTGCGGAAATTTGCATCATTATCGACTATTATTACTCTGATCATTTTATTTTTTTTACGATGCAAAATTACGACAGAACTTTGGGGTACAAAAGAGTAAAATCCACATGAGGCAAAGCAGGTAAAAATACCTGCATACATTCGCTAATGATTTGTTTAGCAAGGATTATAACTTTTGCATATTGAAAATTATTCTTAAAATATTTTTTTTGACGATATTTTAATGTTCTGATTATTAATATTTTGAAAAAAATAAAAAATATAAAAAAAAAGAATAAAAAACTTGCCAGGTATTTTTACGGAGGTTGTATTACTCTTTTTGTCGACAAATTTTGGTATTTTGCAGAAAACTAAAGGTGGGCGAAATCTTTTTTAAGCTTTTATTAATCCGTTTTTTATTGCAAACATCACAAGATGTGGTGAGTTTTTGGCTCCGGTTTTTTCCAGCAGGTGGGCGCGATGGCCGTCGACTGTACGGGCACTGACACCAAGAAATTTTGAGATCTCCGCATTTGACATGCCCTTACAAATAAGCTCCAATACTTCTTGTTCGCGATCGGTGAGTTCAATGGATGCAAGCCTTGAAGCTGGCCTTTGCGTACGGTTCACGTTGCTCATGAACTCTTCTGAAAAATATGTTTCGCCCTGCATTACCTGCGTTATGGCGCGCTGTAGTTCATCCTTATTGGTTTTCTTTAACAGGAAACCATCAGCGCCGGCTTCGATCATCTGGTTGAAATAACTGATCTCTTCAAACATGGTGAGCGCAATAACTTTTACCTTTGGATATCTTTCAATGATTTTTTTTGTAGCCTCAATACCATCCATTACTGGCATACGAATATCCATCAGCACCAGATCTGCTTCATGGTTTTTTAAAATCTCAAAAAGCTCGTGTCCGTTCTGAGCTTCGCCAATTACTTTTACCTCGTCCAGTTCGTTAAGGATGATCCGCAGCCCTTTGCGGAAAATCTCATGGTCATCAGCTATGATTAATCGGATAATTTTCATAAAATCTATTTAATATACAATGTTACCAAAACCGTCATTCCTTCACCTTCTTTGCTTTTGATAAGAGATAAGCCGTTGATGCTTTTTACCTTGTTTACAATATTGTTCAGGCCTAAGCCTGTTGGCAGCAACATTTTTTTATCCACGTCAAAACCGATACCATCGTCTTTATAAAAAAGATTAATCTGATTCTCGTGGCTTTCCAAAAATATTTCAATATTGTGAGCCTGGGAATGTTTTAGTGTATTGTTTACCAGTTCCTTGATACTTTGAAACAAAACAGTTTCTTCAATTCGGGGCCCGGTGAGCTTGTATTGTGAAGTATCCAGTGAGATTTTTATTGACTTGGTGTTGTTGATATAATTGCAAAAGTCTTTGACAGCAGCAGGAAGACCAAAATCCTGAAGTATACTCGGCATAATATTATTAGAGATCTCCCGGGTGGAAACAATGGCTTTGTCAACGAGTTCGTCAACCGCCTGAATAGTCTCTGCCGGACTGATTTTATTAAAATTACCTTTTTTCAGCAGATCCGTATAGAGCTTGATAGTAGAAAGAAGCGGAGCTACCCCGTCGTGCAGGTCAGCTGCAAAACGCTTTCGTTCCCGTTCCTCAGTTTCGATAATGGCTGCAGCGATTTTTCGTTCTATCTCTCTGCGTTCGGTTCTGTCTCTTGCTATGCTTAGTATTGCTTTTCCTCCGAAATAGTCAATAACACGGCTGCTCATCTCCAAAAAAATAACATTCCCGTTCTTGGCAACATGCTCGGTTTCGTAAACATGATGACCATTTTTCAAAATAATTTCAATATTTTTCTGGACAAGGGGGATGTATTTCGGTGTTTTTATATCTGCAAAATTTTTCTTCATGAGTTCTTCCCTTGTATACCCAAGCTTTTTTATTGCTTCATCATTTACTTCAATGAAATTGCCATCATAATCTGCCAGGAATATTTCATCGCCGGTATTATCAAAAAGCAGTTTGAAGCGGTCCTCGGATTCAAGGCGGCTTTTTTCAACTTTTCTTAATTTTCTGAGCAGGTTGTCCATTTTGATAATTCCTGAAGTCAGGAGTACCGCAACAACAAAATCCAATATAAAATATATGGTTAGCAGGGTTGTACTATTATTTTCAAAATATAGATTATAGAGTTCCAGCAACAAAGCTATCGTCATAAAGAGCATCGCAAGGCCGATCAGTATCCATGATTTTTTGCCTTTTGCAATGGCAAGCATCCGGATTATTAAAACTATCGCCACAATGAGGACAATAGATGTTGCTATGATGATAAAGTTGTAAGGCATCGTTTATATATTCCCTGCAAATTTAGTGATTAAAGTAAATATTTCTTAAATCTGTCTTAGAAATTTATTACTGTTAAATATTAAAGAAAAAAAATACAACAAAGTATTTTACCTTATTGTAAAGATTGTTATTATCATAAGGATGAAATTTAAATTTTCATGTATTCTTGTTTTTTTATTCAGGTGTTTATCTGTAATATGCTGATAATTAATTTTTTTTTAAACTGAAGAAAAACAAGCGGCCATGTTGTTACCTTTTTTTTTATATTTTATTAAACTAATATAAAATTTAAATTAAATTTGTCCCAGAATTTCTAAAATTCGTTGCTGAAATTCCAAAAAATACATAAATAAATATAATATAAATCTATGAAAGAAAAAATTATCAGTATTATTGAAGCTTATGGTAAAGATGCATCCCGGCTGATGGATATATTATCAGGTGTCCAGTCAGAATTTGGTTGTGTCTCTGATGAAGCCGTTGTGGTGATTGCTGAACAACTTCATATTTCTGAAGTGGATGTGATTCAAACACGCTCGTTTTACCATTTTTTTACAAGCAAACCAGTTGGAAAGTATGCCGTATATTTGAATAACAGTGTAGTTTCCTGTATGATGGGAATGGCTGATGTAGCCGATGAATTTGAAAAGCAGCTTGGTGTAAAATTCGGTGAAAGAACCGCAGATGACCTTGCCAGCCTTCATTATACCGCTTGTATCGGTATGAGTGATCAGGAACCGGCAGCTATTATCAATGATGTGGTTTTTACAAGCCTTACCCGCGACAAAGTGAAGAAGATTACTGCTGAAATTCAGGCTGGAAAAGCTGTTGACGAAATGTTTACAGATTACGGCGATGGAAATAATTCTAATCCGCTTATAAAAGCAATGGTACGAAACAACCTCAGAAAAACCGGTCCGGTAGTTTTTGACGCATATCAATCCGGCGCTGGACTTGCCAAGGCTTTTGGAATGGATAGCAAGGCAGTAATTGCCGAGGTTAAAGAATCAAATTTACGCGGACGCGGTGGAGCGGGATTCCCGACAGGAATGAAATGGGACTTTTGTTCACGGGAAGCTGGTGATAAATATGTGTTATGCAATGCCGATGAAGGCGAACCGGGTACTTTCAAAGATCGTGTACTGCTTACCGAGCGTGCCGAGATGGTATTCGAAGGTATGGTGATCGGTGGTTATGCCATTGGTGCTCATGAAGGGATTTTGTACCTCAGGAAAGAATACAAATATCTGAAAGCCCATCTCGAAAATGTACTTAAAGAAATGCAAGCAAAAAATCTGCTTGGAAAAAATATCCTTGGAAAAGGCTTTGATTTTGATATCAGGATACAGTTAGGTGCCGGTGCTTATATTTGTGGCGAAGAATCAGCTCTTATTGAATCGTCAGAAGGCAAACGCGGTGAACCAAGAAACCGTCCTCCATTTCCGGCTCAGAAAGGTTATAAAAACAAACCATCCATTGTAAATAACGTGGAAACATTCTGCTCAGCCGCACGAATACTTGATAAAGGCGGTGCATGGCATAAAGCCATCGGAACGATGGAATCATCAGGAACCAAAGTAATCAGTATTTCCGGCGATTGCCATGCTCCGGGAGTTTATGAAATAGAATGGGGGATGAGCATTAAAGAAATGCTAGAGATGGTTGGTGCTCAGGATGTTCAGGCTGTTCAGGTTGCTGGCCCTTCGGGAATTTGTATACAGCCAAGCCAGTTCGACCGTAAAATAGCACTTGAAGATTTGCCAACAGGCGGTTCTATGATCGTGGTCGGAAAAAAACGTGATTTGTTAAAAGATGTCGTGTTGAACTTCATGGAATTCTTTGCTGATGAATCATGTGGCTCATGTGTTACCTGCCGTTCTTTCAACATGATCCTGAAAAAAGCTATAGAAAAGGTTGTTGAAGGTCATGCTATTCAAAAGGATGTGGACGACATGGCAGCCTGGAGCGAAATAATCCGCAAGACCACCCGCTGCGGCTTAGGTCAGACATCTGCTAACCCGATTGCCACAACTATCAAAAACTTCAGGGAGTTATATGATGCAAGAGTGAAAAATCTCGATTACCAGAGTGATTTCGATTTGCAGAAAGCTGTTCTTGAATCCTGCGAAGTTGTTGGCCGTGCTGCAAAAGTTCATGAATAATTCAAATAAGATATTAACATAAAATAAGGAAATATAATATGAGTGAAACTGTAAAATTCACAATCGACGGCAAGGAATGTCAGGGTAAGAAAGGCCAGTATATCGTTGATGCTGCAACGGATAACGGTATTTACATTCCCGTGCTTTGCCATATGAGAGATGTTGTTCCGGCCGGCTCTTGCAGAATTTGTACTGTAAATGTGAACGGTCGTAAAATGGCTGCCTGTACAACACCTGTTGAAGAAGGCATAACAGTGGAATGCAATACCCCCGAACTGACAGATATCCGCAAGGCTATCGTCGAAATGCTTTTTGTGGAAGGCAATCATTTTTGTCCTGCCTGCGAAAAAAGCGGAAACTGCGATCTTCAGGGCTTAGGATATAAATACCAGATGATGGTACCTCGTTTCCCTTATGCTTTTGAACGCAGGGAAATTGATGCCACATCACCGAAGATCTTTCTCGAACGCAACCGTTGCATATTCTGCAAACGCTGTGTCCGTATGATAAAAGATAGTGAGGGAAGAAGCATCTTTGCTTTCAAAGGCAGAGGCAAAACCCTTGAAATTAATATAGACGGAAAACTTGCAGCAACCATGTCTGATGAACTGGCTCAAAAAGCTATGGACATTTGTCCGGTTGGCTGTATCCTGAAAAAAGAGGTCGGCTTCAGCATACCTATCGGATCACGCAAGTACGATAAAAATGTAATAGGCTCAGAAATAGAAAATTCACATCAATAAACCAGGAGGATTGAAAAATGAGTAAACCAATTGTTGCAACAACATCACTGGCCGGCTGTTTTGGCTGCCATATGTCATTACTTGATATTGATGACCGTATTTTAAAACTTATCGAACTTGTCGAATTCAACAAATCGCCTATTGATGATATTAAAACTTTTACAAAAGAATGTGATGTCGGAATCATTGAAGGTGGATGCTGTAACAGCGATAATATTGAAGTGTTGAAAGAATTCCGTAAACATTGTAAAATTCTTATTTCATTGGGCGAATGTGCCATTATGGGCGGTTTGCCAGCGATGCGCAATGGTATTCCGGTAAAGGAATGCCTCGAAGAAGCATACCTCGGTGGCCCGACAGTGGGGCTAAACTCCGAAAAGATCATGCCTAATGACGAAGAGCTTCCGATGATACTCGATAAAGTGTATCCATGCCACGAAATCGTAAAAATCGATTACTTTTTACCGGGCTGTGCTCCAAGAGCCGACCTGATATGGGCTGCCGTGGTAGCATTGGTTACCGGCGATACGCTGAACATACCTTACGAACTTGTTAAATTTGATTAATTTTTTTTTAGTCATTCTTAGTCATTAATAGTCATTAGGAAAAAAAAGTACTTTTTGAAAATTAAAAAAATGAAATTAGAGGAATTGCAAGTTTATCAACTATCTATGGAAATGGGTGAAAAGGTTTGGGAAATAGTTATTAAATGGGACTTTTTTTCCAAAGATACGGTTGGTAAACAATTGGTCAGATCGGTGGATTCGATAGCTGCAAATTTAAGTGAAGGTTTTGGGAGGTATCACTATAATGAATCGAAACATTTTTATTATTATTCAAGAGGTTCATTATATGAAACAAAAACCTGGCTTACAAAAGCAAATAATCGTAAGTTGATTGCTGAAAATGATTTCAATACATTTATGAATAACATCAACGTTATTGGAGTAAAATTAAATAACTATATCAACTCTATCGGTAAAAAATAATATCAACCGTTATCAATTAATGACCACGAAGCAAATGAATACTAATTTTCCGCGAAGCAAATGACAACAAATGACAGCGAAGCGAATGACAATAAATGACAGCTCAGCAAATGACAATTAATAACCGCTCAGCGAATGATGAAATTATAAACATAAAAAAATAAAGAACATAATGAAAAAAGTAACTATAGAACCTGTAACACGAGTTGAAGGTCACGGCAAAGTAACTATTCATCTCGACGACAATTTGAACGTAGCTCAGACCCGCCTTCATATTGTTGAATTCCGCGGATTTGAACGTTTCGTGCAAGGCCGTCCTTATTGGGAAGCACCTGTTTTGGTACAACGTTTATGCGGTATCTGTCCTGTAAGCCATCATTTGGCTGCTGCTAAAGCACTCGACGTAATTGTTGGTGCAGGAACCGGGCACGGACTAACACCAACCGGCGAAAAAATGAGAAGGCTGATGCACTACGGACAGATGTTCCAATCACATGCATTACATTTTTTCCATCTTGCCTCTCCCGATTTCTTGTTAGGTTATGATGCTGACCCGGCAATACGCAATGTGATCGGCGTGGCTCTGAATTTCCCGGACCTAGCTGTTCAGGGTGTAATGATGCGTAAATTCGGCCAGGAAATCATTGAACATACAGCCGGTAAAAAAGTTCACGGAACAGGAGCAATCCCGGGGGGTATCAACAAAAACCTCAGCATGGAAGAACGCGATATATTCCTGAAAGGTGCTGACCCGTTGAACATCGACAAAATGATCGAATGGGCTGATTCAGCAGTGCAGTTTTTCAAAGGTTATTACCTGAAAAATCGCGAATTTGTTGATAATTTTGCTTATTTTCCGTCAAACCACCTGAGCCTGGTCAGAAAAGACGGCGCTATGGATTTGTATCACGGCGTTTTAAGAGCTGTTGATGCTGATGGTAAAAAGATCCTTGACGATGTAGATTATCAGGAGTACAACAAATACATTGAAGAAGAAGTCCGTTCGTGGAGTTATATGAAATTCCCTTATCTGAAACATCTTGGTAAAGAAAAGGGCTGGTACCGTGTGGGCCCATTGGCACGTCTGAATACCTGCGATTTTATCCCGACTCCTATGGCTCAGAAGGAATTCGAAATTTACAAAGCTCATACCAACGGTAAGCCTAATAATTACTGTCTCCATACGCATTGGGCACGTCTGATTGAATTGCTCCACTCTGCAGAAATGATAAAGGATTTGTTGAACGATACGGATTTGCAGAAGAATGACCTCGTTGTAAAAGGTACCAAACAAAAAGAAGGCGTTGGACTTATCGAAGCTCCGCGCGGGACTTTGTTCCACCACTACAGGATCAACGACGATGACCAGATTGTGATGGCCAACCTTATTGTTTCTACTACCAACAATAATGAGCCCATGAACCAATCCGTTAATTTTGTTGCTAAAAAAATGATGGGCGGACAGGCAACCATAACCGAGTCTATGAAAAATGCCGTGGAAATTGCCATCAGGGCCTATGACCCATGCCTGAGCTGTGCCACACATGCCTTAGGTAAGATGCCTCTCGATATCAAAATGTATGATTCGTATGGCAATGAAGTTGATCATTACAGATCATAAGTAATAGGTAATAAAGCCTTTTTCTTTATGAATTAATTTAATAGCCCCGGCCTTTAGTCCGGGGCTATTAAATTATAGCCAATAATGCCAGGGCTTTAGTCCTTCAAATATTTTAATTAATTTGATATTTTTTTTATTTTTGTAAAAAAGCTTTTTTATGCCATTTGTAAAAATTCTCATTCATGCTGTTTGGGCTACAAAAGATAGAAAAAATCTTTTAAGCATTGACAATAAGAATAAATTATGTGAACATATCAAGGAAAATGCCCAGAAAAAGGATATTCACCTGATTAATATCAACGGTCATCAAAATCATTTGCATTGTTTTATTTCAATGTCATCTGTACAAAGTATTGCAACAATCATGAGTTTAATAAAAGGTGAATCCTCATATTGGGCTAATAAAAATTTATCCCTTATGGAAAAATTTGAATGGCAGGATGAGTATTATGCTGTTTCAGTGGGTCAATCGCAATTCAATATTGTTAATGATTATATCAACAATCAGGAGGAACATCACCGGAAGAAATCGTTCCAGGGAGAATGTGATGAATTTTTCCGGGATTATAATTTTGATGAATAAAAGGGCTGAAGCCCTGATATTCTCTGATATTCAAAAATAGCCCCGCCCTTAAGGGCGGGGCTATTAAAGGTACAGATAAACTTAAAGGGCTTTAGCCCTTAAATATAGATGAGCTTATGAAAAAAATTTTGATATATGGTTACGGCAACGCCGGCCGGCAGGATGACGGACTGGGTGAACGTTTTGTTGAACTGATGGATGAATGGATCGCAAAAGAAAACATTCAAAATCTGTTTACAGATTGCAATTACCAGTTAAACATCGAAGATGCGGCAACCATTTCAGAATATGATACTGTTATTTTTGTAGATGCATCTGTTGCGGATATTGAAGATTACAAGCTTGAAAAAGTAGAACCGAATGATGCCACCATCGAGTTTACCATGCACGCGGTTTCCGTATCGTATGTGCTTGATCTATGCCAGAAGATCTATCATAAACAGCCCGAAACTCATGTGCTGCATATCAAAGCCTATGAGTTTGAATTTGTCGAACAATTAACTTCAAAAGCTGAGGAAAACTTAAATGCTGCTTTTATTTTTTTGAAGGAGTATATGCTAGAAAAAATAATGCCTTCTTTCTGAAAAAAGATTATGTGCCACTTTTAATAATTCCCGCAATGGTAGGCCGCAATATTCGGTACGCACTAAAATAAAGATAAATGAATTAGTCCTTAACGCAACGCACTGAGAGCCCAAAATCCCAAAAAGTAAGGCACACCCAATCAAGAAAATCATATTTGGAATATAGCCACATAGCCCATGAGGTTCTATCGGCATTATAATCGTAATCTTGTGTAGAACTCCACCAGTAACCATTGACGCCAATTTTGCTGTAGGCTTTAGTGCCACCGCGCGATCCTCCGGGAAGCGCATTAAAGCCGCTTTCGTTAGTGCCATTGCCATCATAAATAATATAATTTTTTGCGTTCCGGGCTTTTTGTTTTGGAGTAAAAGATTCGCTTTCATTTTTTAATTTGGTATCGATAGTCCATCCGCTTGTTGATTTCAGCTTTTTAGCAGCAGCATATTTTCCACCTAATAAAGCAAACAATGTTTGCCATTCAGCTTCACTTGGCAGGTGCCATCCTGCAGGACACACTCTTTTAGCTGTTTCCCAGTCATACAGATAGCCGTATGTTGCCACATTTGCTTCATTATCATCATATGCCCAACATCCTTTGTCAGCTTTGAAGGCAAGATTCTCGGCCATCCAGGTTTGACTGCCAATGGTTACCGTTTTATAGGTTTTTCCATCCCGTGCATCGGTAAAAGTTTGAAAAGCCGCAGGTGCTTCATTGTTTTGTCCGGCTTCACCGCCAAAAACATCTTTAGTCCCGTTGGCATATTTAATCATAGAAATCTCTGATTTTTTCAAAGTATAATTAGGCCCGGAAATATTTTCAAATTTTTTATACTTTATCACCTCAAATTCTATATCACTCACAACAGCTTTGATTTCTTTGCCGTTTTTTAAAACGATTGTATCCTGTGAAAAAGCATTTTGGCTTATCAAACACAATACGATCAGGATATTCACTAATAAAAGGTTAAGTTTCATTTTTTAAGTTTGAAATAAATTACCGCCTGAGATGATACCATCGTATTTATTAATAACAGTGAAGGTAATAATAAATTGTCTCATTCAGAATGAGTGAAAAATTAAGCATATATACCTAAAGGTTTCCTTTCCTCGCTGATATCATTTATAGCCTTCATGTATGAAGTCCCCATTTCGAATGTGCTGGCTTGTACCGGAAATTTTGTAAGCATACTGAAACTTATTGTTACATATTAATTCTATGAGTTTGTATTTACTGAAGAATTGACACCCCCGGTAGAGAAGAACTCATATGTTGCTTTTAATTTTTTAGAACAATATATCCAAAAATTTTAACCAGCTTCACTAGTTTCTATTCATGCTTATGAAAAACATAGTGTGAATGAAAGTGCCCGTGCACTTCATTGCCATGCTTGTGAACATGCTTATGTATGAGATTTACACTGATCAGAAATTTTTCATCATTCAGGATATCGGAAGCAGACGCGGTTTTTTGTATCTTATGATCATCTGAAAGCACCATTACTGTGGGTTGTAGGTGGTCAATCAGGTCAAGGTGATGGGTGCTGAAAATTATGGTTTTTCCGCTTTTGTTTAACTCGATGATCAGTTCGATAAAAAATGTCTGCGTTTTTGGATCAAGCCCTGCAATAGGTTCGTCAATTAAAATTACATCAGGATTCATGGTTAGAACAGAGGCTATGGCAACTTTTTTCTTTTCTCCTCCTGAAAGCAATAATGCCTGACGGTCTTTTAATTCAGTGATGCCAACAAAATTCAGGGTTTGTAATGCGCGTTCCATAGCGATATTATAAGGAATTTCCAATTGTAGCGGACCAAATAGCAATTCATCCATTACCGTCGGGCAAAATAATTGTATGTCGGGATTCTGAAAAATATAGCTTACACGGCTACGGAAATTTTTATTAAAATTTTTATCCTGGAGTGATTTCCCGGAGATTTCTTCCCCATCAAAAAAAACTTTCCCGGAAGCAGGATATATCAAGCCATTCATGATGTTCAGCAAGGTCGATTTTCCGCTTCCGTTTTGTCCGATGATTGCAAAAAGTCCGCCCTTTTTGATATTTAGAGTTATATTGTCAAGTGCTTTGACATTTCCGGGATAACAATATGACACACGGTCAAGTAAAAAAAAGTCTTCCATAATTATATAAACAAAATTGTGATTCCAAAAGTAATAACCATTATCAGCACGATAATATCAGTGTACATTATTTTTTGTGGCCGGCCAAGGGCGATTTTCCCGGTATATCCTCGAGAAACCATTGCCAGATAAGTTAATTCATAAGTCAGTTTCGAACGGCGAAAAATGTAATGAATTCGCCCGGCAATTAAATCACGGATATTCTTGTGCCTGACATGTCCCAGAATCCTTGATCTCATAGCGAAATATGTTTCTTCAATACACAGGCTCAATATCAAAATGTATTTGTATGCCAGCGTGATGACCATCAGAAAAGTGTCAGGAACAAACATTGTCTTCAACGCTTTAATAAGTTCTGCAAACGGGGTGCTGAACACTACCAGGTATGTGATGGATATAGAATTGCAGACTCTTAAAAAGAATCGCAAAACCAGCCAGCATCCTTCTTCAGTAATATCAATGTTTTTAGGAACATGATAGATCCACAACTGAAAATTTTCAGGGAATGAAAACAAATGCCACAGGGTTTTTCCGGGAGTGATCACATTAAACGCTGCGGGAACTACAACGATGAATCCAAAGAAAAAGCCTAATATCAGAACCCTCTTGTAAGTTTTCACAAGGTCAAATGAAGAAAATATAAAACTCAGGAATAACATGCCGCTGATTATTCCCTGAGCCGGCAGGTGATTTGCGATGCTGATGATCACAATGATATAAATCAACGAAAACATTTTGATTGCCGGATGTAGCCGATTTGTGAATGTCCGTCCGGATGAAATATTAGCCTGATAATACATTGTATTCACAGCCTTTGCAGTAGCTTTCAATGTACGGTCTATAAAGCCAAATCTAGTATTATGCCCGGAAATTCTATCTGTTTCGCGGACCTCCGTTATCAACAAAAATTCAGGAGTGCTGTTATTCATTTTTTTTAATGATGATTTTAGAAAAAATAAACATCACAACTAGGATAATTATGACGCCAATCACACCGGACAAAATGTAATATCCGGACTGATGAATGACTGATGGATCGCTACTGTTTGTCGAATAATCAGACAGGGGGGCTTTATAGTTGTCTGTATATTTTGCCAATCCTTGTGGAACATAACCAATCATATTTTTAATTGTTTCAGCAGACCATTCGCCCCAGGCATCCCCGGCGTCAAAGAAAATGGGCAGGAGGATCCCTACGGGCGTAAGCAAAGTCAGAATCATAAGAAATACCAAAATCTTTTTTTGAAGCTTATTCATTTTTACCTCCCTTGTCTAACGCATAGATCAGCGATTTTTCGTGCTTATAAAAATACATCACGATCAATGCCGTGATCAGGCCTTCGGCAAAGCAGAAAATCACCAGATGTTCAATAGCCATCGCGGGAATTGCTATTTTCAGGTCGTAGGGGCAATACAGCGCTTTTCCATCGGAAGTATGAGCAATCATAGGCTGGATGCCAAATTCAATAGCAGTCAATACGGCAGCAGCAAACAGGCTGAAATATCCGGCAACAAATGACGACCAGAAAACTCCTGATTTCTTTTTGTTATGCCGGCAAAAAATTTTAAAAAGATAATATGCCACAAAAGGCATGAAGATCGCCATGTTGAAACAGTTAGCCCCGATGGCTGTAATTCCGCCGTCTCCGAATATCAATGCCTGAATTATTAATGCTACAGAAACTGCCACCACTGCTGTCCAGGGACCTAAAATGATTGCCACCAATGCCGACCCCACAGCATGGCCTGTGGTTCCTCCAGGGATGGGCAAGTTAAACATCATGATAATAAAGGAAAATGCTGCAGCCATGCCAAGATAGGGAATGTTTTTTACCGAAACTTCCTTCCGTATTTTTTTTACGGCAACAGCCGTAACAGCAATAAATGCGCCGAAGAGAGGCACGTAGGTCTGCGGACTTAAGTAACCATCTGGAATATGCATAATTATTGATTTAGTTTTAAAATCTAAATGTAGTGCCTACAATAAACGAATGGTCTGTTTCGGGTTTCGTACAACCGAATTTATACCCTAACGCTATCTCTGAATTTTCATTGAGGCAATAATAAAGCCCCAAAATTGTGAAAATTGGAGGCGTTTTCGAACTGACGTCAGGATTTTTTTCAATTCCACTATTCAATACGATATGTGCATTGTTTTTTATATCATAATCAAAACCTGCCGAAACATGCCAGATATCTTGTGCATCTCCGCACCTATTATCATTACGAATATAACCTAAATTCGAGTTTATGTTGAAACGCTTGAAAGTGAATGTCGAAATAAAAAAGGCTGAGTACCCAATCTTCCCATTGCCAAGACCAAATTTGTAATTACCGGTTGGTATTGACAATCCGGGTTTTATAGTAAGATGCAAAAACTTGTAGTCCAGAAAACTGTATTTTACTTCTATCCCAATATCGGAAAAACCCGCAACCCGTGATATAACAGAATCTTCAATTTTAGATGAAAATACAAAGGGATATCCAACGACAATATCTATTTTACTTGTTATTCCCAACGTAAAAACAGGAGATATTTCTACTGAATTATTTGTGCAGCGGTGGCTGTTATCAAATCCAACGCCATAGGACATTTCGAGTTGTTTGTTCCACTTTCCCATAATACCAGCATTATCTGTAATAAATGGAAGTTGCCCGAAAGTACTGCATGAAAAAAAACACCCCATCAGGATTAAAATTATTTGGGCTGGTTTTATATTCATTTCCTGATTTTAGATGTTACTATTATTTATAAAGGTGTTACTCTTATGATAAAAAAAATTAATTAGTCGAAGTAAGGATCAGTTTCCCGTGTTTTACTCCTTTTATAGCAATCAGCTTATCAGCCAGTTCCTTTAGTTTCCTTGCCTTACCCATCACTGCTAATGTTTCAAGGCAATTATGATGATCGATGTGCACATGCATAACCGAAAGAATGATGTCATGAAAATCATGCTGTATCGATGTGGATTTGCTTTGCAGTTCTCTTTTATGATGGTCGTAAACCAACACTATGCTGCCTGCTACAATTTTATTTTCATCAATTTTTTCTTCAATCAGATAATTGGAAATGAGATAGCGTATGGCCTGCGAACGGTTGGGAAACTTACGCATATCGACAAAATGATCCAGTTCAGCAAGGATACTTTCATCTAAGGACACGCCAAAACGTTTGACTTTCATGTGTTACTTTTTAATAAAAAGTTGGCACAAAAATAAATAAAAAAATAAAAAACAAAAAAAAATGTTGATTTTTAAGAAAAGAAAAATTCGAATAGAAAAATCTATACCAAAACTTTTTTTAGCCACGCATACCAGGCATCCATGCCTTGTCCTGTCTTTGCAGACAATTCAAAAAACTGCAAATGGTGATTTACCTGCAGGGCATACATCTTTGCCTTTTCCACATCGAAATCAACGTAGGGGAGAAGGTCGGTTTTATTGATGATGCAGATGTCGGAGGAATGGAACATGTACGGGTATTTCAGTGGTTTGTCATCGCCTTCGGTAACGCTGATGATGACCACGCGGTGCGATTCCCCAAGGTCGAACATAGCGGGGCAAACAAGATTGCCAACATTTTCGATAAAAAGCATTGAATGATCGGCGATGTTAAGTTTCTTTGCAGCCTCACTCACCATCGCAGCATCAAGGTGGCAACCGCTGGCGGTATTGATCTGAATGACCGGTGCGCCGGTGGCATTAATGCGGTCGGCATCGTTCATGGTCTGCTGGTCGCCTTCAATGACACAAAAAGCAATATCTTTTTTCAAATCTGAAATAGTTTTTTCCAGCAGTGTCGTTTTGCCTGATCCCGGCGAACTTACCAGGTTGATGGCATGGATGTTTTTGGCTTCAAAATAACCGCGGTTGCGTTCTGCCAGCAAATTATTTTTATCAAGAATATCGTGTTCAACCTTAATTTCTTTTCCGTGCGAATGCCCATGATCGTGCTCGCGCTCGTGAGAACTATGTTCGTGGCTGTGTTCATGGCTATGTGAATGCTCATCGTGGTCATGTTCGTGTGAATAGGTATGTTCATGCTGATGGCTGTGTTGATCGTGTTCATGCTGGTGATCATGTTCATGAGTATATTTGTGATCATGACCGTGTTTGTGTGAATGTTCGTGGGTATGTTCTTCTCCGGGTTTACGGATGGTTATTTTTGAGTCGGGATCGTTGCAGCCGCAGGTGTCGCACATAAAAAAAAGTATTAAATTATTTTACAAAATTACAAAAATCAGTCTATGAAAATGGATTTTATTTGCATTTCTTTTCCGCCAAGAAGTTCAGAATCCATCGACTGGCAAGATGGGCAGGGAGTGTACCATACAGATTTGTCAAATTCAGTCTGGCAATTATAGCATTTGAATCTACCGGGAATTTCTGTTATAATAATTTCCGCTTTTTCCAGCACGGTATTTTCTACCGCAAATTCGAGCGCAAATTTCAGACTGTCGATAACTATTCCTGAAAGTTGTCCGACCTCGAGTTCTATACGGTTGATCTTTGTTGCCTGATGATCGTGTGCGAATTCTTCGGCAAATTCTACAATATTTGTGGCGATGGATAGTTCGTGCATAGTCTTTATTTAACAGATTCGGGGCAGTTGCTCACCTGCCAGCATATCAATAATTCTCTTGCCACCGATACTGGTTTTTAAGATTGCCTTGCCAGGGTGATCTTCCACAATTTTACCAATAACGGACGCTTCTTTTCCGAATTCATTCTGCTTCATTATTTGCAGAGTTTTTTCTGTATCCGCTCCTTCGACGATTATTATCACTTTCCCTTCGTTGGCTACATAATACGGATCAAATCCGAGTAACTCACAAATACCCCTGACTTTCTCTTTTATGAGAACATCTGTTTCATTTATCACCACACCCAAGTTATTATGATCAGCTAATTCGCAAATCACAGTGGCAAGGCCGCCTCTGGTAGCATCTCTCATGAACTTCACCCTGCATCCGGCATCCAGTATCTCCTTGATCATATGATTCAGAGGGGCGCAGTCGGAACTTATGTCGGTGTTGAAATTTCCAAAGTTCCGGGCAGCCATGATGGTCATTCCGTGATCGGCAATACTTCCGTTGATAAGGATGCTGTCTCCCGTCTTTATTGATTTTCCGCTGCTTATGGCTTTGTGCTTTTCATCCAGAAATCCGATCCCGGCCGTGTTGATGAATATTTTGTCGCATTGTCCTTTGTTCACAACTTTCGTATCACCTGTTGCTATGATGACTCCGGCCTTTTTTGCTTCTTCAGTCATGGCTGAAACGATGGTTTCCAGATCCTGAAGGGAAAATCCTTCCTCGATAATAAACCCGGCGCTGATGTATTTTGGCACTGCCCCTGAAACAGCCAAATCGTTGACGGTTCCGCAGATAGCGAGTTTGCCGATGTTGCCACCCTTGAAAAAAATCGGATCAACCACATAAGAATCTGTGGTAAATGCAATATCGGATGAGTTTATTTGTAATAAAGCCGAATCGCTTTGCTGATCTAATACGGGATTATTGAAATATCTGTAAAAAATGTTTTTTATAAGGTCGTGCGATAACCTGCCTCCGCTGCCATGTCCAAGTAATACCGTTTTGTCTTCCATCTTTTTTCTTTTTTTCTTTATATATCAGCTTTAGGCTATTTTCCACATCCATCATCCAACTACCTAATCACCTAATCCTAACAGCCTATCAGCCTTCTCACCTTCCTCACCTTCCAAAATTATAATAAGCTGCACAGGCGCCTTCGTGCGAAACCATGCAGGAACCTACCGGATTTGAAGGAGTGCATGCCTTTCCGAATAGTTTGCATTCATTGGGCTTTTTGAGGCCTTTCAGGATCTCGCCACAGATACATCCTTTTTCTTCAATGGTTTTTTCAACTTCTACGGCAATCATTTTTTCTGCATCAAAGCTGGCATATTTATTACATAATCCAAGTCCGCTATTTTTCAGAACTCCTAATCCGCGCCACCAGTCGTCCCTTAATGAGAAAACCTCTTCGATGATCTCTTTTGCTTTTAAATTTCCTTCAGGCCTTACGACTCTTTTATATTGTATTTCCACCCTGTATTTTTCCTCACGGATCTGTTTTAAGAGCATATAAATAGTCTGCAGAATATCCGTGGGTTCAAATCCTGAAATAACGCATCCTACGTTATATTTTTCCGGAAACCGGTCATAGATATGCGAGCCGGTTACCGCGCTGACATGCCCCGGGGCAATATACCCATTGATCTTTATTCCTTCATCGATGAGGGCTTCCATAGCTGGCGGCATAATTTTATGAGAACTGAAAAGATAAAAATTCCGAAGGTTCTCTTTGCAGGCATTCAGCATACCGGCAGCACTGCTCGTGGCTGTGGCTTCAAACCCGATGCCAAGGAAAATTACTTTTTTTGAAGGGTTTTCTCTGGCGATTTTCAGTGCATCAAGAATGGAATACACGATACGGATATCTGCACCTTTGCTTTTTTCAAGGTTCAGCGAAGATGTGGAGCCCGGAACCCTAATGAGATCTCCGAATGTGGTAATGATGACATCTTTTATACGGCTGTACGCCACCGCCTGATCGATATATTTTCTGCCGGTAACGCAAACGGGACAGCCGGGCCCTGATAAAAGCCTGACCTCCCTGGGCATCAGCGAGGGTATCCCGGATTTTTGTATGGCCCAGGTATGCCCGCCGCAAACTTCCATCAATGCAACGTCTTTGGTTGCCATCGAGGATATCTTGCCGACAAGCATCTTCACTAATTCCGCATTCCTGAATTCATCAATGTATTCCATCTGAAAAAATAAAGGGGAAAATTAAAAGGATTTACTGCTTTTTTTGTGCCTCATCAGTATCATCGTTGATATAAGAGAGCTTTTTGAGGATTTCCAATGTTTCTTTTGCCTCTGCATCACTGATTTTCTCAATAGCAAAACCCGTATGAAGCAAGACAAAGTCACCGACTTTCACATCATTTAATAGTTGAAGAGAGGCTTCTACTTCGGTGCCGCCGACAGATACGATGGCAGCATCGCCGTCGATAGAAATGATTTTTGATGGGATACCCAGGCACATGATTATATATGATTAAAAAACTTTGCAAAAGTACTTATTATAACGCAATTTTTAAAGAAAACATGCTGTTTTGAATGCAAATAAAATATTATGGACTCTTCTTTTCTGCTATGGTGATCTTCCTGTGAGCTATGCTGAGGTATTGAAATGGCAGCATATGATGATATTCGAAACAGAAAGCAGCAGAAAAACTATCAAAGAATGAAATATCCCCCCAACCTCAGGATTTGTTTATGAAAAAACCGGTGAAAAAAATTAGTTCTTTCATATAAATATTATTGCTTAAATGAGAATCTTATGTTATCTTTGTAGAAAATCTGTTGTTTCAGGAAAAGATCATTTAAAATCATAAAAAAGAAAAAATGACAAAGAAAAAATTTATTTTAGCCGCGATGTCTGTTTTAGCACTTGTGGCAGTGATGGCCATCAGCCCTTTAAAATCTGTCAGCCAGCAGCAAATCAATCCATCCGGAACTTCTATTCCCGAAGATGTAGCAAAAATTCTTAAAAATTCCTGTACAAGCTGCCATGATGCCGGCGGCGGAATGGCTGCATCAATATGGAGTTTTTCTTCCTGGGATACATATAATGCCAAGAAAAAAGCAAAAAAAGCAAAAGCCATCTGTAATTCAATGACTACCGGCAGCATGCCACCGGCAGGAACAAGGCAATCCAGCCCTGATAAGGTTCCGACTAAAGCGCAAATAGAAATTGTTTGCAAATGGGCCACTTCCCTCGAGATTAAATAATATTTAATGCAGGAGGCAAGGAATCACTAGCATACGGAGTAACATTGAACTCCCAAATACCGTTGTGCCTAAAAGGGGGTCGTGTCATACCTATGTAAATAAACAATGAAAAATTAAATATAATTCACAAATTAAAAAAAAGTATGAAAAGAACAGCAAAAGCCCATTGGCAAGGAACTCTTAAAGAGGGTAAAGGAACATTAAGCGCAGAAAGCGGAATATTAAACGAGACAAATTACAGTTTCAAAACCCGTTTTGTGGAAGGTGAAAAAGGAACTAATCCTGAAGAGCTATTGGCTGCCGCACATGCCGGTTGTTTTACCATGTCTGTCGGCGCTATGCTGACTGAAAAAGGCCTAAATCCCACTTCGCTGGATACGGTGGCAACGCTGACCATGGAAGGATTGACAATTACGGCCATACACTTATCGATTACAGGTTCAGTAGCTGGTATCAGTGCAGAGGAATTTGTTGCCGTTACCCAGGCTGCTGAAAAGAATTGCGTTATTTCCAGAGCTTTAAATGTAGCCATCAGTTCAGAAGCTAATCTGGTGAAATAACAAAATTTAGGTAAGCATTTAGTATGCCCGTTTTTCAACGCGAATGGCATCTGTGATTCGGAATTTTGGATCAATCAATAATCAGAGATGAATCTCTTTTGGATGTTATGTTTCCTATTGAGGTGGTATTAATATAGCCTTCGTTCCTGAGTTGTATGACTAACTCGGAAGCCTCCGTTTCAGGGCAGCAAATCAGCAATCCGCCTGATGTCTGAGCATCCATGAGCAGCATTTTGTTTTCATAATTCAGCGCATCGGCAAAGGAGGTGTCTTTTTCTGCGTATTCGAGGTTACGGAAACAGGCTCCCGGCAGGCAACCCAATTCTGCAAGATTTTTGGCGCCGTCAAAGTATGGAACGGCATCAGCATGAATATTTAACGTTACACCGGATGCTTTTGCGAGTTTCAGGGCATGGCCAGCCAATCCAAAACCTGTAATATCCGTCGAGCATCTGATACCAAATTTTTGCATAATTTCTGCTGCGCGGGCATTGAGTTGTTTCATGCTTTCAATGACGGCAAGGTAGTCTTGCTCATCAGTCTGCCCGATTCGTTTTCCCGCCATGATGATGCCGGCACCAACGGGCTTTGTTAGTACGAGGATGTCTCCGGCTTGTGCCGCGGAATTGGTGATGATGCGTTCGGGATGAACACTTCCTGTAACAGCAAGCCCGTATTTTGGGGTAGAATCAACGATGGTGTGCCCGCCGGCTATTACACCGCCGGCTTCTTCAACTTTTTTCATGCCTCCCCTGAGCATCTCACTCAAAATTTCGAGCGGAATATTTGCTGGAAAGGCGACAATGTTGAGCGCAGTAAGAACCTTGCCTCCCATGGCAAATATGTCGCTTAAGGCATTGGCTGCCGCTATCTGGCCAAACTCATAAGCGTCGGAACAAACCGGCGGAAAAAAATCCGTGGTCTGTATCAGGGCCAGTTCATCATTGATTTTATAAACTCCTGCGTCATCATGTGTTTCAATTTTAACAAGAAGATTGGGATGCTGGCTGGAAGGCAGTCCTTGCAAGGCTTTGCTTAGCTCAGCTGCGGGAAGCTTGGCAGAGCATCCGCCTTCTTCAACAGTGCTTAACAGATCAAATTTCTTCGCATTGGATGTCATATATTTTATATATTATGTCTTGATTGTCAAGCATTTGTGTTATTGTCTCCGTATCTGAGATCTTTGGGTCGAACCTTATGGACAGTCCGCAATTGCCCGAAATATGTTTCGGTGTTGGAATGATATCAAAACGGAGATCGTACTGAATAAATAGCTGTTCCGTTTTTAGCACATGGTGCGTAGATTCTAATATCAGAACTTTTAATGCCATTATTATGGATATATTATTTTTGATGCTTTTGTCATAGAACTTAAAATGTCGTACATATTGGAAATATGCCCGGCTCCCAGCTCATCCTTTTTACCATAGTAATCGAGACAGGTGCCGCAAACCAGTATATCAGTCCCGGCAGCTTCGAGTTTTTTCAGTGTTTCTGTAACGGGCGAGCTTTTCAACGCCAGAAATATTCCGGAATTAATAAAAATAAGTTTATCAGGTTTTAGATCTGTTTCAGGCAATGTGTTGATAAAGGCCTGGATGAGTATCCTCCCGAGTTCTTCAACGCCATCGCCCAGGCAGTCACGCTGAAAAGCAATAATGTACCCGCTGTTACCTGCAGGGGCCGTTTCACAATACGCTTCCATGTTGGTGCTTTCAGGAATATTCCCGGTTTTGCTGACCAGCAGTCTGTAGACTTCGCCCTGTTTTTCAGTACTGACGGACATTCCGTGTTCCTTCAGGAAACGTGTAACATTCGTCATGGAAATTTCATTATCAATGAGGATCAGCAATGTTTCATTTTCCTCCATTTCAGATAAAGCCTTTTTTGCCATCATCAGGGGCAGGGGACAGGTTTTTCCTCTTGTATCTATAGTTTTCAACAGGTGGTTTTTTTGCTTTGTATAATTTTTTTTAATGCTTCAATTGTATAGCTCAGCTCATTTTCAGTTTGAAAATGCCCCGGGCTGAAACGCAGAGTCCCTGTTGGAAAAGTCCCAAGCGCCTGATGTCCGAGCGGACAGCAATGTAAGCCCGGGCGTGTCATGATACCATATTCTTTGTCGAGAATATGCGACAAGACATCAGGCAACATTTTGCCGGATGTGATTGATATGACAGGCAGCCTTTCTGCATAGGCGTCCGGTCCATATACAACGAGTTCTTCTATATCATTAAGTTCATCAATAAAATATTTGGTCAGATTTTGAAGGTGTGTGCGTATATTTTCAATGCCTTCCTGCCTGATAAATTCAATACCTGCTTTTAATCCGGCAATTCCGGCAGTATTCAGAGTCCCGGCTTCCAGTTTATCGGGGTAGAAGTCAGGGTGTATTTCCGATTCCGAACTGCTGCCTGTTCCGCCCCGGATCAATGAATCAATATTGATTTCCCCGTTTATACACAAACCTCCGGTTCCGGGAGGCCCGTACAGTTTTTTATGGCCTGTAAAAGCCAAAATGTCGATATGATCGGCCTGCATATCAATAGGGAGTATTCCGGCGGTTTGTGCAGCATCTACAAGATAAATCACACCTTTTAACCGGCATATTTCGCCTATCTTTTGTATGGGGAAAATTGTTCCGCTGACGTTAGAGCCATGGATAGTTATCACCATTCGGGTATTTGGCCTGAAACAACTTTCCAGATCGTCAGGATCAATATTCCCTTTTGTGTCGCATTTTACGATGGTAAGTTCAATCAATCCCTGTTGTTCCATATGGCGAAGCGGGCGTATCGTTGCATTATGTTCCATGTGGCTGATGATCACATGATCGCCTTTTTTCAGAATTCCATTCAGCGCGGTATTGATGGCAATTGTGGCATTGGCGGTAAAAATGACTTTTTCTGATGAGCCGGTATTAAACAGTTCCGCTACCAGTTCCCTGGTGTCAAATACGATCCGAGCTGCTTCGAGTGACATCGTGTGACCAGAACGTCCGGGACTTGCCCCGCAGTTTGTCAGATAATTACATACTGCCTCAATAACCGCGGGCGGCTTTGGCCATGAAGTGGCAGAATTATCAAGGTAAATGCGCATACATAATCTCCTAAACTTTTTTGGTGGTCAGCATTCTTGTTTCACTTTCCGACGGATGATCTTTTCGGTTTCAAATGTAATACTATTTTTAACCCAAATTAAGCATTAGGAGCTTGCGAACTAATGCTTTAGTTGGGTTTATCCCGATTTATTCCGAAGGAATCCCTATGGGAGTATATGTTTCCCGACATTTTGGTTATAATTAAAACTATGTATAGACTTGTCGGGATTACATTTACTTTGTCGATTCCGCAATAAAAATTACAGCATAAGTTCATAAATTACAGTAAATTATGCAATACTATCTCTAATGCTACGCATTAGGAATTTTCTATTGCGGAATTTGGGTTAAATGACTTCATACTTTCCATCCCACTCGAAAAACAATTTTATTTCCAGGTCGGTTCTACTTAATATTGATAATTAACAACAAATAAAGTAAAAATGAAAACAGTAATTAGTGTCTGCACGGAAACGCTGTGTCTGATATGAAAATTCCATTTTCGAGGCTTGCACAGCGAAAAAAAGCGGAGTTTATGTTTATAAATGAGCATTTTTTTCTCAAGCGTAACGATGAAAATGGAGTTTTCGTGCAGACACTAATTACACTCATTATAATTTGCTGTAGTTCAAGCGGCTCAGTCCAACTTGATTTTATCCGCAATTTATTTTACTTTTGTTCTTCGATTATTTTTTTGTTTTAACTGCGGATAAAATCTTAATCGTCTTTACCAGCAAGCATTTTATGACATCAGGATAAGCCTTGACAACCAAAGAGAAATGAAAATACAGACAAATAATAATAATTTTATAACCACCGACCACACCAGCCGACCTAAAGAAGTTTTATTTTTTGCTACCCGCATTTTTTGTTTTTGCTTACACACATTGCACATTTTATCAAGCCCCGAAAAGCTTACGCTCAAATCAAAGCTTGCCAAAGAGTGCAATCTTGCTGAAGCTAATTTAAGTATTTTTGACGTTTAAAATAATATGATATGAAAACAAACCTTTTTCTTTTTTTATGCATAGGTTTATTAGTTCATTCAACTAAAACATTTGCTCAAAAGTATAGAACTCTTGGCCAATACAAAACATATTTTATAGAAAATTCAGCATCACTTGATGAAATTGAAGGTATTTGGACGTCTTTCGAATCTTTTACTGTTAGCATAAATGATTATACTGATACTGAGTCAAGTAATTATACAGTTGCTATAATAAAAGAAGCAAATGGGTATTCAGAATATGAGCTAAAAGATGAAATTTACCAACCTGAAAAATGGACAAATAAATTTACTAAGATTAATGTAAATAAATGGTTATATGGATATACTTGTGAACATGTCAATGTCAGTGTGGATTTAGAAGGAAAATCCGAAATATTTACCATAAGCAATAATACATTTAATTATAGTTTAAATATGAATACAATTTTTAAGGGTGTAAATTCTAATGTTACAATAAAAAATACATACGCGAAAACATTTCCTTTAGAATCAGATATTATTAACCAAAAAAAGGAGAATGAGGTTAAAAAGTCAACAGGTACTGGTTTCGCTATTTCTTCAAACGGTTATATCGCTACTTGTAATCATGTCATTGATGACGCAGCGACAATAAAGGTAAAAGGAATTGGTGGTAATTTTAATAAGTCTTATTCTGCAAAAGTAATTAGTACAGATGCAAATAACGACCTTGCAATAATTAAAATTGATGATGCAACTTTTATAACACTTGGTACAATACCATATACAATAAAATCCACTTCATCTGATCCAGGTTCGAGTATTTTTATACTTGGATATCCATTGACAGCTACTATGGGCGACGAAATAAAATTAACAAATGGAATAGTTAGTGCGAAATCAGGATTTAAAGGTGATATAACTTCATACCAGATAACGGCTGCTGCGCAACCGGGTAATAGCGGGGGACCTTTATTTGATAAAAACGGAAATTTAATCGGTGTTGTAAATGCAAAACATGTTGAGGCGGAGAATGCTACTTATGCAGTTAAATCAAGCTATTTATTGAATATTATTGAATCATTGTCGACAAAACCTATAATGCAAACTGTAAATAGTCTTTCAGGCAAGGTTCTGACCGAACAGGTAAAAGCGATTAAAAATTTTGTTTATATTATTGAAGTAGAATAATTATGAATAAGGTGGATAAGATTTTATTCAATTAACAAAATCAATATCTATGTGTAATATAAAATAATAATATTGCTATGACAATTTATGATAATTACGATTTTTTAATAAAAATAAAGGCTGACACGGTATTATGGCGCTATATGAATTTTGAAAAATACAAAAGTATGCTTAAAGAATCAGCATTATTTTTTTGTAGGAATGATAAATTTAATGATGAGTACGAAGGTTCATTGCCCAAATTAGTGGTTGAAAATAGAAATAAGAGATATCCTTTTAATCAGGATAATTTCAAATATATGCATAAAAAATTAAGAGAAACAACCTTAATGAATTGTTGGCATATCAATATTAACGAAAATAGTTTTTTTTGGAAACTTTATTCAGAGAATAATTATGGTATTGCAGTTAAGACTGATTATCAATCACTGAAAAATTCAATTATTGATGATGGAATAAAGATTCTTCCAACAAAAATAAGATATATAGATTTTCAAAAAGATGAATACTTTCATGTAGTTGAATATCCATATTATAAATATAACATGCTTCTTCCATTTATTCATAAAAAGATTGAATTCATTAACGAACAAGAATTTAGATTAATCTATTCACTTGAGGATGAAATGCAAGGTGATTTTTTACAAAAAAACGAATGTAAAGGCATATTTATTAGGACTAATTTGAGCATGCTTATAAATCAAGTAATTGTTAACACAAATGATGATTCGTTTTTTAATAAAATTAGTGAAATCACAAAATCATTTAAGTATGATTTTCCAATTGAAAAATCAAAACTGAATTATGAACCTCTTTATTAATTATTCTGGGGACAAATACGTTAAAAAGAAAATAAATATAAATTTGAAACAATATCTCGTTTATTGAAAAGCTTCACCCTTAAAATTATTAAAAAACGCCCAGTTGGTAACATTTAGTCATATAGCCGAAAAGCCCAAAAACAAAAAGCCCGATAAATCCTAATGTTTATCGGGCTTTTTGGTCTATATCCGCCAATTGGCTGTTCGCCGTGGCGAACGGCGAAACCGGATTGCTATTGGGCTTTTATGTCTATGGGAAAAAGTAATACCATTTGTATTTATTTTTTAGTCTATTCAAAAAATAAATTACAAAGGTTAATGCCGATGCTACATGAAAACAGCACAATAAGACGAAGTCGAAATTGGACTGTATTGAATGTGCTATCGGTGTAAGCGGTTTTTTGGTTTGGAGTTTCAAAAAACACTTTGCCTTTTGTGTGTTCAGAATTTGTGTTTCAGTTTCCGATGGATGATCTTTTCGGTTTCAAAAGTAATACTATAATAAATAATTAACCGTGAGTGGTTAATTTATTTTAAAATGGTTGGGTGCATTATAGAATTATTACGGTTACTTTTGCCCCAAAAATAAAAAAGGATGATTTTTTTACTCCTGCTGGTATGTTCCTTTTTGGTCTTTGTTGTTCCGCGGAATATAAAGGTCTATATGAACCTGATACTTGTCGGGGCTTTGGTGTTGTTCAGCACCTTGGTTTCTGTCGGGGTATTTACTACCGGCAATACCTATTCGGAATTTTTGCAGGTAAATTTCTGGGAAAAAAATCTTGCACTAAGTATCGATCCGTTATCTGCATTGTTTATCTGTATCATTAATTTTACTGTTCTCACTGCCTCTGTTTTTGCTATTGAGTACATGAAAATGTACCAAAAAAAATCAGCAACAGAACTTTCTATACATTATTTTTCGTTCTTTCTTTTGCACCTTTCGATGATACTGGTATGCATGGTACATCAGGGTATTGCTTTCCTGGTTGTCTGGGAACTGATGGCGGTTTCATCGTTTATGCTGGTCATATTCGATAACGAAAAGGGAAGTGTGTTAAGAGCTGGCATCAATTACCTGATACAGATGCATATCGGTGCTTTATTTCTGCTGTCGGCATTTATTATTCTGCATATTAAAACAGGTTCTTATGATTTCGAAGCGCTCCGGCAATATTTTTACCAATACCTGAACATACCATTGTTCCTGTTGTTTTTTATTGGTTTCGGCATCAAGGCGGGTTTCATGCCTTTGCATACATGGCTGCCTCATGCGCATCCTGCTGCGCCCACACACGTGTCGGCAGTTATGTCGGGCGTCATGATCAAACTGGGGATTTACGGAATAGTAAGAGTTGCCATATATTTACAAGCCGATGTGTTATGGATAGGTGTTATTGTACTTATCGTATCCGTCATTTCGGGCATAGGAGGTGTGGCCTGGGCAATCGTTCAGCACGACTTAAAAAAATTACTGGCATACCACAGCATCGAAAATATCGGCATCATCGGCATGGGGCTGGGTGTCGGGCTTATCGGCATCGGTTTGAACAATACGCTGCTGATTGTTTTTGGCTTTGCGGGATGTTTGCTGCATGTTTTAAATCATTCACTTTTTAAATCCTTGCTTTTTTATGGTTCCGGAGCCATATATATGAAAACTCATACCCGAAACATTGAATTATTGGGTGGTCTGATAAAAAAATTACCCGTTACCGCCGTTTTGTTTTTAATTGCTTCGCTGGCCATTTGCGGGTTACCGCCGTTCAATGGTTTTATTTCAGAATTTATTATTTATAAAGGCATTATCGTGGGATTAAGCGAAGCCTCCATATGGATACAGGTATTGATGTTGCTTTCAATGATCGGTCTTGTAATTATCGGGGGCCTGGCAATTTTTTGTTTTACTAAGGCTTATGGCATCGCCTTTTTGGGAACATCAAGAAAAGCGGATACTTCAAAGATCACTGAGATTAGATGGTACAGTATGATACCGCTCATCGTGATTGCTGCCGTCATTGTTTTCATCGGGTTGTTTCCGCAGATTGCTGTTCAGCCAATAACTTACGTTGTAAATAATTTGTCGTTGAATATCGATTGTTCTGCCGGTGTGTCACCTTCTCTTGCCATGATCCAAAATATTGGTTTGGCAGGAGCATTATTTATCGGGATCATATTATTTATGCTGCTGTTGAAAAAATTGGCCACAAGAAAGAAAACAACAACGACTGCCGATACCTGGGGATGTGCATATAGCGGCAGTATCGAAAAAGGGCAATACACGGCAACTTCTTATGCCGAGAATTACACCGATATGGCTCAGCCTTTATTAAATATTAAAACGACATATCGCTCCATTGATGCCGAAGATATATTTCCGAAACAAAGGAGTTTTGAAACCGAGAGTGAAGATATGGTCGAGAAAAAAGTTTATAGCAGGTTCGTCAAATTTTTGAACAGGGCATTAGGGCGCATGGCTGTGATACAGACCGGAAATACCCAGCATTACATATTATATGCTTTTGTGATGATATTGCTGTTACTGATTTTAACCGTTTTAAACCTGATATAGAAAATGGCTGGCTTATTATTGATATTGTTTTGCACGTTTTTTTTTCCAGGAATTATTGTCCGGACCAAAAGCATTGCCAGCGGAAGAAAAGGCCCCGATGTTTTTCAGCCCATGAAAGATATTCTTCGATTGCTGAAGAAAGGTAATGTTTACAGCAAAACAAGCAGTATTATTTTCCGTCTTGCCCCGGTGGTGTATTTTGTTTCTGTGGTGATGGCTGCGCTGATGCTCCCCATGGGCAGCCATCCGGGCTTGATATCCTTTGAAGGTGATTTTATATTTTTTGCCTATGTGCTTGCCATCGGGAAATTTTTTTTAATCCTCGGGGCGCTCGATACAGGAAGCAGTTTTGAAGGGATGGGGGCGAGCCGCGAGGCTCTGTATTCCTTACTGGCCGAACCGGCCTTTTTCGTGCTGATGGCTTCATTTGCCATGTATACAGGGCATACTTCTTTTTATGAAATTTATAAGTTTTTGTATTTTGATTCTTACCTGACAATATTTACCGGTATTTTGGCAGCCTATGTCCTGATACAAATTGCCATGATCGAAAACAGCCGCATGCCTTACGACGACCCGAAAACTCACCTTGAGCTCACTATGGTTCACGAAGTTATGGTGCTCGACAACAGCGGCTTTGATCTGGGAATCATTCAGTTTGCCTCAGCGCTGAAGTTCGCTGTATTTGGAAGCCTGATGGCTAATTTTTTTATTACTCCTGAAATGCCGCTGCACATTGCCATATTGATTTTTGTTTCCACGCAACTGGCTTTTGCAGTAATCGTAGGGCTGCTCGAATCGTTCAGGGCGAGGCACCGGCTACGCAATAACAATCAGGCCATACTCACGCTCACGCCCATTGCTATCCTGATATTTTTCAGCATATTATTAATACTTACCAAACAGTTTTAAAATGGCCACCCTGCTGAACATTATATTCATCATTACATTATTTTATGCCGCCATATCGGGCAGAATGTTCGCACTGATCAACCTGCTGATGATACAGGGGTTTTTGCTTTTTGGAATCGCGCTGATTGAATTGAGCGAAATGAATGTGATAAACCTGGCCGTCATCCTTGTGGAAACCCTGATTTTTAAAGCGCTACTTGTTCCCTATTTTTTGAAACGAACCATCAGGCAGAATAATATTAAACGTGAGGTAGAACCTTTCATTTCAGGTGTTAATTCGCTGCTGATTGTGTCGGTGCTGATCATACTGAGTTTTGTCCTGACCTTTTCGCTTCAGCAGAATTTCCAGGTCATCTATTTTACGGTAGCATTTTCTGCTATACTTACCGGCCTTTTTCTTATGATAAGCCGCAAAAAAATCATCACGCATATCATCGGTTACGTGATACTCGAAAACGGGATTGTGTTACTGTCTTTTTCGGTGGGAAATGAGATGCCGATGATCGTGAATGCAGGGATACTCCTTGATATTCTGGTGAGCGTACTGTTGTTCGGCTTTTTCCTGAGCAAGATCCGGTATATATCAAAAGAATTTGAAATATCATCTCTAAGCAAACTAAAAGACTGATGATACTGATATATTTCATAACGGTACTAATTGTTGCGGCATTGCTGATGCTTATAAAAAACAACATGTTTCAGTATTTTGCCATGTCCTTTTTTACCCTGTTGCAGATATCGCTGACTACCTACATATTCTTTCAGGGCGACATCAATTTCCCGGATTATTTCCGTGCCGATTCTCTCGGGTTGATATTTCTGACATTGCTCACTATTATTTCTGTTACAACCATAATCCAAAGCTTTGTTTATCTTGAGAAACGAGATGACACAGTGGCTCATCGTTCATTTTATTTTACATCGATGGTACTATTTATCAGCAGCATGACGGGTGTTTTTTTGTCGGATCATATTGGCGTCATGTGGATTTTCGCTGAAGCGACCACGCTTTCTATAGCTTTATTGATTTATCATGAGCGTACCCCTGAAGCTATTGAAGCAACCTGGAAATATATTTTTATTTCAACGCTGGGACTTTCGTTTTCATTTATAGGAATATTATTGCTGGATGTCAGCATCAGCGGATTTCAATCGGCCTTGTTCACGTTTTCGGACCTCCAGAATGTGTTTATCAGTATCCAGAACAAAATGATGCTTCAGCTTGCATTTATACTGATCGTTATCGGATTCAGTGTGAAGATGGGTGTTTTTCCGTTGCATACCGTGTGCATTGATGCGCATTCAGTAGCGCCGGGCCCTGTCAGTGCTATGGTTTCTACCTCGCTGATGAATGTGGGTTTTGTTGCAATTTTCCGTTTTTACACCTTGTTATCCCATTCATTAATATTTGCCTGGATGAACCACGTGTTGCTGATTATTGGATGCTTATCCATTTTGTTTGCCGCGATATATTTGGTGAAAGTCAAAAATTTCAAGCGCCTTATCGCATACTCAAGCATTGAAAACATGGGGATTGTGGCCATAGCCATTGCTGTGGGAGGGATAGCCTGGTTTGCGGCGGTGCTGCACCTTGTGATACATACGTTTGTTAAGTCAGGAATTTTTTATCAGATGGCACAAATTGTCCGTTATTATAAAACCAAAAAGGTATATCTGATCGGACGTTATTTTCAGGTAAACCCATTAGGCGGCATCGTAATGCTATTTGCATTCATTATTTTGTCGGGCATACCACCTTCGGGTTTCTTTTTTACGGAGTTCATGATATTTTCCTCGATGTTTTCGGGCGGCTATGCTGTCGTTGCAGGGCTGGTGATGTTACTACTGTGTTTTATTATTTATACGCTGGCAAAATACTTTTTTAAAACATTGTTTGGCCCTGTAGAAACAGAGACGATACAAAACAGCGAAAATATCAGTAAATGGGAGAGTTTGCCGCAACTGATCTTATTGGTCATGACGTTGCTGATCAGTATATATCCGCCACCATTCCTTCTAAATATGATCCATGATGCCATTGCCACTTTACCGCAATAACTACGAATTCAAAAAAATGATAAGCACGACCTGTTAAAATAAGAATTAATAAAATGAGCTTTAAAATAATTGAGAATAATTCGGCGATTCCTATGCAGCAGATACCTGTGCTAAACTATGAGGCTTTTTTTGAGGCATCGTCAGCTTTGCTAAGCAGGGAGCATTGCCATTGTGTCAATTATTATGCTGTTCCTGAATCAGGGGGATTAAGACTTATTTGCTGTATTGCCGATGATCATACTCATAAAATACTTGTTGGTTCCTTTATACGAAGTAATGATGACACGTCAGCCATTGAATCATTGACTAACCGGCATTTCAGCATGCATATCTTTGAACGTGAAATCCACGAACGTTTTGGCATTGAGTTTTCAGGGCATCCCTGGCTGAAACCTGTGCGGTTTCCGTTTGATAAAAAAGATAAGAATTCACATTTCGGAAATTATCCTTTTTACAGCATTAAAAGCCATGAGCTGCATGAAGTAGGTGTAGGGCCTATCCATGCCGGGATCATTGAACCCGGGCATTTTCGTTTTATCTGTAATGGCGAAAAGGTACTGCATCTTGAGATTCATTTGGGATTTCAGCACCGCGGAGTTGAGTCGCTGATGCCTATACATAAAAGCCTGCTTCAGCAAACCATACTGGCCGAAAGTATAGCAGGAGATACCGTTGCCGGTCATAACACGGCTTTTATAAATGCGATGGAGGCTTTAGCCGGAATTACCGTTTCTGAAAACATACATATTTCCCGGACAATAGCTTGCGAACTGGAACGCATTGCCATGCATACGGCGGATCTTTCTGCCTTATGCACCGATGTGGCTTTTCAACTGGGAAGCGCCGTTTTACAGAGTTTGCGTACTATTATTATCAATACTTTTATGATATGGTGCGGCAACCGTTTTGCCCGTAAATTGCTCCGCTGCGGGTATGAACCTTATCCTTTGACCCCTGATCTGGTAAATAAAATAAGACAAAATCTGGATACCTTCGAAAAACGTTATGTGGAAGTGATGGATAAAACCATGGATATGCCCAGTGTTCTGGCGCGTTTTGACAATACAGGCATTGTCAGCCGGGAACAAAGCAGGATGATCGGCACGGTGGGAATGGCAGCCCGTACTACAGGAATAATAAGAGATATCCGGATATCACATCCGTATTCTTTTTATCACCAAATGACGCATGAGACAATCACATTACAGGGTGGCGATGTCAAGGTGCGGGCGAAAATCCGCGACCTGGAAGTCCGGCAGTCATTGAAGTATATCAGGGAAATGCTGGAAAAGTATGATCCCGTAACTAATGAAGACACGTTTCCTGTACCTGTTTCGCTGAAACCGGATATGTTTGTCGTATCACTTGCTGAGGGCTGGCGTGGCGAGATATGCCATTGTGCCATTACCGGAAAAGATGGCCTGCTGGCACAATACAAGATAAAGGACCCGTCTATGCATAACTGGATAGCCTTGGCCCTGGCGGTACGCAATAATGATATTTCAGATTTCCCGGTTTGTAACAAGAGCTTTAACCTGTCGTACTGCGGATACGATCTGTAAACCATTGAATTATGATACGCACTATTAAGATTGTAAAACATCAGGGTAAACAGTTCATACGCGATCTGCAGAACGTAAATCTTCCGGACTTGCACACAGGGAAGCCTGTAATATCGGGAGATCCATGTAAGCCAGACTGCCGTTCATGCAAGGAAATATGCCCGGTTCAGGCAATTTCAACTCAGCCGGTAAGCATAGATATGGGGCGTTGCGTATTCTGCAGGGAATGCATCGTCTGTCCGGAAAAGATCATAAGTTTCAGCAACGAATACAAGATTGCCTCGAATGAGCCCGGTTTGCTAAAAGTACATTCAAGAACCGGAGCAATAACATTTAACCCTGACCTTATCCGCGATGAAATTCACCGGATGTTCGGCGGCTCGCTAAAACTGAGGCTGGTATCTGACGGCAGTTGTAACGGTTGTGAACTGGAACTAAACGCCAGCGATAATGTCAATTTTGATATGAGCCGCTACGGTATTGAGTTTGTTGCTTCGCCGCGCCATGCCGACGGGGTGGTGGTAACAGGTGCTTTGGTTGAAAACAGCATTAGGGCGCTGGAGTTGACGTATGAAGCGATCCCTGCTCCCAAAATTGTCATTGCAGTGGGCGCCTGTGCCATCAGCGGAGGGATATTTCAGAGCAGTAAAGCGCTTAACCGCAGTTTTTTTGAAAAACACAAACCCGATCTGTATATACCGGGCTGTCCGCCGCATCCATTAACAATAATTGACGGAATTTTAAAACTTACCGGCAGGATCAAATAGCCTGCTCCTTCAGAGGTTTTTCTTTTTTTAGTTCTGTTTAGGTTGCCTTTAATAGAAAACATGATAAAGGCGCTGACTGAAGGAAATGAATCAAGGGTGAACATAAACCTAAAAAAAGAGGCCTGCGAATCAGCAAGCCTCTTTGGTACTATAATAATAGTTCTCTTACTGTTGTTTTATTTTTTCCGCTTCTTCCATCGTTATTCTTTCATTGTTATAAAAAGGAACGATAAAAGCATCCTGAATTCCTGTCGATTTAACGAATTCTAATAGCTGTGTTGCTTTCTGAAGATCATTGGCTTGTCCCCAGGTATATTTGTAAAATCCTTTATGCATGTAATATTCAACAGGGGATAATCCCTTGAAAAAATAGTCATCCGAAAGCATTTCCGTTACTGCCAATATCTGAATACGATAAACAAGTTCGTTTTTTTCTGATTGTTTAAAGTTGTTGAACGTCATTAAACTCTTGCGCGGCCTGTTAGGTTTGGGGTCGGTGTGGATGTTTTCACCCTTTTCACTTTTAATGCTCACATTTCCCATACCGTCGATAAAGCCGGTGATAATAAATTCAGTACGGCGGTTTAGTTGATGTTCTTCTTCTGAACAGGCTGACTCCTGGGATCCTTCACAAGGGCAGTTTGTAAAAAGCCGGTATTCGCCGTAACCCCTGCCGGTGATGCGTTTTGGATCGATACCTTTGCTTACAATATAAGCTACACTTGATTTGGCACGGTTGTCCGACAACACTTCATTATAGGCGTATGTATTGCGGCAGTCGGTATGGGAACCACATTCTACAACAATAGTCGGATATTCATTCATGATCTTGACAATTTTATCCAGCTCCGGTTTGGCGTCAGGCCTTATATAATATTTATCAAAATCGAAATAAATGTGCTTAATCTGTATCACCTTTGCAAGGTCGACACCAACTTCTATCTTGCCTAATGTTTCTTTAATCAATATCTCACCGGGCTTTGTGATAAGTTGTTTGTATTCTGCATCTTTTGAAACATATTCTTCCTTGACGAGTTTTATCTCATACCTCAGGCTATCATTGATCTTTTTAGTATCCAATGATTTGTATATCTCACCTTTTTCATTGGTCATCAGGTTTTCGATTTTGCCGGAAATCTTGTCATCCAATAAGACACTGACATTATGGAGCGGCTGGTCATCTTTTGCATCAGTAACCAGTATTCTGAGAGATACAGCAGACTTTTCGAGGAGAAGGTTGACGTTTACTTCTTTGGTATTTCCCATATTATAGGTACTCGCTGTATTAACCCCATCGGTATAACTTTCTTTTTGGGCTTTCAGCTTATAATTTTTATCATAGTCGGCAGCGAAAGAAAAAGCGCCGTTTTCGCTGGAAAGGGCAGAGTCGATCACTTCCTTTTTATCATTCATCAGCCAGACTTCAGCTTTTGGGATAATCTCGCCGGTATTTTTGTCCAGTGTCAGGCCTTTAATAATGATCTTGCCGGTTTTGGTGAGTTCTTCTTTTATCAGGATTTCTCCCGGCTTTTCAATACGATACCTGTAATCCATATTCTTGGGCAAATATCCCTCTTTGCTGAATGCAATAAGGTATCTCAGGCTGTCATTAACTTTTTTATCATTCAGAGATTTAAATGTTTCTCCGTTACTGTCGGTAGTCATGTTGCTGATATTGCCCGATTTCAGGTCGTTCAGCACAATACTGACATCTTCCAGCCGTTCTTTGGTTTCTGCATCAGTTACCTGTATCCGTAAAGAAACAAGAGCTTTTTCGAGCAGAAGCTTAACATTGACAACTTTCAAATCCTCTGGTAAATCATAGGTAGAGGCTTCTGTGGAATCAACAGTAAAGGTTTCTTTTTGCGCTTTTACCGTGTATTTTCTGTTGTAATCGGCAGCAAACGAAAATGCACCGTTTGAGTCAGCAATGGCTACTTCCTCCTCTTCCAGTTTCTCATTCAGCAGAAATACTTTGGCACCGGGTATTACTTCATTTGTATTTTTGTCAAGAGCTATCCCGCAGATCTTTATCTGGTGGATGTACAGCCTGTAAATATCAAGGTTTCCAAAGCTTTTTACCCCATGGTAGTCAAGAATTCTCACCGAAGCAAAATAGGCATTGGCGGAATCCACGGGTGTAAAGAACAGATCATCGTCAGTGGTATTAATTGGGTAACCCATGTTGACAGGTTTTGACCAGGTACTGTCCTTTAATAATTTACTGTAAAAAATGTCATAACCGCCCATGGTGTTATGTCCTTCTGAACAGAAATAGAGCACGTTGTTGGATAATATAAACGGCCCGTCTTCATTGAACTCAGTATTAATTGAATCTCCCAGGTTAATTTCTTTACCCCATTTTCCATTAGGCTTTTTCTCTGATTTATAAATATCCAGTCCGCCATAACCTCCCGGCCTGTCGCTTGTAAAGTACAAGATCTTTCCGTCTCTTGAAAGGCTGGCATGGTTTTCCCATGAGCGGCTGTTTATCGGACTTGGTAACTTTTCAGGCGCCGTCCATTTATTATCAATCAGGTTGGATACATAAATATTTCCATCACCGCCGTCATCCTTGTAAATAAAGAGTTGCCTTTTATCAGGCGACAAACTGATGGATGCTTCATGATCAAAGGAATTTACTATTTTTCCCATATTCTCCGCTTCTGACCATTTGCCGTCATCACCCATTTTCGATACATAAACATCCTCAAAGTAATAACCGTTATCCTCTACCATATCACCAATGTTTACATCCCGGCGGGCGGTAAAGAACAGTAATTTACCGCTGGTGTCCACTACAGGAGCGTACTCAGGATAAATAGTATTGATATGCTCCCTGAGGTTTTCAACCCTGATCGGAACCGGGCTTTTCAGCATCTCCCTTGCAACATGACACATTGCAATCTGGCGGTCAGCCTTGCGCATATTGACACTATCGCCCGCATCAAGGTAAGTTTTGTATTGTTCAGTAGCTGAAATGGCATTACCCAGGTCATAATTGATAAGATATGAAGTTCCCAGATTAAAATAAGCAATAACTGGTGCACGTGTCTCATCCGTACTATTGCCCGAATAATCTTTGGCTACATTCCTGGCGGCCATTTCAAGATAGGGTATGGCTTTATATTTTTCAGCAGGCATGTGCGTATAACATACTCCGATATGATAGGCCAGGTTTGCATTGCCGGCATCGGATTCATATACTTTCATAAAGAGCGGCAATGCATGCTGGTAGTTTTCCAGTGAGAAATATATGTACGCTGAATCCAGAATTTTTTCTTTGCCTTTTTGAGCAAAAGATGAAAAACTGAACACTAAAAATAGTAAGAAAACAAAATAGGTAAATTTTTTCATATTGAATTAATAAAGTTCCAAAAATACTGATTTTATTAGATAATAATGATTTTCAGGGTTTATTTGTTTAGCAAAAATAATAAAAAAGTTATGAGATTTATTATTTCTCAGCATTTGTTTATCATGTTGTTATATGTTGTTTCAGAATTGAATATTGTATAATTTTTTCCACGTTCTACGAAATAAAATCTATTTTGTTATATAAAAATCGAAGCATCTGAAATTATTTTTGTTTTGTATATATTATTATTTTAAAATGTATTAATCATTTATTCAAAATCAGGATTGAATGGCTATTAACAGAAGAGGCTGCCCTTTTGAGACAGCCTCTTCATCATGTGAAAAAGGTTTATTCGATAATAAGTTTTTCGGAGAAAGAGTTTTCTTTCGTTGTTACCTTCAAGAAATAAATACCTTTTTGTAATCCTTTTAAACTAAGGGTTTGAGAAATTTTAGAAATACCACAACGCACCACAAGTTTCCCTGTAATGTCGAATATTTCTGCCAGGCCGTTTCCGCTTGAATTTAAAATGACATATTCACTTGCAGGGTTGGGGTAGAGGCTGATATTTTTACCGCTGATTTCGTCGGTTCCGGCGCCGGCTCCCATGTCGTACTTAACAGTTTGGGTTACTAATTTTGTAGCCGGATCCTGAATAAATACTACCAACTGGCAGTTATTTTTTACATAACCTGTCGTGGAGAAGTTGATATTAAAAGTTTGCGGGTTTTGTGACGAAAAATCTATGGATGTGCCATTGGCATCGGGAAACATTCCGCGGCAAACATAATCAACATCTGTGAGTCCATACCATGTTACAGGAATAGAAGATTCCGTAAGCACCACATGCAGGTTGACGGGCGAAAATGCATTAAATGTTTCCTCCGCGGTGATGGTTGCCGTATAATTATCTCCCCCGGTGTTAACTACCGACAAATCCAATGTGTGAAATGATACTTCTGTTATTCTGTCGTTATAAAATGGTAAATATACCGAACTGTACTGTCTTGCATACGGAGATGTAACGCCGGAGATTTTCCACTTTCCATCAGCAATAATGCTCGGGAATCCTGTTATACCGTAATAGTTTAAGCGGGTTGCAGATGCTGCATTTCCATAAGCATCTTCGAAACTTCCCCATGCAGATGTAGGATGATAAGCTATAGCAGCAACGTCTTTGTGATTGATGACGATCAGGCTGTCGAATCCTTTGGCTGCGTATGGACAGTAGGTGCAATAAACAGATGTTCCCTTTTCAAACAAGACCAGGTTCCTGGTAACCCCACCTGCAATAGTTACGGTATCGGTATTTGACGAATGTGTATAGCCCTGTGTGCCGTATTTAGCCCTGACAGCATAGATATAAGTATCCGGCCATGGCCCAGGCTCTGTATAGGTAACTCCTGTGGTTGTGGTAGTTGTAAGCCCATTGCAGCTTAATTTATAAAGGTCGGGCGTGGGGGTGGATGCTGACCATGAAACATTAATATCTGCGCCATTTTGCGTGGCTGTCAGATTGAGTGGCGTACCGGAAAGGGCAGGCAATGATTCAAATAATACATCGTCAATGTAATACCCCGATTGGCCTCCTTCAACAGGGCTGTCGGCCCCATCCCAACCATAGAAATTCATACCATCCAGTTTAGCGTTAGTGCCTTCGCCAAAAGGCCCTTTGCTCCACTGATAACTGATCATTTCCACATCATCCTTATAAAATGTGGCATAGTCATCATCCAGGTCAATGATGAGGTGGAGTTTTATCCAGGTGTTGGACGCAAAAGTCGCTGATGCCGCATAGGAGCCGTTAGCATCAACAAAAATAGAATCGTGGTAAATATATGCCTGAAAAGCCCAGATGCTGCTGCTTCCGTTGAAATCGTTCAGCAGGTTAAAATAACCCAGTTTCCCGGATTCAACATACATATACCATTCGACTTTATAACGGCCTGTTGTTTTATCTGACATCTGCCACACACAGTCGTTGCCGTTTACAACATAAACAGCGTTGGCACTGCTGTGAGCCTGTGTGGTGGAGATGATTGGGTCTTCTGCTCCGCCCAATGTCCCTGACCATGTCGTCCAGGGCGATCCTGCTTGTACCGCCAGCCTCGTGCCTGCGGTGTAGGAATCAAAATTTGAAGTGTAAATGGTCTGGGCATTTATGGTAAATGCAGCCAGAACAAACAACATGAGCACAAAATAATTTTTTTTCATAGTTTTTTGTTTTTGTTTGTATTTGATTTTGTTTTTGTTTTTTTTCGCATGATAAAAATAAATTATTTTTTAAAAATAAAGTGTAAAAAAATAACATGAGGAAACTTTTTTAAAACCTGTTGGCATTTAAAGCCAAAATATCTGTTTCTAAATCTTAAATCTGCTGATGACTTGTCTAGCAGGAAACTCCATGTGATAGAGCGGCAATCAAATTTGAGTAACCAGGAATTTGGCAATGTTATCAAATTTTTTTTTAAAAAATATTATCGAATGAAAAAAAATATACCTTTATTTCAAAATTAACCAAACCTTTAAACTATGAAAAAATTTACCCTTTTCTTTATGTTTATTGTAGCATGTATTTGTGGCTATTCCCAGGTTTCACCTTCAGGAGCGAAAGTCAATTTATTTTATGAAGATTTTGAGTCTTTTGCGATACCCGGAAATATGCACGGCTGGACTTTGATACAGACCAATGCCAATCAGCCCTGGGTGGTGGGCGAAGTGGGCGCACATTCCGGAACGCAGTTTATGCGAATATATCCGGATATGACCATGGGATTGCAGGATGAATGGCTTATTACCGGCTATATTAACCTTAGCGGGACTGTGCATCCTACTTTTTCATTCTGGTGGAGCGGCGATCGGTATCATTCGCTGCCCCCGCACAATAATGTAAACTTTTCGTTACATAGCAGGCCTGATGATGGTACAGGATGGACGAATATTTTTAATGAAGAGATGGACACCAACAGTTGGCAACACTACACGTGGAAACAGGAGGTCATTGATCTGCCGGCAAACTGCATTAATGCTGCCACAGTGAAAATTGCTTTTGTTTTGTACGGAACGGATGGAGGTGAATTTGGTTTTGATGATGTTGTTGTGGAAGACAACTGGATGGGAATAGAAGATATAAATAGTAATTTGAAGATTAATGTATATCCGAATCCTGTGAGCGACGTTGTTTATTTTCACGCACCACAAGTACTTGGAAATGTTTGCGTTTTTAACTCAACAGGGGCAATTGTCCTCAGCAAATATGTCGGAACCACCGATGGAAGTATTGATGTTTCCGGACTTTCAGAAGGAATATATGTCCTCGGGGCAACTACACCGGATGGTTATATGAAAAGCAAGATAAGTATTGTCAGGTGATTTTTCTGAAAAATTTCATCCTGGCGGTATTGTAACAGCTTATAATAATCAATCCGGACATCTGAATATATCCCGATGATCTTTTAATGGGAGTGGTATGAATTTCTAAAAGTCTCTGTTGATTTCGGGATTGCCTACCTTGCATTAAAATAGGCAGATACTTCACTTTGATTTTTAAAATCAACGTTATCCAGTTTCGCACTTCTGAAAATATTTGCCGGAATAACAAATACCCTTATTGAATCCCATGTAAAATCACTACCGGTATAATTCGTTCCATCAACATTTTTGATGTCAACCCGCAGGTAGGTGACAGTAGGGAAGGGTTCAATAAAATACCTGGATGCAAAATTGGCCCCATACCCGATCTCGCCCATTTGATACCAATAATCCGATACGTGATAATAGGGTAATATTAATGAAGAATCTGCCATTCCGCCGGAGATTGGGAGCGTATATTGTGTCCCCGGGTCGAGGGAAGAAAAAGTATGCTCACCAAATCCATATACCGTAACATTGGCATTGCCATTGGTGCCATTAGTACCTGCAGGGCCGGCAGGACCTGCTTCTTTTTCGCATGAAGTGGTTACCGCTGCAATGATGAGCAACACACATAATCGCTTTAATGTTTTCATAAAATTTTTTTAAGGTTTATGCAAAGTTAATAACAGAACATCCGTAAAGCAAGGTAATATTTGTTTTTATTAAGATTACCCGAAATATGATTGAAAACAATACAAAAATACTAGTGTCCGGTAAAATTTTTTTATTGAAAAAGGATGTAAAAACATTTCGTTCTCGACCTCTTATCCTAAAGGAAGTATTGTTTTTCAGCAATTTACATCCTTTAGGACCGAGGCAAAATAAATTGATGAAAAGCAATACTTCGTCTAAAAAATGAAGGTCAAATTTTTATATAATACCTGAAACTTTCTAATAGTGGTGCTTTTCATAAATTTGAAAAATTTTCACCGGACAACCATGATACAAAAATGTTATTTCTTCAGAAAGTTTTATTGATTACATTTGTCTTACCGAGTTTTTAAAACAGATCTTATGCCATACAAAAACCTTAGCGATTTTATCCATATGCTTGAACTATCAGGTGAATTGGCCAAGATAAAGGAATACGTTTCGCCCAAACTTGAAATTGCAGAAATAACCGACAGGGTTGTCAAAAACGCAGGAAAAGCCCTGTTATTTGAAAATAACGGTACGGATTTTCCTTTACTGATCAATGCTTTTGGCTCCGAAAAAAGGATCTGTATGGCGCTTGGAGTTGAGAAGTTGGATGAAATTTCAGATGAGATCGACGCGCTTTTTATAAAGATTGTCTCACCTAAACCAGGAATGGTGGACAAATTCAAACTCATACCTGTTTTAAATGAGCTTGCCTCGTGGATGCCTAAATCGGTAAAGAGGAGAGGGGCCTGCCAGGAAATAGTGATGAAAACCCCTGATATGGGCAGGCTTCCTTTACTGACGTGCTGGCCTCACGATGGAGGCCCTTTTGTTACGCTTCCTGTCGTGCATACTATTGATCCGAATACGGGTGTAAGGAATGTCGGGATGTACCGCATGCAGGTTTTTGAGCCTGATCTGACGGGTATGCACTGGCATTTGCATAAAAATTCGGCCAGACATTACAACGAATATAAAAAACTCGGAAAACGAATGCCGGTCAGTGTTACACTGGGAGGCGATCCGGTATACACCTATGCGGCAACAGCGCCGTTGCCCGATGGAATTGACGAATATATTTTAGCCGGTTTTTTGCGTAAGAAAAAAGTATCGATGGTCAAATGTCTCACCAATGATATTGAGGTGCCACAAGATGTTGATTTTGTAATTGAAGGCTATGTCGATCCTTCGGAAGAACTTATTTCTGAAGGCCCTTTCGGCGATCATACCGGTTTTTATTCGTTGCGGGATTATTTTCCGAAGTTTCATATCACTTGTATCACACATCGCAAAAATGCCGTATATCCTGCCACCATAGTTGGTATCCCGCCGCAGGAAGATGCCTGGATAGGCAAGGCCACCGAACGCATTTTTTTAAGCCCGATCCGCCTGACGATGCAACCCGAAATTATGGATATGCACATGCCGGTAGAAGGGGTGATGCATAATCTGGTCATCATAAAAATTAAAAAACAGTTCGACGGACAGTCGGAAAAAATCATAAATGGCTTGTGGGGCGCGGGACAGATGATGTTTGCCAAGCTGATAATAGCCGTAGATGAACATACGGATATTTTCAATTACAAAGAAATAGCGCGAACACTTTCCGGAAGGGTAGATTTAAATGAAAATATCATTTACTCCAAAGGACCGGCGGATATTCTTGACCATGCTGCTGAAAAATATGCCTATAGCGGAAAGATCGGCATTGACGCTACAGGGGAAGTTAACGCCAACGAAATCCCTGTGATTATTGAGACGGAGAAAATACTAAATGAAATACCTGAGATAAAACAGGTGAACGATACCTTACCATCAGAAAATATTTCGCTGGTGATAATTTCTTTCGAAAAGAATAAGATAAATCATATCAAAGAATTGACTAAGTATTTTCTGGAAAATAAACTGATTTCCGGAGTCAAATGCCTTGTTTTTGTTGATAGGCAGGTTGATGTGTATGACCTGAAAGATGTGGCATGGCTGGTGCTGAACAACATAGATCCGTCGAGGGATATTTTTATTCATGAAGGAGTTTTGATTGTTGACGGCACGCATAAAACCAAAGAATTTGACGGCTTCGACCGGCCCTGGCCCAACGTGATTGTTTCGGATGATGATACCATAAAAGCTATTGATGAAAAATGGCCCTGGCTTGGCTTAGGCGAATTTATTGAATCGCCATCGCTGAAATACAAAAAACTGCTTTGGCCGGGTAAGGCAGAGGCAGAGGGTTAAGGCCGTTCGTAGTGGAATGAGCGAGCTTACAGGGCATTTTTTTAATACAGTAGCCTGATATTGTTTGTAGATTTGCAGATATTAACTTTTGAATTTTTAATTAACTTACCCGCCACTCATAATTTGAATATCAGATTGTAATGCTTGATTTGTTCTTTTGCTACGCAATAGAAATTTCTAATGCGTAATTTGGTTAAAAGCAGGATAGCAGGGCAGTTTTTACAAGAACATTTTCAGTTAAAGCCTAGCCTTTGCCTTCATATATTTCTTTCAGCAAGATAGACTCATGAATTATCAACCTCAGAAAACCGTTATTGCCTGATCATTTTCAATACAGAAAACTCCGTTTTTCCTGCTCCTGAAAATTCAAATTTTACGGTGTACATGCCTGTCGGAAGATCTTTTCCGGAAACTGTTACAGAATGTGTGCCGCTTGGTTGTGAACCCTTACTCATGCAGTAAACCTCTGTCCCCAGGGCATTGAATATTTTTATGCTCGTAGTGCCTTCTTCAGGAACATGGTATGAAAAGACCACATCACCACTGAAAGGGTTGGGGTATCCCGCAAATTCATATCCGGCTTCAGTATTATTACCCTGAACAAAGATCTTTGGCATGGTTAGGTAAGCATCTGAATTTATTTCGCCATATTGATTAGCTATCAAACCAGTACCGTTCAGGTCAAAATCCAGTTCTCCGCGGCCCGGATCATTGAGCGAAACGAAGCCCAGCCTGACCAGTTCATCATTAGCAGCAATATCAAAATGATCTGTTGTGGCATATACCACTCTGATTATCCCCTGGTCATCTGTCACCAGCAGGTCATTATTAGCTGCAATGATCTCCTCCAATGTAGGATTGATCTTTATTGCACCACCATTTTTACCGGTATTTGACATGGATGCACTTACAAGTTTGAATTTATCACTTGGATAACTCAACTCCAGGCCCACTGCGGCAAGCTCATTCATTTTTGTACTTATCCGTAACGGAACTTCGAAATATTCAGGGTCATTCATTATTATTGATTCGTCTGAGCGGATGATAATATTTTCATCAGGTAAAACTTTTGCCGTTCCCCAGTTTGTTAATGAATCTTTGTATCTGGTGCTGGAAGCATCATAATCACCGTATGCGATGCTTCGCAGTGTGATGGTTAAGTCGGCACCGGCCACGGTAACGGATGTGTCAAGGGCTACCCAGTTTCCTTTCGGGAAGTTCCTGGAGGGAGTGTATGGTAACCCAACCTTTGCACTAATTCTCGCAATGTCAATAGTATTAATTGTCGTATTATTATCTACGTCTGCAGCTTTTTTATGTTTTGCCGTAAAACTTCTGGAAGGATCAGTTAATGTATCGTGTCCAATAAGATATTTCAGTAAAGCTAAGTCAATTGCATTAACCTGATTGACATATTGCATGGTGTCATAAGGAATGTGGTCGTAAGATAGTATGTAGTTTCCATCCGGGACATTGGTAAATTGATAAGTCCCGTTAGCATCACTCATAGTGGTCGCCAGTACCGTTCCTCCGGGATTGGTCTTTAGTTTCACTTCTGCATTATCTATATTATATATTGCAGCATCGTATGAGGGCGGATTAGGTACCGGGTTCCCTGAGATTGCCTTATTAAGATAACGTGTTTTACCGCTGATGGTATGTGCTATTACCCCAACAGTAATTGTGACGTCATCGGTAGCCGTACATCCATTGTTGTTAACTGTAAGAGTGTACACAGTTGTAAATGAGGGTGAAGCAGATGGTTGTGCAATTCCGGGATCGCTTAATCCTGCGGTGGGTAACCAACTGAAAGTACCGGGGCCACTGGCAGGATCTCCAATCATTATAGGTGTGCCATTAAAAGTCGCATCTGTCCCTGCTTCTGCTGTTGGCAACATAGTGACTGCCATAGTAACGGAATTTGATGTGGCCGGCGAACCCGAAACACAGCTCAGATTGGAGGTCATGTTGCAGGTAATAATATCCCCATTAGAAAGTGATGCCGATGTATAGGTCGAATTGGTGGCGCCTGAAATGCTTGTTCCTCCTTTCTTCCATTGATAGGTGGGTGATGTTCCCCCATTGGTGGGTGTAGCCGCAAAGCTTACACTGGTTCCTGAGCATATGGATGAGCCCGGGTTGGCAGCAATGCCTACGCTGACCGGTGATAGCGCCGTCACGCTCATGGTAACGGAATTTGATGTGGCCGGCGAGCCCGAAACACAGCTCAGATTGGAGGTCATCGTGCAGGTAATAATATCCCCATCAGCAAGTGATGCCGATGCATAGGTCGAATTGGTGGCGCCTGAAATGCTTGTTCCTCCTTTCTTCCATTGATAGGTGGGTGATGTTCCCCCATTGGTGGGTGTTGCCGTAAAGCTTACACTGGTTCCTGAGCATATGGATGAGCCCGGGTTGGCAGCAATGCTTACGCTGGCCGGTGATAGCGCCGTCACGCTCATGGTAACGGAATTTGATGTGGCCGGCGAACCCGAAACACAGCTCAGATTGGAGGTCATGTTGCAGGTAATAATATCCCCATCAGCAAGTGATGCTGATGTATAGGTCGAATTGGTGGCGCCTGAAATGCTTGTTCCTCCTTTCTTCCATTGATAGGTGGGTGATGTTCCCCCATTGGTGGGTGTAGCCGTAAAGCTTACACTGGTTCCTGAGCATATGGATGAGCCCGGGTTGGCAGCAATGCTTACGCTGGCAGCAGCTGTGGCTGAATTCACGACAACTTTTACAGAAGCTGTTCCTGTGCAACCTCCGCTTGAAACGGCGACGGTATAGGTATAGGTACCGGCTGCCGCCGGGGTAACCGTTGGGTTTTGAATGCCGGATGTAAATCCTGAAGGAGCAGATGTCCATGAATAAGTGTACGAGGGGCTGGTTTGCATAGGCGCCGATGCAGCAGAAGTCAATGACACTGTACTACCAGCACAAACAGTTGTTGGCAATGCCGTGGCGGTGACAAAAGGTCCCAAAACCTCGCATTTTTTTAGCCTGTCAGACTGAACGGTGCCTACTGTTACATTCTGAAACGTAGTTCCGGAGCCGTTACATTCATAAAACCGTGTATTTGGATTGGTCACCAAAATATTTCCGTTTTCCAGGGCACTGCAACCGCCCATACTTCCCGCCGAAAAAGAGGGTGTCGTTGGGGTTACGCAAGTTGTAGGGCCAATAACCTGCCCAACAGTGTATGTATAATTATATCCGTTGTATGGAGGCAGATGCAATACACATGCTTTTCCACTGCTGCATCCTCCGTTATGGAAAAAACTGATATAATTCGGATAATCGGCATTGTTTGAAGGTACCCAGCGGGCATCATGGACGACATTCAACGTTATCCCATTACCGTTTGATGTACAGTTATAGTTTTGAGGCTTGCCCCAGCGATACAGAAAGTCGCCGCCTTTACCTGCATTTCCCCCTGAGCTGGTTGCTGCCTCGGCGGTCGTTGTGCTGTGGTCTATCACAAATATCTCATCCTGATTATGGGAACTGAATACAATCTGGTCAAGCGTAGGGTTATAATCTACCCCGTTCGGATGAAAACCATCGGTAGTCAGATTGCAGTTAACATTCCATCGCTGAGGACAATTAGCGACATTGGAGTAGTAATCAGGATATGAAGAATTATAACTTTGGCATAAATGATTGAAGAGTTTCCATTCCCATACCACCGTTCCGCTTGTTGTTCCTGTTGGTTTAATTTCCCGGATAATATCAAAATAATAAGTACCGCTGGTGACATTGCCACCCACAGCCTGAACCTGTGCAGCGGTTTTTGTTTCACGAACCAGTACCAGGACATTGCCGTTCGGCATAGGGCAAATATCGTGATGCATATTTGAGGCGGTGTATGTCCAAACGCAGGTTGCTGCGGTCGTGCTGGAGCATGCCCACTTTTTCACAGAGGCATATCCTCCGGTACCTGATCCCATTCCATAACCCTGATAAATGGTATCTTTCAGAAAATGTGCCGTGTAGGGTGTTTGGCCAATATTCCACCGGGCATAATAATTTGACGTGCTACTAGAAGAAGTATCCAATAAATATGCATAACTGCTTCCGGTGCAAAATGTATACATTTCCTGCTGCTGGGCATTTACCTTTGCAGTCATCAAAAGTACTACACATACAATAACATGGATAACGTGTTTCATGGTTTTAATTTATTGGTTAACAAATTTATGTGGTTTTTTTAATATAATAACTTATATAGGCATAAAATCTACGTTTTGTCAAAATAAACCGACAAAACAACATTGTTTATCTGCATTATCTGTTTTTTGCAACAGGGGGAAGATTATTTTGATTTGGCAGCCATAAAAAAGTCCATCTTATACCAAAGTGAATTTGTAGATAGTCCATGGTTGCTGAGCTTGCCGAAGCAAAGACGTACTACAAATTCTTACTTTGGTTATGCCGATAGAAAAATAAATAGTACAAACAATTGAAATGAAGTTTGGA
>Ga0209099_1000197_pt1 | contig 69581 bp, 66 predicted proteins | sample AD_JPNHW2_MetaG_FD_184430 | JGI IMG/M metagenome (GOLD analysis project Ga0209099, IMG submission 184430) | Active sludge microbial communities of municipal wastewater-treating anaerobic digesters from Japan - AD_JPNHW2_MetaG (SPAdes) (version 2) | ecosystem: Engineered > Bioreactor > Anaerobic...
CGGTTGTCCGCTAAAATTTTTACTTTTACCCATGGTTACAATTGTTGCTTCGTAACTTCAAAGGTAACCAACCGGGTTAGTCTGCAAAATGGCTGACCCGGTTATATTTTTTTACCGGACAACAGTGTTCTACAATATACTATTTTGACGAAGTGCTTGGGAACTGTAATTCCATATATCAATTTCAAAATCAAAGATATTTCTTGCAATACAATAAAAATGACAGTATTTTTTTGGGTTTTAATTTGAATCTTCTTGGAACATCTATTACTGACAGCATTAAATACATCTCAAGATTATATTTAGAAGATTCACAGAAAGGAGAATATACAATTTACTACCCTTTCATAGCTGCCTATTATATAAAAAAAGTAAATTCAAAAATCAAAGGATCCTCTATAATCTATTTCCCTGAAAAAAACTGTCCTGAAAAAGAAAGAATAAATCGATTATATTATCCTGCAGGCACAAAATATTATCCCTGGAAAGATAAGATTAATAAAGAGTTTTTAAAAAAAATTAATAAACAAAAGCCATTGCGGCTAAAATAATTTTAACATAATAATCTAATACATCTCTCAAGTATGAGAAACCTAAAGATGCATTTTGAATTTATTACTATATTTTTAGTCTCTGTGACCATTTCTGCCCAAAACAAGATCTGTTTCAGCAGTTATAATGGATCCGGTAACCGGAAACCATGCATATGGTGATATAAGTACAAATACTTTTAAGCAGGATTATTCTCAATGGCGCAAGGCGGCAAATTTGAACAGGGTTTTATGGCAGGCGGATTCTCGTCATTATCAGGCTCTGCGACCGCAGGAATTGATAATTATGCAGCCGAAGTTGTCATTGGCACTGTTGCAGGCGGCACAGCCGCAGAAATCGGGGGCGGCAAATTTGCCAATGGGGCTGTAACGGGGGCCTTTACAGTGATGTATAATCATTTAATGCATGATGCTTTTCTGAAACTTTCGATTAAAAATTTGGAAGAATATAAACAGATAGAAAATTATGGCAGAATGTATAATTCCAAAGCAGAAGCTGTAAAGAAAGCGGTGAATATTACATCTATGATCAAAAAGGAAACACAGATATTTTCCTTAATAGATAGTGATGGTAATAAAAGTTATTTTTTAGAAGCATTTATTAATAATGGTGAGGACAATGCCACTCCTACAAACCTTAGATGCCTAAAATCTGAGGGATATACATTGGTTGAAGAAGATCATTATTCAATCCGCGATTGTAGTGATTGTAGTTCACCTTCTTATTATACTGTTAGTAAAAATGATTTTATAGCTGCCCAAGATTACCAAGTTTCTGTTACACACCATACAATAGGATTAGGAAGTTGGACTATAGTTGGCCCAGTGTTTTTGACTTCATTTTTCTTTCCTGAAAATAGAGCTGATTTTTGCAATCCTAAATATCGTACTGATTACTTTAATGCAAAATACGGAGCAAATAAACCATGAAAAGATTCAAAATAATAGTTATTTTTTTAGTCTTGTACTCAAATATTAGTTTGAGTCAGGAAAAAGTGATTGTTGAAAGTTTTGAACTGCAACAAATCTTCTCAAAATTTTTGGGCATGCCAAAATTTTCCCGATGGAGCATTGGTCGTATAAATGCTATCAAAGTAATTACGGAAGACAATATGAACACATACAGTGTTTCCATAACCGGGATAAATCGGGATGAAGCTCTTTCAGCAGATACATATTATTATTATTTAATAGATAATACATACTTCTTTCTTCAAGAAGATGATAGAATTGAATTAAAACATTCAAAACATGATAGTCTATTATTTAATCTATCAGCCGATGAGAAAAGGCTGTTCTTATATAAATTATTCAGAGGAGAAGGGGCAATTATTTCATTTCCGGTTTTAACATTATTTAAAGTACATAAGAAGATACCGATTTTAAACCATCGAAAAGTAACCTATAATACATTTCATCCAATTGATCAGGTTCCGAAAAAATACTGGCCTATTTCACCACGTTTGTATTCAGATACACAGAGTATTTACGGTGGTTTTCTAGACAAACAAAACAACCCAAATGATGAATATCGAGATTTAATTAAAAAAGGAAGGTTTAAAATTACTGTTCCTAAAACCGATAATAACAGAAAGTGATAACAATATATATAACAACATAGAAAACAAAGAAAGTTTATGAAAATAGAACATCTTATATTGATAGCATTGTCACCGTTACCTATTTTACACTCCGCCCAAAACAAGATCTGTTTCAGCAGTTATGATGGCTCATACAACCGAAAAACTAACCTGTTACATTAGATTACAGCATTTTAAGAAGATCATTTTCTATGGCACAAGGCGGCAAATTTGAACAGGGTTTTATGGCAGGCGGCCCTTCATCATTATCAGGCACTCTAACCGCCGGTATTGATCAATTGTAACCAGGAGAATGAATAGTAAATTCTTCTAACTATCTTTGTCCTGTCGACGTCCATCCGGCCGGATTATGCATTCATTGGAACAATAGGTCTTTCACTGAATCTGGAAGAAAATTATAAATATTGGCAGATTTAATTTTCGGATTTAAACTAAAACTGAAATAAAAAAAATGAAAAGAGTCTTCCTATTACTTATGGTCTTATTTCAGTCTAAAGTATACTCCCAACCTATTTCTATAAACGAAACTGAGATAGATATAATAATTAGTCATCTTAATTTCATTCTTGACAAAGAGCCTATTCTTTCAAACTTAAATACATTTTTCTTTAAGATTCAGAAAGAAGAAAAGACCAACGCTTACTCGGTCGCATTTGCAGATATGAACATGGCAGATAAAGTGCCATTGCATAATGTCAAATGTTATAAAAACGGAAACAGAGTGTTTTATTTTGAAAATGATAGCAACATAAATATTGTTCGAAAAAACACCGGTGACATTATTGATCCTCAAACGATCAAGAGCATTACAGATGCTTCATTTAATCAGAATTCAATAAACGATGGGGTCTTACATTTCCCCTTTTTGTTTCTATATAAAATCAATAACCACAGAAAGGCTAACTATAAAGTATATCATCCGATAGAAACATCACCAACCAAATACTGGATAGTACGGGGAAATGGCAAAGAAACCAGGATACCCATTTTAGAATTTTTGGATGGGAATGGTTTACCAAATGCTGACTACCTGAATTTTCTTAATCGTAATCAAGGCTCTTTCAGGATCAGGGAAAGATAAATCTAATACCTCAAAGCATGAAAAGACTGATCATTGTTTTCGCAATTCAGATATCATCAGTATTGACATATGGACAATCACTGCTGCCGCTTTCATATATCAGCAACAAAGCAGAACTCTATTGCCAGGATCTCAGTCTTCAGGTGGATAACAACGCAGATCTAATGTGTAGAAAAGTATTATATGTATCACTGTATGACTTTAAGAATGACACTTTTGCTATTTCTTTAGCAGCTATCTATAACCATCTCAGTCTTGATGTAAATAAAGCTGACTATTATTTTGAGTTTAATAATAAATGCATTGTTTTCAATTTCATTAATTGTGATGCAAAAAAAATCATGAGTAAAAGTGATTTTAAAAAACTAACCGCTATTCAAAGGACAAAAAGGAGAATTATTGAAAGCCATCTGCTTCCGGAAAACATTATCGCCGGTGGTGTTATTATACCGAGGATAATACTGATAAGTAAAAACCAGGCACATGAATTAAGCCAGGAAACATATATTGATGTGGCTACCCTACCCGAGCAATTCATGATGTTTAGGATTAACGATACTCTTCACTAATCTTTTGAAGTGGATACCTATGAATAATAATTTAGCATTCCGACAATCATTTGTACCATTGAATACAACAATGTTTGATAAATCAGATTATTTAAATAATTACAACTCTAGACATTATTCAAGACAGCGACGATAGAATCCATTCTATGAAAAAAGTAATTCTGATCATCCTCGTTTTAATCTCAAATATTTGTCTCTGTCAGTCTGGTGACGGTTTGAGACTACTAAATACAATGATAGACAAATATTCGTATCTTAACGAAATAAGTTATGATCACCAAAGCAATGACCCCTGTGGATATATCAATAAATTCTCAAATATTGATAATCAAAGAATTAATGTTTCAATCTCTTCAGTAGTGTATTATGATGAAGTAATAGGAAATTACAATTCAGCTTATTTCTATCATGACAAAATTTATTACTTACAATATAAAGACAACGATAGTTTGTTTTGTGGTGTTAACCTGAAACTTCTTGGTTCATCAAATAAATCTTATACAGATTCAATTTCAAGGGCGTTTTTGAGTGATTCAAAGACGGGTTGTGTTTATATTGTTTATTCTCCGTTTCTGACACTTTTTGAAATAAGTAAGAGTCGTAATTTTTACAAAATCTATTATGTCATTTATTACCCCGAGATTAGTTGTCCGGCTGTCCATCGAATAAAACGAAACTATGACCCGGCAGGAAAAAAATTTATTTGTAGGCCTGAAAATTTAAATAGCCGATTTAAAAGACTGATAGGAAAGAAGAAGCGATTTCAATATTTGAGACCATGAGTCATTTTTTCTATTCTCAAAATTCAGACTGAAGGATATAATAATAATTCATACTACATCAAAAATAAATCAAATTAAGATGAATAAACGCTACTTTGGAATGATACTCTTTTTATTCTCATTCAACCTCTCCGCCCAAAACAAAATCTGTTTCAGCAGTTATGATGGCTCCGGTAACCGGAAAACTTACCTGTTAGATTAGAAGTACAGCATTTTTAAGAGGATCATTTTCAATGGCACAAGGCGGCAAATTTGAACAGGGTTTTATGGCAGATGGATTCTCTTCATTATCAGGCTCTATATAATAACGCTTGAATTACAATACATTAAACCAGTTTTCACATTTCCCTGCAGCCGTGTTTTGCTTTCCGGCAGATTATCCCGGAAAATCTTTCCAAAAATTCAGTAAAAGGAAATTACCTTTTTATAAAAGCCTGATAAACAGGTAAAGGAAATGGTAATCCGGCTTATATTCAAAAGAACCAGCTGCCATAAAAAAACATGTTTGCTACTTTAAAATATCCTGTACTGGGATTTATAAGGATCCGGCTGCTGATCAGGCGCGAATGCAAAAAATGGCTCGTTGAACTGATTGGCTCCGACCTTCAGATCGAGGTTTACGAAGACGACTTTGTCCTTGACCGTCAATGACAAGGAATTGCTCTTTCGTAAGTCTCTAAAAAATCCTGATGGCGCCTTAAAACAGCGCCGGGGGAAGATTATGTTTAAGATGAAATGCCGGAAACCCGGATTTCAGGAATATCACAGTTTATTTCACCGGAAAGAACTATCGCTCTCCCTGAGCAAAGTCTTTCTCCCGTATAGCTGCATTGTCGCTCCCTCGTCTGCTACATCCTCTCCGGAACGTCAATTCCGAGCATCCACATCGCATTCCTGATAACATTGCCTGTTAAGTTGCATAATCCAAGGCGGAAATTGCGGGCCGGCGCGTTCTCTTCTTTTAAAATGGTAATATCGTGGTAAAAACGATTATATGCACCGGCCAGTTCATACACATAATTGGCAATAACGGCAGGGCTGTGCATGTCGGCAGCCTGTGAAACCGTTGCCGGAAAATCGTGCAAAAGCCTCAGTGCTTCCTTTTCCTGCGGCAAAATTTCCGCACTCATTTCGAAACTGCCCCGGCTTTCCGGGTCAATGCCCAGCTTGACGGCATTACGCAATACCGATTGAATCCGGGCGTAAGTATATTGTACGAAAGGCCCTGTGTTTCCATTAAAATCGACCGATTCTTCAGGATTAAAAAGCATGTTCTTTTTCGGGTCGACTTTCAGGATGAAATATTTCAAGGCACCCAGCCCGATCGTCCGGTAAAGTTTTTCAGCTTCTTCGCCTTCGAAGGATTCCAGTTTGCCAAGTTCCCGGGCCATCCGTTCCGCCGTTTCGAACATCTCTTCCATCAGGTCGTCGGCATCTACCACCGTCCCTTCGCGCGATTTCATTTTACCATGCGGAAGTTCCACCATACCGTACGAAAGGTGGTATATTATATCGGCCCATTCACAGCCCAGGTGTTTCAGCACCAGCTTCAGCACATTGAAATGATACTCCTGTTCATTCCCGACCACGTAAATGAGTTGGGAAGGTTTATATTCCTCAAAACGCTGCTGGGCGGTTCCCATATCCTGCGTCATATAGACCGAAGTCCCGTCGCTTCGCAACAGCAGTTTCTCATCAAGCCCGTCGTTGGTCAGGTCAATCCACACCGAATTATCATCCCGCTTTGCGAATACGCCTTTAACGACGCCTTCATTTACCAGTGATTTACCAAGAAGATATGTCTGCGATTCGTAATAGGTTTTATCGAATTCGATGCCAAGTGTTTTATAGGTAGCATCAAACCCTTCATATACCCAACGGTTCATCATTTCCCACAGCCGGATGGTTTCCGCATCGTGCGATTCCCATTTCCGCAACATCTCCTGCGCTTCGAGAATCAGCGGGGCCGTTCTGGCAGCTTCTTCGGGCGAGCAGCCGCCGGCAACCATCCCGGCAATTTCGGCTTTATAATGCTTGTCAAAAACAACATAGTATTTGCCGACAAGGTGATCGCCTTTCATCCCCGATGATCCGGGAGTTTCGCCATTCCCCCACTTCTTCCATGCCAGCATGCTTTTACAGATATGAATGCCCCGGTCATTAACCAGGTTGACGCGAACGACCGGCTTACCCGATGCCTTAAGAATCCTTGAGAGCGAAAAGCCCAGCAGGTTGTTCCTGATGTGGCCGAGATGTAATGGTTTATTGGTGTTGGGCGATGAAAATTCAACGACAACAGGCCGGCCGCCTGTTACTTCCGAAAATCCAAAATCGGTCCGATCCCCGTTTTCATTCAGAAAATGCATCCAGTAACCTGCCTGAAGCGAAAGATTTAAAAAGCCTTTGATAACATTATACGAAGCTACTTCGGGCATATTGGCAACCAGATAATCTCCTATTTCGGTCGCCGTGGCTTCCGGCGACTTTCGTGAAACGCGGGTAAACTGGAATACGACGAGCGTAAAGTCGCCTTCAAATTCCCGGCGTGTCTTTTGCAACTGCACCGACGATGTTTCCGCCCTGGAGCCATAAAGTTTTTCAATGGCATCAATAACTTTATTTACAAGAATCGCTTCTATCATTTTCCCGATAATTTCAGTGTTGCAAAAGTACTGTTTTTGAGCGATTGATCCCGTTACTAACCTGCTTATTGGGACTGTCTTACTTTCACATCTTACGCTATCAGTGGCATACAGCTTGCAGCAAATCGTTATGTTGCGCAAATAAAGGATTCTGACGGCCCGACATTTCATAAGCTTCATCACTCCTGAATTTAAGAAAACCATAAATAATTTTGCCGGCAAGTTTAAACCACTAACTTTGTCACACGAAATTTGAATTACAGCAACTATCACATCAATAAATTTAACCCGTTAAATAAAAGTTTTATGCGACGAAACGTAATTATCATCGGAGCAGCAGGACGTGACTTCCACAATTTCAACACGTTTTACAGGGGTAAGGCTGAATACAATGTTGTAGCCTTTACTGCAGCCCAGATTCCCGACATCGACGGACGGAAATATCCCAAAGAACTGGCCGGTGCCGACCTCTATCCTGACGGCATTCCCATTTTTGCTGAAGAAGATCTTCCGAAACTCATTAAAGACCATGATGTAGTTGATTGCGTATTCTCATACAGCGACCAGCCATACCAGAAAGTAATGGCCAAGAGCGCCCTGGTGAATGCCTGCGGAGCCAATTTTATACTACTGGGCCCCAGGGAAACCATGGTAAAAAGCACCAAACCGTTGATTGCTGTCGGTGCAACCCGCACAGGATGCGGTAAGAGCCAGACATCGCGTCGTATCATTGAGATACTCATGGCAAAAGGCCTTAAAGTTGTTGCCGTTCGCCACCCGATGCCTTATGGCGACCTGAATGCACAAAAAGTTCAGCGCTTTGCCAAAGTCGAAGACCTTGCCAAACACAAATGCACCATCGAAGAAATGGAAGAATACGAACCCCATGTGGTTCGCGGCAATGTGATTTATGCAGGCGTTGATTATGAAGCTATCCTCCGCGCCGCCGAAAACGATCCCGATGGATGCGACGTTATCCTCTGGGATGGCGGAAACAACGACTTCCCCTTCTATAAACCCGATCTTACCATCGGCGTAGCCGATCCTCACCGCCCGGGTGCCGAAGTTTCCTATTATCCCGGCGAAGTAGTTGCCCGCATGGCCGATGTTATCGTGATCAATAAAATTGATTCAGCCGACAATGCAAACATCCAGACCGTAAGGGATAATATTGCAAAGATAAATCCAAAAGCCAAAGTTATCGACGGAGCTTCACCGCTTACCGTAGACAAACCCGAACTCATCCGCGGAAAACGTGTGCTTGTTATTGAAGACGGCCCCACGCTCACCCACGGCGAAATGAGAATTGGCGCCGGAACGGTTGCCGCCAACAAATACGGAGCTGCCGAACTCGTTGATCCGCGTCAATATGCAGTTGGCAAACTGGCCGAAACCTTCAGGATTTATCCGAATATCGGCACTTTGCTCCCGGCAATGGGATACGGCGAAGAACAAACCCGCGACCTTGAAAAGACCATCGCCAATACTCCCTGCGATGCCGTTGTGATTGCAACCCCCATTGACCTGAACCGTATCGTGAAGATCAACAAGCCCTGCGTTAAAGTCGGTTACGATTTACAGGAAATCGGCAAGCCCGACCTGAATGAAATCCTTGATGATTTTGTCGCAAAACATGGCTTAATAAAATAACCAAGCAAAAAAGAGCGGTCGACTGACCGCTTTTTTTTTGCCAAAAAATCACCCGTTCCAGCAACAGAGAATAAGTTGAATAACTATCTTTAGAAACAAAAAACATCATTGACCTATGAAAGGTAAAAGCCTGATATCCATAACCGATTACACCAAGGACGAGTACCTGCAGATACTCAATACAGCAGCCGGTTTCGAAGCAAATCCCAACCAGAAAATCTTATCCGATAAGGTTGTTGCATCTTTGTTTTTCGAACCATCAACGCGTACCCGGCTTAGTTTTGAAACTGCGGCCAACCGTCTTGGCGCCCGTGTTGTTGGTTTCAGCGACGCCGGAAACACCAGCGTGCAAAAAGGGGAATCGCTGAAGGACACCATTATTATGGTGAGCAGCTATGCCGATATCATCGTGATGCGTCACCCGCGCGAAGGCGCCGCCCGCTGGGCAAGCGAAGTATCGTCGGTGCCGGTTATCAACGCCGGTGACGGCGCCAACCAGCATCCTACCCAATGCCTCCTCGATCTGTACTCCATTATGCAAACCCAGGGCACCCTCAACAACCTGCAGATAGCCATGGTGGGGGACCTCAAATACGGACGCACGGTTCATTCACTGGTGCAGGCCATGTGCAATTTCAACGCCACCTTCCATCTCGTTTCGCCGGAAGAACTCAAATTGCCCAGCGTGGTAAAAATGCACATCAAGGAAGCGAATCTGGAATACCACCAATATACCGATCTCGCCGATGTGATTCCGATTGCCGATATCATCTATATGACCCGCATCCAAAAGGAAAGGTTCAGCGATCCCATCGAATATGAAAAAGTGAAGAACAGCTACGTGCTTAACAAGGCAATGATCGCAGGATGCAAACCCAACATGAAAATCCTTCACCCCTTGCCCCGCGTGAACGAAATAAGTGAAGATGTTGACTCAACCGAACAGGCCTATTATTTTAAACAAGCCGAAAACGGCGTTTATGTAAGGCAAGCTCTGCTGACGACCATCCTGGGTGCAAAATAAATCCGGAACTAACGATTTAAAGACTATTTACCATGGATAAAGAAACCCGCGAATTAAAAGTTACGGCCATTGAAAACGGAACCGTAATCGACCATATTCCCGCCAACAATGTTTTCAAAGTCATCCGCATTCTGAACCTTGAAAACAATAATCACCAGGTATTGTTTGGCGATAATCTGGAAAGCAAGAAATACGGCAAAAAAGGGATCATCAAGGTAAGCAATACCTTTTTCGCTCCCGACGAAATCAATAAAATCGCCCTGGTCGCTCCTACCGCTACTCTGATTGTAATCAGGAATTTTAAAGTTGTAGAAAAGAAACAGGTGGAAGTACCCGACGAAATTGTAAAAATTGTAAAATGCTTCAACCCCGGTTGTATCACCAATCACGAGGATATAATCACCCGTTTCACGGTAATTGATAAAAATGATTTGAAGCTTAAATGCCGTTACTGCGAAAAAATAACCGCAAAAAATAATATCGTCTTCTTATAATGACCAAACTCAGATATCATTCTCAGAAAATTGATATCTTCTGAAGCTTAAAACCGTTGCTATGAAAAACAATGTAGTTCTTGTACTGTTAGTCCTTGCTGCTACCACCGTACTGGCTCAACAACCCAAAACCAACAAGGGAATTTTTAAAACTTACGAACCCGGATACTTCCAAAATACCATTCTTAAAGGCATCGAGGAATTCGAATCATCCAAAGAGGCCCCTCCTGCAAAAAAAACTTTCAAAGCCGACCCTTCGGATTATAACATTCCAACCGATAAAAACGCCTTCAAGCAATACTGGCACAACGAACCGGTTTCGCAGGCCAACACCAACACCTGCTGGTGCTTTTCCACCACCTCTTTCTTTGAATCGGAAATTTACCGCCTTACCGGTCAAAAAGTCCGTATTTCCGAGATGTTCACAGTTTATTATGAATATCTCGAAAGGGCCGAAGCATGGGTAAAGACACGGGGAAATATCTATTTCGGCGAAGGGTCCGAAGGTAACGCCGTGACTAAAATCTGGAAAAAATACGGCTGTGTTCCTTACGAAAGCTACACGGGGTATCTGCCGGGGCAAACTTTCTACAATCACCAGATAATGTTTGATGAGCTGAAATCATACACCGAATTCGTGAAGAAAAACAATCTTTGGGATGAGGCATCTGTTTTAGCAAATTTCAGGGCGATCCTTGACCACTATATGGGCACCCCGCCCGAAACCGTAACTGTCAGCGGGAAAACAATGAGCCCAAAGGATTACATGAACAATGTGCTGAAATTCAAGCCCGATGATTACTGCGACGTACTGAGCTACATGCAGCAGCCTTACTGGCAACAGGTCGAATATGAGGTTTCCGACAACTGGTGGCACAACAAGGATTATTATAATATTCCGCTTGACGATTACATGTCGGTAATAAAAAATGCCCTTAAAAAAGGCTACACGGTGGCCATCGGCGGAGATGTTTCAGAAGCCGGTTTTCTGGCCCGGGAAGCCAATGCCGCTGTTGTCCCCGCGTTTGATATTCCATCTTCAGCTATTGATGAAAACGCACGCCAGTTTCGTTTCAGTAACGAAACCACTACCGACGACCATGGAATGCACATCGTAGGATACCTCGAAAAAGATGGCACAACATGGTTCCTGGTCAAAGATTCAGGCGCCGGCAGCCGCACCGGTGGAAAAGAAAAGAACCTGAATTTTGGTTACTACTTTTTCCACGAAGACTATGTGAAGCTGAAGATGATGGACTGCATGGTTCATAAGGATATGATGAAAGAGTTTCTACCTAAATTCAAATAGTTTGGAAGGTATTCATATCTGTCAATACCAACAAACAAGAGGTGAAACGGAGAATGGAGAATGGAGAACGGAAAACGGAGAACAGAATAAAAACGCTGGAAAGCAGGCCTCAAACCCTACCCCCTCCCACAGCCCAGCGCAAGGCAGGCAGGCCTGCCACCTGACGCACAGCCTTCCCAGGCAGGAATGTCTGAAACTCTGAAACCTTGAAACCCTGCCGCCTCACTCACAATCCTCTGCAGGCAGGCAGGTCTGAAACGCTGAAACTCTGAAACCCTGCCGCCTCCCACAACCTTGCGCAAGGCAGGCAGGCCTGCCACCTGACGCACAGCCTTCCCAGGCAGGCAGGCCTGCCACCTGACGCACAGCCTTCCCAGGCAGGCAGGCCTGAAACACTGAAAGCCCACGAACAACGAATCACAAAACACAAAACGCAGAACTCAAAACTCAAAACACAAAACGCCAACGGCTATCAGCTAATAGCAACTGGTCTCTCTCAAATTCCCTAATTCTCAAATTCTCAAATTCTCAAATTCTCTAACCTCCCGCCCCAACTCCATGCCTTATAGTTCAGCCCGCATCGAACATTATGCAGAACCGCCGGAAGGTTATATCAGGAAATTGATTGCAGAAGGAGAACACCAGCAGCTTGATTTCAAATTCGGAATTACCGATTCAAAAAAGATTGCCCGCACCCTGGCTGCATTTTCAAATACCGACGGCGGCAGGTTGCTGGTCGGAGTAAAGGATAACGGCGCTATTGCCGGAGTGAGATCGGAAGAGGAGTATTATATGGTACAGGCGGCATCGGACCTTTACACCCGCCCGATAGTACCATTCCAGGTTAAGGAATGGAGTATTGAAAAAAAAAGCGTTCTGGAAATTATCATATTGCCCGAAAAACAGCAGCTTGTCAAAGCGCCCGATAGAGAAGGCGATTACAAGGTATTTATCCGGGTAAACGATGAAAATCTTCCGGTAAACAGTGTTTGGCTTAAAGCCTGGCATATGAGGAATTCAGGGGAAGGTGTTGTGATTCATTATTCAGAAAAGGAAAAGCTGCTGTTAGACTTCCTCAGTAATAATCCGGGCATTACGCTGTCAAAGTATTGCCGTCTGGCTGAAATCCACCGGAAAACAGGTGAAAACATCCTGGCTTCCTTTGTTGCCATTGGTATGCTTGAAATGACCTTTTCCGAAACCGGAAATACATACCGGCTATCCGATCAGTACCTTACACTCACGCCCGAACAACGTGAAGAAAAGATGATCACATTGTTGTCCAAACACATGAACCATTGACCTGACAGGGAAAATTACAGTACAGCCCGAAATGAATACTACCCGATCTCTTATCAAAAGTTATCTGAATGCACAAAAAGGCATCATAAACGTCATGTCGCGGCAACGCAATTTCGTCATTGAAATCACTATAACCATCCTGGTCATCGCTGCCGGATTCATCTTCAATATCAGCTTTGAAGAATGGTGTATTGTGCTTGTGTGCATAGCAATGGTTCTTTCATCGGAAGCCATGAATACGGCAATTGAAAAGATGGGGGACGCCATAGCGCCCGGTCATCATCCCCTCGTGGGCAAAGCCAAGGATGTTGCAGCCGGGGCTGTTTTGATTGCTTCACTAATCTCCGGGATCATCGGCATACTTATCTTTGTGCCAAAAATAATTATATTGATAAAATAACAGCCTTCGGGCATAAACCTGAAATCATGAAATTAATTGCTGACGGCGGATCAACAAAGACCGACTGGAGACTCCTGAACGAAGGGCGGGAATTCAAGCAGATACAAACGACAGGGTTTAATCCATATCTTGTTTCTTCCGAGCAAATCGAAGATATTCTTTGGAAAGAACTACAACCATACATCGACAATACCGCGATCGCCGAAGTTTTTTACTATGGAGCAGGATGTTCCACGCCATTGAAAAATATGATCGTTGAAAGGGCTTTTGAAAAAGTGTTCTTTAATGCCGATCTTTATATCGATCATGACCTGCTGGGCGCAGCCCGTGCATCATGCGGCACCAACGAAGGCATAGCCTGCATCCTGGGAACCGGTTCAAATTCCTGTTTATACAATGGGAGCGAAGTAACCGATCACATCTTCTCACTGGGCTACTTTTTTGGTGATGAAGGCAGCGGCGCCTATATGGGTAAACAACTACTGACAACCTACCTCCACAACGAACTGCCACCCGACCTGGGGGAAAAATTCAGGGAAACCTATTCACTGACCAACGAGAACATTCTCGATGCCGTATACAACAAACCGGCTCCCAGCCGTTTCCTGGCTTCTTTCAGCCGGTTTATCAGCGACCATCGCCAGCACCCGTTTATTGATTCATTAATCCGGAACAACTTCAGGAATTTTTATACATACCAGGTATGTTGCTATCCCCGGCATAAGGAAGTCCCCGTCAATTTCGTTGGATCTGTTGCCTATCATTACCAGGATATTCTTCGCGAAACGGGCAATGAATTCGGAATAAAATCAGGTAAGATTATCAAGGCGCCAATAGACGGGTTGGTAGAATATCATAGATAAAAAGTCAAAAGAAAAAGGGCAAAAGAAAAAGGGCAAAAGTTAGAGGGCAAGGAACAAGGAACTAGTAGCGAAGGAAAACGGAAGACGGAAGACGGAAAACTGAAAAGTTTACCTGATTCGGGATGGTCACGATACAACACTGGAACCCTGGAACCCTGCCCCCTCCCAAAGCCCTAAGCAAGCCAGGCAGATCTGAAACATTGAATCATTGAAACACAAGACATTGAAACTCTAGGATATAGACCAATAGCTAACAGCCTGCCTGGGCTGGCTGTGCGTAAGAAGGCAGGCTAAAAGCTAACAGCCAAAATTTACCCGGAAAAAGCAAATTGTCCAACTGTCGCAGGAAAACTCTATCTTTATTTCCCTCCCCTATCTGAAGGCTTGAATATCATCGACACTGAATTGATGCAATAGCGTATGCCGGTCGGCTCAGGGCCATCGTCAAATTTATGCCCGAGATGACCGCCGCATTGGGCACACATCACTTCGGTGCGTATCATTCCATGACTGATGTCCTCCCTGAATAGCAGATTGGCTGAATCGGCCGGTTTGAAAAAAGCAGGCCACCCGCATCCGGAATTATACTTCGAGGAGGAATGAAACAACAAGGCGCCGCATCCGGCGCAATAATAATCGCCTTCTTCGAAAAACCCGTCGTACTCGCCGGAAAAAGGCTTTTCAGTTCCCTTCCCACGCAGAATGTTAAATTGTACAGGCGTCAAAATCTTTCTCCATTCTGCTTCTGTTCTTTTTACTGTCATTTTTTCGGAAATGAAGTTTGATCCTTTATTCTTATAACTCTGACCACATGAATTCAGGCAAATCAATAAGCCTGAGAACAAGAGTGCGATACGTAATTTGTCAGGCATTAGCCACCGGCAATTCGATCTCATGATCAGGAGATTACATATAACCTCTACCATAACAATCGACCGGCCATTTTGTTGATCCGTAATAATTAAAAACTATAAAATGCCGGAATCACTACCTTTGATTGCCACAATATGAAAACACGATGGATACAGTCCTCATTGTTATTGCCGTAATCTTGTTAATTGTTGGGATAGCCGGTTGCATACTGCCCTTTTTACCCGGTCCGCCCTTGGCCTATGGAAGTCTGCTGTTGTTACAGTTTACAAGCAAGAAACCATTTTCCGAAGAATTTCTGGTTATATGGGCTGTAGTAACGTTGGCCGTAGTGCTGGCCGATTATTATATCCCGATTTGGGGCACTAAAAAATTTGGCGGGACCAAATCAGGCGTCTGGGGATCTACTATCGGGCTTGTGCTGGGAATATTTTTCTTCCCGCCGTTTGGAATCATTATCGGCCCTTTTCTCGGTGCGCTTATCGGCGAACTTATCAACAATCAGGATAGCAAAAAAGCCTTTCGCTCTGCTTTTGGTTCATTCATAGGTTTCATTGCCGGCACCGTCATGAAGTTGGGCATCAGCCTGGTTATGGGGTTTTATTTCATCAGGGCGGCCTGGTAAAAATGCCACCGGGTGATCGGAGAAAATACCATCGGGATATATTACATCGGTAAGGAAAAGCCCTTTGGCCGGCACCGAATATCCTGCATTGCATCTGTTCCTGCTTTCAATGATCCGCCTCAGATCATCCGGGTTGAGTTTATGTCGTCCAATATCAAGTAATGTACCGACAATCGCCCTTACCATATTCCGGAGAAAGCGGTCAGCCTGGATGGTGAAAACCAGTAGATTTCCATCCCGCTTCCATCCCGCTTCTATGATCCTGCAATTGTAGGTTTTCACCTGGGTATTGGTTTTACTGAAACATTCGAAATCGGTAAACTGTTTCAGCAACGTAGCAGCCTTGTTCATTGCCCCGACGTCCAGATCACCCCAGATATAATAAGCGCTGTTTTCCAGAAAAGGATCCTTTGCAAGCAGAATATTGTATTGGTATTCCCTGAGAACAGGACTGAAACGGGCATGAGCCTCCGGCATTACCGGGAATATGCGTTGAACTGCAATTGAAAAAGGCATATACCGGTTGATTTTAAAAGTGATCTTATCCAGTTCCTCTTCGTTCAACGCGTCATGATAGTCAAAATGAGCATAAAATTTTTTCGCATGAACGCCCGTGTCCGTCCGGCCGCAACCTGTCAGGCGGCATGTTATTCCCCCGGCAAAGGCAAAGGCCTGCTCAAGGACCTGCTGAACGGAAGGCGCATTTTCCTGTTTTTGCCATCCATTGAAGCCCGAACCATTATAGGATAGCTTAACAAAGTACCTGAAAACCGGTGGAGAAATCATATCAGCTTTGGTGAAATTGTAGTCAGTGCAAAAGTACCATTTTTAACCAGGTTAAGAATTTTTGTTTTTAAATTGGATTTCAATGAATTATAAATTTATTTTATCTGCATGTAATCCAAGCTGCACAAGCATTTCCTGCGTTTTTTTAGACTGAATATAAATTAACTTTTTTTCATTAATATTTTTTCTATTGTTAATCAACTAACAATCGAAATCGCTAATTTTGAGTCCAATCATTAATAAAATCAATTTTAATTCAACAACTGGAACAACTAAAATCTAGGAGGCCTACATGACAAACATTGAAAATTTCGTTCATGAACTAGCTGAGAAACACGGTCGCACCCGAAATGCCCTAATGCCGATACTTCAGGGTATTGTAGCCCGTGAAAAATTCCTATCGGAAGAAGCCATGATTGCGGTCGCCCGTGAGCTTGACCTTTCGGCAGCAGATGTTTATGGGACTGCTTCATTTTACACATTTCTGGATACGGTACCCCGAGGGAAGAACATTATCCGGGTATGCAAGACCATTTCGTGTCATATGCATAACAAGGATGAGATCATTCAGACGCTGGAGGAACATCTGAAGTGCAAAGTCGGAGAAACAACATCAGATAAGAAATTTACGCTTCTTACTGCAAACTGTCTTGGCTGGTGCCATAAAGGGCCCGTCATGCTCGTAAATGATGATGTTTATCCCGAGCTTACTCCTCAGAAGGCCCTCGATATCATTCAGGAATACATAAAAAAATCAAATTAAGCACGTACTACGTATAACAAGATAAAGCTATGGAACAAAAACACCTAAAACGAGTTGATCTGATCTTTGAATGGGACGAAAAGAACACGCCCATCAACGTACTTGATAAAACCCTGCAAAAAACTCCCGATGCCATAATACTCGAAATGATTGACTCGGGTTTGAAAGGCCGTGGTGGCGCCGGTTTCCCGACAGGATTGAAATGGAAATTCACCCGCAACGAAGATTCCGATGTAAAATACGTAGTATGCAATGCCGATGAAGGCGAACCCGGCACGTTCAAAGACCGGGAAATTCTTGACCGTGTCCCTGAGAAAATTTTCGCCGGAATGGCCATTTGCGGTTATGTTATTGGAGCAAAGGAAGGTTATATTTACCTGCGGGCCGAATATAACTTTCTTCTCAAATCGTTACAGCAAAAACTGGATAAATTCAACCAGCAATTGAAAGAGCGCCAGGTTGATTTTACGATTTTCATGCGTTCAGGCAGCGGCGCTTATGTGTGTGGTGAAGAGAGCGCCCTTTTCGAAAGCATGGAAGGAAAACGCGGCGAACCCCGCAACAAGCCTCCCTATCCTACTGTTGCCGGTTATAACAGCAAACCAACCGTCATTAACAACGTAGAAACGCTGGTATACACCTGTGAAATCTGTCGCATGGGTGCTGATAAATTTAAAGCGCTTGGAACAAGCGACTCCCGTGGTTCAAAAGTTTTTTCGGTATCGGGCGATACGACAAAACCCGGGATCTACGAACTTGAGCTGGGCATGCCTTTGCGCGATTTCATCGATGAATTTGGCGATGAAGATGCAAAAGCCGTTCAGGTTGGAGGCGCATCCGGCCATTGCGTACCCCGTAAGAAATTCAACGATACCATCATTGGTTTCGAAGGAATTCCCACAGGAGGCTCGATGATGATCTTCAACTCCACCCGGTCGATGTATAACGTTCTTCATGATTATCTCGAATTTTTCAACGAAGAATCATGCGGCCAATGTACGCCTTGCCGTGTTGGCTGCCAGCAATTACTCAAAGGCATTGAAGCCGTTAAAAAAGGCGAACGCCCCCCTCAGTACCTCGAGGATCTCAAAAAGCTCACTCTTACCATGAAGATTGCTGCCAAATGCGGCCTGGGACAATCGGTTGCCAACCCGTTTATTTCAATAGTTGACAACTTCAGGGAAGAGATCATCTACTAATCATTCATATCAAAAACGAAAAAGGAGATAATACCATGAGTAAATATATGGTCAATCTTAAGATCAACAATATTCCTATCGCTGTAGAAGAAGGAACCACCATTCTGGATGCTGCGAAAAGGCTGAATTTCCACATCCCGACACTCTGTAACCATCCTGATCTGAGCGTTGCCGGAAACTGCCGCGTTTGCGTAGTCGAAATAAAAGGAGCCCGGCTTCTTGCTGCATCGTGCGCCACACCGGTCTCGGAAGGCATGGAGGTTTTTACAAACAGTGAAAAAGTCAGGATTGCCAGGAAACACGTTATAGAATTGTTGTTATCGGAACATAATGCCGATTGCACCAAATGCTTTAAAAACGGCAATTGCGAATTACAGGACCTGGCTTCCGAATACCGCTATGGCGACCATGTTTTCATCGACCTGGTTCCGTTTTCAAAAAAGTTCATCGATATTTCATCCCCCTCTATCACCAAAGATACAAGCAAATGTATCCGCTGCCAGCGTTGCGTACGCACATGCGCTGAACTTCAGGCCGTTAGCGCCCTGGCTGTGATAAACAAAGGCAGCCAACAAACCATCAGCACCTTCCTGAATAAACCGATGAACGACGTGGTTTGCACCAACTGCGGACAATGTATCAACCGTTGCCCGACCGGCGCTTTATATGAACGCAACTATATTGAGGATGTCTGGAATGCAATCTATGATCCTAACAAATTTGTGGTAGTTCAGACTGCTCCTGCAACACGTGTTGCAGTTGGAGAGGATCTAGGCTTTGAACCCGGTAATCGCGTAACGGGGAAAATGGTTGCCGCCCTCAGGAAAATTGGATTTAATAAAGTGCTGGATACCGACTTCACCGCCGACCTAACCATCATGGAAGAAGGCACTGAATTACTGACCCGCCTCAAAAAAGCAATTGTTGACAAGGACGAGACGGTAAAACTTCCTATGATGACATCCTGTTCACCAGGCTGGATAAAATTCCAGGAACACATGTTTCCGGAATTGCTGCCCAACCTTTCAACCTGCAAATCTCCGCAGCAAATGTTCGGCGCCCTGGCAAAAACTTACTATGCTGATAAGATCAACATAAAAGCCGAAAACATGGTTGTTGTATCCATCATGCCCTGCACGGCAAAGAAATTCGAGTGCAACCGTCCAGAAATGCGCGATAGCGGGTTCAAAGATGTCGACTATGTTCTCACTACGCGTGAGCTCGCTATGATGATCAAACAGGCAGGCATTGATTTTGAGAAACTGGAAGATCAGCAATACGACAGTATACTGGGCGAATCAACCGGAGCTGCCGTAATTTTCGGCGCTACCGGAGGCGTGATGGAAGCCGCCCTTCGAACTGCCTATGAAATCGTTACCGGGAATGAGGTTCCTTTCACAAATCTCAATATTAAACCGGTGCGCGGCATGGAAGGTGTAAAAGAAGCCTCTATCAAAATTAAAAATGCTAAACCGGAATGGAGTTTTCTTGAAGGCGTTGATGTAAATGTTGCCGTCGCACATGGTTTGGCCAATGCAAAACGGCTGATGGAAGCAGTCGAGAGCGGAAACACAAATTACCATTTCATTGAAATAATGGGATGCCCGGGCGGCTGCATCGGCGGTGGCGGACAACCAATTCCTACGTCCCCCGAAATCAGGCGCAAACGTGCTGAAGCGATTTATGAAGAAGACATGGGAATGCCAATCCGCAAATCGCATGAAAATCCTGAAGTAGCCGAAGTATACCAGGAGTATCTCGGACATCCATGCGGACACCAGTCACACGAACTTCTCCACACCCATTATGTGGAACGCAAGAGGTTCTAAAACTTTTGTCACCCTTGATCTCTATGGCTGCCAATGGCAGCCTTTTTTATCGTCCGGATAGCAGACAGAAAGAGTTCCTGTTTGCTTCAAAACAGGCTATTTAGAAAGAATATAAATTTTATTGTTAATTGATTAACATTGTGAATTTTTTCACAATTAATTTGTTAATCATTTTTATCGTAGTAATTTTGTGGTTTGAAAAAGATTCTTTTGAAAAAACACTAAAAAATTGTAATTTAGCCTGTTACCCAATAAAAATAATAAAGTCGATGAAGCTCAGTGAAGTAGTTGAATTTCTAAATGCAAAGGTAGTATGCGGACATGATAACCTGTCGCGCGAAGTCTATCGTGCATTTGCATCCGACCTTATGAGCGATGTACTGACCATCAACACACAGAACCTGCTGTTGTTGACCGGCCTTACCAATATCCAGACGATCAGGACTTCTGAAATGGCTGATGTCCTGAACATTGTTATCGTCAGGAATAAAAAGGCGACTTCCGAAATGATCGAAATAGCCAAAGAAATGGGTATGGTTATCCTCGAATGCGACTACTCGATGTACAAGACTTGCGGAATCTTGTTCTCCAAGGGATTAAACCCTGTTTATTAATTAACCATGGCCGGTGATGCATTTCGAATATTTTATCAACGGTGGTGATTTCAGTAAAGCCGGACAAGCTTCCAGCCATTTCAAAAAAGTGCTGCAACAACTAAATGTCGCACCTCAGATCATCAAAAGAATTGTCGTTGCGCTGTATGAAGCTGAAGTAAATATTGTTGCACACGCGTTTGAAGGTAAAATAATTATTGAATTACAACCAGATTCGGTAGTAATGATGCTGACTGATAAAGGCCCGGGTATCCCTGATATTGAAAAAGCCATGGAAATCGGTTATTCCACTGCATCGCCAAAAGTGCGCGAAATGGGATTCGGAGCAGGTATGGGTTTATCCAACATCAAGAACAACGCAGATCATCTGGAAATATCCAGCACTGTCGGAACCGGAACTACCGTTACAATTAAAGTTAACCTAAAAAGCGATCAATTAACAGACTAATACCTGACGGATCTCAATCATCATGGCTATAAAGCATTTCCATCATGCGTTAAAAATAAAAACCGAAACCTGTTTCGGTTGTTCGCATTGTATGAAAGTGTGCCCGACCGAAGCGATCAGGATCCGGAATGGGAAAGCGATCTTTTTTGAGAACCGTTGTGTCGATTGCGGCGAGTGTTTTAAAGCCTGCCCGGTTCAGGCCATTTACATAGATCAGGACGATTTCGACCGTATCAATTCATATGAATACCGGGTAGCTCTGATACCAGCGATTTTCATCGGACAGTTCTCCAGGAAATATTCGCTTGAGCAGATATATTCCGCAATTTACGCTGCCGGATTCACCCACATTTTCGAAGTTGAACAAAGCACAGCCATCCTGAAGGACCAGATTAACAGGTATGCCGAAGATAATCCTTCAAAAAAGCCCCTGATATCCTCCTTTTGTCCGGCTATTATCCGGCTAATCCAGGTACGGTTTCCTTCGCTGGTGGGAAATATCATGTCGCTCAAACCGCCTCTTGATATTACTGCATTATACTGCCGCAAGAAATTGACTGATGAAGGCGTAAATCCTGCCCGGATCGGTGTTTTTTACATTACTCCCTGCGCCGCAAAAATTGCAGCTATTAAAAGCCCTGTGGGTGAAGACTATTCAATGATTACCGGAGTTATCAACATGGATTTCCTTTTCAACCGGGTTTATCGTTTCATAAAAAACCTTACAGAAACAGATAAGGAGGCTATTCCGGTCAAACCATTATCGCCGGATGCAATGCGATGGTCGCTTACCCATGGCGAGGCAGATCATATCCGGGGACGAAGCCTGGCCGTTGATGAAATCCATAATGTGATCGAATTCCTGGAGAAAGTTGAAAACGACCAGATAAAAAACATTGATTTCCTGGAATTGCGTGCCTGTGATGAAAGTTGTGCAGGCGGGGTTCTGTCAAATGCAAATCGGTTTCTGGTCAATGAGAGGCTGCGCAGCCCCAAATCAAGAGATACTGAGACGGATAATAACTCAGCAAAAACTATTGAAGATTACCGGGAGTACCTTGATCGCCGCATCAACATACAAGAAATCAAACCGCGTTCGATCATGAAACTCGACGACAATATGGAAGAAGCGATGCGGAAGATGGGAATGACTAAAGAGATCATGAACCTGCTGCCCGGAACCGACTGCGGAGTATGCGGAGCGCCATCATGCCAGGCTTTGGCGAATGATATTGTACTGGGCGATGCCGATATCCGTCAATGCATATTTATACAGAGAAGCCGGGAATCAACCGGAGAACTCTCATCACCCGACTCTCTCAAATTGATGAAGGGTATTTGGGGAGAAGATAAATTTTAATTCCAAAAAAACGCACATGAAAGTTGAAGAAATAATTAAAAAACTCAGCCTTAATGCCTTCACCGGCAATAAGGGACTGGATCGTGACGTTCAGGGAGGATACACCTGCGACCTGTTAAGTGATGTAATGGGCCATTCAAAGGCCGGCCAGGTTTGGATTACTTTACAGACTCATAAAAATGTAATGGCTGTAGCATCACTCCGTGAACTTGCTGCCGTCATTATTGTAAACGGATTGACGCCTAATCCTGATATGCTGGAACAAGCTGAAGAAGAAAATATCCCTGTATTAGGCACCACGGAAAATGCCTTTGATGTTTCGGGAAAATTGTTTAAATTGCTGGGATAATAAAAATGCCGATTTACAGGGCCGACCTTCACATACATACGGTTTTATCCCCATGCGGCGACCTGGGAATGAGTCCTGTAAATATCGTAACAGATGCCCGCAATAAAAATCTGAACATACTCGGAATTACCGACCACAACTCGACGCTTCACTGCGGATTAATTAAAAAACTTGCTTCGGAACACGGGATCATGGTACTGCAGGGAGCCGAAGTTACAACCAAAGAAGAAATACATTGCCTTACGTTCTTTGAAACATCTGAAACGCTTTCGGCTTTTCAGCAATACCTCGAAGATCATCTGCCCCATTATCCGAATGATCCAGACAAATTCGGCTACCAGGTAGTTGTTGATTCGGAGGAGGAAATCATTCAAACCATTGAATGGCTTTTGATTTCCGCTATCGACCAAACCCTCGACGAGGTTGAAGCCACTGTGCATAAACTAGGCGGATTATTTATACCTGCCCACATCGACAAACCCTGCAACAGTCTTATCAGCCAGCTCGGATTCATTCCGCCAGCCCTGAAAGCTGACGGGTTTGAACTTTCGGCACATGCAAGGCCCGATAGCCTTCAGTTCCTCCTGAACGGTCATAAGCATGTTTCTTTGCTTCGCAACAGCGATGCCCACTATCTGGAACAGATCGGAACAGGAACCACTGATTTTGACATAGAAGAGCTTTCATTTAGCGAAATCAGAATGGCGCTGAGAAATGAGTCAAACCGAAGAACCTTCATCGCATGAAAGACCTCTCGCTACATATCCTGGATATCATGCAGAACTCGCTGGTTGCCGGCGCTAAAGAGATCGGCGTGGAAATCACCGAGAATAAAGATGCCGATACCTATTCCATTTCGGTGAAAGATGACGGGAAAGGCATGAGTCCTGAGATGGCCCGCCAGGTTACCGATCCGTTTTTCACCACGCGGACTACCCGAAAAGTAGGATTGGGTATCCCTTTGCTGAAGGAAAATGCCGAACGCACCGGCGGAAGTTTTGATATCATTTCGGCTGAAGGAGTAGGCACAACGATAAATGCCTGTTTCAAACTAAGACATGTCGATCGTCAGCCGCTGGGAGATATTGCCGGCGTCATAGTACTTACTGCGGCTTCATATCCGGCTGTAAGGTTCAGATACACACATACAACCCGTTTCGGCACTTATACCTTCGACACGAAAGAAGTTGCCGAAATTCTCGGGGAAACGCCGATTAACGATGCACAAATAATACATTTCCTGAAGGAGATGATCGTTGAAAACCTCGAAAGCATCAATTACACTCCGTAATGGAGACAGAAATACTGGAAGAAAACTAAACATTAAACATTAACACGTTATATAACATGACAAAGATCAAATCACTGAACGACCTGAGGGCAATCAAGGCCAATGTTGAGGCCAAGATGAACCTCAGAGAACGAAGCGATGCACCCGAAAAATTAGTGCAGATAAAAGTTGCTATGGCAACCTGCGGTATAGCTTCGGGAGCAAAAATCATCATGGATTACATGGTGAACGAACTCGATAAACGGCATATACCTGCAGTAGTCAGCCAGACAGGTTGTATGGGATATTGCTATGCCGAGCCTACCATCGAAGTAACCCTTCCCGGCAAGGAGCCTATTGTTTTCGGTTATGTTACCGAGAAGAAAGCCGACCAGATCATCGAAAAGTATATCATCAACGGTGAGCTTGTTGAAGGAATCATCCCGGTGAATTACGAAAGCATTGACAATAAGTAAAACTCAGGAGGAAAAAGTATGGCAACATTTAAAATGCATTTGCTTGTTTGTGGCGGTACTGGCTGTAGGGCTTCAGAAAGCGCAACCTTGTTCCAAAACCTTCGTGCAGGAATCATCCAGAAAGGATTGGAAAACGATGTCCAGGTGATTACGACCGGCTGTTTTGGGTTTTGCGAAAAAGGGCCTATTGTAAAAGTGTTACCCGACAACACGTTTTATACGATGGTCAAGCCCGAAGATGCAAACGAAATTATTGAAGAACATATTATAAAAGGCCGCAAGGTTCAGCGTTTGCTTTATGTAAATCCGGTTACCACTGAAAAAGTTTCCGATTCCAAACACATGGGTTTTTACCGGAAACAACTGCGTATAGCTCTTCGCAACTGCGGTTTCATTGATCCTGAAAATATTGAGGAAAGTATTGCACGCGAAGGTTATGCTGCACTCGGCAAATGCCTTACCGAAATGACCCCTGAACAGGTCATCGAAATGATAAAAAAGAGCGGTTTACGCGGACGCGGCGGCGGAGGTTTTCCCACTGGTCTGAAATGGGAAATCACACGCGCGTCGAAAGCCGACCAAAAATACGTCGTATGTAATGCTGACGAAGGAGACCCCGGCGCTTTCATGGACCGTTCCATCCTGGAAGGCGACCCCCATTCGGTGATCGAAGCTATGGCTATCTGCGGATACTGTATCCAGGCTACCAAAGGGCTGGTCTATATCCGTGCAGAATATCCCCTGGCCATCGAAAGGTTAAAAACCGCCATTAAACAAGCGCGCGAATATGGCCTGTTAGGAGAAGACATCATGGGCTCCGGTTTCAATTTTGACATTGAACTGCGTTACGGAGCCGGAGCATTTGTCTGCGGAGAAGAAACCGCCCTGATCCATTCTATGGAAGGTTTCCGCGGCGAGCCTACCGTTAAACCTCCTTTCCCCTCAGTATCGGGTTATCTGAAAAAGCCTACCAACGTCAATAATGTTGAAACCTTTGCCAACATTCCCGTAATTATCAATCGTGGAGCCGAATGGTTTTCCAGCATCGGGACCGAAAAATCAAAAGGAACAAAAGTATTTGCCCTTGCCGGAAAAATCAACAATGTTGGCCTGATCGAAGTTCCAATGGGCATCACATTACGTGAAGTGATATACGAAATCGGCGGCGGTATAAAAGACGGCAAAAAATTCAAAGCCGTTCAAACCGGCGGCCCTTCGGGCGGATGCCTCACCGAAAAGCACCTGGACACCCCAATCGATTATGATAACCTGATTGCAGCCGGTTCAATGATGGGCTCAGGCGGTATGATTGTTATGGATGAAGATGACTGTATGGTTTCAGTCGCTAAATTTTATCTTGACTTTACCGTTGAAGAATCATGCGGAAAATGTTCTCCGTGCCGTATAGGAAATAAACGCCTGAATGAAATTCTCGAGAAGATATGTAAAGGGAACGGCACCATGGAAGATATCGCGCTGCTCCGTAACCTCAGCAGTGTGGTAAAGGATACAGCCCTTTGCGGATTAGGACAAACATCACCCAATCCGGTTCTTTCAACTCTCGATAATTTTTACGATGAATACCTGGCTCACATCGTTGATAAAAAATGTCCGAGCGGAAGGTGCAAAGCGTTGCTTCAGTATTTTATCGATCCCGAAAACTGTGTAGGATGCACTGCCTGCGCCCGTAATTGCCCTGTAAATGCAATTTCCGGTGAACGCAAAGGCGTTCATGTAATTGACTCCGCTACCTGTATCAAGTGCGGTGCCTGTATGGAAAAATGCAAGTTCAATGCAGTTTATATTAAATAACCAGTGGGAGAACGAAACATGGAAATGATCAATTTAACAATAGATAATAAAAAGGTTCAGGTCAAAAAAGGTACCACCGTTTTGGATGCTGCCAAATCCGTTGGAATTAACATCCCTACCCTGTGCTATCTTCACCTTCACGACCTCGAAATCACCAACAAACCTGCAGGTTGCCGTATCTGCGTTGTTGAAGTTAAAGGCCGTCGTAACCTCGCTCCTGCCTGCGTTACCGAATGTACCGAAGGCATGGAAGTGAATACACACAACATCCGTGTGTTGAATGCCCGTAAAACCGTGATGGAGCTCATTCTCAGCGACCATCCCACCGACTGCCTCGTATGCGCCAAAAGCGGCAACTGCGAATTGCAATCGCTTGCACACGAATTAGGGATCCGTCAGATACATTACGAAGGGGAACAATCGCACTATCGCAAGGACACCTCACCTTCCATCATCCGTGATGTGGATAAATGTATTATGTGCCGTCGTTGCGAAATGATGTGCAACGAAGTGCAGACAGTAGGCGTTCTTACGGCAGTAAACCGCGGATTTACATCAGTGGTGGCTCCCGCCTTCGAAATGAACCTCGATCACAGCGTATGTACATACTGCGGACAATGCGTTGCCGTATGCCCGACAGGAGCGCTCACCGAAGTTGACCACACCAATAGTGTTATCCGGGCTTTGGCCGATCCAACCAAGACGGTCATCGTGCAAACGGCTCCGGCTGTGCGTGCCGCATTGGGCGAAGAATTCGGCCTGGAACCCGGCACCCTGGTAACAGGAAAAATGGCTGCTGCTCTCAGGAGACTTGGATTTGATTATGTATTCGATACCGATTTTGCTGCCGACCTCACCATAATGGAAGAAGGCACAGAATTGCTCGACCGGTTAACGCGCCACTTAAATGGAGATAAAGATGTGAAGCTTCCTATCCTCACATCATGCTGCCCGGGCTGGGTTAACTTCTTCGAACATCAGTTCCCCGACATGATCGATATCCCGTCGACAGCCCGTTCACCTCAGCAAATGTTCGGTTCCATTGCAAAGACATTCTTTGCTGAAAAATTGGGCATTAAAAGGGAAAATATGGTTGTAGTGTCCATCATGCCATGTCTGGCTAAGAAATTTGAATGCTCACGGGATGAATTTAAGGTTGATGGCAATCCCGATGTAGACTTTTCACTTTCGACGCGTGAACTGGCCAATTTCATCAAGCAATCGAACATAGATTTCATCTCTCTCGAGGATGAAGATTTCGACCGTCCATTGGGAGAATCAACCGGCGCTGCTGTCATTTTCGGCGCTACCGGTGGTGTTATTGAAGCCGCTACCCGTACGGCCTATGAAGTTTACACCGGTAAAAAACTTGAAAAAGTTGATTTCGAACAATTGCGCGGAATGGAATGGATCAGGAGCGCGACCGTAGACTTCGACGGCTTGCCCATCAAAATCGGAATTGCACACGGACTGGGCAATGCCCGCAAACTCCTTGAACAAATTCGTGAAGGCAAAGCTGATTTCCATGCAATCGAAATCATGGCCTGCCCCGGTGGCTGCATCGGCGGCGGCGGTCAACCGCTTCATCATGGTGATTCATCCATCCTGAAAGCCCGTACAGCCGCTATCTATCGTGAAGATGAGAGCAAAGTCATCCGGAAATCGCACGAGAATCCCTATATCATTCAACTGTACGAAGAGTTCCTTGGCAAACCATGCAGCCATAAATCGCATCAGTTGTTGCATACCCATTATTTCGACAAGAGTAAACCAGTCGAAATTGAATAAGGGAAATTGAAGGATATCAAAACCGATTAAAAAGATTCACTATGGCTAGCATAAATATCAAACTCAGTGATCAGAAAATTGCCCAATTGCAGGCAATTTGCAAGGAATTTAACAATGACAAAGGTGAACTCATCAATGTGCTGCACAAAGCTCAGCACCTTTTCGGGTATTTGCCTGCCGAAGTCCAGGAAATTATTGCTAAAGAACTGAAGACTTCGGTTGCACACGTTTATGGCGTTGTTTCTTTCTACTCATTCTTCACAATGACTCCAAAAGGCGAACATCCCATTAGCATTTGCCTGGGTACAGCCTGCTACGTGAGGGGCGCCGAAAAGGTCCTTGACGAATTCAAACGGATTCTCAAAGTCAAAGTCGGCGAAACTACCGAAGACGGCAAGTTCTCGTTAAGTTGCCTTCGTTGCGTTGGCGCCTGCGGATTAGCACCGGTTGTCATGATTGGTGAAAAAGTATACGGGCGTGTATCTCCCGACGGTGTAAAAAGCATTCTTGACGACTACACCAAGTAAACCGTTCTCTTCTAAAGATCATTCCGGGTTAAACCGGATGATTAATAAAGCAAAACTGCCTCTCAACAAGGCAGTTTTTTTTTGCCAAATGCATAATAACCAACAATAAAGTTATAGTTTGAAGAATATTTTTTAGTCATAGGAAAGACGCTTTGCTTATATTTGCTCATTATCATAAAAAAGTTTCCATTATGGTACCCACTGGCAACGACTACAGCGAGCAAACAAACGACATCCGGCAACTTGCAAATGAAAATGAAGCACTGAAAGCCGAGATAGAAAAACTGCGCCATTTCGAAACGCTGGCTAAAGAAGCTGAAAACATTCATGCGCTGGCCGAGAAAGCCAACCGTATCAAGAGCGACTTCCTCTCCATGATGAGTCACGAAATTCGTACACCGATGAATGGAATTGTCGGGATGACCAGCCTTTTACTCGACACCAAAGTAACACCGGAACAGCGCAATTACCTGGAAACATTGCGTGTGAGCGCTGATAACCTGATGGGGATTATTAACGATATTCTCGATTTCTCAAAAATCGAATCGGATAAAATGGTGCTTGAGGAAAGCAATTTCGAATTGCGTCATTGCATAGAAGAAGCCCTTGATGTATATGCCCCAAAGGCTATCGAAAAAGGCGTCGATTTACTGTACATGCTGCAACCCGATGTTGCCCCCTTCCTGATTGGTGACATGAAACGGCTGAAGCAGATCCTTGGAAACCTGGTGAACAATGCCATCAAATTCACCGATGAGGGCGAGATATTTATCTCAGCCGAGAAATCCGGAATGCAGGACGATTACTGTGAAATCTTGTTCTCAGTGAAGGACAGCGGCATAGGCATCACAAAGGAAAAACTGGATACTATTTTTGAAGCTTTCACCCAGGGCGAATCATTCCTGAACAGGCGTTATGGCGGGACCGGTCTGGGACTATCCATTGCCAAGCACCTTGTCGGACTTATGGGCGGACGTATGTGGGCCGAAAGCGCCCCGGGCAAAGGTTCAACATTTTACTTCACCGTAAAATTAAAACCTGCCGAAACAGGAACTACCAAGCTATACATCCGGGGGCAAATTCCGGAACTGAGAAACAGCCGTGTACTCGTGGTCGACAATGATCCCGCTTCACGCCAGATATTCTCAGCCCAGTTTGACGCCTGGGGGATGAGAGCTTACACTGCAACTACCGGTAAGGAAGCGTTGAGAATTATTGATGATCAGGACAGTTACTTCGACCTCGGCCTTATTGACCTTCACCTCCCTGAAATGTCGGGTGTAGAATTGGCTAAGAGCATCCGGGATATCCCATTCAAAGGTGATTTCCCGTTTATTCTTCTCTCATCCATCGGGAAAGTCACCGATCTTCCCCAAGGGCTTTTTGACGCCCAGATGACCAAACCCGTCAAACTTGCAGAGCTTTTTGAATATATTCTGAGTGTGATCTCCGAATCCCGTGACCGCCGGGCAACAGTTGCCGATCATAATTTTGATAAAAAACTCTCCGATAAACTGCCGTTAAATATTCTTCTGGCTGAAGATAACGTTACAAACCAGGAACTGGTGGTAACCCTCATGAAAAAGATGGGTTATAATGTAGATGCAGTTGAAAACGGGAGGAAAGTGCTCGAAATCATGGAAGACAAGCCTTACGACATCATTCTGATGGATGTCCAGATGCCGGTAATGAACGGGACTGAAGCCACTGCTGCGATCATTGAAAAATACCCTGAACCTGATCGTCCTTACATCATAGCCATCACAGCCAACGCCATGCCTGGCGACCGGGAGCGTTTCCTCGAATGCGGCATGGTCGACTACCTGTCGAAACCTATCCGGTTCAAAGATGTGCAGGATGTGCTTATCCGCTGGGGAAGGAAAAGGATGATGCTAAAGAAGGAACAGGAAAGTTAAAGGTTCCCATACGAGAAAAAAGAAGCTGCCGATCGGCAGCTTTTTTTGGCAGATCAGACTTTATAAAGAATCGGCATTGGCCTTTGCCCCTAGCTGTCCTGAGTCTGTGACTCAGGACAATAATTAAACCGGATGAATTTCCAACAATCCCTTCCCTTTGCCTGCATAATCTCTAGCACTGCTGTATAGATAGTCTTCAGGTTTTTCAACCAATCCGGATTCAACCGGATTGTTATGTATATAATTCATTTTTTGCCAGGTAAAACCGACCGAAAACAATTCTTTAGGCTGATTATCCTGTCGCCAAAATTGGTAAATGCTGTTTCTGCTGTTTTTTTCTCCCTGCGTTTTAAAAATCTGCAACATCCATTCTTTTCTGCTTTCGTTCTTGTTTTCAGAAATTGCTTTTATGATTTGCTTGCTTGTAAATTTCTTGAAATCACGCAGTATATCACTTGTGTCTTCATTTTTGGCCGACACAACCAAATGCAGATGATTGCTCATAAGGCACCAACCATGTATATACAGACCTCTTTCCTGCTGGCAATGCCGCAGACTATCCAGTATTATATCACAGTAAGCTTTTCTGGTAAACACATCAACCCACTCCACTACGGCAAATGTTATAAAATGGATGCCTTCCTGATTCCGGATTTTATAACCTCCTGCTGACATCTGATATAATGTTGAAATTAAGCTAATTTACAAAAAACAGAAACAAAATTTGGAATAAAATTTATAGGTATCCGTAGTCGCAGACTACGGATAGCATCTTTTTTTTTGGAACCCCTTCCCATGGCTTGTTTCCTGTCTTCGAAAAATTCACAGTATATGACTTCCCATGGCCTGTACCTGATCGTCCAGCCCTTGGTCCCTAGGTAGTTGTGCGAATAAAAACGTTCTATCAAATCCGATGTAAATCCTATATAGATCTTATCATTGCGACACGAATACAGAATATATACGACATATCCCATAACGAAAAAAGCTGCCTTGTGGCAGCCTTGGTTTTGTAGCGGGATCGAGAATTGAACTCGAGACCTCCGGGTTATGAATCCGACGCTCTAACCAACTGAGCTACCCCGCCTCTATGATTTTATTTTCAATTCCTCACTGTTGAACACGAGTCTGTCCCTCTCCGACGGACGGATATGAATCCGACGCTCTAACCAACGGAGCTACCCCGCCAACAGGGGTGCAAAATTAGGACTTTTTCCTTAAAATAAAAGGCCTTTGATAATTTTTACCTTATTTCTTCGACAGTGAGCTTGTAATCAATTCCAAACTCACGTAAACCATTCAGGAAAAACGTAACGCATTTTTCGTCGTTGGCCAGATATTCAGGTGCAGAAACGCCTTTATCGGTGTACATGCCATTAGCAATAAGCCGCACAGCCATAACAGCAGCATATCCGGTAGTCCTGGCCATGGAATGTATCTGCGTTTCCGGATCATAGGTATCGAACAGGTCATATGTGTACCTGTAATGTTTGCTACCCTTGTAACCTTCGGCAATGATATGCATTATTGTAAGGTCTTCCTCGCCTTCTTTGAACCGAAGAATTGGAAACAATAATTTCGAAGTAACATCTATCGGGCGGATCATATTCCCTGCCACATTGATAGGTTGACAACCGAAGAACCCGGCATCGCGCAATACTTCAATTTTATAAAGGTGGCCTGGATAACGAAGCGTTTTTTCGACCATATCGGGAACCTTCAAGTTTAAGATCAAGGACCTTAAACCATCCGTATTGAAAGCTTCCAGCGTACCGATTCCCTCAATTTCAATATTTTCAACATCAGATAAAGCTGGTTTTACAACCAAATGGCCATTCTTCACGAAGCGTGCTGGCCGGGTATACTCTTCGATTACATCAATGGGTGAAAAAACAGCTTTGTATTCAAATGGCCAGGAATGACGCCGCGGTAATCCCCCAACATAAATTTTCAAACTTTCGGGCTTATCCAATTGCCTGCATGCATAGGCAGCCAGCAGATTACTTGTTCCCGGCGCCAATCCCATATCGCAGATAGCCGTAACCCCTTTTTCTTTAGCAAGTTCATCAACCTCAAGGAAGTTTTCTTCCTGAAATGAGAAATCCACAATATCCTTACCAGCCTCGACGCAGGCCCTTAACACCATATTACCCAGATATCCCGGTACAGCACTCACAACCAGCCCGTAACCTGCCACCAATTTCCTGACACGCTTTGCATCCGATAAATCAATCCGAAGGGTAGTAACCTTGTACTTTGATGATATCTTGTCGAGGACTGTTGGATCAATATCGACAATTGTTACACTAAAATTCGGGTCTTCAGATAATTTTGCCGCAACCGGGCCGCCGACCAGCCCGGCACCTAATACAATAATTCTTAATGATTTGCTTTTCGTTTCTTTAGCATTCATGATCGGAAATGTTAGTTATCTAAGTTGCTTTAAGTATTTAGTATGTTTTTGGGGGTGAATTCTTGCCTGAGTAACGGATCAGATTCCCCGGAAACCGTCTTTGCTGTGAGAAAACCACACCTGCCATTACGAGTATCATTCCTATCACTTTTGAACCGGTAAACTCTTCTGAAAGAAGGAAATAAGAGGCTATCCCGGTAAAAACGGGAATAAGGTTCGAAAAAACATTGGCGCGTATTATCCCTAAATCCCTGATAGATACTATATAAAACAGGTATGCCAGGGTTGATGCGAAGAATGCCAGCTCCACCAGGGCTATCAATGCTGAAACAGGAGGCCTTATGGACAGAAACTGTTTCAGGTCGAATATCAGAAAGAATGGAAGAAAGTACACCGCACCGATAATGTTTTGCATTGCAATAATGATGAATACCGGATAATTATCAGCAAGTTTCCTGATGACCAGCGAATAGCCGACGGCTGAAAAGACAGCAAAAAAAAGCAATCCGACACCGGCAGGTGAAGCATTCAGTGAAAGGTCTGGATTTATTAACATTACAACGATACCGGTCATAGAAATGATAATACCGGCAATGGTATTTCCTGACACTTTTTCTTTGAACGTATAATATGCTGCAATCGGGGCAAAAAGGGGTATTGTTGCAATGATCACCGACGAAATTGTCGATGAAACCTTTGTAAGGCCGAAACTTTCGCCCATGAAATAGCAGAAAGGCTGAGTAAATGCAAGTAACAGGAACCATTTGATATCGCTGCTACGGATGGCTGTGTTTATATGCGACAGCTTTATATACAGCATCAATAAACTGCCTGAAATCAGCAGCCGCAGGAATATTATGGTGATAGGCCCGTAAAAACCGCAAATCTGTTTGAACCAAACAAACGACATTCCCCAGAAGAGCATCGCAATAACTGCGAAGACTACCGGACGGGAGCCTTTTACCTGCACTTTCCCTGGTGAATTAACGAGCGGCATAAGAATAATATGAGATATACAGTATGCTGAATGTCGTCAGGAATTACTATGTGCCTGGCAGGAATACCCAAACACCCCTGTTATCCGACTCATTCAATTCCGGAAAAATGTTTCATAAACTGTACCCTTTCATAGGCTACCGGGTTTATTGCATTACCTATACTCATCTTTCCGATGAAATCGCTGGTTGACGTATAATGATGTTTATCCATCCATTGCTCCAGTTCCCTTATCATTTTCCCGATATGCATGCTGCCATTTTTGTATACTGCACTAACGACTTCTACGGCCTTTGCCCCCGCCAGCATCATTCTGATCATTCCTCCGGCATCATGAACACCGGTTGTACCAGCCAGATCGCAGCGTATCTTATCCGACAGGACAGCTATCCAACGCAGAGGCATATAAATCTCTTCCGGTGAACTTAGTAAATGAGTTGCTTTAATTTCCAGATTCTCAATATCAATATCCGGCGAAAAAAACCGGTTGAACAGTACAAGTCCTTTAGCCCCGGCCCAGCTAAGTTTCTGTGCCGAATGTGCCAGCCCTGAAAAATAAGAGCTGATTTTCAGGGCGACAGGTATCGATAACTGTTTCACAACCCGGTCGAGTATTTCAAAATATGTTTTTTCATACTGCCCCGGTGCAATACCCGGATCCGACGGTAATACGAACAGATTTAATTCAAGGGCATCGGCGCCTGCATCCTGAATCTTACGGGCAAAATTTGTCCATTCTGCTGCGGTCGCGCAATTGATACTGGCTATAATGGGAATTTTAACCGAATCCTTACATCCGCGAATAAGGGTGAGGTATTTTTCAATACTATTGGCCCGGCTGAAGTTGCTGATATAATCGAAGGCTTCAGGATACTGGTTGTCCGATTCACCGGAACCCATTGTCCGGTCAATTTCATGCATGATTTGCTCTTCGAAAAGCGATTTGAGCACAACCGCACCAGCGCCCTGCTTTTCGTACTCAATAATATTTTCGAGCGAACCGGTCAGCCCTGAGCTTCCTATGATCATCGGGCTTTTCAGATGCAATCCAAGGTACTTTGTACTAATATCTGCCATTGTACTGATTTTTAAGTTTATACCTGATCAACCGCTCCCGTTATCCGGACAGGAAGCATCCCATCTAAAGCTGCTTCACGATACCCGGAATACTTTGTACATACCGGAAGTAAAAATATCAATTATTCTAAATTGATTGGATGGCTATCTTATCAATAATTCGATTATTTGATGTTTAATCACTTTTTTAACGAAAAGAAATATTGCTTCAGAAATACGCCTTTTATCCTACGCGTACATAAGGCTGACCAGAAAGTAAGACCCCGGATATCGACAGACCAACGAAATGATTTTCTGTCAGTTTGCCAATGTAAGCTTACGAAACAGGGATTCATTCTGAATAACCTGAACAGCCTGTTTCAGGTCGTCATCATCCTTACCGATCACTTCGAAATAGGCACTCACATTGTACAGGTTTCTTGCAAGCAAGCCTTTCAGAACGCTTGTAATTTGTTTGCCCGAAATTTCAAGGCCCTTGTCATCGCGCGGCAACGCATTTTTCGAACCAAATTCCACAAAATCGTTCAGCAACTCCTGATCTTTCCTGAATCCTTTCATAAAAGATGAGATATCGGGATAAGTACGAAGCAACTCTTTCCGGTTTGCATCCACATATTGCATGATAAAATCATTCAATACGCCTTTGCGTAACGCATCCGTGTAATACAGTGAAAAAAATGAAGTATCAATCGGAACGAAAATATCAGGCATGATACCGCCGCCGCCATATACAAGCCGCTTGTTATGTGTGAAGTATCTCAATGAATCGGGAAATTTAATACTGTCGGAATGAACAAGTTCGCCGTGCTTGAAACGGTTGTAAACTTCAGCATAATATTCGTCGGAACCTGGCGTATATGGTTTCTGAATGCACCTCCCCGAAGGCGTATAGTAGCGTGCCGTAGTCAGTCGGACCATCGAACTGTCGGGCAGCATGAAAGGACGCTGCACCAATCCTTTTCCGAAAGAGCGGCGCCCGATTATAATACCGCGGTCCCAATCCTGGACGGCGCCTGAAACTATTTCGCTGGCCGAAGCAGAGGCTTCATCAATGATAATCACCAGTTTTCCTGTTTCGAAAACGCCCTGGCTCGTAGAGTTAAAATCCTGACGGGGACTGCTTATGCCTTCGGTATATACGATGAGTTTGTTAGCTGACAGGAACTGATCTGCCAGTTCAAAGGCAATATCAAGATAACCGCCGGTATTGTTCCTGAGGTCAAGAATGAGGTCTTTCATCCCTCTTTTCTTGAGTTCAGCGACTGCCTCTACAAATTCATCTTTCGAGGTGCGGGCAAAACGTGAAAGTTTCACATAGCCGATTTCGTCGGTAACCATATAGGTAGCGTCAATGCTGTTGAGAGGAATTTTATCACGGACGATGGTGTAATCAATGATATCCTTTCGGTTCTTTCGGTAGATGCCGATGTTTACCTTGGTACCCCGTGGTCCGCGAAGCCTGTCGAAAACATATTGGTTGTTGATTTTGCTGCCTACGGCATCTTCCCCGTTGATTTTCACGATCTTATCGCCAGCCTGTATACCTAATTTTTCCGAGGGCCCGCCAACTACCGGAGATACGACGACAATGGTATCATGATAAATCTGGAACTGCACCCCGATTCCATCAAAATTGCCTTGCAGTGGTTCATTGGTACGCTGTACTTCATCCTTGGGAATGTATACCGAATGCGGGTCAAGATCTTTAAGAACCTGGATAATGGCCTGCTCTGTCAGGTTTGACTCGTCAACATCTTCTACGTAGAAGTAACTGATGAGTTGCATCAAGGTAGCATATTTCTGCGTCGTTTCTTTCTGGTCGCTCATCCTGTTTGAATATTGCGCATTAAGTGCGACAGGCAACACGATCATCATTAACACCGCCAATATCTTTCGGAAAAGAAGATCTGATTTCATGTTGAAGATTTGGATTAGATTACTATGAAGTTTCAAAATTACCACAATTAATCGACCGGATATTTGATCGGGGCAATATTGATTTTCGTTTAACAATTTTTATCGAAAACCCGCCGGCCTGATCCCACGATTGAAAGAATTTCCCTGACACATTGGCATTTATTAACATTCGGCCTTACCTTTGAATACCTTGCGTCAGTAATCACATCTCTATGACAGAACTACCGGAAAAACAGAAAATACAAAAGAGCCTGGTTGTCCCTATTATTTTGCTGGGAATGATCTGGGGCATCAAATTATTTGAAATTATCTTTCAAACCGACTTTTCGGATTTCGGGATTCTGCCGCAAACCTTAACAGGACTTCGCGGTATCATTTTTTCCCCTCTGTTGCATGCCGATGCATCCCACGCCTTTGCCAACACCCTTCCGCTTTTTATCCTAACGACTGCCTTATATTATTACTATGGCCGGCTGGCAAACCGCATCCTGATCCTCTCCTGGCTGATTACGGGTTTTTGGGTTTGGGCCTTTGCTAAGAATACAGGGTATCATATTGGCGCTTCAGGAATTGTATATGCCCTTGCTGCCTTTCATTTCACCAGCGGCCTGCTTCGGCGAGAGCCACGGATGATGGCTTTTTCACTGCTGGTTGTTTTCCTTTATGGCGGACTTGTTTGGGGCCTCTATCCGGATTTCTATCCCGAGAAGAATATTTCCTGGCAGTCGCACCTGCTTGGATCTTTGGCGGGTATAATCCTGGCGTTTTTCTACCGGCAGAATGGGCCGCAACGAAAAAAATACTCCTGGGAAGATGAGGAAGACGAGGACGACGACGGGGAGTTACCTGATGATGAAAACCAGGATCCGGCTATTGATAAAGAAACAACCGCCGGATCTGATCCAACGGTTGTCTATCATTTGCGACAGCGGCAGCATCATGAAGATCAATTCTGACTGTCCCGTAATGGTCTGTACGGCGGAATAATTCTCAATCCCTGCCGTGCATCATGTAAAGAAGTTTCTTTGAAAGGAAAAACACACTGACTCCAAGAATTATCACGAATGCGGCTATGCCGCCAAAAATAAGTCCCGGCCCCAGTGTTTCGATAAAGCTGGCCAATACGCCACCCAGCAAATGCGCGATAAAAGTCGGGAGGAACCAGACACCCATGAACATCGAAACCATATGGGCCGGCGCCAGTTTCGTAACCATGGACAAACCAATGGGGGATAGCATCAACTCACCGAAAGTATGAAAAAGGTAAGCCACCAGCAGCCATAACATGCTTGCTTTAGCCGTTCCGGTATTAAGTTGGGCTACTGCGCCAAGCATAATCACGAAACCGATCCCGAGAAAAATCATTCCCATTCCCATCTTTACCGGAGTTGAAGGATTTTTGCCAATTCTTGCCAGTTTCATCCATAAGGCAGAAAACACAAATCCAAGCCCGAAGACAAGCAACGGATTTAAACTTTGGAACCAGGGTGTAGGAATGGTAAAATTGCCAATTGTCCGGTTTATTGATTCTTCGGTAAATACGGTCATCGAACTGCCGGCCTGTTCAAAGCCTGTCCAGAAAAAGGTAACAAAGAAAAACAGGGTGAAGATAACAGCAATCCTGTCTTTTTCTTCTTTTGAAAGAGCTATTTTCTCCCCGGCCTTTCCTGCTTTTTCCTGTTTTACGACCACAGACTTTCCAATATTCCCAAGCATTTTAGGGGCCATCATCCAATATATCAGCATGCTGATGAGCACAGCACCCCCGGCAACAATAAAACCGGCACGGTAACCATATTCAACGGCAATCCAGCCACAAAGCAACGGAGCGAAGAATACCGACCCGTTGAACAATTGGTAGTAAAGAGTAAATGCATTATCACGGCGAGGATCGCCCTGTTCGTATAATTCGCCGATCATGGTAACCACTGTAGGCTTGAAGAAACCATTACCTACAGCCATCAGGGTTAGCCCGCTTATGAATGGGACCAGGCTGTTGTCAAGCGAGAGGACAATAAGACCTGCCGCAATCAGGATTCCTCCGATTGTAGCCGACCTCCGTTTCCCGATGAGCCGGTCGGCAATGATACCCCCGAAAAACGGGAATCCGTAACACAGCGCGTTAAATGTCCCGTAAACAAGACCGGATGTACTTTTCGAAAATGCCATCCCGGGTAAGGCTTCCGAGACGCCGGCTATCATGTATAGCATCAGCAATGCCCGCATACCGTAGTATGCAAATCTTTCGCCCGCAGCAGTGGCACTCAACAGATACAATGCCGGCGGATGTCCTTTGCGCACTTGCGCCGTTTCAGTTATTTCAGCCATATAAGTTTTTTATTGGCCAAAAATATCAAAATATTCCTGATTTCAGGGAGCTCCGTTTCAGTTAATATCCCCCGGAATTCTGCACGCTACTGACGCTTTTTCCTGATTAATACCAGCAATGAAATAAAAATGAAGAATATCCCGATGAAAATGATCAGCCTTTCCATTGAAAACCAGGAACCTGAAACAGGAATTTTCTGATCGGATCCCGTTTTTTGAGATACCGCAATAAGTTTCGATGTATCGGCATCGGTTTTAAAACGCGAATAAAGATCAGAGTATAGATTCTGGAAGCTATCGGCTGTTTTAAAAGAAGAAATTGCCGAATAGGCTTTTACCAGTTTTGAATAATTATCCAGTATCTCTGTCGTAGCGCCAATTGAATCGGCAATCTTCAGGCTTTGCATGAAATAACCGATTGCCTTATTGAATTCCTTTTGCCACAGCAAATTGTCGCCTATGCAGGTCAAGGTAGCAGCCACCGTGCGCTTGTCATCAATCGATTCATTAATTTTCAGGACCTGCATGAGTTGTTCGTTGGCTTTGAAATAATTACCCTGGGCTTTGTTGATTTCGGCTAAGTTCGTCAGGGCCTGGGCGATGTTTTCCTGGTCATCGATTTCTTCACTTACTATGAGTGAAAGGTTAAGATACGGAAGCGCTTCCGCGTATTCATTTTTCACGATATAAGCATTGCCGATGTTGTTCATCAGCAAGGCCCTTTTATATTCATTACTATCTCTCTCGGCCAGGTGTAAGGCTTCAAAATAATACTTCAAAGCCTTGTCCGGTTCCGAAAGTGCTACATAAATCACACCCAGTGTATTAAGCTTATCAATAAGGCCTGAGACATACTTGAACTTTCGGTCAATCGGGATTTGTTCATTCAACAATTTTACGGCCAGCGCATACTTTCCCTGGTACTTATATATACCCGCAATATTATTGATAGTGATTGATGCGCCTTCTTCATCGCCAAGTTTCCTGTCGGCCTCTACCGACTGATAGAAATAATCAATGGCTTCGTCATATTTGCCTGTTTCGCTGCATATCACCCCAATATTGTTTAAGCAGGCCGACACCCCGACAATATCGCTTACCGAACGAAAAATCGGAAGCGCCAGGTGATAGTAGCGGAGGGCAGAATCGTACGATGCCAGAAACAGATAAGCATTCCCGATATTTTTATAGGCTAGGGCCAATCCCGGTTTGTCGTTTATTTTCATAGCCAGCCTCCTGGCATCATCGGCATAGCGAAACGACTGTTTCCTGTCCTTGTCCCTTACCGATTTTGACAACTCATTCAGAACATAAACTTTTTGAGCCCCTGAAACCTGCGGAAGTTTTTTCTTTAGTTGCGATTCGCTTTCATCCTGCGCAGTTCCCGGATATGATAACGAAACCAGCAATACCAGCAATGCAGGAAGGAATATCTTACGAAGTATATCTGATCTGTTCATAGCTTATTCCAGGGCAAGATAGTATTTTATTTTGTTAAACAAGTCTGAATGAACCAGGGGAAGTTGAGCGACCTGATCAATCGAAGTATATTTACCGCCGATGATCCTCCTGTCGACGATGGCTTTTGCCAGGTAATAGTCAAAGTACGGGTGTTTCCGTAATTCTTCGGTAGTGACGGCATTCAGGTTTATCTTTTTGATATTCGAAGGGTCGGCTTTGCAATATCTGACAACTTTTTCATAACGGGCTGAATCAAAACCGTATACCTCGAGTAACTGTGATGTGGAATAGAATCCGCCCAGCAGCGTCCTGAATTTGATGATCCTGCGGGCAAACGACGGCCCTACCCCGTTTAAAGTCACTAAAGTGGCCGAATCAGCCGAATTTAAATCCACTATGGTCAATTTGGCATATGACGCTTCCGGATTTCGCGTACCGGCCCTTTTCGTTGGGTATTCACGTTCGGGAATTGTGATGTATGGCGCCAGAACTTCATACTGCGACCGGCTGATCCCGTATATTTTCTGCAAGTCTTCCTTTTTAAAAAACTTTCCGCCTTTTGAGGTATAATTTGTAATGATTTTGACCTGCCACTCTTTCAGTCCCAGCCGGCGCCAGTTTTCAGGCGTCATCTCGTTGGGATTGAACGGGAAAGGGGTCAGTTCCTGTTCGGCGATTGAACGGTCGACATGTTCAAAATCAATCTTATGGCCCGGACTCTCCCCGGAATTATCGGCGTTGTAAACAAGGGATTTTTCAAATGCTGCGATCTCTTTTTCAAACGATTTAAAATCTGCGTTTTCCGTTTTACGGTTATGCCTTAGAAAAGCCGGGACAAAAAAGAGCACAATAAGAACGGCGCCCAGAATCACAATACTCGTGCGTTCGGCACGGTTGAAATCGAAATAGTCCTGAATCTGTTTAAACATTCGCAAAATAGATTAAAACACGACTAATCTTTTCAAAAAAATGATCAGGTCCGTCTTGTAAGCATCATCCACAATTTTCAAAGGCGGGTGAAAACTTTCTCCAGAGGAAATAAACCGGTATACCGGTCAAAACAATGAGTAATCCAGGCCAGGTATATACCGGCCTGTAGATAAGCAGGATCATCATGATCAGTATGGCTGAAGCCATGTAAATAACCGGAACAACAGGGTACCCGAATGCCTTGTAAGGCCTTTCCGCATCGGGTTTTGTCTTGCGCAACCTGAAAATTCCGGCAATGGTCAGAACATAAAAGATCAGAACCGCAAAAACCACATAATCCAGCAGGTTTGAGTAAGTGCCGGACAGGCATAACAGGGAAGCCCAAACCGCCTGAATAACGAGGGCTTTGCCTGGCACTCCGAATCTGTTCAATTCCCCTGTCTGCCTGAAGAATAATTTGTCATTAGCCATGGCATAATAAACCCTGGCGCCTGAAAGGATCAATCCGTTATTACAGCCGAAAGTGGAAATCACTACGAAACCCGCCATGAGGATGGAAGCCAACGGCCCAAACAGCGCGTAAATCATGGCGCTTCCCAGCCTGTCGTTTACGGCGTATTGCATGCCAAGATCGGAGACCGATTGCCCGCCGGAATTCCCGCGGAGAGGCAACGCATTGAGATAAGCAAAATTCGCCAGCAGGTAAAGCACCGTGACTATGATGACGCCCAACGCCAGACTTACTGGAATATTCCGTTTGGGATTTTTCACCTCCCCGGCGGCAAAAGTGATGTTGTTCCATGCATCCGACGAAAACAACGAACCCACCATGGCAACACCTATGGCTGCAATAAGCGCCCATCCTGAAAGGGCTTCACCCGTCGCCGATTGCGGTTTCCAGAAAAAAGAGGCGTTTGCCTGGATAGCTGCCGTATTCCGCACCACAAAAAGTCCGAGGAGAATGAAAGCCAGCAGTAAAACCGCTTTCAATACGGTAAAAATATTCTGGACCCATTTTCCGTTGCGTATGCCGAGAAGATTGTTGCAGGTGAGTATCAAAATGGATCCGATGGCTAGTACATGGACGGCGCTTACCTTAACAATTCGCAGGTCAAGAAGTATATTCTTTTCTGAAAACCAGGGAACCAGTACTCCGAAAAATTTCGCAAATGCCATACCTACCGCTGCAATTGTACCCGTTTGTATGACCAGAAAAAATGTCCATCCATATAAAAAGCCGCTTAAGGGATTAAAAGCTTCGCGCAGGTAAACATACTGCCCTCCTGCTTTGGGCATCATGGAGGCCAGTTCGCCGTAACTCAATGCAGCGGCAATGGTCATAACGCCGGTAATAGCCCAGGCTACAAGCAGCCATCCCGGTGAACCGAGATTACGGGACATCTCGGCACTTACGATAAAAATCCCCGATCCTATCATTGAACCGGCAACAATAGCTGTTGAATCGATCAGGTTCAGGCTTTTACGGAATCCGGTCTGTTCCATAACATCATTTTTTTGCCCTTAATGGTTGCGAGGGATTATTCTTCTTCATAGGAATCAGGTTCCCCTTTCTTATCGCTGCGAAGAACTTTCACAAAGAAATAAACCGTCAGAAACGTAATCGCAAATTCGGAGATGATCATGAACAAAAGGGCTGTTGTATTCATAGGTTGCATAATTTTATCTTTAACGTTACCAATTAATTAACGGGGCTGCATAATGGTTTCAACATATCCCCGATTTTTTTCTTTTGCGGAAGGCCATATAAACCAGTACTCCAATCACCACAAAAACGCTCAATAAAAGGATGCGGGCCAGGTCAATATAAAATACTCTGTTCACAACACTTCCGGTGTACAGCACATCGCCGGTATGTAAAAAGTCACCGCAATGCACTGCCGGAATATCACGATCCATGATTTTATAACGGAGCGGCGTTTTTATCCCCCCGGCCGTATCGGTGACACAGATGTATTTTGAACCATTGAGGACGTATACCGAGTCGACCTGTCCGTCACGTTCGGCAAAAAATTTATCCGAGAAGTATGATTTATTAGGGCCGATTCCCTGGTGCTTTAATTGGCCAATAATACTTTCATTATGCAATTTCCATCCTTTCAGGCTTATCCTGTTCCATTCGTCGTTTGCCGGCCTGACAAGGGAGCCTAGAAATACGGCCAGGAGCATGAAGGGCGTAATCCATTTGATAATGTATCTGTATACAACGGGAATTTTGATATCAGCGCCATGGGTAATCTCCTTCCATCCCTTTTTCATTCCGAAAACCCATGAGAATAATATCATTTCAAATGTCGCAAACAATACCAGTGAAACTGTTCCCGCCCAGTAATCATATTCGTCGAGCACTCCCTGCTGGAAGAACAACACGGTAGGCAAGCCAAGTACTAGGACAGCCACGCCGAAAGCCAATGCCGAACTTTTTCGTTTCCAGTTAAACTCATCCATCAGGAACGACATCACCGGCGTTCCCATTGCCAGCGAGCTTGTGATCCCGGCAAAGAACAGCAAACCAAAGAATGCAATACCTGCCATTGCCGACAGCAACGTTCCCCACTGGGCAAAAAGGTACGGCATAATACGGAAACCAAGCCCGAGGCCGCCAAGCCGGGTCAGTTCCACCACTTTATCAATACCGAAATAACCTATTGAAATAGGGATGATGATGGCGCTCCCCAGCACCACTTCTACAAATTCATTCATCCAGCCTGCCGACATGGCGTTCAGGGCAATATCGTCTTTATGCTTAACATATGAGGCATAACATTGTACCGACCCTTGTCCCAGCGAGAGCGTGAAGAATATCTGGCCGGCAGCCGCCAGCCATACCTTGGGATTGGTGAGGGAAGTAAAATCGGGTGTCCAAAGAAAATTCAGCCCTACTGTGCCGTCAAAAGCAGCGCCCATGCTTCCGGCTTTCAGCGTAATCCCCCTGACTGCCAGAAAAACCCCGAACACAATAAGCAACGGCACTCCGATTTTTGCAACCTTTTCAACGCCGCCACTCAATCCGCGGCAAAGCACCCACACATTTAATGCAAGGCAAAGCACAAAGAACACTATGGCTTCAAACGGGATTCCCGTTGTAGTTGTGCTGATATCGACATAGTTATTGAAAAATTCGGCAACGCCATGCTGGTCCAGATGATTGAACGATCCGATAGCGGAATGTATCGTATAACTCAGCGTCCAGCTCTCGATATAACAATAATATGAAGCAATGGCTATGTTTGAAAAAATTCCGAAAACCCCTATATATTTCCAAAACCACCGGTTGCCCATCCTGTTAAAAGTCAACGGGGTGGTGTGATGCCCGAACTGACCACCATATCGGCCGGTAGCCCATTCAACGAATAACAGGGGAACGCCAAGCAGAAGAAAACATACAAGGTAAGGGATAATGAAAGCCCCTCCCCCGTTTTGAACAGCCTGCATCGGAAAACGTAAGAAATTTCCCAGCCCAACTGCATTGCCTGCCATAGCAAGAATAAGCCCTACGCGGGTTCCCCATGATTCTTTGTTTGTACTCATTTTTAGTTAATCGTTATTAGTTTTTATTTAGTGTTGACCTGAGTTATGTGAAAATTCAATTTCAGCAGACAATATCAGCTATTTCTCAACAGCGCATTGCCGATACCGCACGAAAGGCATTTTTTTAAATCGCAGTATTGTGTTTTCAGTTCTATCAGGGCTTGTGACTGTGCTGCCGATGCAATGCCAATTCCCAGATTGCTCCACCGCTTTGTGATTGAGTTTTGCTCTGCATTTATTTCACCAAGCAATTCCACAGGTTTCGCCATGAGGCCTGCATTGCCTTTATGCCGGCCATACACAAACAACAGCGGCGCAACCAGATTGATAATTAACAGGTTAATCGAATCGGCGCCCAACGTTTTTCGCCTCGCCTGTGCAACCTTATCGAAGACATAATGATTTTTCCAATAGGCTGAGGCTTCACTTTTGAATAAGAGGGCATAGGAAGAAATATCCCCTGCTTCAATCGTTTTCGAAAACAGCCCGTTGGAGTGATGAATAATGGAAGCAAACTGGGCCAGCCGCAACGTTGGGAAATTGCCGGGATGCAAGCGTGAAAACCGCCACACTTTTCCATCCATCGGTTTTAATGAAAACTTCGATTTCAGGAATTTGTACTCCTGCTGCAGACGGACAGGATATTCGTCGGAGAAATTTCCTTTCAGCAGGCCGGCCTGACCGAAAACCATGGCTTCTACCTGGAAAAGGTCGTCCGCATGCTTTTGAAGGTATGAATAAGGCAGGTTTCCGGCCAGAATTCCGAAGGCTTCGTTGTTAAGTTTAAAGCCCATATTGCGCGCCAACAGGCGATAAAAAACCTCGTTATAATTATGATCCGATGCCAGCAGCAATTCCTCAACGAAGGAAGATTTCCGTTCCAGTCGCCCGACGAGCAGCCTTTCAAGCCAGGCCGTTTTCACAAATTCATCCACGCCGGCCACCATACTTTCGCATGGGATCCAGCTTCGCGAAGCCATAAAATAAAGGTATTTTTTCCAGATATGTTCTTCAATCCTGCCCGAAAGTTCCAGCGTGGGAATCATCTCACCGCTTGCCCGGTAAACCTGCTGGTCGTTGTGCCATACCACATGTAAAATAATATTATCGTAGTTCCGGTCTTGCTGGTGCTTATGCCGGTACCATTCCGAAGCCTGAACATGCACTTCAACATTACCTGCCCAAACCGTATCCCCGATTTGAATACGGGCATTGAAAAAGTCAGGCCCGGCATCGGTGTTATGTATCCCGGGGTGTATCACATCAAGGGTTTCACCGGTAGCAAGGCGCAGCCCGGCGCCATAGAGCCTGAATTGCCAGATGTAATGAAGAAAATCCTCAGTCATAGGGCTGTTTTTCGATCGGAAAGATATTAAGAAATTGATTTCAATCAATTTATCGTTCCCGATTTTTCAAAAAAAACAGCAATAATTTTTATATGATGGAAATAATGGACACTTCCAAATCCGGAAATAAGAGGAAAATTATCTGCCGGCATTCACAAGAACGCCGTCAGCCATTACCGGGACAGCCCCGGAAGTATCCATTCGGAAACAATAGTTCAGGTCATCGGAAAGGCCTTTGTTTAACAGGCGCTGATAATGGGACGATTGCTTTGCAAACCCTTCCGGGCCGGGTTCGGCATTTTTCCACAAGAACATGGCAACACGCGTGGCATCGCAGGATGTAGTGAAGTTTTTATTTGCCATGAGTCGGCTTGCCAACGCTCCGGCACACATAGCATCTTCGAGGCTGAATGTGTTTTTCCAGCCCGAGCACAGAATCAGGAGGTTTTTGCCCTTATTTTCGATCCAGCGTGACACGGCCGACAGGTTTGAGAACGATGCCGCTACCAGCAAATCAGCCTGTTTCCCGGTTTCAATGGCCCGGGTGCCATTGGTTGTTGAATACACCAGCTTTTCGGCTACCTTTTCGGCACGAAGAAAAGCAACAGGTGAATTCCCGAAGTCGGCAAAATCAAGTTTGTTGCCCTCGCGTTCGGCTGCAACCACACATCCTTTTTCCTTATAACTGCGGGCCTCCTCAAGGGTCGCCACGGGAAGAATGGACCGGAAGCCCCGGTCAAATGCGGCGCAGAAGGCCGTTGTCGCCCTGAGTACATCAATCACAACAACAATGTGATTTCCCTGCATCATACGCGCGGGGAAAAGAAGGGGGCTGAAACAGGTTTCGATTGAAAGCATACTCTTAGGGATTTATAACGGCCTGATTCATAAAACAGTTAAAATTAATTTGTTATGATGCGGTTAAACATCTGTTTAGCCCAGCGCAGCCATTCTGTCACAAAGGTACAACCGGTATTGTCGGTTACCGGCTGGCATCCGGAAGTAAACCGGGTACAAAGATTAAAAAAACCGGACTGCCTGTGCAAGCCCGGTTCTCTATAATGCATTCCGCTGTTATTCAGGTTTATAAAAAGGAGGACGTACCACTTTTGCTTTCAGGGCTTTATCGCGGACGCTGATAAAAATTTCAGATCCTTCTTTCGAGAAGGCAACCGGAACATAAGCCATTCCGACAGCTTTTTTAACGCTTGGGCCCATTGTACCGCTGGTAACAACGCCTATTTTCTGATTTGCGGCATCAACCACATCGTATCCATGGCGGGGAACGCCTTTATCAATCAATTCGAAACCGACAAGTTTACGACGCAATCCATTGGCTTTCAGATCGAGCATAAACTGTTTATCGATAAAATTTTTCTCATCGGTAAATTTAGTGATCCAACCGAGGCCTGCTTCCAGCGGAGAAGTGGTATCATCAATATCATTACCGTAAAGCATGAAACCCATTTCGAGGCGAAGTGTATCGCGGGCTGCCAGACCGATGGGCTTAATGCCGAATTCTTCACCAGCCGCCATAACAGCATTCCAGATGGTAACAGCTTCTTTGTTGGGGAAATATATTTCGCATCCGCCCGAACCCGTATAACCGGTCGTGGAGAAGATCACATCCTTAATCCCGGCAAATTCGAGCACCTTGAAAGTATAGTATTCCATATCAGTGACTACCGTATCCGTCAGCTTTTGCATAGCTTTCAGTGCCAACGGGCCCTGAATGGCAAGCTGGGAAATTTCTTCGGAAGCGTTAACCAGTTCTGCACCAATTGTATTCCGGCTAACCAGCCAGTTCCAATCTTTATCAACATTTGCGGCATTTACCACAAGCAGGTACTTTTCATCGCCGAATTTATAAACCAGAAGGTCGTCGACTATTCCGCCTTTGCCGTTTGGAAAACATGAATACTGAACCTTTCCATTCCAGAGTTTTGAAGCATCATTGGAGGTAACATATTGAACAAATTCAAATGCTTTTGGCCCTTTAACCCAGATCTCGCCCATGTGCGAAACGTCGAACACCCCGAGTTTATGACGGACTGTTTCATGCTCTTCATTGATACCCGAATATTGAACAGGCATATAGTAGCCTGCGAATTCAACCATTTTTGCGCCCAGCGATTCATGTACCGCCGACAATGCTGTTTTCTTCATGATATATTATGTTAATTTCATTTAAGTGAATTTGCAAAGATAATGAAAGCCAAATTCCGGCGTTCAAAAATAATTCGCAAATCCAATAAATTTCTAAAGATAATTTAAAATTATGAATAGAAATTTCAACCATTCTTGCGAATGTAAAATTTATACTTTTGTAAAAATTTTCGGAATGCTTAAAATTGGTGTTATTGGCGCAGGCCATCTGGGTAAAATTCATATCCGCTGCTTAAAATCTATTCCCGAATTTACAATTACAGGCTTTTATGACAATGATGAAGATAATTGCAGGGCTGTTGAAACGGAATTCGGCATCCCCTGTTTTGGAAACATTGATTCTCTGATTGATTCAAGTGACGCCATTGACATAGTGACCCCCACCCTTTCGCACTTTGAATATGCAGCCGGGGCTTTGAAAAAGTTCAGGCACGTGTTTATTGAAAAACCAATTGTCACCACGCCGCAGGAAGCGCTGAAGCTCATGGATATCGCTTCTGAAGCCAATGCAAAAGTTCAGGTTGGTCATGTGGAAAGATTTAATCCTGCCTTTACGGCTGCTTTGCCATTCATCGACAAGCCTATGTTCATTGAAACGCACCGGCTGGCGGGTTTGCATAACCGCGGCACCGATGTCCCCGTGATCCTTGACCTGATGATTCACGATATAGATATTGTCCTTCACACCGTGAAAGCCAATATCAGGAAACTCAGCGCCAGCGGCGTAGCTGTCGTTAACAGCACTCCCGATATCGCCAATGCGCGGCTTGAATTTGATAACGGCTGTGTCGCCAACCTGACTGCGAGCCGTATCTCAATGAAAAACATGCGCAAAACCAGGTTCTTTCAACGGGATGCCTATATAACAGTAGATTTCCTGAATAAAGAAACCAGGATAGTCCGGCTGAAAGACCTCAACGGTAAAGAACCTGACCCGCTACTGCCTGTGATCACACCTGCCGACAGCAAAACGGAAAAGCAGGTCATCTTCGAGACGCCGGCCATCGAACCGGTCAATGCCATCGAAACCGAATTAAGAAGTTTCGCGAGATCCATCCTTCAGAATACCCATCCGGCCGTTTCGATCCTCGACGGTTATAACGCCTTAAAAGTTGCTTATCAGATACTTGAAAAAGTCGAAAAATCATTAAGCTATCTGGAATAGTTTTTCGAAAAAGTTTTTCCTCTCAAAGCAATAAGGTTATTCATTTCATCGTTCACACACTATTAGTAAAGGAATTTGCCCGGGCATGAATTTTCGTTATCTCACTCACATTTTTTGCACCCTCTTCTTTGTCACGTCACTCACGATGATGACTTCATGCGATAAGACCGATGATGAAGATATTCCTTCCTATATTTCAATTGATTCGATCAGCCTGAACTCACAGTATCAGCAGGGTACTTCATCCCATAAAATCACTGATGCATGGGTTTATGTCAACAACAAGCTGATCGGGGCTTTTGAATTACCGGATACCATTCCCGTACTGGCTTCCGGGCCATCCAAGGTAGTGATATATCCCGGCGTCAGAATGAATGGCGTTGCCAGTACCAGAATCCCATACCCGTTCTATAATTTTATCACTTATAATCCGGTTAATCTTGTTCGTGAGAAGGTTTACCCCCTGGGAAAAATTACAGCGACCTACAACAGCGAAACCGTGGTTGCCTGGAATGAAGATTTTGAAAGCAACAATTTTTCGATTGACACCACACAGAATACCGATGTTAAACTGATACGGACCAACGACGAGGATAAAGTCTTTAAATATCCCGATGAAACCTCGCACTATTCAGCATTGGCAGAATTCACAGGCGATTCAACCGTTTTTGAAAGTGTAAGCCATTCCTCTTTCGAACTCCCCCAGGATGGCACAGCCGTTTTCCTGGAATTGAATTATAAAACCAACACACCGCTAACGATCGGCGTTTACGGGCGCACTGCTACCTATACCGAACAACAGGCTGTTTTTGTTCTTAATCCGAATACCGCATGGAACAAAATATATATTAACCTGACGCCCACCGTCACTTATCTGAGCGCATGCTACGACTTTCGTATATATTTTAAAGCCATGAAAAGCGAGGATATAGACCAAGCCGAGATTCTGCTCGATAATATCAAATTGCTGCACTTCTGAAATTGAATTGCTTATGAATAAAAAGCTACAAACTGCAAAATACATTCTCGCCGACTTTACATCAGCAGTTCTAGCCTGGAGTTTGTTTTTTATTTACCGGAAGTCTGTAGAAAACCCCGATACTGACATACTGAACTTAGTACTCAACGACCGTAACTTTTATTTCGGGATCACCTTCATTCCTCTTTTCTGGCTGTTCCTGTATGCCATAACAGGTTCATACCATCGCGTAACGCGTAAGGCGCGCATGCGCGAACTTGGACAAACGTTGCTTGTTACCCTTATCGGCATCATCATCATTTTTTTCGCCTTCATCCTTGACGATGTGATTGTAAGCTACCGTACTTATTATCAATCGTTCATCACCATTTTCAGCCTGCAATTCTTTTTTACCTTCCTGTTCAGATACATTCTCACCTCATCAACCCTTTATAAACTGCGTCACCGGAAAATCGGTTTCAGGACGATTATTGTCGGCAGCAACGGGAATGCCATCTCAATTTATAACGAAATTGAAAGCCAGGTAAAATCATCGGGAAACCAGTTTGTTGGTTTTGTTCATGCCGTGGAATACCCCAGTTACAAACTTGAGAAATATATTCCCCATCTCGGGCATTACAGTGATTTACGGACGCTCATCAAAACGATGAAAATTGATGATGTGATCATCGCCATCGAACGTTCCGAACATAGAACCATTGAAAAGATTATTTCGGAAATAGAAGACAGCGATGTATTCATAAAAGTTATACCCGACATGCAAGACTTTCTATTGGGGACCGTCAAGACGACCTCAATCTATCAAACGCCCCTCATCCAGATTTCTTTTGACTTTATGCCTCCCTGGCAGTTGGCATTAAAACGGATGCTGGATATAGTTTTATCTGCACTGGTTATTATTTGTCTTCTTCCGGTTTACATCTTTTGTGCAATCGGTGTGAAATTATCATCCAAAGGGCCGATATTTTATTCCCAGGAACGAATCGGCGTCAATGGCAGGAGTTTTATGATCCCGAAATTCCGGTCGATGTATGTTAATGCCGAGCAGGGGACCCCGATGCTTTCGTCGAAAGACGACAACCGGGTCACTCCTTTCGGACGGTTTATACGAAAGTACCGTCTGGATGAGATTCCTCAGTTTTTTTCAGTCCTGAAAGGTGATATGTCACTGGTGGGCCCTCGTCCCGAAAGACAATATTTCATCGAGAAAATTACACAGCGCGCACCACACTATCGTTTGCTGCTGAAAGTAAAACCGGGGATCACATCATGGGGCCAGGTAAAATACGGATACGCCGAAAATGTTGACCAGATGATTGAACGACTGAAATTCGACATCCTTTACCTGGAAAACATGTCGCTGGCCATGGATTTCAAAATCATGGCATATACGCTGCTTACGGTAATGAAAGGCAGCGGCCAGTAATATCGGCGCCTGGGCGGCCGCAAAATCCGATCATATCCCAGCCTCATCCATTTGCGAATGGAAAACCAGGAAATTTATCAATAACAGCCTTTTACGGTTGCGGCTTTACTGTACCCGTTTACCCCGCTCTTACTGCCGGCCATTAAAAATAATGAAATCGCCATTTCCACTGCCCCTTCATCGAACATTTGCCGGAATTGATACCCGCGTGTCAAGACAGTAAACTTTTTTAACAATTTTCTTTGTTTCCAGCCTGTAATGTATTATCTTTGATAATAATAAAACTTTCCTGATTTATATTACAACAATAATACTTGTAGTACCGTGAAGAAACCATTTGTTCACATTAAAACAGATAATCATGAAAACCAGGTTTTTACTCTGTTTGGTACTGCTCTTCACAGGATTATATCTGACCCAATCCTGCGGCCCCCGGAAAAAAGTACCGGTAATCGGATTAATGATGGATCAGTTCAACGTTGAGCGTTGGGCAAAGGACACTACATTCTTCATCAATGCCGTCAAGCAATTGGACGGAAAAGTCATATGTGTGACAGCCAACGGCGACGCAGAAAAACAACTGGAGCAGGCAAAAATGTTGATTGACAAAGATGTCGACATACTTGTCATAGTGCCGGTGGATGTTAACAAAGCCGCCAAAATTGTTGAAGCCGCCAAAAAAGCCTCTATACCAGTCATCTCTTACGACAGGCTGATCCAAAATTCTTTTGTTGATTACTACATCTCATTCGACAATGTCAAAGTTGGGGAACTGCAGGCTGATTATATCAGAAAAAGGATGGGAAAAGGTAATATAGCCCTGATAGGCGGCCCTGTTTCTGATCAGAATTCATTCTTTCTCCGGTTTGGCCAACTGGGCGTTCTGGAGCCGTATATCGAAAGAGGCGATATAAAAATTGTGCATGATAAGTATGTGAAAGCATGGTCTTTTATGGAAGGATACCGGGAAGCAGCAGAATGTTTGAAAAATTCAAAAGTTGATGCCATAATTGCCGGCAACGATTTACTTGCCAGGGGGGTCATCAAAGCTTTGGAGGAAAAAGGGCTGGCCGGTAAAGTATTAGTTATTGGTCAGGATGCTGATTCAGAAGCCTGTGAAAATATCATTAAAGGGTATCAGACCGCTTCAATCTATAAACCCATCGAGGATATTGCCGGGAATGCAGCCAAACTTGCCGTTGATATAGCGAGCGGCATACCTGTGATACATGCAACGATTACAACAAATAACGGATTAAGGAATGTTCCTTCATTTTTATTAACCCCCACGCTGGTCAATAAAGGGAATATAAATCTGCAGGTACAAACCAAACAGGGAACCAGATAAGCCGATACCCTCTCGTAAGGCAGCAGGAGAAAAGCCAATCCTCCCGTTCCGTATATCAGGTTGCGCCATAACTGTTCCCATCGCCCCTGAATAGCGTTATCCGGAAGGCCTAAGCTCCGGTTCAGATGGTTCCGTTCTCGATCATCAGCACTATACGTTCGATGTCTGCATCATCGTGAAGAGGATCGTATTTCACTTTCAGGTTGTAACCAAAAATACGTGCAAACGATTGCCAGAAAAATGCCTGGAAACGGCCGCGGAAATCTTTAACAATATCATAGGATGAATTGCCTGTTTGTCTGTCGACAAGTTTCAGCAAAATTTTCCCCTGCGTAAACGTCAATGCTTTAAGTTCTTCCCCAAACTGATCCTGCAGTTCATCTTCAGCCTGCTTCATCATGGCTTTGCGCGTTCGTTCGCTTTCAACAGCAACAATTTTCCTGCTGTACTCATCAAACTTGATTCCGGCCAGTTTGGCATAAGGCCATGTCTTCTTCACATTATAAACCAGCCTGTTCCATCTTCTGGCTTCAGCAGAATTCCGAAACGAAATCCTTCCCCACACATAACATTCATCCAGATAAATGATGGGAACAGTATCATTATCAATGATGATAGCCGAACAATGAATACCTTTTTCGTCGCGCGGGTTCAGAATTGACTGTGCAACCAACCATCCTGGCATCAGTAACAGCAAACCGATCAGTGTTTTCCTCAACATGAGTTTTTTCTTACAGCCGTTTCAATAATTATGCCAACCACACAACAGCAGTGATCCGCTTAAAAGCCGGTTTCCCAGGTACCGGTCAGCATTATCAGCTACATCGGGGTATGACATCATGATAACGCATGATGATGCAAAATTAGTGCAATCCGGTCGCATTATGTTCGGCCGGAAAAAGGTATCGGCGAGCGTTCAGAAAATATGTGCCTGATATATCAGATGCAGATAAATCGCATTTTGTGAATTCTTTGTGCCTGACTGCAACAGAAATGATTTTACAATTTCGCGGCTAATCCATTCATCCTAAATTTCCGAGTAGCGCCTGAAAATCGCAAGAAATTTCACAGAGCAGGCGGTAATTCTGCCATATACAGATACGATCCGGATACCAGATGAAAGAAATATGATCAATCAATGCTTACCGATGAAGCAGCGCACCGGAGAGAAAAATGGTATCAGGCTACCTTAAGACGTGCAATATTGGCTTTACTGAGTTTTTCATCGGCATAGTCACGGGTGATAACCAACTCCGAATGCTTTGTCCCGGAAGGTGATTCAAACATGGCATCGGTAAGGATAGCCTCCAGGATCGAGCGCAAGCCGCGGGCGCCTGTCCGGAATTCGATGGCCTTATCAACAATATAATCAAACACTTCGGGTTTGAAGACCAGTTTGATATTATCCATTTCAAAAAGCTTGGTAAACTGTTTTATCAAGGCATTCTTTGGTTCCGTCAGAATCCGGACCAGTACTTCCTTGGTAAGCGGATGGAGATATGTTACAACCGGGAACCTTCCGACTAGTTCAGGGATCAGCCCGAATGCTTTCAGATCAGGAGGCGCAACATATTGCAGTAAATTGCTTTTATCTATAAATTCACGTTCACGGTCGGTGTTGTAGCCAATGATATTTGTCTGCATGCGGTTGGCTATTTTCTTTTCAATACCGTCGAAGGCTCCACCCGAAATGAACAGTATATTTTGCGTATTCACTGCGATCATCTTCTGTTCCGGGTGCTTGCGGCCTCCTTGCGGCGGCACATTTACTTCAGCGCCTTCTAATAATTTGAGCAGCGCTTGCTGAACGCCTTCGCCTGAAACATCGCGGGTTATGGATGGGTTATCGCTCTTTCTGGAAATTTTGTCTATCTCGTCGATGAAAACAATTCCTCTCTCAGCAGCACTTACGTTGTAATCGGCAGCCTGCAAAAGGCGGGTAAGGATGCTTTCTACATCTTCACCTACATAACCGGCTTCGGTAAGCACCGTGGCATCGGCAATACAGAACGGCACTTGCAGCATCTTCGCAATGGACCGGGCCAGCAGGGTTTTTCCCGTGCCGGTTTCGCCAACCAGGATTATGTTGGATTTTTCAATTTCCACATCATCCTTGCTTTTTGATGAGGCGTGGTTAATACGCTTGTAATGGTTGTAAACAGCAACAGCCAGGATTCGTTTTGCCTCATCCTGCCCGATCACGTATTGATCGAGATAGGCTTTTATCTCACCCGGCTTAGGCGTATCGAACCGCTGAAAGTTTTTATGCTTGTTGCCATGCGCCATCTCTTCGTTCATGATTTCGCGGGCCTGTTCGATGCAAAAATCACAAATATGAGCTTCAAGCCCTGCTATAAGCATATTTGTATCATGCTTGGGCCTGCCGCAAAATGAGCAACGTTCTTCTCGTTTGTTCATAGCTCTGATAATGAAAACTTTTAAGTATTAATTCCGGTAGAATGAAAAGGTGACCCTATTGCCTCTTCCGGATTACAAAATTACGAAAAGTCAGAATGGAAAGTAACTGTTATTCAGCCTGTTTCCATTCCCGCAATTTTTATTGATGGTCACGCACCAGAATTTCATCGATCATGCCGTAGGCCTTTGCTTCTTCGCTGGTCATCCAGTAATCGCGGTCTGCATCTTTTTCAATTTTCTTGAAAACCTGGCCACTGTGACGGGCGATGATCTCGTAAAGTTCTTTTTTAAGTTTCAGGATTTCACGCGTGGTGATCTCGATATCCGAAGCAGGACCTTCGGCTCCGCCCATAGGCTGATGAATGAGTATGCGCGAATGAGGCAAGGCTGTCCGTTTGCCTTTTTGACCGGCACAAAGCAGCACAGCGCCCATCGAAGCAGCCATTCCTGTACAAATAGTGGCTACATCAGGCTGAATGTACTGCATCGTGTCATAAATACCCAACCCCGCATATACGGAACCGCCGGGCGTATTCAGGTATATCTGTATATCGCGTTTTGAATCAACCGATTCAAGGAACAGCAATTGCGCCTGGATTATATTTGCCACGTAGTCATCAATCGGAACGCCGAGAAAAATAATGCGGTCCATCATAAGGCGTGAAAACACGTCCATGGTCGCTATGTTTAGTTGACGCTCCTCAATGATAGTGGGCGAGATATAATTATTGGCAACCGAGGTATAACGGTGCAATGATAAACTGCTGATTCCCCGGTCCTTTATAGCATATTTACGAAATTCGTCCATGGTATAGTGGTTATGATTTTTGGTTATAGGTTTTCTGTTTTCGGTTGCCAGTTAACAGTTTACGGTTAACAGCTCCAGGTTCGCGATTTTAAATTTCACTGATCAGAGTAGTATCCAATAAACCTGTTGACATCATTCACCGGCAAGGGTATTCATTCTCTTAATGCCTGGCTGCATCTAAAGTAAGAAAATCCTCGTAACTCACCTCTTTTTCAACGAGCGTCACTTTCCCTTTGACAAGGGCTGCGATTTTTTTATCGTAGAGTGAATCCAGCAGGTGACGGGATTCGTTTTCATTGTTTTCAACGAAATTCCTGGCCATAGCTTCAAGTCTTTCCATCAGGCCCGGATTGAGTTCCATTCCCCGCCATCCCGGCAGATAGTAATCTTTAACTGCATCCTTCAACTCCTGGTCGCTGACATCAATGCCGTATTCCTTGATTATCTTATTCTCGATCAACTGCCATTTCATGGCGACAGTATATTTTTCGTAATCTTTTTCGAGTTCTTCGGCACTGAGTTTGCCTTCATTGCTTTCGATCAGCCAGCGTTTCATAAACACGTCAGGAAGCTGCATCGGGGTAATTTCCAATAATTTATCCTGCACGGTATGCATGAATAAATGGTCGCTGTTGTCGAGAAAAGCTTTCTCCGAATCGTTACGAACCTCTTCACGGAACATTTTTTCATCCGTCACGCCTTTCCCGGGGAAAATCTTTTCATAAAACTCCTCGTTGAGAGCAGCCGGTTCAACACGGGTAACTTCGGTAATTGTAAAACGAAAATCAGATTCAAGGTTCACTGCTTTCTTTGAATCGATGCCGAGCATGGCCGCTACTTCGGTAAGGTTGTTAATGGCTTTTACAGGATTGAAATCGATGCTTTCGCCGGGTTTCCTGCCAAGGAACAATTTACGGGTTTCCTCATCGCCTATAGCTGAAAGCAGCATTCGTGATTCATTGGTGATACCGCCTTCGGCAAGAGAACCATTTGCATCCAGTTCTTCAAATTTACCGAACATCGAATCTTTTTCCTCAACCGACTCAGCCTTTATGAATGATCCGTTTCGCTGACGCAGGTCGTCGATGTATCCGTCTACCATTTTATCATCCGCTTTGATCACATGGTAATCGATGGTTAGGCTGTCATCAATTTTCAGGTCAAACTCGGGTGAAAGCCCCAGGTCAAAATAAAACTCAATATCCTTATCTTCCTTCCAGTCGAAAGGCTCGGTACGATCGGTATTGGGAAGCGGCTGGCCGAGGATGGCAATCTTCTCATCCTTGATATACTGGGTAAGCTTTTCGGTAAGAATTTTATTAATTTCATCGGCAAATACTGCGCTTCCGTACAATTTTTTTATCATCCCAAAGGGAACATGCCCCGGCCTGAAACCCGGAATGTTGGCTTTACGCTGATAATCCTTCAGTACCTGATTTACGTCTTCATTATAGTCCGAAGGGCCTAAAACTATCTTAACTGTTGCGGTGAGTTCACCGGTATTTTCGCGGGTGATTTCCATGAAGTAATTTTTATGCTGTTTATTTAAATATACACCTGTTATTCAAAGAGATACATCAAATAGCACCTCATAATTTTTTCGAGGTGCAAAGGTAGCTTTATTTTATGAAAAGGCAAATAGCCATAAATGCGATTGTTAGCCTTCCATTTTGACAGATTAATCCGGCTCCTTATCTGAACATATTTCAGGGTAAAATGTTTTCTAAGAAAATCAGTAACAAACTTTTTAATGAAAAGCATTTTCCTTGTTTCATTAATCCCTTTGCTTGGAATGTGTGCACCTAATAAGCCTTTTCATGACACTTCACAGGAGATGAATCAGCGTCCGGTGAAACAACAGAAAACCGATACAGCAACTTTTGGCGCCGGTTGTTTCTGGTGTACCGAAGCCGTCTTCAGCCAGCTTGACGGTGTAATATCCGTTACATCCGGTTACAGCGGGGGAACCATGAAGAATCCGTCCTATGATGAAGTTTGCACAGGATTGACAGGCCATGCCGAAGTTGCCCGGATAATTTTTGATACTACCCGCATTAGTTATGATGAATTATTACAGGTATTCTGGGCCATGCACGATCCTACTTCAGTAAACCGGCAAGGCGCAGACCAGGGCCCGCAGTACCGTTCGGTGGTCTTTTTTCATAATGAAGGCCAGCGCCTGAAAGCCATTGAGCAAATAGCAGCAATTGACGATGCCGGTATCTATGACAGGCCCATTGTTACTGAAATCAGTCCGGCCGGTGCATTTTACCCGGCCGAAGAATATCACCGGGATTATTACAATCTGAATCCAGGCGCCCCTTATTGTCAAATTGTCATTCAGCCCAAAACAGAAAAGATCAGGAAACTGTTCGCTGAAAAGCTAAAAAAATGAGTTAAAGCATCTGAAAGTTGAATTGAATATCCTAAAAATTCAATCTGCCGGCCTGACCAGAAAAGCCGGATGGCTTAAATAGAACCGGATCAGCCTGTTCAAAAAACCTTTCCCCTGTTGACTGTAAGCGGCATCAGACAAAAAAGCGGAGGTAAGAAATTATTTTCCTTCCTCCGCAAATAAAAAAACCGTCATTGACGGAAAAAATTTGTGCGGATGAAGGGACTCGAACCCATACGCCTTTCGGCACCAGATCCTAAGTCTGGCGCGGCTACCAATTACGCCACATCCGCAAAAGGGCAATAGCGCTGCAAAGATACAGCACTTTTTCAACCCGGCAAGTTTTTCTATCTGACGGCGACAGCCGATTCATAGTCAGGTTCCTGCGCAATTTCCGGGACAAGTTCATGATAAACAACCTTCCCGCCCTCATCAATTACAACCACGGCCCGGGCCATCAACCCGCGAAGCGGGCCATCGGTCATCATTACGCCATATGATTTACCGAAGTTGTTGCTTCGGAATTCCGATGCGGTGACTACATTTTTAATTCCTTCGGTTGTGCAGAATCGGCTGTGGGCAAAAGGGAGGTCCTTTGAAATACAAACCACCACCGTATTGGGCAACCGGGCAGCTTCAACATTGAAACGCCTGACGGAAGCAGCACAGACAGCCGTGTCGAGACTGGGGAAAATATTCAGGATCACCCGTTTCCCTGATAAATCTTCCAGTTTAAGATCGGAGAGATCACTTTTGACCAGTTCAAACGATGGGGCTTTGCTTCCCACTACCGGCAAATCGCCGAAGGTATTGACCGGATTTCCTTTAAATTTTGTTACAGACATATCACAAGGTTATGGTGAAAGGAATAATGTTTGTTTTTGGAGGCTGAAAAATTATGACGATGAGGCTAAACTGCTTCTGATAAGAATCATGGCAGGATCATCGCCGGATGATCTAAGTAAACCAATCAACGATGGTTTTGTTCGTTTCTGTTGCAAGATACAACAAAAAACGGGATAATCTTCTGCAAATTACTGCCGTAACGCCAGCTTAATCAGGGCTAAGGATGGCATTATACACGGCCTGCTGAATCCGCGTACGAATATTAAGCCGGGTAAGTTTCTGATTCTCTGCATCAGGGTTAACTCTGTTCGACAGGAAGACGATAATAATGTCCGATTCCGGATCGGCCCACACATAGGTGCCCGTGAACCCGGTGTGCCCGAAACTCTTTTCAGAAGCTGCCGGGCATGCCGGCCCTTCCGCCATCCGGTCGAGTTGAGGCTTATCAAATCCAAGTCCCCGGCGGTTCCCGGGAAATTGCTGCGAGGTGAAAAGCTCGACCGTAGCGCTGTCGATGTATCTTCGCCCGGCATATTCCCCATGTTGCAGCAACATCCTGAACAATACTGCCAGATCGTTGGCATTGCCAAACAAACCCGCATGCCCGGCAACGCCCCCCAGCATTGCGGCAGCCTGATCATGTACATACCCATGAATCAGTTGATGACGAAAAACCATATCCTCTTCGGTCGGAGCAATCCGGTCAAGGCTATATTTTTCCAACGGCTTGTAAGTCATATCCAGGCATAAAGGCTGATAAAAATTCTGCGTCGTATAATCGTCGAGCGATTGCCTTGTAATTTTTTCAATTGTTTTGCCGATCAGGATAAAACCAAGATCGCTGTATTTATATTCTTTTTTGGGCAACAATTCCGACCGGATGATAGTATCAATGATCACCTGGGGATAATCACTGCTTAAAAAAAGGCTATCGGCAACTCTTACGGCAAAGCTGTCTGACTCCGTCCTGCTATAATAAACAGGATCCGGCATTCCGTCTTTCAGGGTATATTTATAGAACGGTATCCACTCTTTAAGCCTCGCCTGGTGAGCCAATATATCTTTGATCTGGAGTCCGTGCTTATTGGTTCGGGAAAGGGCCGGAAAATATTTTGACAGCGGCTTGTTGATATCAAACTGTCTCCTGTCGTAAAGCTGCATAACCGAAATGGTGGTGGCGGCAACTTTGGTAATACTGGCCAGGTCGTACAAGTCGGAATTGACGACTTTCCTTATCCCAGAATAATCCTGAAACCCGAATGATTTCTGATAGATCACACTATTTCCTTTACTCACCAGAACCTGGCATCCCGGGTAAGCTTTGTTGCGGATGCCATCCATAACAATGCTGTCGATCGCTGCCAGTTTCGAGGACGATACGCCTGCGCTTTCGGGCAATGAATATTTCAACCTGAGGCCTGATTCGCTTTTCAGCCCTGTATTAACAGCATAATCAGCCGAAGCGGTAACTGGTATTTTTCCCTTTGCCCCTATAGCGCCAAAAATCACCTGGGCCGAGACATCGTGTATAACCGGATTGTCCTGATACGATATTAAGACGGCTTTCGCATCGCTTATCTTTTTAAACCTGCCGACACTGTATGGAAGGCTAAAGAGGTCAAGTATTACCGGTTTAATGCTCATCAGGGTATCGGCAAGTGCAGCAGTAATGTCGCTGATGCCAAAGCCCCGGGCGGGCGAAGGATGCGTGTTCATTACAGCAATAATCAGGAGTTGGTAAGGTTCCAGTTGTCTTAATAATTCCGAAACCTCTTCTTGTGTCGCTTCACGCGGACAGTAAAAATGATCGGCATGGGCATACATGTCGAGCCTGTCTTCGAAATCTCCGGGAACTGCATTTCCGATAGTCAGGCATGCGATCCTGAATATGTTGGGTTTCAGCACCGGGATTATTTCCCGTTCATTTTTAAGGAGCGTTACACTGTTTTCATACAACCGCCGATTTAGCAGGTTCGCTTCGGCCGTGTTTAAATCGTTAAACAGATTATCTGTCCGGACGAATGTTGCTGACCGGTCTCGAATGCCAAAATCGTACTTAGCCCTGAGAATCCGCTTGCATCTCATTTCGATCAGTCCGGAAGAAAGCCATCCGCTGTCGATAGCCGTTCTGATTGCCGTGACCGCCATAGGAACTGACTGAGAAAGCAGCAGGACATCGTTTCCTGCAAGCAGGGCTTTCACCTCGGCATCTCCCGGGCCTGCATAATCGACCACGCCTTTCATATCCAATGCATCGGTAAAGATCAGCCCCTGAAAATTCATCTCCTTTCTCAGTACCGAATCAATGACCACCGAAGAGAGTGATGCCGGCAATCCCGATGTAGAATCGATGGCCGGAACATACAAGTGGCCGACCATGATGCCATCAATATCCTGCTGAAGGGTCCGGAATGGTTTCATATCAACGGCTTTAAGCGTTTCAGCCGAATGCTGGATAACCGGGAGGGCTAGATGGGAATCGGTATCGGTATCGCCGTGGCCGGGAAAATGCTTCGCCACCGTTAAAACCGATTTGCCAAGTCCCCTGTTAAAACTTCCAGCCCTCAGGATTACGCTTTCCGCATCTTCACCATAAGAACGGATATTGATAATCGGATTAGCCGGGTTGCTGTTTATGTCAACTACAGGGGCAAAATCAATGTGTACTCCAAGTCTTTTAAGCTGCAGCCCCGTCTGATATCCGCACGCTGCAATCAGGGCCGTATCGGTGATGGCGCCAAGGGTCATAGCGCGGGCATACGAAATGGTGCTGTCGAGGCGCATTCCCAGGCCCCACTCAGCATCCATCGAAATGAACATGGGTGTTTTGGCAAGCGATTGATAATAATTGGTAAGCATAGCCTGCCTGACCGGTCCGCCCTGAAAAAAACAGAGTCCGCCAAGGTTATATTGTTTTATCAGGTTAGCTACCATGCGGTATTCAGCCGTATCGCCTGTTGATTTGGCACGGATCATCATCAATTGCCCGATGCGCTCTTCGTCGGATAAGGCATTATACACCGAGTCAACCCATAGCTGAGCTTTTCCAGGTTCGTTCCCCGAATATTTCTGAGCAACAAGGTTAAGGCATAACAACATCGACACCATCAGCAACAAACCATTTCTACTCTTATGTAATTTACTAACTATCATTGTTTTGAAAAATTTAGCAGACAAGATGAATGTTTTTCAAAGATGCAGTTTTCCTGCGAAAAAATGAATATAAAATATTTACATCTGAAATCCGGGCATAATCTGCCGGTATTGACCCCGTTATCAGACGGCCCGTCATTCATGATCTTCACTCAATTTCGGAAAGCAGACAAAATCAACGGAAATTTTTAGAATATTTGCAATTCTTTAACGTTATTATAAAAACAATCACAATGAGGCGTAACACTGCGAAAATCTCCCGGAACCTATTCATTCTAATTTGCCTCATTGCATTATCAGGAACTGCGCTCGCCCAAAAGCAACCTGCTCCCAAGCCGAAAGTTCCTCCCACAACCCGCATCCTGTTCATTTTCGATGCATCGCAAAGCATGCTCGGACGATGGCAAAGCGATACCAAATTCAACATCGCCAAGCGGATCATGAGCGAATTGCTGGATAGCCTTGGTTCAGTTCAGAACATTCAGCTTGGTTTACGCGTATACGGGCATCAGAGCCATTTCCCGCCGCAAAACTGCAAGGATACAAAACTTGAAGTGCCTTTCGGACCCGACAACGCCGCAAAAATTAAAGCAAAGCTCCGGGCTGTCTCACCCCGCGGGACTACTCCCCTGGCCTATTCGCTGGAACAGTCAACCACCGATTTTCCCCCTTGTACCAACTGCCGCAATATCGTTGTGCTGATTACCGACGGCATTGAAGAATGCAGCGGCGACCCTTGCGCCGTTTCGCACATGCTGCAGAAAAACGGGATCATCCTGAAGCCCTTCATCATCGGGATCGGGCAGGATTTCAACAAAGCCTTCAATTGCGTGGGAAGTTATTTCGATGCAACTACCGAAAAAGACTTCAAAAAGGCTCTGGACGTTGTTATCTCACAGGCGCTTAACTCAACTACAGCGCAGGTTAACCTGCTGGATGCTTCAGGAAGGCCCACCGAAACGGATGTCCCTATGACCTTTTACGACGCGGCTTCCGGAAAAATCATGTATAACTTCATGCACACCATGAATAACCGGGGCATTCCCGACACCCTCGTCCTTGATCCTCTGGTAACCTACAATGTTGTAATTCACACCATCCCTCCTGTTTATGTTGATAGTGTAGTGATCATACCGGGAAGACATACCATTATAGCTGCCGACGCACCCCAGGGAATGATGCAACTGAAGATGGCCGGAACCGGCAGCGCCTCCCGCGGATTGCAATGCCTCGTTCATCCGAAAGGGAGCATGGAAATTCTTAATGTTCAGAATTTTGGCGAAAACGAAAAATATATAACCGGCTCCTATGACCTCCAGGTTTTATCCCTGCCGAGACTTTTCATTCCCAACGTAGAAATTTCTCAAAGCCATACCACAACAATCGAAATTCCTGAGCCAGGTATTGCCGTCATCCGCAAATCAGTTTCCGGATACGGGAGCCTGCTTTCAGAAGAGAAAAACCGCCTTAACTGGATATACAACCTGGATGATGCAAGTATCAATGAAACCTTGTACCTTCAGCCAGGAACCTATCGTGTTGTCTTCAGGCCGAAAACGGCCCGCCAAACTGTTTATACCGTGGAACAAAAGTTTGTGATCGAATCGGGGAAAACAACGGAGGTTATGTTATATAAGTAGTTCTTTAGTTCAGTATTATAGCAGCGGCTGTCGAACTACTTTCATTTATCTGAATCGTAAGGATAAAAGGGCATCCCGATTTCTGTCTTCCCCCCGGTGTAAACATCACAGACTAAAACAACTTTTCAACGATATGACTATATATTCAACCTGTTTCTTTTAGTTTTGCTTTTTAACCGGTACGTTTCTGTTAAACCTTTAGACAGAAAATCCGTCAAACATACCAAACCTGCCTGCCAAGAGACAGACGATGGCTGTATACTCCGATGAAGAACTGTTGAATATGTTTCGCGAAAGCGAAACCCGTCATTATGCCTTCAACCTCCTGGTAAGCAAATACCGTGAAAAAATTTATTACTTCGTCCGTCGTATCGTGGTTGATCATGATGATGCCGATGATGTTGTTCAGAATGTTTTTATCAAGGTCTGGAAGAACCTTGATGCATTCCGCCAGGATTCTGGATTCTTTACCTGGATTTACCGGATCGCCGTCAACGAAGCCTTGAGTTTCAATAAAAGTAAAAAGCTGAGACTGTTTTTCTCCCTTACAAGCCCGGAAGCCTCCATGTTGCGATCGCTGGAGGACGATCGTTATTTTGAAGGAACTGAGATTGAGAAAAAACTGCAGAAAGCCATCATAAGACTACCCGAAAAGCAGCGCATTGTTTTCAATTTACGGTATTATGATGAAATGCCGTATGAACAGATGTCTGAAATTCTGGGTACTTCGGTCGGCGCATTAAAGGCTTCCTACCATTTTGCCCTTAAAAAAGTGGAAGAAAGTTTAATCAATGATTAAACATCATGTTGTTACATTCGTCAAATAACTAATGACTGAGGACGGTAAGAAATTGATAAAAAAAGAAACATACACGGATCAGGAATTCACCCGTAATTTAGAGGATGAAGAAAAGAGGTTCAGGGAGAAATTTCCGCCTGCCAGGAACTTCAAAGTAGCGTCAGGCTATTTCGAAAAATTATCGCTGTTGCTGGATGATCGTATAGCATCGGAAGATAGGAAGCCGGAATTATCATGGGCAGCATCGGTGCTTAAGAAACACAGCCGGATATGGATACCCGTATCTGCCGTCACGTTAGTCATCATCGGGCTGATAATCTTCCTGCCGGTTATTAACACACCCCGGCAGGTGGCGAATGCTCCTGCTGATTCATCCTACAACCTGCTTGATTTAGACGAATCATACGCCCACGAAGCCGTTGTATATGAAGATGCCAGCCTGAACCTTGAACTTGATAGTTCAGATAAGGATATCGGGCTCTCTCTCAGTCAGCCTTCCGACAACGATACCACGCTCACCGATGCCGACATTATAGATTACCTCAGTCAGCAGGATATTGATCCTGATTTACTCGCTGAGCTTTAATGATGATCAATAAACAGTATAAGCCAATGAAAAAGTATCCGGCAATTCTGGTTTTCCTGGCCTTAGCCATAACACTTCCGGCTTTTGCGCAAACCGGCGGCAGAAACCCGAATCGCGAAAAACTCAGATCGCAGCGCATCGCCTTTATCACCAACAGGCTCGAACTAACACCTGAAGAAGCAAAAGCTTTCTGGCCTATATATGATGAATATGAGTTAAAAAGGCAGGAAATTGCAAAATCATTCCATCAGCAAAAAATGGCCGGACACGACAATCCGGATCAGTTAACCGACAAAGAGGCGCTGGAAATTGCAGACAGTCAGCTCATTGAAGCCCAGAAATTACTGGACCTCCGCAAAGAGTACCATAACAAATTCAAACAAGTGTTGCCGGCAAAGAAAATTTTAAAACTATACGATTCCGAGCGTGAATTTCAGAAAATGCTGCTCGATCGTTTACGGGACAAGCACCATCATGGAAGTGCCCCTCAGGGAGGGCGGCCTCCGGTCAGAAACCAGGAAAATTAAACGCTATTTCCGTGCAATAAAAAAAAGGAGAATGGTTCATCCATTCTCCTTTTTTCATAACAATCCTATTGATCGGTTTAACTATTCATCGAAATCAGGAATTCTTCATTGTTCTGGGTGTATTTCATCTTGTCGCGCAGAAATTCCATGGCTTCCAGTGAGGTCATATCGGCCAGATGGTTGCGGAGTATCCAAACCCGCTGCAAAGTTTCTTTATCAAGCAACAGGTCATCGCGGCGCGTGCTTGAAGAAACAATGTCAATGGCGGGGAAAATGCGCTTGTTCGAAAGTTTGCGGTCGAGTTGAAGCTCCATATTACCGGTTCCTTTAAATTCCTCAAAGATCACCTCATCCATACGTGAACCGGTTTCGATGAGGGCCGTGGCAATTATTGTCAGCGAGCCGCCGTTTTCGATCTGCCTTGCTGCGCCGAAGAATCGTTTGGGTTTTTGCAGCGCATTTGCTTCCACCCCGCCCGAAAGGACTTTCCCGGATGCCGGGGCTACCGTATTGTATGCACGGGCCAGACGCGTTATTGAATCCAGAAGGATGACTACATCATGACCGCTTTCGGTAAGCCTTTTGGCTTTCTCAAGCACAAGGTTGGCTATTTTAACATGTCTTTCAGCCGGTTCATCAAAAGTAGAAGAAATAACTTCGGCCTTTACGCTTCGCGCCATATCGGTCACTTCTTCAGGACGTTCATCAATCAGCAGGACAATCAGGTAAACTTCAGGGTGGTTGGCAGCAATGGCATTTGCTATTTCCTTGAGGAGCACTGTTTTCCCGGTCTTAGGCTGAGACACAATGAGTCCGCGCTGACCTTTTCCGATGGGACAGAACAGGTCCATGATGCGGGTACTGAGCGTACCACCGACATGGCCGGTGAGTTTGAATTTTTTCTCCGGGAAAAGTGGTGTGAGATAATCGAACGGAATGCGGTCGCGGATTTCTTCAGGAGTGCGCCCGTTGATATAATCCACTTTAACAAGCGGGAAGTACTTTTCACCGTCTTTCGGAGGGCGTATCGTACCTTTTACCGTATCCCCGGTTTTTAAACCGAACAATTTAATCTGCGATTGAGAGACGTAGACATCGTCGGGCGAATTCAGGTAGTTATAGTCGCTGGATCTCAGGAAACCATAGCCATCGGGCATTAGTTCGAGGACGCCTTCGCAGGCGACAATTCCCTCGAATTCCCAAAGATATTCCTCGCGTGGTTTCGGTCTGTCCTGTTTGTTGAACCGCTGGTCGCGCATGGGTTCAACAATCCGCGGCTGATCGGGTTGTGTTTCAACAGCTATATCTTCCTCCATGGCCGGAACGGCAACAGGCGTATGATCGCTGAAATCAATTATCGGGAGAAATTCATCCTCATCGGGGAGGTTACTGTTTAACAGGAGGGCTTCTTCATCCCGAACATGGATTGATGAGGAATCGCTGTAATTACGGTTGCGGTCGCGCCGGCGGCTGCGTTGAAACGGCTGCCGGTCCCTGTCGGGAGAACGGTCGGGTGAAGTGTAAGGAACTTCGGGTTGCCCTTTAATAGCCACAGGTTCTTCCGAAGGCACATCAGCCGGTTTATTGTCAGCGGCCGGTGACTGAATTTCTGGTTCGGGAAGGGGGGCGTCCTGGGCCTTAATTCCTTCCGGCTTGCTTTCAACAACCTGATCCGGCTGAATATCGGCTGAAGGTTCAGGAACCTGAGGCGCATCGGCCATCCCAGCCGAAAAATCGAACTGAGGCAATGAAGCATCCCGTGGTTTGAAAAGGTCCGGTTTCTTGAATTTGTCCTTCTGCCTGGGCGGAGGAGTGTAGTTCTCCGGTTGTCCTTCGGAAGATGCCACCTTACGTCCCTGAGCCGATTGATCGAAATGGATTCGTTTTCGATGGCCCTGGTTCCGGTCATCCTTGGCTTTTTTCTCAGCTTCCAAAACTTCAGGTGTTGGGTTTGCAGCCTGATGATCGAGTATCAGGTATACAAGTTCTTGTTTTTTAACAGTTTCGCTTTTGCGAATGTTGAGCTGTTTGGCTATTTCACGTAATTCCGGAAGCAGCTTTTCCTCTAGCTCCTTTTTATCGTACATCGGCAATCGGGGATTAAAGTCGGGAGAAAGATTTATTGTTTTTGCTTAAGCAAACGGGTGAGTATTCTTAAGAAGAGTGAAATTGTCGGGTAAATTATCCGGTATTATTAACCGGAATGAACTCAGAAAATAAAAGATTATTGAAAATCTGCGCAAATATAATGCTTTTTATTAAACGATGCACATCGTACTTTGATAATTTCACAGATGATATTCAAATAGTACTGGAGTTTCCTCAAAAATTAAGGCCCTAGATCGGATAGGCCAATAAGACAGGGAGTTTGATTAGAAGGGGAAGTGCAATGGATATTTTTTTTGAAA